>Ga0194056_10000183_pt1 | contig 31047 bp, 18 predicted proteins | sample SepL4413m_MetaG_FD_155458 | JGI IMG/M metagenome (GOLD analysis project Ga0194056, IMG submission 155458) | Anoxic zone freshwater microbial communities from boreal shield lake in IISD Experimental Lakes Area, Ontario, Canada - Sep2016-L442-13m | ecosystem: Environmental > Aquatic > Freshwater... | reverse complement strand
ACTGAACTTGCGATGGATATCCCATCCTAAAGCTTGAGTCGACATTGCTGCCTCCCGTGGTGAAATAGGTGATGTTTTTTACCAACCCCTATTATTGCCTCGGCGAGGCAGCGTTTCATCCCATTACAATTACAATTATTCGCGTTCCGCACATGGAACCGGAAGAGCCATTGAGTGCATTTGCTTCCACGCCACCGACATAAGGCCCTTGTCAGCCTTGGTTTTTTGAGGTATACTGAAAAATTCGGTTCTTCTTGTGTTTGATGTCCTAGGGGAGAATCGGTTCAGTGGGTGCCGCAGGCATTATACAACGCAGTCGATAAGTTCAATCAAGGTAACAACTTGCCATCGTAGCTCAGTGGTAGAGCACGGCTTTCGTAAAGCCGGGGTCGTGAGTTCAACTCTCACCGATGGCTCTTTGGCAGGCACCTCGTGAAGTATCGAGGTTACTCGGGTTTCATGCGAGCGGCAGTGTACTTTGGCCGCGAGGAACGTCAGGAGATAGTGGATTAGATGGTCACAACCGCGGAATTCGACGTCAAGCAGGCGATTTTGAACAATGGCCCCTTCGGTCCCGCCGAAGTAAAACAGATTCGCGAGACTATTTGCAAGGATCACGCGAACCTTCATCTTCTCCGCGAAGCGGTTAATGAATTGCAGACCAGGGAGGAGCAAACCCCGGCAAGCATGGTCCGTCTGGGGGTTGCATTCTACCTCTTGGGCCGCTACTACCGGGCCTCCGAAGTGCTCAAGCAGGCCGACGGTGGTGCGATGGCTCGCTACTACCTAGCCAAATCGCTGTTCGCCCGCAATCAGTATCAGGATGCCGTCGCAAGCTACCCGTTGGCGGAAAAAGCTGGCTATGACGCCGGTCAATGCGCCCTGGATCGAGCGGAGGCACTGCGCTATGCAGGCAATCCGCAGGCCGCTCTGGCCGTACTGGACAACCTATTCGGCGCGGTGGAACAAACGTCCGAGTATCTCTACCAACGTGGTGCCACGGTGGCGGCTGTCGGCGGCAACCCGACCGAAGTTGTCGCTTTGTACGAGCGGGCCGTCGAGGCCGATCGCACGCATCCCGGCGCGCTGTTTGGACTGGCCTTGGAGAATGATCGCTACGGAAATGACGACACGGCCTTGGAATTTTACAGACGTGCCGCATCGTCTTTTCCATCGCACGTCGGTTCGCTGCTGAATCTCGGTTTGCTTTACGAAGATCGCGAACAGTACGAGAAGGCGGCGCAGTGCTACCAGCGGGTTTTGGATGCCTACCCCGATCACGCTCGTGCCGCACTGTTCTTCAAGGACACCGAGGCGTCGAACGAGCAGTTCTATGACGACGACGCCGTGCGGAAGCGCGATCGGATGGGGCAGGTGCTTAGCATTCCCGTGTCGGACTTCGAGCTTTCGGTCCGCAGTCGGAACTGCCTGGAAAAGATGGGTATCAACACCCTGGGCGACCTCTGCCGCACCACCGAAGTGGAACTGCTGGCCAGCAAGAATTTCGGTGAAACGAGCCTGGTGGAAATCAAGGAAATGCTTGGTTTGAAAGGTCTGCGGCTCGGTCAATTTGCCCCCGAACGCCCGGCCTCCGAGGTGGAACCTGAGCCGCTCTCGGCCGATGAGCAGGCCACCTTGGCCAAGTCCGTTGCTGAATTGAATCTCTCGGTTCGTGCCCGCAAGTGCATGATCCGCATGGGCATCAACATCCTAAGCGAGTTGGTTCGCCGCACATGCGACGACCTGTTGGAGTGCAAAAATTTCGGTGTGACGAGCCTCAATGAGGTTCGCGAGAAGATGGGGGTATTTGGGTTAAAGCTCCGGGGAGAATAGCCCTGAAAGCATTTTCCTTTCATCTCCACCATACCGACGCCACGACGGCTGCGCGGCGGTCGACCTTCGTTACTCCCCACGGCGCGGTGGAAATGCCCGCCTTCATGCCGGTAGGAACCTTGGCCAGCGTCAAGGGGCTGGAGATCGAGCAGCTCCGCGGCACCGGGTCGCAGATGGTGCTGGCCAACACCTATCATCTGGCCCTGCGGCCGGGTGAACACGTGGTGGCGGAACTGGGTGGGTTACATTCTTTCATGGGCTGGGACGGCCCGATCTTGACCGATAGCGGCGGTTTTCAGATATTCAGCCTAGCGCACATGGCAAAAGTCAGTGAGCAGGAGGCTGTCTTTCGCTCGCACATCGATGGCCGTCTTCTGGCTATTTCGCCGGAACGCGCGGTGGCCATCCAGGAGGCATTGGGGAGCGACGTGGCGATGGTGCTCGATCACGTCGTGCAATTACCCAACGAGCCGGCCGTGGTCCGCGAAGCATGTGAGCGATCGATCCGTTGGGCTGCCCGGTGCCGTGCTGCGGCTCGGCGGAGCGATCAGGCCCAGTTTGCCATCGTTCAGGGGGGGCTTGATGCCGATCTCCGCGTTGAATGTGCCGAAGAACTGAGGAAGCTTGACTTTCCCGGCTATGCCGTCGGCGGGTTGAGCGTTGGCGAGGCACCCTGCGAGATGTATCGCATCCTCGACGTCACGGTGCCGCACTTGCCTGTCGACCGGCCGCGGTACTTGATGGGGGTAGGCCGGCCGGAAGACCTGCTGGAAGCGGTCGCTCGGGGGATCGACCTGTTCGATTGTGTCATGCCGACGCGAAATGGGCGAAACGCGATGGCCTTTACCGATGCCGGGCCGATTCGGCTGCGAAATCTGCAATATGAGCGCGATCCACGTCCTCTGGAAGAGGGGTGCCCTTGCCCAGCTTGTCGGCGGAGTCGGGCGTACATTCGACACCTTTTCATGGCCAGGGAAATGCTTGGCCCGATCCTGCTTTCGATCCATAACCTGACGTATTACCAGAGATTGCTAGCCGGGGCGCGGGCAGCGATCCAGGCCGATCGTTTTGCCCCGTATCGTGCGGAAAAAATCCTCGGTTGGAGTAGCCAGTAGGGGTAAGAAATAATTGTCGGCTAGTTAGGTCGTTCCTCTTGTTGCTTACGCGACAATAAGTTAAAATTCAGGGCTACCAACATGTTGCGGATTGTTGTCAACAGCCAGCCGCATGAAAGAAATCGATGCCGCCGGGTAGGTCGAGGGCCTGCTAGATAAGGGATTTTTGCCGTGAATACCATGCTGAACACGCTTGCAATCTTGTTTGCCCAAGGCGATGGCGGTGGCGCGGCCACGCCCAACATGCTGACAAGCATGTTGCCGATGGTCGTTGTTTTTGCGGCGTTCTGGTATTTTATCCTCTACATGCCCATGAAGCGTGAAAAGGCCCGCCAGGCGGCCTTGTTCGCCGGCATCAAGAAAAATGATCGCGTTCTCACCACCAGCGGCATCTACGGTGTGGTTACGAACGTCAGCAAAGAGTCGAATGAAGTTACTCTGCGGATTGACGAAGCCACCAACGCGAAACTTCGCGTGACTCTCAATTCGATCTCGCAGGTTTTGGGCGGCGAACCGGCTGCCGACACCCCCTCAAAATAGCTTTTGCAGGAATTCTTTCATGTCTTTTTTTCAAACTACGGCTTTTCTCATTTCCGCCATCGATCCGGCCCCGGCAGTCCCTTTTTACCTAACTTCCGGTTTTCTCAATTGCTCCATCTTCCTCGTGCTTTTGGTTGGCTCCGGCCTTATCGGCCATTGGCTGGCAAAGGCGTTGCGTGTAGCGGATTACGGCGTGAAGTTCGGCATCATCCTCTTTGCGATTTTTGCCAGCACCGTGGTCGTGATCCGCGGCTGGCCACCGAAGCTCGGTGTTGACCTTGGCGGCGGTTCGATCCTCGTCTACAAGGTCGATGAGCAGAAAACCGTCTGGCGGGCCGAGAAGATGGATTCACTGATCGCCTCGATCAGTAAGCGCGTCAATCCCGGCGGACAGAAGGAAATCTCGGTGCGCAGCCTGGGCACGGACATGGTGCAGATCGTCATGCCCTCCGTGAGTGGAAGCACGAAAGAGGAGAAGCAGGTCGAAGCGGAAGAGATCCGCAAGATCATTCGCACGACAGGTGCCTTGGAATTCCGCATCGTAGCCACGAAGCGGGACCACGAATCATTGATCGAAATGGCTAAGACGGAAAGAAAGAAGTTTCCCGCCGATTCCTCTAAAATCAAGACGGTCACCATTTCTGATCCCAAAACAGGGAAAGAGTTGGCCAAGTGGTGTCGTGTTCGCCCTCAAGAGATGGAAAAGATCAAGGGTGATGAGGCATCCTTGATCGTGGGCAAAGACGATAAAGACAAGGATATTGTTGAAGTTCTTGTTCTTAGCCCAGATAGCGAGGCGTACAACGTCACCGGCGGCGACGTCCGCGATGCGCGGATCGGGACGGACCAAGAAACCGCCACGCCTGAAGTCTTGTTCTCCTTCAACCCGGCGGGTGCGGCGAAGTTCGGCCGTTTGACGGGTGAGCATGTGCCCATCGGCAATTTCAGATATCGGTTGGCAATCGTGCTGGACGATGTATTGCAAACGGCGCCAACGATCCAAAGCGTAATTTCCGATTCCGGCCGCATCACCGGGAATTTCACCCAGCAAGAAGTGAAGGAAATTGTCGAAATCATCAATGCAGGCAGCCTGCCCGCCGCCCTGGAACCGACGCCGGTCCGCGACATGACTACCGAGGCCACTCTGGGCGCGGAGACCATCCGGCAGAGTACGATCGCGATGATCATCTCGTCGATTGCCGTGCCGCTGTTTATGCTCGTCTATTACCATTTTGCCGGCCTGGTTGCCGTGCTGGTACTGAGCTTGAACATGCTCATGCTGGTGGCCTTGATGATCCTGATCAAGGCCCCCTTCACGCTCCCGGCACTGGCCGGTTTGGCACTGACCGTGGGTATGGCGGTGGACAATAACGTGCTGATCTACGAGAGGTTACGTGAAGAATTGGCCCACGGTGCCGCCTTGCGGATGGCGATCCGCAATGCGTTCCATCGCGCGGGCGTGGTGATCATCGACGCCAACATCACGCACCTCATCGCGGCCACGGTTCTCTGGAGCGTCGGCACGGAGCAGATCAAAGGCTTTGCCATCACCTTCTGGCTGGGTGCCATATTGAGCATCTGGGCGACGATGTTTGTTGCCCGGGTAATCTTTGAAGTTTCCGAACGCCGCCGCTGGGTCCAGCGGATGAGCATGATGCAGTGGATCGGCCACACGAAGATTGACTTCATGGCCTGGTTCCCGGCCTGCGCGACCTTCTCGGCGGTGATTACCGTGTTGGGAATCGCTATCGCCCTGCTCCGCGGACAGGGCTTGTTCGACATCGACTTCACCGGCGGCGTGTCGGTGCAGACCGTCTTTCAACAGGAACAAGACATCACTCAGATCCGCAATCAGATCAATACCATTGCAAAGGATCTTCCCGATGCGACGGTTACCAATGCCCACGGCCAGGATGAGCCGGATAATCAACGGTTCATCATCGATACCTCCAACAGCAATCGCGAGGAAGTGGAGGGTTTGCTCAAAACACTATTTGGCAAGGAACTGATCACCCTGGGATTGACGGCCACGCCGGTCGCACAAGAAAAGCCGGAAACTAAGCTTGAGACCAAGCCGGAAACCAAAGTAGAGGAGAAGAAGCCTGAAAAACCGGCCGAGCCGACAACACAAGAAAAGCCAGCTATCAAGGCGGAGGAGAAGAAGTCAGAGAAACCGACCGCGCCGACTGCCACTCAGCCCGTGGAAAAGAGTGTGACCAAGCCGGAAGATAAGCCTTCGGAACCCCCGGTAGATAAGTCGGAGTCCAAACCGGTGGAGAATAAGCCTGCTGAGAAGCAGTCGCAATTGGACCTACCGGCACTGAGCCTCGTGGCGATGGCCGGTGACGAAGCCGTGCTGCTTGCCAAGGCTGATTCGACTGCCGCGAAAGCGGAGGAGAAAGCTAACGCGAAACCGCAGGCGAAGGCTGACGTGAAGCCGGAAGTGAAGGTTCCTGCGGCCAAAGCTGATTCTACAACAGCCGATTCAACGCCAGAACAATCGTTCCAGGCAAAACTGACGCTCTCGTCGACCGTGGCTAAGCTGATCGACGGCAAGGTGGTACAAAAGCCGCAACCCGTCAGGTACGATGAAGATCGCCTCAAGAAAGTGGTCGAACAGGCACTCACGGAGATTCTGGTGAACAAGGATCTTGTCGATCAGGTGCGAATTGAACTGACGACTCCCGACGGGTCGAAAAAGTCGGAGCATTGGAATCTGAAGCTCGTGCCGAATTCCGAAGCCAAGAACGCGCTGACGCCAGTCAAGTTCAATTCCTTGCTGACCACATTAGAGTCAAAAATGAGTGAGTTGGCGTACTTCCCCATTGTCGACAATATCGGCTCGGCCGTGGCGAGCGACACCCGTTTCTGGGCCGTCGTGGCCTTAATGAGTAGCTGGTCGCTGATCATCCTTTACCTCTGGATTCGCTTCCAGGGAGTGGCTTTCGGCCTAGCGGCGGTTATCGGCTTGGTTCACGATGTGCTGGTCATGCTAGGGGCAATCGCCTTCAGTAGCTATCTGGCGCAGATTCCCGGTCTGTCGACTATTCTGCTCATCGAACCGTTCAAGATCAACTTGCAGATTGTGGCGGCGTTCCTGACGATTATCGGTTACTCGGTGAACGACACGATCGTGGTTTTCGACCGGATTCGGGAAATCCGCGGCAAATCGCCGACGGTCACTCGGCAGATGGTCAACGATGCCACGAACCAGACTCTCAGCCGCACCGTGCTGACCAGTTTTACCGTGATGTTGGTTGTTTTTATCCTTTACATCTTCGGCGGCCAGGCAGTCCATGGATTCGCCTTTGCCTTGATCATCGGCGTGCTGACTGGAACTTACAGCTCGATTTACGTCTCCGCCCCGATTCTTCTTTGGCTATTGCACCCGAAGGAAATGAAGGTGGCTACCGCCAGTGGCACGCCCCCCAAGACCCGGTGAACGTGTGGTGTAAGCAGCGGTTCGGCGCGGGGCTGTAGTTCGGCGCGGGTCTCCCGACCCCGCCGGCCGGCGAATTGGGATGTTTTTCGCATACCGGGCGTGGTCGGGAGACCGCGCCCCAACAATTTCCGTTATCTTTCTTGGCTCTCCGCCGGGTTTGTGGATAATTGTGGTGCGGGCGTCCCGCCTGCCCAAGATGTTGTGGTTGAATCAGGCAGGCGAGACGCCCGCACCACAAACTTGGCGGAGAGCCTCTTTTTTTTACGGGTAAACGGAATGAATTCCGTTCTACGAAGCTGGTTTCAAGCTACCGTAGCTAGCATTTTTTATTGCGATGTGCTATGATACCGGGTGTGTTCCCTAGTGCGCACGGTGGCAAAAGCGCATGCCCAAACCCAATATCGAAACATTCCTCGACCTGATGCGTCGCAGTGGGCTGGTAGAAAAAGACCGGCTCCAGGGGTTTGTTGCGCTGTTGGAAAAGGAGTCGAGCGGCAAGTTCCCCTCCGATGTGGATGAAGTCGGGCGGCGGCTCGTCGTTGAGAATCTGATCTCCCAGTGGCAGTGCGATCGATTGCTGGAAGGGAAGTATCGCGGCTTCTTTCTTGGCCGCTATAAACTGCTGGGCCAATTGGGCACCGGCGGAATGAGTACGGTCTACCTGGGTGAGCATGTGCTTATGCAACGGCGGGTAGCTATCAAGGTCTTGCCGCGGAACCGCGTTACGGACACTTCTTACCTAGCCCGCTTCCATCGCGAAGCTCGGGCTGCCGCTTCGCTCGACCATCCCAACATCGTGCGAGCTTACGATGTCGATAATGATGGTGATACGCACTATTTGGTGATGGAATTTGTCGACGGCCGCGACCTACAGCAGACGGTAAAGAAAAGCGGGCGGATGGAGTATGCCACGGCTGCCGAATACATCCGCCAGGCGGCGGAAGGACTCGGCCATGCGCATTCCAACGGCCTGATCCATCGTGACGTCAAGCCGGCCAATCTGTTGGTTGATCAAAAGCGAGTCGTCAAGGTTCTTGATCTGGGTTTGGCGCGATTTACCGACGAGAATCTTGCCTCGTTGACGGTGCAGTACGATGAAAACGTGTTGGGAACGGCCGACTATCTGGCACCGGAACAAGCCATTGACAGTCATGGCGTCGATTCGCGGGCTGACATTTATAGCCTGGGTTGTGCCTTCTATTTCCTCTTGACCGGTCACCCGCCCTTTCCCGACGGCACACTTCCGCAGCGGTTGATGGCCCATCAGAAGCAACAGCCCGCCAGCATTGCCAAAGAACGGCCCGACGCTCCGGCCGATCTGATTGAGATCTGCATGAAGATGATGGCCAAGAAGGCGGCCGAACGCTACCAGTCGATGAACGATGTCTCTCAGGCGTTGCGGCGATGGCTTGCCGAACGCGGACTCGACTCATCCCCGGGGAGCGATCTTTCCGGCTCGGGCCGTTCGAGCGGAACGCCTCCCATCGCTCAGCGGTTGACGCAGGCCGGCACGCTCAAACGCCGCGATTCAGGCGAATTACCCCGAGCCGTCGCCGAAGCACTCCCGACGGGCACCGCTTTGTCGGATACGATTTCAAGCCACGACCGTTCGACCGCGACGCCTTTGATTGCTCACCACAAGTCGGATAGCGGAGGGCTTTCGGATCCCAAACTGCGAGAGAAACTGCTGCCCAAGGCGACGCTGCTGAATGCTTCTGTCCCGACGGGAGCCAACGACGAATCGGCCAGTTTCCTGGACGGCGTAATCAACAGCAAGCCCGCGGCACCGCGCAGCCCGTCCCAATCGGGCGAAGTAAAGGTTGTTTCAAGACGCAAAACGAAGAACGGTCCCTCGAAGGAGGTCTGGATAGGCATCGGGGTGGCGTTGCTCTTTGGTTTGGTCCTTTTCGTTTACATTATTTTTCATGGCGGCCCTAAGTAGCTTCTGTTGCGGCACCTATTTCTTCGCGGGTCGCCGCAATTCAACCCGGGCACGCAGGCCCTGATTCTCCAGCGTCAGACCGAAATCACCGCTCGCAAAGCCGCTCAGCACAGGTGGTGCCAACGGGCCTTCTTTCGGCTCGCCGGGGTGGCCGTAGACGGTCGATTCCATCGTCTGGTACTTCTCGTTCCAGACATACTTTCCGCCGCCGGGGCAAAGCGGCGTCGCGCCCCAAACCTGCCGATGCACTTCCACGGGATCGCGATCGGAATAAAGCCGCTTCCACTGGTTGAGGATCGGCAAGTTGTTCCAGCACAGGACCTGCATCCGCTGCTGGTACTGCTCGCGGCCCAAGATATTGCCGATCTCCAGAATCCGGCTGTCAACGTGCAAGGCCGCGTTCGAGCCGAGCCACGAGTGCGGTGCCTCGGCCGGCTTGGCCGCAGTTTTGCCGGTGTCCTCAGTAGGTTTTTCAGCCACCATGCGGTCGATTGCCTGTTGCATCACCCGTTCGCTCAGTGTGATGGTCAATGCCCCACCGAGGCTGGTGTAGTAAATTGCCAGGTTCTCAATGTCTCGGGGAACCGTATTCTTGCCTTTGACCGGCGAGATGCGGACATAGCTTTGATCCTTATGCTTCAGCGACTCCCAGCTTGTCAACCCGGGACTCGTCTGTTCGATGAAAGTCCGCGCCGTGGCCAGAAACGCGGCCAATTTCAGGGGGTTGGTGGAATCGATCCGCACGGCCACCGGCAGACGGCCGATGTTTTTGCTCATGAAGGCTTCAATTTCTTCCTCCTTCTTGACTTTAGCCAGTTCCTCCCAAAAAGGATCTTCGTCTGCATAGACCGAAATCGAAGGTCCGATCCAGCCCAGCGAGATCGTCTGCCCCATGTTGGCAGCAAAGCCCTCGCCCATGCGAAACAGGCGCGACTTGTGATTCATCGCGAGGATGAAATGCACCAGGGCCTTATGCGGATCACCGGCAGTGGAATCGAACTTCCCGCCGAGCGAAATCTCGGCGAGCTGGTTATATTCGCTGGCCAAAATCAAGGGCATGATGGTCAGATCAGCACCCAGTTTCTGCTTGCCAAGGCTGATCCGCAGACCGATAGGGTCGAAGGCCCAATTCCAATTGCGCTGATAGCCGTCGCGCCATGCCTGGTAGGCGTCGGCCTCGGTCTTGGTGACTTCCTCCATAGGCATTTCCGCGATGGGGGTCATGAAGTTGAGCGAGCCGTAGACGCTGGAAATCACGCCCTCAGGCTCAAGACGCAGCGTGCCGCCGCCGAGGATCGGCAGATCGGTATGGATCGGTCCCGGCACAGCCTTGTGGAGAACCAGGGCTTCAAGCTGCGATGCCTGCAACTCAGTCAGCACGGCCCGAGCGTAAGTGCGGCGCGAATCGGCAATCCGCCACCGCGGTCCACACCAGCGACGGATCGTGGCGTCGCTGAGGAAGATCAATGCCGACTCAGCGGCATCGCCACGGGCATAGCGAATACGGAAGAACGTATATTCCGGCAGCGAGGCCAGCGACTTCGCCTTGCCGCTGCGAACCGCTGCGAGTTGCTGCAACTGGTAGATCGAATTCGTGACCACCACTGCGCCATCCAACTGAGCCACGTAGCTCGACAGGGTCCGATCGGGAGAGGTGAACCCCTGATAGGCCAGACCCTCCGTCGTGCCGCGAAGGGCCTTGGCGTCTTTCACGTCTCCCATCGCCATGGCAATGCGGCCCAGCAGCAAATTACTTAACATTGCCGGCTGAGGAGTTTCCAGCAGCATGGCAATATCGGTTCCTAGCGGAAACGATGGGTCAGAGCCGGTCAGGGCGACGCTCTTGACCAGTGTCGGCCCCAGCAGCCGCGCCAGAGTGCTCAGAGGCAGGCCGAGTTGACGCTGATAGCGCTCCACGACGCCCGCGTCTTCGCAGCGAGGCTGGGCCAATCGCAGCACCGGCGTGTCGTGCTGCTTGGTTTCGTCGGAAACGGCGATGGCGGCCTGGAAACTGGGGAAGAAAACAACATGCTGATCGGTCGGGAGTTTATAGGCCAGTGGATCGAGTTCCGGCTTAGCGTCCTTGATCAGCGGTTTCCAGTCGATTTCGGCGATCGTGATCCCTTGGAGCGAATCGATCTTCACCGGGGTTTCGTTCGCGGCGCGTTGCGGTAAGGTTCGTTCGAGCTGTAGGTTTTCGCTAATCGCTCGACCGCCCGTGAATAGGTCATAGGTGCTTTCCAGTTCATCTCGACTATTGAATCGTTGCGAAGGACGTCGTGTCGGTGAATCTTCCGTCGGCATTTTCAATTCGATGCGGGTTAGGCGGGCTTGATGCCGGAACCAGGCCCCGCCAGGGATATCGAGGGCCAGCAAGCGATCGTAATGGGCCAGCTTCGCACGGTAAAACGGCTCCTTGGCCTCGGGCTTGGCGGCCGAGGCAGGAACGACAAATCGCAGCAGATCCATGCCGGACGCATCGGCTTTGGCAATAATCAACCGGCCCTTGATATCCTTCCCTTCGGGAGCACAAAGAAGGATGTGATTTCTCAATTGCTCGTCGTTAGGGACTGCAAAATTAGACCAGGAATCGCCTGTAGTGCCCGGTCCTGTCAGGTACGCTTCGCCCTGGCCTTCGACAAGCGCGTAGGGCCCCAAGGACTGCATTCGCTGGTAATATCGCCAGTTATTTTTGTCGGATGGCTCCGGCAGGCGACCTTCGACCAGTTTGAGTTCGCGAATGGGAAGGTCGTAGTAGACATCTTTGGCCTGGGCCAGCCCGATAGAACCGAGTGCCACGGCCAGAACGAGAAGGGATGTGCTTTTGAACATGAGCGTTTTCCTAGCTTCCTTGGGGGGTGGGGGAGAGAACACGGACACCAACCGACATATCGCCGTTGTATTACCTTGGGCGAGACTTTTGCATGAGTATAACACGCCGGGAGTCGAAACGTCCAGTAGGAGGAACCGGAAGTGTGTGGCAAGATTTTCTGGCAGGCGGACGCCATCGTGGCACGGGCATCTTGCCCGTATCGAATTCCACGGGCTGGAAGCCCGTGCCACGCGCTTGCCAGAGAATCTTGCCGCACACAACCGGAAGAGCCTTCATTTCCTCGTGGCACGGGCATCTTGCCCGTATCGAATTCCACGGGCTGGAAGCCCGTGCCACGCGCTTGCCAGAGAATCTTGCCACACACAACCGGAAGAGCCTATTTCATCGTGGCACGGGCATCTTGCCCGTATCGAATTCCACGGGCTGGAAGCCCGTGCCACGCGCTTGCCAGAGAATCTTGCCACACACAACCGGAAGAGCCTATTTCATCGTGGCACGGGCATCTTGCCCGTATCGAATTCCACGGGCTGGAAGCCCGTGCCACGCGCTTGCCAGAGAATCTTGCCACACACAACCGGAAGAGCCTATCTCATTTCCTCGATGCCAAATAACTCGACAACACCACCTCCAACGACTGATCCGTCCGTACGAGAACATAATCGATCTGCTGCTGCCGGCAACCGTGTTTCAGCCGATGAAAGAACTTCTGCAACTCGTCAAGATAAGCCTTCCGCAAGGCACGCGGCTCAGCCAGCAGTTCGGGCATGCCTTCCAAGCCGCGGAAGAGCATCCTCTGATCAAAGGGAAAATCGACCTCAGCCGGATCGAGAACGTGCATCAACACAACCTCGTGCCGGCGGTGGCGAAAGTGCTTCAGGCCGGCCAGGATGGCTTCGACGTCGTCCAGCAGATCGCTGAAGAGGATCACGATTCCCCGCTTGCGAAATCGCTCGGCCAGTTCGTGCAAAATAGGCCCGGTGGCCGTCTTCCGCTCGCCGGCCGCTCGCTCCATAACGTGCAGGATCTCCTTCAGGTGCGAGGGGTTGCCACTAGGCCGGACCAAGGCCCGGATCTCGCGGTCGAAGGTCACCATACCCACGCTGTCTCGCTGCTGGAGAATTAAGTAGGCCAGCGACGCGGCGGCGCACTTGGCGTATTCGAGCTTTGACATTGGTGCCTTGGCACTCTGGTACGACATGCTCTCGCTGGTGTCCAGGAGCAGGTTGCAGACAAGGTTCGTCTCTTCCTCGAACTGTTTCAGGCAGTATTTGTCGCTGCGGGCAAGCACTTTCCAGTCGAGATACCGCAGATCATCGCCCGGCGTGTACTCGCGGTGTTCGGCGAATTCGATCGAGAATCCGTGAAACGGACTGCGGTGCATGCCAGCCACGTAGCCCTCGACAACTAACCGCGCGCGTAGGGCGAGGCCCTGCATGCGGGAGAGAATTGCGGGATCGAGGTACTGGGCAGCGGCGGCCGGCATGGATCACCCTGCCTGGGAAAGAAATTGTAAATTGCAAATTGCAAATTGAAAATTGAAAATTGAAGAGAGGAGCGAGTGCGGATTACGAACCGAAGGCGGTGTCGATGGTCGGGTTCGACGCAGGATATTGGACAAACCGCGAAACGGCCCGTCGCATACCTGCCGCCCAATTTGCAATTTACAATTTTCAATTATCAATTTTCAATCCTTCTCATCCCGTTTTGAAAACTTCGTCTGCCCCATCGCCACCACTCTTTGCGGTGGCAATCAGCCGTCGCACGATTTCGTCGGTCTTGATCCCTTCGGCCTCGGCGTTAAAGTTCAAGAGGATACGATGCCGCAAAACAGGACAGGCCACGGCCCGCACGTCTTCGCAACTGGCATGGTAGCGGCCTTGCAGCACAGCCCGGGCCTTGGCACCGAGAATCAGGTATTGGCTTGCGCGGGGGCCGGCACCCCATTGCACGTAGGAGCGAATGAACTCAGGGACGTCGGCAGCCGAGGCCCGCGTGCGGCGGACTAGGTCCAACGCGTATCGGATGACATGATCGGCCACCGGCACGCGGCGCACGATCTTCTGTAACGCGAGAATCTGCTCGCCACTGAGCGTGGGCGTGACTTGCGTCTCGATGTCGGCCGTCGTCTGCCGCACGATGCGGAACTCCTCGTCTTCGCTGGGATAATCGACGAGGATGTGGAACATGAATCGATCCAACTGGGCCTCGGGCAGTGGGTAGGTGCCTTCGTGCTCAATAGGGTTCTGCGTGGCCAGCACGAAAAACGGCTCTGCCAACCGATGTCGCACACCCCCGGCGGTGATTTGGTATTCCTGCATCGCCTCCAGAAGTGCCGACTGCGTCTTGGGCGGTGTGCGGTTGATTTCGTCGGCCAGGATCACGTTGGCGAAGATCGGCCCTTTGAGAAACTTGAATCCCCGGCTGCCGGAAAGTTTGTCCTCCTGGATCACTTCCGTCCCGGTGATGTCGGCCGGCATCAGGTCGGGCGTGAACTGGATGCGGCTGAAGTTCAAGGCCAGGGCGTCGGCCAGCGTACGAATCATGAGCGTCTTGGCTAAACCCGGCACACCGACCAGCAGACAGTGCCCCCGCGCGAACATGGCGATGAGCAGTTCTTCAATGACCTGCTGCTGGCCGACAATCACCCGGCCTAATTGCTCGGTGATAAGTCGATACGCTTCCGTGAGTTTTTGAACAGATTGGATGTCGGTGTCCTGGAGCATAATTAGTCTTTTGTTATCTCTACCTGTGGTTCTTGCTTCAATCCGCCGTTGGTTCCCAGCACAATCAACTCGCTGGGGGTGGCAATCAGCAAGCGGCCATCGGCCACCAGCAGATTACCGCCGCGAATGCCCAAGGGAGCGAGTTCGATTTCCTTCTTCAAACGCGCGGTCTGCTGATGGAATACATAAATCTTCTCGCGTGTCGGCCATAGGACATAGGAACCCGCAAGCAACCCGCGGCCGTAGCCGAGTTTATCCGCTCCCGCAGGCCAGACATGGGCAATATTGCCGGCCCGGGGACCGGCAATGTCGATCCAGTATAACTTGTGGCCGCTGGCGATTAAGTAGTCGCCGGAAACGCCAAGCAAATGGACCACGTCGTCCAGCGGGTCTTGAATAGGGGTCTCGGCAGGCCGGTCGTTGTGCCGGCCAGGCCAAAGGATCTGACCAGTAGCGGCGTCCAGGGCATAAATTCTTGGGCTATCGGCTGGGGCCACATAAAGCCGGCCATGATCGAACAGACAAGGATTCAAATCGCGCTGCCAGTGAGCGTCCATCCGCAGTAGGTTTCCGTTGCGAGCTCGCGGATAGAGACTCAACCAGTTGATCCGGCCATCCTCGACGGCCAGGGACGCCACCGCGCCGAGATTTGTATTCACATAGATCGTGCCGCCGGCCAGCGTCAGCAAGGTATGCGTACATTCCGCGAGCGCGCCTCGGGCCGGCGTTTCAGCCGCACAGACGAACCGTCGCCAACGCATCCGGCCGGTCGTCGTATCGAAGCAGGCCACGTGGGCCTGCGGGCGAATGTCGTTGCGGCGCATGGCCACGAAGAATCTTGCGCCGGCGACGACCGGGGCACCGTCGAAGGTCCAGCCTTCGTCCGCGGGGATATTCCACAACAACTTGCCTTCCGCGCGCAGGTCCAAACAGACAATACCCAAACAGACAATACTTCCGGCCGCGACCGACACCCCGGGTTGCTGTGGCGGATTGGTAATCGGCGTGCCCATGCGGGCGTAGAGCCGGCCGTCGGCAAGGGTCAAGGTATAGCGTGGCGTGCCCAACGATTCACCCGGACCTGGCATCGCCAGAGGAACATTCGCTCCTTCACGGTAGATCGACGCTCCGCTGTCGCCCCACGCCGGCTGGCCGGTATCGGTGCGGAATCCGAAGATCTCCGCTTGATCGGCGATGAAGACTCGCCCCTGACTAATCACCGGATGAAATGCCAGCGGCGCGACCGGATTGTCGGCAACGGCCGAACTACGTGATTCGAGAGGAGTCGGCAGCGTGGGAGTTGGTGGTCTGAGTACAGCCCGCCACTGGACTCCGGCCACGTCGATCAACTCCGGCGCGATTGCATTGCGTGTCGGCGAACCTGCGAACGTCGGCCAGTCGGGCCCCAGCTTGGCTTTCGGCCACAAGGTGCTTTGGTTCAACAGTTCCGCCAAGGCAGCGGCATAGCGGACCTCACGGCCGCCCAGTCGGCCTCGTGCATCGCCGTGGAGGCGGACGAACTCCGAAAGCTCCCCCTTTGCCCGGTTGGGCGATCCCTCAAGAATTGATACCAGCACGAGTCTCGCACGCACAGTGGCAAGATCGAGCGTCGAATCAGGATAGCCGGGCCAGGTGTTGATCTCGCCTGGCAGCACTTTTACAGGCAGGATGCGTTCCCAGCACCAGCGTGCAGCCGAATAGTCGCCCTCCTCGAGACGCATTTCGCCCAGGGCCATCAGTGCCTTATCGCCCCAACTGCTGACGAATGCCCGTTGCAAGACGGTGCTGAGTAGTTTTGCCTCGCGGCGGGCGACGCCTTCTTCGTACCACTTTTGCGCAACGGGATCGATGCGGCGACGATAGAGTTTCAAGGCTTCCGGCGGCAACGCGGCCAGTTGCATCTGGCAGGCATCGCTCAGATTGACATAGCGCCAGGGAGTGACGGCCAGCAGCTTGCCTTCGGCATTTTCCATCACCTGCCGCAAGGTCTCGACGGCCTCGTCCCACTGGTGCTCCGCCAAACATGCCTTGGCCCGTTCCAGATGGGCCAAAGCAGTGCCGTCGGCGCGATCGAGTTGCACGGTCTCGGAAAGCTCAAACCGACTGCTCGGTGTGCCGACGCGAATTTGGGCCTTGGCCGCCGGTGCGAAGATTAGGCTTAGCACCGTCAAGACGAGCCAGTAATGCATCGTAGTAGGCACACTCCGTGTGCCGTCCGCCAGAAGACATAAGCTTCCGCAGAAACCTAGCGGCTGTTGCCGCTTGGCGAACGGCACACGGAGTGTGCCTGCTACTTCGAGGTTTTGCCGGCCGGAATACATCACAAGTCGAAAGGATTAATGTGAGAAACTTCTCCGGCTCTTCCGGTTTTAGGTGTCGAACACGAATAATCGTAATTGTAGGGTGGGGAGAGCGCAGCGAGCCCCACCAATTCTTTTGCGGTCCGCTTTTGGTGGGGCTCGTTTCACTCTCCCCACCCTACTTCTGCACCTAGAACCGGAAGAGCCACTTTTCCACAGTAGAAACTCAGTATAACCTAGCTACAGGTTTGGAAAAAGCCATGCCAGCCCCGTTTCGCTCTGCCCGCCTCCTCCCTGACAACACCTCCCTGCCCGTCTCCTCCCTGCCCGCCTCCCCTTCCCGTGGCCCAAAGGTTGGGTTAGAATCGCTTGGTTCAAAGCTCTCTGGGAATCTAGCACATGAATGTCCTCATTGTTGGCAACGGTGGCCGGGAACACGCCCTGGCCTGGAAGATTTCGCAAAGTCCGCGGGCTGAACGTGTTTTTGTCGCCCCCGGCAATGCCGGCACGAATATCGACGGCGAGAATGTACCGATCCAGGCGAACGATTTTCCGGCCTTGATCCGTTTTGCCCGAGACAACAACGTGGGACTGACCGTCGTCGGCCCAGAGGCCCCCTTGGCCGCCGGAATTGTAGATGCCTTCCAGGCGGAAGGCATGCGGATATTCGGTCCCAACCAGGCTGCGGCGGAGCTTGAGGCCAGCAAGATTTTTTGCAAGGATCTACTTCGTTCGGCGGATATTCCCACTGCGGACTACCAGGTCTTTCGCGACCCGTTGGATGCGATTCATTATTTGAATGAGCGGAACGACTCCCGCATCGTCATCAAGGCCGATGGTCTGGCGGCCGGCAAAGGTGTGATGGTTTGCTCCAATCGCGACGAGGCGATTCGCGCCGTCGAGCAGATTGCTTTGCAGAAAGTCTTCGGTGCCGCCGGTGACCGCCTGTTGATTGAAGAACGGCTCGACGGCCAAGAGGCCAGCGTGCTGGCGATTACCGACGGCAGCACGATCGTTACCTTGCAGCCGGCCCAGGACCACAAGGCGGCCTACGACGGCGACCTCGGCCCGAACACCGGCGGCATGGGTGCCTATTGCCCGGCCCCCTTGGTCAACAGCGAAACACTCGCCTGGATCGAAGAGCACATCCTCGTGCCGACCGTTCATGCCATGAATCGTGCCAAGCGGCCGTTTAGCGGCGTACTCTATGCCGGGGTGATGATGACGTACCAAGGCCCGAAGGTGCTGGAGTTCAATGTTCGCCTCGGCGATCCGGAGTGTCAGCCGTTGTTGATGCGACTGAAAACCGATCTCTTGGATTTGCTCGACGCAACGGTTGACGGCAAGCTCGACGCGCTGCCGCCCTTGGAGTGGGATCCGCGGCCGGCGGTCTGCGTGGTGATGGCCGCCAAAGGCTATCCGGATCGTTACGACATGGGCCTTCCCATCCGCGGTTTAGAAGAGGCCGAAAAGCTGGCCGACGTGAAGGTTTTCCATTCCGGCACGGCCCTCGACAGCCAGGGCCGCGTGGTAACGGCCGGCGGTCGCGTGTTGGGCGTCACAGCCCTGGGAGATTCCGTTCCCGGTGCCAAGCTCAACGCCTATCGTGGCGTGAAGCAGATCCGTTGGGACGGGGCATGGTGCCGAAAAGATATCTCGGATAAAGCGATGAGGTTGTAATTTGGAGTGCGAAAACTTGCCACCGCTTTTCAAAACGGCCAGTCGCGGAATAAACTCTGCCCCGGAGGGGCATGCGAGAATAGCCCAGCGATTTATCGCTGGGTAAGAGGCAACCGAAACCGAAAGTCCCAGAGGGACGACTGAAATTTTTTTTCGCTCAATCGTCCCTCCGGGACTCATGTTTTGATCGCGTTGCGAACCCAGCGATAAATCGCTGGGCTATTGTCATTCGTCCCTTCGGGACGGGGGAATCCGTAGACTGCCCCCGCCGAAACGACTGACCGCTTTACCTTCCCCTATCCGCGCCCATCCGTGTCATCCGCGGTTCCTTGTTTTCTTTCCTGTTTTTCTGCTCCACATATTTCTGTCGAAAGTTACGACACTCGGCGTCATAACACACCGGATGGCCGTTCTGCGGCTTTACTCACCGACAATGTCGTCATCTCCTTCATATACTCTTTTGTGACCGGCCCGACGCTCCGCGACGTCACTTGTCCGCCGCGGATCACCAGCAGGCAGGGGATACTCTTCACCTCATATCGGTCGACCAGATCGGGATTTTCGTCTATGTTACACTTCACCACGCGAATATCTGGATGCTCCTGGGCAAAATCATCCAGCACCGGGCCAAGCTTCTTGCATGGGCCACACCATTCCGCGTAGAAATCGACCAGCACCGGATTTTCGCACTTCAACACCCGTTCTGCAAAAGTCGCAGTGGAAACATGCTCCAGACGCGACTCTTGCGACTGGGACCAGGGAAAGTCCATCGCTTTGCGGCCCATGCAGCCGGCCAGTAACATGGCCAGCACGCACGGGGTGGTCCAAGCCAGCTTCCGAAAAGGGGATACCCTATTTCTCATGGCACATCGGTTCCTTTGGTTTTGTAGGACGGCCTTCCCAGGCCACCTTGAAATTATACGTCAAGGCTTACATTCGCCAAGGACCGCCGCACTTCTCTTGACAAACCCCCGGTAAACCGACATATTTTGCCTATTCGTCCTGGCAATCTACCTCACCTGCGGCAATTTGGGCTAAAAGGCAAAGGTTTTGCCCCAACTTCAAAGGAGACAAAATGTTAGACCCGACCAAGAAGGCATTTTCCCTGTTTGAGGAATTCAAGAACTTCGCCCTAAAGGGCAACGTGATCGACCTAGCCGTCGGCGTGATCATCGGTGCGGCTTTCGGCGGCATCGTCAAGTCGCTGGTGCAGAACATCATCATGCCGTTGGTCAGCATCGTGATGCCCGCCGAACACGGCTATGCGGAATGGATCTGGGTCGTTCCAGGCACTGCGAAATCGGTTCCCTATGGACTGTTTCTGGGCGAAGTGGTGAACTTCCTCATTCTGGCACTGGTCCTGTTCCTCTTCATCGTGAAGTTCCTCGGCTGGATGTTGCGGACGAAGAAGGACGCCCCGCCGCCGCCATTGACCAAGGATCAGGAACTGCTCATCGAGATCCGCGATCTGCTCAAGAATCCGCGGACATAGAGATCGAATCCGTTCACAAAACTCCGGACTCTTCTATTCCGACGAACCGACCTAGCTTGCCTAGTTGTCGCGATTGCATTGCAAGACACGCGACGATTTTTGCCGATCATAACGGTGTCCACGAAACTGGAGGAGTCGAAGATCAAGGTTCCGCCGGCACCAACGGTCAAGTTATATCCGTCGATCATGGTGTTTGAAATTCACTCGCCCATCACTGGGATTTTGCCGATAATGCAGGACGAAGGGGTTGTGTTGCTGGACACAGCTTGACAACACAAGACCGACCCCCTACAATAATCCCGTGTTTATTAGCTAAGTAGCCTAAATTCACTAAGCTTCCTGACTTAGTTAAGGTGTAGGACTTGATACCCAGAGAGCTGTCAAAACTCTGTCTGAACTTGCTGTTCTCAGCTATGGTGCTGGCGGGGGCAGTATTGCCGCCGGCCACTAGGCACGCGCATCCGGGGGGAAGGGATCTCTCCCATCGGCACGACGGCGTGGACGACAGTCAACTTAATCGGGAAGCTTACATCGCGCATTCCGACCATGCAGGGAAGCCCTCGTGCGAGCAATTCTCCTCTTCAGCGAGAAACGCCCGTTTCGGTCATCTTCAGCACCTTCATTTCGACTTGCTGGGTCTGCGACTAGCGATTTCTGATAAGGGCCACCCGGCCAAAGATTCTGACGATCATCGCAGTTCCGAGCTTGTGTTCTTGCGAGCCAGTAGAGAAATGATCTCCATAGGCTCGAATCCGAGTGCCGACAGGGTATTTACCCCTGCGTATCAGTCAGTCCGGTTCAACGATTGGACTGACCTTTCGGCCAACGCTTATTCTTCTGATTCGGTCACAACTACTCTCTTGTGTGACCGTGCGCGCCACGAGCGTTCCGGGGTCCAGTTGACCTAATTTCGGTTTCTCGGCTCGTGTCGTCACTGCCTGCGCGGGTCGCGATCCGCCAGGTGCCTCAATCGTTTGTATTTTTAATTCCGCGCAGCGACCTGCGCGGCATCTACCATCCTGTTCTCAAGAAGGAGTATCCGAATGATCACGCAACTGTCTTTACCTCAACTTCTCGTGTGCGCGCTCGTCAGCCTTGGCCTTGCGGGCTGCAGCAACACGGAGCCATCGAAAACCGCCAAGAGTTCCGCAGCCAAGGAGGCCACCGCCCATGACCACGGCGACGGTTCCGGCTCGCACGCTCACGCCGACGACCCGCATGATGTGAAAATCACGGAAGCCGACGTGAAGAAACCCACGGACTTCAAGGATGCCGTGGCCCGCGTCAAGGTGTACCGCAAGGACGTCGAGGTCAAGTCCGGAGGCGAAGTACCGGGCAAGGCCCACCGCCCGCTGGACGAACTGGATATCGTGCTGAAATGGCTGCCGGGCATCGCCCGCGACTCAAACGTGCCCAAGGATCAATGGGAAACGATCAACACTACGGGTCAGCAGTTGCGAGAGTTGTTTGAGAAAGTCCACCAGAACATCGACAACAAGAAGAATCCGGACTTCCCCGGAGTGGCCAAGGCGGTGGACGAGGGTATTGCCAAGCTCGAAGCTGCCGCCGAAGCGAAGGCCAAGCCATAGCTCTACCCCCTAGCCAAAGAGGAATCATCGCCATGCGTTGTCATCCGTTCGGTGTATTATTGCAACTCGCTTTCGGACTGGCGGCCCTATCAGACGCTGCGGTCGGCTTTCGGCCTGGCAACCTACATGCCCACGAGAACCATGCGCCGCTGCCCACCAAGGGCGTGAAAATCATCGGCGACCAGATCATGATCTCGACGAAGGGGCGTGAGGCGATCGGACTGACCACCGCCAAGATCGCGCTCGCGGATATGAAACACGCAGTGGGCGTCAATGCCCGCGTCGAGTTGCCATGGCGACAGCAGGCGATGATTGCCTCTTTGGTGCCGGGGAAGATCGAACAAGTCCTGGTGCGGCCGGGAGAGACCGTGGTCGCAGGCCAGGAGTTGGCCCGCATCGTGAGCATGGAACTGGAATCGCTCCAGTCCGATCTGCTGCAGGCCACGACCGAAGCGGCACTCGCCAAGCGGGTGCGCGAACAACGAACCACCCTTGACCAGCAAGGGGCAGTAGCGGGAAAGAGCCTGTTGGAGGCGGAGGCAATTTATACGCAAAAGGTTGCACAGCGCGAGGTTTCCCGCCAGAAGCTGCTGGCACTGGGCTTTAGTGAGAAAATGCTGAAACAAATCCTATCCTCCCGGCAAACGGTCGGCTGGCTCTCGATCACAAGCCCGATTGCAGGCACGATCACTCACGCCGACGTACGGGTGGGGCAGGTCGTCGCGACCACGGACCATCTTTACCACGTCGTCGACCCATCGACCGTATGGATTGTTGGTGAAGTCCTGGAGGCGGATGTTGCGCATCTCCGCAAGGGTCAAGAGATCAGGGCCACGTTTGCCGCTCTGCCAAACCGTGCTTTTCGGGGCCAGATTGACCACATCCGCTTGAAGATGGACCAGCGATCACGGACCCAGGCCGTGGTAGTGGCGATGGAGAACCGCGACGGACTGCTGCGTCCCGGCATGTTCGGCCGGGTGGATATCGAGGTACAGATCGCCAAGGATGCCGTCTTTTGCCCGACAGATGCCTTGATCCAAACGCGGCACTCAGTGTACGTTCTCGTTCAGCGGGGGGAAGGGAAGTTCGTTAGCCAGCCAGTCAAACTCGGTTTGCGGCACGGCGACCGTGTCGAAATCCTCGATGGCCTGTTTCCTGGCGACCAAGTGGTCGTCGTCGGCAACTACCTGTTGGCCTCGCTCCTGGGGAACGAACACAAGGCACGCGTGAAGAACACCTTGCTCGGCAAACCGCCTACAGATAATCCGAAGAACGATCTTGAGGGGACGGTGATCGTGGCCCAGGCCACCGTGGAACTACCGACCAACCGGCAGGTCTACGCCACCTCCAGGGTCGAAGGGCGGGTGACGCGGCTTCTGGCCGATCCAAGCCAACCGGTTCATGCGGGCCAAGTGCTGGCGGAGGTGGATAGCCAGCAACTGCGGAACCTGCAACTCGAACTCCTTCAGGCTGCTGCACAGATGCGCTGGGCCAAACAGTCACTGACCCGCATGGAGGGTGCCGCTGATAGTGGCGCAGTGCCCAAGAGAACGGTTTGGCAGCTTCAGAATGACTTGGAAATTTTCTCTCAGACGGTGACCAGCCTCCGCAGGAAGTTGATCTTCCTGGGCCTGACCGAGGAGCAGTTGGTAAGGCTGGAACAGACCGACCTGGCGGCGTCAGGTGCCGATACGGCGATTGTAACCCATGTGCCGGTCCGCTCGCCAGCCAATGGTTGGCTCGTCGGTTTCGATGTGGTTCCCGGCCAGGTGGTCCGGCCAGAGAACCGCCTCTTTGAGATCGACGACCTGTCGAAGGTTTGGGCCAAGGGTTACGTCTTCGAGCAGGATGCCGCAAAGGTTCACGTGGGCCAGGATGTCCGGGTGACCTTTTCGGCCTATCCTGATCTGGTCGTTACGGGAAAAGTCGTGCGTACCTCGCCGACACTGGAGCCGTCGGAGCGAGTTCTGCCTGTCTGGATCGAGGTGGAGAACTCCGACCTTCGTCTCAAGGAAGGGATGCTTGCCAAGGTGTCCGTGACGACTGGCTCGTCGCCAAGCACGCTGACGGCCCGCCGTGATCATCCTGATGCTGCACTGCCCAACAACACCAAGGGTGGCGGTTGATTGTAGCGTTCGTTAGTGCCCGCAAGGAAGTGCCATGCTTAACCATATTATCGCCTACTGTCTCAAAAACCGTTTCCTGGTCCTGGTCGTCACCGTCGTCATCGTACTCTACGGTGGCTACCAGACGGCTCAGTTGCCAATCGACGTCTTTCCCGACCTGAACCGGCCTACGGTGACCATTATGGCAGAGGCTCACGGACTGGCCCCCGAAGAGGTTGAGACGCTGGTGACGTTTCCCATCGAGTCGGCCATGAACGGGGCCAGTGGTGTGCGACGGGTCCGCTCGGCTTCCGGTATTGGCCTTTCCATCGTGTGGGTTGAGTTCGACTGGGGGACCGATATCTTCATCGACCGTCAGATTGTTGCCGAGAAGCTGCAACTCGTCCGTGAGCGTCTGCCGCCAGAGGCTCATCCGGTCATGGCTCCCATCACGTCGATCATGGGCGAAATCATGCTGGTAGGGCTGCGGTCCACGGGTGACACGAGCCCGATGGAAATGCGCACGACGGCCGAATGGGTCCTACGGCAGCGGCTCTTAGCGATCGCGGGTGTGGCTCAGGTGTCGGTCATGGGCGGCGAGTTGAAGCAGTACCAGGTACTCACCTCGCCCGAAAGGCTCTCCCAACACGACGTGACCCTTGACGAACTGACCCGAGCGGTCGAAAAGTCGAACATCGTCACTGGCGGTGGTTTCCTGCTGTCCAAGAACCAGGAAGCCCTCATTCGCATCGTCGGTCGTGCCAACAGTCTGGAAGACATCCGTGAGACCCTGGTCAGGCCCGGCAACCCTGTGCCGATTACCATTCGCCAAGTGGCCGAAGTCCAGTACGCCGGACCGGTCAAACGCGGTGAAGGCAGCATCGACGGCATTCCCTCTGTGATGATCTCCATTCAAAAACAGCCCAATGCCGACACGTTGAAGCTAACGCAGAAGGTGGAGTCGCTCTTGGAAGAGATTCAAGCCACGTTGCCACGCGACGTAGTGATCGAAACCAAGATTTTTCGACAGGCTGACTTTATTAAAGCAGCAATCGGCAATGTCGAGGAGGCGATCCGCGATGGGATCATCTGGGTCATCGTGGTCTTGTTCCTCTTTCTGTGGAACTTCCGCACTAGCATCATTACCCTCACGGCAATTCCACTGTCGATCATCATCACGGCTCTCGTTTTCCGCTACTTCGGCATTTCGATCAACACCATGACCCTGGGTGGGTTGGCGGTGGCCATCGGCGAGTTGGTGGACGATTCGATCGTGGACATCGAGAACATCTACCGGCGACTCAAGGAGAACCGGCAGAAACCAGAACCCCAGAATCCCATCAAGGTGATCTTCTTGGCCTCTTGCGAAGTACGGAACTCGATCTTCTACGCCACGTTGATTGTGGTACTAGTGGTATTTCCGCTCTTCTCGTTGGCTGGGTTGGAAGGGCGGATGTTCGCCCCGTTGGGCTTGGCCTACTTGACCACGCTGTTGGCCTCCCTGGTGGTGTCGCTCACGGTAACGCCCGTCCTGGCGGCTTACCTGCTCCCCCGAGCCAAGTTCCTTGAGCGGAAGGCCGATCCTTTTCTGTTGCGCTGGCTCAAGTGGATCGACACGATGGCTCTGCGGTTCGCTCTACGCCACAGCACCGCGATACTGATGGCCGTGACGATCCTGGTGGTGATCTCCGTCAGCAGCATCTTCTGGATGGGCGGTGAGTTTTTGCCAAAGTTTAACGAGGGCACGCTGACCATCGCCGCGATGTGCCCGCCAGGCGTCAGTCTTGAGGAATCCAATCGCATCAGCGACCGTGTGGAGAAGCTACTCATGGCCGTTCCCGAGGTCGGACACGTTTCCCGCCGCACGGGCCGGGCCGAACTCGACGAGCATGCCGAGAACGTCAACTTCTCGGAGATCGACGTCCGGATCACACAGCCCGACCACCCCTTGCCCGGATTGCACCGCGCCATGTTTCGCGCCATCCCCGGCCTCTACCGCTTCGGAGTCGAGACAACTGGACGGCGGCGCGATGTGGTCTTGGCTGATATCCGCAACATCCTTTGTGAAGTCCCCGGTGTGAAGTTTAACATCGGTCAACCAATTTCGCACCGACTGGACCACATGATGTCGGGTATCCGCTCGCAGATCGCCGTTAAGCTCTATGGCCGTGACATGGAGGAACTCCGCGACCGGACGCAGGACATCGCCGAGATGATGGTCAAGGTTCCCGGTGTGGTGGATCTCCAGATCGAGCCGCAGGTGGACATTCCCCAGGTTCGCGTGACGATCAGACGTGACTTGGCGGCTCGCTACGGACTGGCCCCAGCCGACGTAGCAAAGGCACTGGAGACGGCCTTGCAGGGTCGGACTGTCTCGCAGGTTCTGGAGCAACAGCGGACGTTCGACCTGGTTGTCTGGTTCGACGAGAAGGCTCGCAACGACGTCAATGCCATCAAAGCAACGCTCATCAGCACCCCGAACGGCTCCCGCGTGGCACTGGGTACTCTGGCCGAGGTGATCGAGACCAAAGGCCCCAATACGATCAACCGCGAGAATATCCGCCGCCGGATCGTCGTCCAATGCAATGCAGCAGGCCGGGACCTGGCCAGCGTGGTCCAAGATATCCAGAGTGCCGCCAACGAGAAAATCCTGCCGAAGTTGCAGGAAGGGTACTTCATCGAGTATGGCGGTCAGTTCGAGGCAAAGAAGGAAGCCAACTTCCGGCTGGCGATTTTGGGCTGTTTCTCGGTGGCCGGAATCCTACTCCTGCTCTTCAAGTGCCTTGGCTCCTGGCGGGCAGCGATTCAAGTCATGGTGAACATCCCACTGGCCGCCATCGGCTCGGTACTCATTCTGCTCTTGGTCAACTGGCCCGGCTCTGAAGCTATAGCCAAGGCGTCATGGTGGCAGTTGCCTCGTGTTTGGGTGGGAGCAACGACACTGTCGCTGGCCCACTGGATCGGCTTCATTACCCTGACGGGCATCGTCTGCCGCAACGGCATTATGATGATCTCGCACTACATTCACTTAATGAAGTACGAAGGCGAGGAGTTCGGCGAGAAAATGATCATCCGGGGGAGCCTGGAGCGGCTGGCACCGGTATTGATGACGGCCATGACGGCCATGATTGGCCTAGTGCCTTTGGCCCTGGGGGCAGGCCAGACCGGCAAGGAGATTCTCCATCCGTTGGCCATCGTGGTGATCGGCGGCTTGTTCAGCTCAACTCTCTTGGATCAGATCGTTACCCCGGCCTTGTTCTACAAGTTTGGGCGCGGGATCTACAAAGGCCACAAAGAAGCAGTAGTTCAAGACGGCACAGGCACCGCTGAACCACAACCCCTAGCAGCACAGTTTGACTAACCGGCACCAGTTTCTGCTGGCCCTCCTACAAGGAATCATTTCGCACAAGGATGCGCGTGGTGCAATGCAAGTTCCTGGCTGTCTGTAGCAATGGCATCGAGTTTAAGCCGCCCAAGGAATCCATTTTATCGCAATAGCCTATCTTGCCGAGAAAAACTAATACGTCCAGCAAGATCGTTTTTACCAAAACCTGCGATCCAGGCAGCACGATCCGAACACACTCAACGCATGGAGGCGAAGAGCTATGCGACTCGCAACGATACTCATGGTCTTCTCGACCGGACTGGCACTGAGCCAAGCCTTGGCGCAGCCGCCGGAATTGCCGGTTGCGGCGGCTCCAGTTCCAAGTGGCGTTGCTCGCGCTCTTGCGCCGGAACCTAGCGGCCAGCCGCTCGGGCAACCTGTCGAGCAAGGCCCGATTGCCTCCACGGCGCAGCCAGCCGCATCCGGCATGACCTTGGCCGAGTTGGAGACAATGGCGGAGCGGAGCAACCCCAGTCTCGCACAGGCGGCAGCCCGGGTTGAAGCCCTGCGCGGGCGATGCGTGCAGGTCGGGTTGTATCCGAATCCTACGGCCGGCTACATCGGCAGCGAGATCGGCAATGAAGGTCGAGCCGGTCAGCAGGGCGGCTTCGTCGGCCAAGAACTGGTTACGGCGGGAAAACTGCAACTAAACCGAGAAGTTGTCTGCCAAGAGATCAACCAGGCGAATTGGGCCTACCAGTCGCAGCGCATGCGCGTACTGACCGACGTGCGGCGATCCTTCTACGAAGTGCTCGTCGCCCAGCAGACAATGGAACTCACCGGCCAACTCGTGCAAATTGGCGAGCAAGGAATCAAATCGACCGAAGAACTGCTGAAGGCCAAAGAGGTGGCTCGGAACGATGTCTTGCAGGCAAAGATCGAGGCCGATTCCGCCCGAGTCTTTTTGGAACGCGCACGGAACCGGTACATTGCCGCTTGGCGGAACCTGGCGGCCGTCATGGGTGCCCGCGATATGCCGCCAAGGCCCCTGATCGGCAACATCCAGGAAGGCATGGGCCAACTCACTTGGGAAGAATCGCTCAGTAAGCTATGGGCACAAAGCCCACAACTGGCAAGTACCCGTGCCGGTGTCGCTCGTGCTCAAGCTGCGTTAAGCCGAGAGTATGCTGGAAGGATTCCCAATGTTGAGTTGCAAACATCGGTCCAATATGACAACGCATCCGGGTACACTTTCGCGAGCCTACAGGTTGGCGCACCCATTCCGGTCTTCAATCGGAATCAGGGGAACATCCGTCGGGCAGAGGCCGAGTTGATTGCCGCACGACATGACGTGAAAAGGACCGAGTTGGAATTGCAGCAACGCCTGGCGGTTGCTTTTGAGCAGTACACCAACGCCCGCTACCAAGTGGAGAAATACCGCAAGGACATTCTGCCCAACGCCCAGGAATCCCTTAAACTGACCACCACGGGCTATCAGCAGGGACAGTTGAGTTATCTCTCGCTGTTGACCACTCAGCGGACTTATTTCCAGACGAACATCACCTACTTGGAGGCCATTCGCGATCTCCGCACGGCGGCAGCAACCATCGAGGGGAATCTGCTTAGCGATAGCCTCCGGGCCGAGGGCACTGGTGAAGGGAGCGGCCAGTGAAGCATGGAGTCTCAACGGTCGTGCCATGCCCCCATTTCTTTCCCATTTTCTGCCCCTCATGTTTCTGTCGAAAGTTTTTATTAGTATTCGCCGCGAGAGAACACAAAGGGCGCAAAAGAAAGATTCTATTCTTTGGGTTCTCTGCGCTCTTTTGCGGTGAATCCTCTTGAATAATCCGGGCTAACTCGGCTGGACTAGATTGGTTGAAACTGTTATAATCGGGTATTGAGGCTGACCTAAGTGTCAAAGAGGAAATACATGGCCGGGTTGTGGCGAGTCGTGACTGCCGTGGTATTTATTACCCATCTTCTGGTGGGTTGCTGCGCACATCACGCCCACGCCTGTGAAGCTGCGACTCATTCTGACCAAGAAGATGCCGCGACTCATGGAGATTGCTCCGGTGACCGCGACAGCCCTTCGGATCATGGCCAGCATGGGAAACAGGATTGCCAGGGAAGCACATGCTCCTTTGTTCTCCCAAGCCAGTCGACCGACGGCTCTATTTCGTTCGGGCGGCCGTTATTGCATGGGTTCTACCTACCACTGCTCGATGCTCTGCCTTCTCAAGCGGGTAATTCCTGCGGGCAGTGCTTCTCACCACCGGACCACTTCTTACTGCCGGTTCGCCTCCATCTCGCCAAACAAGTCTTGTTGATTTGATTGCGCGCTCTCGCTGTTAGTCGCTGTTCCCCCCGATACGGCGCGGCCGGCTGGCTGCTAGCCGACTGAGCTTGGCGCGCGAGCCAGAAGGCGTCTTCGCTTGCCCGCAAACCAGCTTTTCGCTGCGAAAAACCGCGTTTAGATAAGTACTTGGCAAGGTGATACCTATGGCTCGGATCAAACAATTTGTAAACGTATTGGGTCTATTGGCGGTCGGGATCCTGTTGGCGGCCGTTGTGATGGCCTTCAAAAAGGATTGGCGATTGGCGGCAGCGGACTTTGTCGCTCGTAGTCTGGGCACTAATCGTGCTGCGGCGTCTGGCGATCCTCATGCTGGACACCAGCCTCAGCAGGCAACTGCCGAGGGCGAGGAACGGATCGTCTTGACGGAGCAGGGCCGCTGGAGCGCAGGCATTGAATTGGGTCACGCCGAACGCAAGCCCTACGAGCGATCGGTCACCTTTCCCGGTATCGTCCGCACCCGTCCGGGTCGGTCGATCGTGAAAGTTCCCGCGCCGTTGACGGGCATCGTGACCCGCGTACACCGGGAGCGGGGCGAGGCTGTTGTTCCCGGCCAACCGCTCTTCGATATCGTCTTGACTCATGAGGAATTGATCAAAGATCAGGCCGAATTCCTGGCCGCCTTGCAGAAAGCCAAGGTCCTCGAGGAGGAGATCGGGCGAATGCGATCGATCTCCGAGGGCATCATGCCTCGCAAGGAACTACTCAACCGCGAATATGAATTTAGGCAACTGCAAGCAGAGCTGGACACCTTCCGTCAGGTGCTGCAACTGCACCGGTTGCCGGCCGAGCAGGTTGCCAATATCGAGCGGAACCGGAAGCTGGTGGAATCCCTCACGGTTTATGCACCCGAGGCTTCGCTAGATCACGTATGCCGCACGGCACCCGATCTGCTGCAAATCCAGGAAATAGCTGTGGAGAAGGGGCAACAGGTTACGGTGGGTGAACCCATGTGCGTACTCGCCGACCATTGCGAGCTTCAGATCGAGGGGAGCGCGTTCGAGGACGAAGTCAAGGTGTTGCACGAGGCGGTGCAGGGCGACCGACCGGTAGCCGCCGTGTTTGAGACGGAAGATGGCGGAAAGAAGCAGATGCGCAGCGTACCTGGCTTGCGAGTGGTCTGGGTGGACGACCGGGTCGATCAGGAATCGCGGACGGTGCGGTTCAGTGTCCGATTGCCCAACGAGGGCTTAGTCTACGATAAGACCGAAGGCCAGCGACGGTTCATCGCGCGGCAATTCAAGCCCGGTCAGCGATGCAAGCTGCAAGTTTCAGTCGAAACCCTGAAGAACTGTCTGGTACTGCCGCTGACCGCAGTGACCGAGGACCGCGTGCAGAACTGCGTGTTCGTCCAAAGTGGCGACACCTTCGCATTGAAAGTGGTCAAGGTCCGCTATCGTGGTCCTACGGAGGTTGTCGTGGAAGACTCAGCCACCGGCATCACCCCACACGACGTACTGGTGGTCAAGGGAGCCGGTCAGTTACTGGCAGCGATTCGCAGTGGCGGGGCACTCCAGTCAACGTGCGATTGCGGCCAACAACACTAACGAGAATCTAGGAGTTAGAAGTTAGGAGTTGGAAGGACAAAGGGAGAAGCGAGAAGCGAGGGGCAGCCGCTCACGGAACACCTGCCGCTCCGTTATTCTAACTTCTCACTCCTTACTTCTCACTCCTTTCACGACCATGTTCAATGCAATTATTCGTTTTTCGCTGCAACATCGCCTGCTGGTCTTTGTCGGCGCGCTGTTGCTGCTGGGAATTGGCACGTACCAGGC
>Ga0194056_10000180_pt1 | contig 31185 bp, 29 predicted proteins | sample SepL4413m_MetaG_FD_155458 | JGI IMG/M metagenome (GOLD analysis project Ga0194056, IMG submission 155458) | Anoxic zone freshwater microbial communities from boreal shield lake in IISD Experimental Lakes Area, Ontario, Canada - Sep2016-L442-13m | ecosystem: Environmental > Aquatic > Freshwater... | reverse complement strand
TGTACCGAGTCTGGAAAATGGCGAAGAGGATCGGCCATGCGGAGCAGGCCGATCCTTTGGTCGTAGAACTGGCTGCCTTGCTCCATGACATTGCCGATTGGAAGTTTCATGATGGCGATTTATCAGTAGGCCCGACAAAGGCTAAAGATTGGCTCGATTCCCTGGGCTTGGACCCCGGCATCATCGATCAAGTCTGCCAGATCATCGCCAACATTTCCTTCAAAGGAGCAGCCGTTGAGCAACCACCGCTTTCCCTGGAAGGGAAAGCGGTGCAGGACGCCGACCGGCTAGATGCAATGGGAGCAATCGGCATTGCCCGAGCATTTGCCTATGGTGGAGCCAAGGGACGGGAGATTTATGATCCAGCGGCCAAGCCCACTGAACATCTCACTGCCGAGGCATATCTGAAGGGCGGCACCAGCATCAACCACTTTTATGAAAAACTGCTGTTGCTGAAGGACCGCATGAACACGGCGACCGGCAGGGTGATGGCCGAAGAACGGCACCGGTTCATGGAGGACTATCTGAAGCAGTTCTATGATGAATGGGAGGGAGGGTGATGCAGACCGTAATCGAATCGATCAAAATCATCCTTCTGTGCGTCGTTGCCGATATCTGGATTCTGTTTTGGCGGCGACGAATTGCGAGGATTACCCAGCATTCGCTATAATATGGTCAGTCAATTCTTCCCTGAAAACAGAGGTGAGCCATGAAACCGCTATTTCTCCTTTGCGTGGCCGTGTGTTTTTTTTCATCCGGCTGCGATGACTCGAAGAATCCGCTCTCCGACCCGCAAACATCCAAGGCTGATACGCAGTTGATTGGTGTTTGGCGTGTGCGGAATAACGACGGCGTGGGTTACTATCACATCGGTCAAGCTGGAGGGAAGCTCCCCGGCAGCGTCATGCGGGTCGTGGAAGTCACACACAGTCAAAAGAAGCTTGAGCATCCCCACGAATACCTTGTCTTTCCTACCACCCTCGGGGGCAAAACCTATCTGAGCCTGACGGAGGACAAGGAGCAACGGGTGAAGCTATTGGAGGAGAAAGGTTGGAAACCAGAGGTTGTCGATTCCTACTACATCCTGAAGTATCAGGTGAACGGAGACAAGCTGCTGGTGTGGGCGATGGATGCAGACGCAAAAAAACAGGCCATTGAGATCGGCAAGATCAAGGGTGTAATTGAGAAGAAGAAGGACCAGTACGCCAGCACGGTTAAGTTCACTGACACCACCGAGAATCTTGCCCGTTTCGTTGCAGAGGCGGGGAATGGTTTATTTTCCAATGAGCCATTGCGGTTTGAGAAAGTCGATGAGTCCAAGAGACCTTGACTAAGGAATGGCGGCACGGCGGCTTGGCCGATAGGACCGATACACCGGCCAAAAGAGGTTTTGCCGCTTTCTGGACATATTTGACAAACCCAACCACTTTTCTATAATACCAGTGGCTTCATGCTCCACAGGAAGGGAATTAAATCATGGCTCGTAAATCTCTGATCGTTGTCCTTGCAGTCGCTATTTCTCTGAGTTTCATTGGACAGGGCTTTTGCCAATCAGGAAAAAAGACTTCTTCAACTACGACAACCGAGAAGAAGTTTACCGCAATTCCTGATAAAGATAGCAGCAGCAAGACGACCCGATTCTATGGCAAGGATGGTTCTTCGTCAGGCCGAGCCGAATCCAGTGGCACGACGACTCGATACTATGGCAAAGACGGGTCTTCCTCGGGGCGTGCGGATAAGAGCGGCACCACAACCCGTTTCTATGGCAAGGATGGGTCTTCAGATGGTCGTGCAGAAACAAGTGGCACCACGACTCGTTTCTACAATAAGGATGGTTCCTCTGCTGGCCGTGCTGAGAAAAGCGGCAATACGACTCGTTTCTATGGCAAAGACGGGTCATCCACGGGTCGAGCCGAAGGCAGTGGCAAAACAACTCGCTTTTATGGCAAGGACGGGTCTTCTTCGGGTCGGGCTGATCGGTAAGAACCTGAGAAACGAAGAAGCCCGCTCAATTAAGGCGGGCTTCTGTAGGGAGAGGCGGTACGCCAACCTTGGCCACCTGTTGCCCATTGTTTATTTTGGGCGAGCGGTGAAGCCCGGTGTGTCGGCCCTCCCTGTTCGCTGATCGATCAGCCATTTCTATTGTAGCAGCAGACCGCAACAAGGCAAGCGGATTGCGAGGATAGCCCCAAAACCGCTATAATGGTTTCAGCGTGGCATAACGACGGAGGCGACACGATGAAACGCTTGTACTTGGTAATCCTGCTCTTGGCTGGTGCATTGTCACTGCCGGGCTGCTGACCGAATAAGAAGGGGCCGTGTCGGTCCCAGGAACAGCAAGTTTCCCGCTTGCCTAGCGTATCTGCTTCGATAATATCCAAATAGCATCACCCCAAACCAGAATCGAAAACCATGAATAAAGAAGAAATCCTGAAGAAACTTGCTGCCGGTGAACTCGAAGTCGATGCGGCTTCCAAGATGCTTGCAGAAATCGAGCAACCGAAAAAAGGTTCGCTTTACTGCAAGGTCAGCGAGAAGGGTGCGGTCAGCATCTACGGCCTGCAACGGATGCCAGTCACGCTCTATATCGAGCAGTGGGAGCGGCTACTCGCCTTTTCCGACGAGATCAAGGCGTTTCTGAAAGAGAACGACAGCAAGTTGAAGCGGAAGGAAAAGTAGAGGATTCTGTTCGTGAATATAGCACGTCGTCTACCCAAAAATCCAGTTGAATGGATTGAAGAGATTCGAGATGCCATGCTCGATGCTTGCGACACGGAACCGTTTGGCATCCTCACCGGCCATCCAATCACCAACGCCAATTTGTTCCATTTGGCCCCCCTGATCTGCCTCAAGTTTCGAGGACGCAAGACCAGGGGAGCAGAAGCAAAGCGGGTGATCGAGACGGCTCTGGCAAATTACGTGGCGAATTCTGACCAGCATGGATTGGAGTCCAAGCCCATGCTGGCCTTCGTCCTCTGTTATATCGGTGCCCATCTCGCCCTCGACCTATTGAACGAGCAGGACGCCGAAGTTATTCTGAACTATTGTGGAGAGAATCTGGACGAGGCGTAGCTGAGGAGAGGTGGGCGAAGATTCAGAATGCGAACACTTAAACATTCAATACAACTTCCAGCGTCGTTGCACCAGGAACAAACACGACCTTCTGGATCATGCTTGCTTTCAGAATCGACAGAAGAGCGGTGCGCTGTTCTGCATCGTCTCCATTCATAATTCCACACGACTCCCCATCACTGAGAGACCAGCCATGCTGTTGCCATTTCCACTTGGAGCATGAACGCAAACAGTTGTTTGAAAGGCGCAGAAGACCGTGCCTGTTCGGGTGCTCGCTTTTGAGTCGATTTAATTCTGCTCCAAGCCGGTCTAGCTGTTCGTCTGGCGTCAAGAGATTTCCCTTTGCAAATTGAACCGAAGGTCATAGCCTCCAAATAGGGTTCATCTAATTAGAGCCGTTTGGGTCAGAAACACAAGCCCATAGCCACTAACATGTTTCGAGGGGGCGATTACCAAGGCTTATCGCAAGTAGCAACAAGCAACAAGCATCAGTCAATTGCCACCCGCCAACGCCTTTTTTAGCGGACATTCCTCCCCGACCGATTCTCCCCTGCGATACCGGCAAAGCAATTCCTTGGATCGTTGGGCAAGCATTCGTCGAACTTCCCTGCGTTTGCCCTTGATCCGGGCAATCTTCATGGAATCATAGGCCGTAGTCTGGTGCCGCATCCATGCAATGACAGCGGCTTCGGCACGTTGCTCGACGGGGATTCGTTTCGTCCTGGCGACGGTGCCGCTGCCCACGGGAGTAGCATGATCGGCAACCGCACGGGCCAGCTTACCGGCGAAATCAGCGTGTGCAGGATGGAAGGCCAGGAACTTTACCACCGCTCCGTAGAAATCTTCGACGTATTCGGCCTGAGCTTTATCCCGGCGTCGGGCGTCGGCATCTTTGCGTTTGGCGTATCCCTCGGTGGATCGCTCGATTTTTCATGGGGGCTTATAGCCGAGCTTCTTGGCCTGGGCGAAGTCCTCTTCCGCTTTGGCCTTGTCGCCTTTCTTGGAGTAGACCCGCCCCCGGTCGTAATACGCCGCAGCATATTTTGGGTCCAACTGAATGGCCTCGTTGAAGTCGGCAATTGCCCTTTCCCAATCGCCCTTTAGCCCGTAGATCTGACCACGGCCGTAATATATCAAGGCCCGTTTTGGATTAAGCCGAATTGTCTCGTTATAATCAGATATGGCCTTGTCGGGATCGTTCTTCCGGTGGTAGGCCACTGCCCGATTCAAGTATGCATCGGCGTACCGGGGGTTTAGCCGGATCGCCTCAGTGAAGTCGCCAACAGCTTTCTCAACGTCACCTTTCTCCGAGTAGGCAATACCTCGCATACAATACGCACCGGCATATATTGGGTTCAGCCGGATGGCTTCGGAGTAATCGGCAACGGCCTTGCCGGTGTCACCCTTGTGCATGTAGGCGATTCCTCGCAGGCAGTGGGCGATGGCATAGTCTGGTTTGAGGCGAATGGCCTCTGTGTAGTCGGCTATCGCACTGTCGCAGTCGTTTCTACCCTTGTGAGCATTCCCTCGCATGCAGTAGGCTTTAGCATATTTCGGGCTCAGCCGGATAGCTTCATTAAAGTCGATGATCGCCCTGTCCCATTCACCTTTGCAAGAATAAGCGATACCCCGGATGGTGAACGCCTCGACAGAGCCGGGGCTGAGCCGGATCGCTTCATCATAATTGGTGATGGACCTATCGAATTCACGCTTTTGCAGTAGCCCCGCCCCTCGAAGAATATACGCTTTGCCACACTTGGGGTCGAGTGTAATAGCTTCGTTGCAGTCGGCAATGGCTTTTTCCCAGTCGCCCCGCTCACCACAAACTCCTCCCCGGACGCTGTAAGCCTCGGCAAGTTTGGGATTAAGTCGGATGGCCTCATTGCAGTCGGCAAGAGCTTTGTCGAAATCACGTTTTTTGAAGTAGGCGAACCCCCGATAGCAATAGCTTTCGGCGCTCTTCGGGTCCAAGCGAATTGCTTCCGTGAAAGCTGCAATCACCCCGTCGTAATCGCCCTTGTCTAGGCAAGCCGTTCCTTTATCTAAGGCTTCCTTCGCTGTATCGGCACTGACCGCCACGCTCGGCACCAGGATTCCGATCAACGCCACCGTCCAAAACTTGCATCGGTTCATGTTCTCCCTCCAAATCAGTCACCTCCATCATACCGCTCCCACGCTCCCGCCGCCAGCCGTCTGGTGGTGCCAAATCGCTTCCATGCCGGGCACATCAGGACCAGCGGCGTGGAACCAGAGTCGATATTCATGGCCAAGGCACCACCCCGGTTGGAACCGACAACGACATCGGGCCGATGCTGGTTGAACTCGGCTTGGGCGATGCGAACGGCAGCATCGAAATCGTCGTCGGGCAGGGCCGGATTCAGGACTTCGTGGCCGTGGTCCTTGAGGTAGGTCGGCTTGACGCCGCCTGGAACCGATTGACAGCCGTGGAGGAAGAGGATTTTCATGGAAGGCATACCCTACGGTGGCTTGTATCCGAGCTTCTTCGCTTGGGAAAAATCCTTTTCAGCTTCGGCCTTCTCACCCTTCTTTTCGTATGCCTTGCCTCGGTCATAGTAAGCGTCAGCAAGCTTTGGGTCGAGTCGGATGGCCTCCGTACAATCTGCAATAGCCTTGTCGTGCTCGCCTTTCATCGTGTAGCACCCGCCTCGGCTGCAATGTGCTATGGCGAATTTTGGGGCGAGCCGGATAGCCTCCGTACAATCTGCAATGCCCTTGTCGTAGTCGCCCTTCCCGTAGTAGGCATTACCACGGCTGCAATATGCAAAAGCGTCTTTTGGGGCGAGTCGAATGGCCTCCGAAAAATCTGCAATGGCCTTGTCTTGGTCACGCTTCGCCCCGTAAGACACTCCCCGGCTGTAGTATGCCTCAGCATATTTTGGCCCGAGTCGAATGGCCTCAGTGCAGTCGGCGATGGCTTTGTCGAAGTCACCTTTGTTGTTGTAGGCAATGCCCCGGTTGCAGTAGGCCCCAACATTATTTGGTCTGAGCCTAATGACCTCCGTGTAATCGGCGATGGCTTTGTCATACTCGCCTTTGCAGTTGTAGGCATTGCCCCGGTTGCTGTACGCTCCAGCGTCATTCGGGTTGAGGTGGATGGCCTCCGTGCTATCGGCAATGGTCTTGTCGTATGCGTTCTGGTACAACGAGGTTTTGCCCTTCTGAAGTGCGTCTTCTGCCGACTCGGAATCATCGGCCAACGACGACCGCAGCATCAGAAGGGACATCCCGACCACTACTGCCACCAGCAATCTCCGAATGCTCATGATGAGTTCTCCCCCTGGAGTGGCTGACTACTGGGTGTCGATTGAGAGCGGTGGAGGAAGAGGATGGTCATTGGATCGGTGCGTCTTTTTTCATAAGGCAGCTAGGGCAGTACCAGGGAGCGGGCGTTTTTACAGGTTTCGGACTTCGTTTGCGGCACATGGCACAATGGAAGCGTTTGCCTTTCACAGCAGTTCTCGGACGAACCTTCTTTCCGGTCTTCAATGTTTTCTCTGCCATCAGAACCTCACTGACCCGATAGCACCCAGCAGCAAGCCAAAGGCGATATTCTACATTATTCTATTTCTTTGGTGCCGGGTGGTCTCCCAAGCCATCCCGCTATTTTTCTCTTGTCAGAATCGATCCTGGTGCGTCTGGCGGGATGCTGTGGGCCATTGCAGGCAGCCGACTACAACATCGCTTCCAATATCTCGGCTGCATCTCGAACCAGCCCGGTACAGATTCCAGAACGGAGTTTCTGCTCCCTCATGGCCTGCAACCCTTCCGGCGTGCTGATGTCGCACCCCATCAGGTCTTTGCAGAGAAGCGAACCGTGCCTAGCCTTGAAGCGGCTGGCGAACTCTCGCACCATCTGGTAAACCTTGTCCCGAGCATCTTTGTCCTCGCCACCGTACTTCATGCCCAGAATCAGGAAGGCTCCCGTGATGGCCCCGCAGGTCTCGGCCATCATGCCCATGCCCCCGCCAAGCCCAGCCGACACCTTCATCGCTGTCTGGCGGTCCATCCCCAAGTCCTCGGCATACGTGGAGAAGATCGCCTGGGCACAAGAACAGCCATCTTCGAAACGGGCAACGGCAGTCTCGATTTTGGTCATGATGCTTCTCCCATTTCTTCCAGATACATTTCCTGGCAACCTATTCCGACTTCTTCCCCCTGAACTTGCCAACCAGCCACCACATGACGACGAATAGCAGCGATCCCAGGAAGGCGGCAATCAATTCCCCTAAGCTGACTCTGATTTCGCCCAAGCCCAGGTCGATGTTAAAGATTCGGAAGACCATGCCGCCGATCAACGCCCCGACCATGCCCACGCCGAGGTTGGTCCAGAAGCCAAGTCCCTCCTTCTTAAATGTCACCAAGCGTCCGACGAGCGTACCCGCCAAGCCGCCGACGATCAGCCACACGACCAACTGGCTAACGGTTAGGTTCATTTGAGCAGGCTCCTATTGTTGAGGTTGCATCAAGCCCTGGGCATCATTCTACACCATTATAATATAATTCCCGCCAGTCAGCATGGTGTCCAACCCTTCGGAATTAAAATATAAAGCGTGGCGACTTCCAGGGGGCATTGTAGGGGATCTCGTCCCGTCGCCACCCCCCGAGTGTCGAAAACACCTGAAAATTTGTACGGGTTGGTCGTGATCTGACCAAGCACCTCTGTATTATTTGAGTAGATTCGGTAGCCAGGGCTGTGGTGCAAAATCGAATTCCATTCCAACGAAAGGGTACAGCGATGTCAGAAGAGATCAATCAAGCCGGGTCGGATACGCCAAGTGAAGACGAAGGTATGGGGCCAGAGGAAGAAAGTAGGGCAGACATCGCCGTCGCCGTGAATTATGGAGAGACATTCGAGGCATGTCAGGTTACGGCCCGCAAGGTACGGGCGGCGAGGGAGTTGATCGAACTGGCAGGCGGCTACAAGGAGGCCATTGTCTTGGTAGATGCAGTGTGGTTTGTCGCTTCAGAATCCGACGATGCTAACGCCAGGGTGAGCAAAGACGAGGATGATTCTGAAGTGGAATACCGAGCGGACTTTGAGGCGTGGGAGGCCAGAACTCGCAAGGTGATGGCGGCAGAGAAGCTACTGCAACTGGCCAGCGGCTACGACGAGGCATTCATGCTGCTGGATGCAATGGAGGTCGTCAAGCACGGAAAGCAGGGACACAACCAAGTGGCGAAGGTTCGTGGTGCTGCTGGCGGTTATCACAAGAGGGCTGCGGCGGCATTGAAAAAAACAGATGAAAGTGAGTAGGGACGAAGTTCCCAAGAGAATTGCCAGGAGCCAATTATGCCAAGCTATACAGAGGAAAAACGCCGCCGAATCGAACAGTTCGCCCAATGCCTGCGGCTGATGAACCTTCGCCGCCAAAAGGTGGTCAAGCACGACTGTTTCATCATCTTTGACGAAGCACCACCCGAGGATGCCGGGTCGCCCAAGCTCAAAGAATCGGTGGCTATCAAGGCAGATTGCATAGCCGATGGTGGCTCGCCATCAGGACGGTTGGGAGATTTCAAGGGATTGTTGAAGCCTGGAAAATCCAGAAAACGCCGTTCACGCTATCTCCAATTTGCGTTTCGACGGGACTGCTTCTACTTGGAACTGCCCAACAACACGGTCTTCCCCCAAGAGGCTCAGCAGATATTTCAATACCGCCTGGGATTCTACTGGGCAAAGAACCGCCCCGACCTGCGTTGGGTGCGGGCCAACTGGGAGGACATTTTGACCTGGGAACCGTTGCAGAAGATCTACCTCTATCGAGACGAGGAATCCGCTGCCGAGGACATGGCCTTCATTCTTTTTCAGGTATGGAAGTTCCCCGTCGATTCGCCGCTTTACATCAAGGCGGCGTCGTTTCATACAGATCACCACTTCGAGCATGGCAAGCAGCTTGACTGAAACCATTTAATTTAAGGAGCGTGACATGATTGACCAAGAAGTTCAACAAGTTGTACCAGACTCAGCGATTAAATTCCGTGAATTGCTCAGTACCCTGACCATCGGACAGCCCTCCCACCACCACAACCTGACGTTCTTTCCGCTATTCTGGCCGGGAAACCCAGTGCCGTCTTATACCTTGCTCAGCACGGCGATTGAGGCAGGCGAGGTCGTGGTGGAAGAGGTCAATGAATCGGGCAGCGTTCCCAACCTGTCCGTAAAAAACAAGTGCAAGCGGCCCTTGCTGATCCCCGAAGGCGAGATCCTCATGGGGGCCAAGCAGAACCGGGTCATCAACGTCACGGTTTTGGTGGCCGCAGGGGTGAAGTTTCTCCTGCCGGTTAGTTGCGTGGAAGCGGGCCGCTGGCGATACAAGTCTCGGCATTTCGAGTCGAAGTTCCACTCCCCGCCATCGTTACGCCACAAAAAGCTGAAATCGGTTCACCGGAGCCGGTCGGCAGGCGGTCCTGCGGCCAGCGACCAGGGTGAGGTCTGGGACGAAGTGCAAGCCTGCCTGTCTGGCGTTTCTGCTACCTCCGAAACAGCATCTTTGACTGATGCTTTTGATGCCGCCGAAGAAACTCTGAAGGAAGCCTGCAAGCAATTAGTGATGCCCGAGGGTGCTGCGGGCGTACTGGTTGGCCGTCACAACCGGATCATCGGCATGGATTTGTTCGATTCCCCAACGACGCTCAAAACGCTTTGGAGCCGACTTTCGGATGCCTATTTCTTCGATGCCCTGCGTGATCCGGCCGCCGCTCCAGAAACCCCGGTCGATCATGCCCAACAGTTCATCGAAAAGCTGGGCATTGCGGCAAAACCACGGGTTCCAGCCCTGGCATTGGGCGACGAACTGGAAATTGCCAGCGAAGGACTCGTCGGGGCTGCCCTGCTCTACGATGGCGGTATTTGCCACTTGGCTGCATTCAGCGATGGGTAACAAAACAGGGGATTCACAATGACAAGTACGCTTCTCGATTCCCCACCAGGGCTTTCAAGTGGAGTGGGCTTGGATTATGCTCACATCTTGACTCGGTGCTACCTTAAGAGGATGAATAATACGATGGCCGACCAACTGCCCCTGGTGCGTCAATGGATTCTCTTACGCAAACTCTGTTCCTGCCATTACGGCGTGACCATCAAGGATATGGTCCATGAACTGAGCGTAAGCGAAAAGACGATCCGCCGTGATCTGGAAACTTTTCAGGCGGTGGGTTTTCCACTGAATGAAACGGTTGGCGAATTTGGCCGCAAGACTTGGCACATGGAAAACGGCAAGAGCGAGCCGGGCCTGAACTTCGCTTTTGATGAGGCCATCGCTCTTTACCTCGGCCGACGTTTTTTGGAACCGCTGGCCGGGACCATGTTCTGGGCGGCTGCTCAACGGGCCTTCAAAAAGATTAGGGCTACGCTGGGTACGAAGGCCCTGAAGTACATCGACCAATTCGGCACGATCTTCCATCAGACGATGGTTGGGTCGGGTGACTACACGAAGAAAGCCGAGTTGATCGACGAATTGATGGTCGGCATAGAGGATCGCAAGGCCGTCTTCATTACCTATCAATCACTGAAGGCCACGGAGCCGGTCACTTACGACGTTTATCCCTACGGCCTGATTTACCATCGGGGTGCCTTGTACTTGGTCGGCCGGTCGCCGCAGCGAGAGGAAATTTGCCACTGGAAGATCAGCCGGATCGAGGATGCCAAAGTCACTCCGGTTCATTTCCAGCGGCCCGAGGATTTTGATCTTCAGCAGCATTTGGCGAAGTCATTCGGCGTTTATCATGGCGATGGCGACGTGAAAATCAAGGTGCGTTTTGCTCCCGCCGTGGCTCGCTATGTTTCTGAATCGAACTGGCATGAAAGCCAAAAACTCACGCCGCAAAAGGACGGCGGTGTGGTGGCCGAGTTCGATTTGTCGGATACCGAAGAGATCAAACGCTGGATAATGAGCTTCGGGCAGTACGCCGTGGTGCAGGAACCGGAGTCACTTCGGGATGAGATTGTACGGGAATTAAACTCGCTGCTGGCTGTATACAAGGAGGAACCGGGAAGGACTCTTCGCCGTCGTCAGGGTGCGGAATCGTAATTCCGCACCATATATTACTGTCTCCGCTTTGGTTATCATGAGAATCTAGGTAATTTGAGGGCTGGCAAGGCGGTACGCCTTGCCAGCCCTGCTTAACCGGACCTAAGTCGTTGCCTTTTCGCTAGTTGAGATAGATGCAATGCTTGCAAGCATCCCTCAGAATAAGTAAAATGGTGTTTTCCCTGAAATAATATATTGTCATACCCCGCAGTAGTGGTGCTATCGCCCGGTTGAATGGCATCTTTATGACGATCACGGGCCGCTCTTTGAATGATTAGGCAATGCCAGCATTTTGGAATGACAATGAAATGGGCCACTGGAAAAAGCCCAGTGCGCAACCCACGATACCGAAGGTTTGGACACACGGCCCGGTCCTGCAAGCTGCTGACCCGCAGCGTCCACGGTATTGCCAAGACAGCGGGGCTGAATGGGGCCGAGTTGGGATATATCCTGGCGGCGATTGACAAAATCCAGAGAGTTTAGTGATCGGAGCAAATACAGGAGATGACCATCATGTCGAGATCGGAAGATCGCAGATATTTCATCGCAAAGCATGGCCTTGATGCCTTTGAGACATTGCCCAATATCATTTGGAGAACTGATAAGGGGCCAAAAGATGTCCCGCAACGATTCAATCAGGTGAAGAAGGAAGACCGATGGGTTGCCTTCGCTTACACCACCAGCGATTATAGGGAGCGACCACTAAGCCTCGTCACAGGCTTCTATGAATGCGTTCAGGAGAAGGATTACCTGAACATTCCTTCTGCGGGACTGCCAATCTCTGACGGGGCAACAAGAGCTTGGATAATCGAGGGCAAGCCATTCGGGAAACTGCTTCGCCGCCCAGTCGGTGTTCCGCCTATTGATGACCTTCTCGGCAGGCCGCATTTTAAGAACGAGACACTCGTTCCGATCACTGCCGAAGAGTTCCAGAAAATTCACGCCTATGCCTTCAGCCACCAGTTCAACACCGACAAGATTCCGCTTCTTGGACGACAACCGAAGAACGAGCAGGAGGTTCTGTCGATTGTTGTCGGTGGACATAGGAAGTTAGGGATCGAAAAGATCATCCAAGTCCAGAAGGCGTTCCCTGACCTCCTTGTGAAAATCGAAGGGCACTCAGGGGACGTATATCTTGAGCTTGAAGTCTACAGTCAAGGCTTCTTCTCACACTGCCATCACGAACATGTCCGCAATCGCCGGTTCGTGAAAGATGATACACCCATTGCTGTCCTCTGTTGGGTTGACAACGACAAGCGTGTGAAAGACTGCGTGCATCGTGTCTACGAACTTCAAAGCCTAATTCGAGAAGGAAAGAAAATCGTCTGGTAACAGCCACATTACGAATCGCAAAATCAACCATGCGTTATCACGCTGACCTAACCGCAGGATCGCTCAAAGTGCCCGAAAGCCGGGTCGTGGCCGACCTTTTGCTGCGGGGCGTCGATGAGCAGGCGTGGAAAGATGCGATTGTGACCCAAAACCTACTTCAAGCCAGGAACCCGGCCACGGCCATTCGTGTGAGTAGGCTTATCCGCAAACGGTTGGAACTGATGGGGGCCGATTTATGGCAATTGATCAAAGATGGCTCGGCCGTCGTTGCTGCGCACGCCGCCCTCGCCGCTGCCGTCAAGCATAGTTTCCTGCTTGGCGATTTCTTCGATCTGGTCGTGCGAGATCAATATCGGGTCTTCGCTAAAACCCTCACCAATAAGCTGTGGGAAGATTACCTGGACGATTGCCGTGGCCGTGACCCGGATATGCCGTTGTGGAATGAATCGACAAGGCGGCGGCTACGATCTTCCGTCTATCAGATCCTTGCCCAGGCCGGGTATATCGACAACACGAAACAAAGAACACTTCAGGCAGTTCACCTCGACGCCCAGGTGCTTCACTACCTGAAAAAGCAGGATGAACAATATGTCCTCCGTTGCATCCAGGTGGCCCCATGAGTGATGCCCTTAGCGACCGATTGAACCAAGTCCTTCCCCGTATTACCTCTGATGAATTCCTGGCGGGCAAGGGGCTTGGCAATGAAATTGCCTTCTTCATCTTCGACTATCCCGCCGAAGAAGAACTTCGCATTCGGGAGCACGTTGGCTTTCTGTTGGAGCACATCCCCAAGCACAAGCCGGGCCTGCGGGTCAAACACATCAACCTCTTCGATTTGGTGATCGATCACCTGAAAGAGCGCAATTTGCTGGATCGTTCCCTGCTAATGCAGAAAGAGAAGGGGGACGAGGCCCTGCTCAAGGCCCTCGGTGCCCCGCTGCATGAAACCAAAGTGGCGCAAGTCTTTGTCCAGGCTGCCCAGCCCGATCAGCACGATCTAGTCCTGGTGTCGGGCGTGGGCAGCGTGTGGCCGCTCCTTCGGGCGCATTCCCTGCTGAATAATCTGCATCACCTGATGGGCAATACCCCGCTGGTGATATTCTACCCCGGCCGATACGACGGCCAGTTCCTTCGTCTCTTCCAAAAACTGAAAAACGACAACTACTACCGGGCTTTCAAGCTCGTTTCCTAGCGAGATTAACCATGCAGATCAAGAATCTTTTTGAGCGGGATATTTTCCGCTCCATCAATGGCGTGGTGAAGGCCCAACAACTGGATGACTTCTCCGTTTGGCAGGAGTTGGATGAGTTCGTTTTCACGAAGGAACTCGACAAGTATTTTCGCAAGTTCCTCACGGCCTTTCTCGATGCCATCGACCACGGAAACGATCCGAACATCACGGGGAAGATGGCCGTCTGGATCGCCGGTTTTTTCGGCTCCGGTAAGTCTCATTTTCTCAAGGTGCTGTCGTACCTTCTGAAAAACGATCTCCATTCCTACCAAGGCCAGAGCAAAAAAGCCGTCGATTTCTTCCTGGAAAAGATCAAGGATGCGATGCTCTTTGGAGATGTTCAGCGGGCCGTCGCCTCCAATACCGATGTGATCCTCTTCAACATCGACAGCAAGGCAGACAACAAAGCTGGCCGGGAAGCGATTCTGACCGTCTTCCTGAAAGTCCTGAACGAGACGCAGGGCTACGATGGGGACCATCCCCACATCGCCCACATGGAACGCCACCTCGATAGCAAGGGCAAGCTGGCCGCATTCCATGCCGCATTCAAGGCGGCAACGGGGCTGGAATGGCTCCAGGAGCGAGACGCTTATGAGTTTAGCCAAGATCAGGTTGTCGAGGCCCTTTCCCAGACCCTTGGCCAAAGCCGGGAAGCGATGGCAAAATGGATCGACAACGCCGAAAGCAACTTCTCTTTGACGGTCGAAAACTTCTGTAAATGGGTCAAGGAATATCTCGACTCCAAGGGACCGGACCACCGCCTCGTCTTCCTGGTGGACGAGATCGGCCAATACATTGGGTCCGATGGGCACCGGATGCTGAACTTGCAGACCATCGTCGAAGACCTGGGAACAGTGTGCAAGGGCCGTGCCTGGGTCATCGTCACGTCGCAGGAAGAAATCGACAAGGTTATCGGTGAATTACGCACGGCAGCGGCCAACGACTTTTCCAAGATTCAGGGCCGATTCAATACCCGACTGTCGTTGTCGAGTGCCAATGTCGATGAGGTCATCCAGGCCCGATTGCTCGCCAAACGGGAAGAGGTGGAGGCGGAACTAAAGGACGTGTTCACCGACAAGGGAGACATCCTCAAGAGCCAGCTTACCTTCACCGGCTGCGGGATGACCTTGAAAAGCTACAAGGATGGCGACGATTTTTGCAGGAATTACCCCTTTGCGCCTTTTCAATTCCAACTGATCCAGAAAATCTTCGAGCAGATTCGTAAGGTCGGTGCCACGGGCCTGCATTTGGCGAAGGGTGAGCGGTCGATGCTCGATGCCTTCCAGTCTGCGGCCAAGACTGCGGCACTTCAGGAAGTTGGCGTCCTCGTCCCACTTTACGATTTCTACCCCTCCATCGAAAGCTTCCTCGACACCACGGTGAAGCGGACCATCGATCAGGCTGCCCAGAAAACTAGCCTAGAGCCGTTTGACATCAAGTTGTTGCAGGTTCTCTTTCTCATTCGCTACGTCGATGAGATGAAAAGCACCGTCGATAATCTGGTCGTCCTCTGTATCGACCAGATCGACGCCGATAAGTTGGCCTTGCGGCGGCGGATCGAAGATAGCCTTGGGCGGCTGGAAAAAGAAACGCTCATCAATCGTACCGGCGACACCTATTTCTTCCTTACGAACGAAGAGCGGGATGTCAGCCGAGAGGTCAAGGGTACGGACCTCGCTAGCGGCGAAGAAGCCACCCTGCTTGGCGATATTATCTTCAATGACGTGCTGAAAACCAAGTGGAAGCACCGCTATAGCGTCAACAAGATGGACTTCCCCTTCGTCGGCATGGTCGATATGCATCCGATGGGCCGACGTGTCGAAGGCAACTTGGTCGTTTCGGTCATTTCGCCCCTGGGGGATGACTACGAGTATTTCAATGACCAGAAGTGCGTCATGGAAAGTACCAATGAAAACGGCCAAGCCCTAATCCGACTGCGGGACGATGAATGTCTGGGGAGGGAACTGCGGATTTACGCCAAAACCGAAAAATATCTGCGGACCAAGAGCGATAGCGGCCTGCCCGAACCGACGAAACGCATCCTGCGGGATAATGCCGAAGAAAACCGGCAACGTCGGGAACGGTTGGCATTCCTCATCGGGCAGATGCTTGTCGAGGCCGGTTACTTTGTGGCCGGGCAACCTTTGGAGCAGAAAGCTGCCGCTCCTGGCGTTGCCCTGGACAATACCCTGGAATACCTCATCACCAATACCTTCACGAAGATGGGGTATCTCAAGCACCTGCATCTCGAACCGCAGAAGGAAATCCAGTCGATCCTTCGCAGCAATGATATTGCCCAGCAAACCCTCGCCCTGAACATGGACGAGGCCAATCCCCAGGCCATCGACGATCTTCGCAATTACGTGGAACTCTGCCACAAGACCAGCAAGCAGATTGTCTTGCACGACATGATCGAGAACCGTTACGCCAACCGGCCCTACGGCTGGCCTTCGATGGAAGTCGTGATGCTGGTGGCACGGCAGATTGTCCTGGGCGAGATCAGCTTGGTTATGGAAGGCAGCGTGCTGCCCTTGGACAAGGTGTACGATGCCCTGACCACGCCCAACCGATGGCGCAAGATTACCATCCTCAAGCGGCACACCCCTGATCCGGCCATGATCCAAAAGGCCCGGCAGATCGGCAAGGACGTGTTTTCCGAAATCGTGCCGGATGGTGAAGACCCATGCGTTACCTTCCTCAAGGCCAAACTGCGATCCTGGGAAACCAGTCTCGCCAGTTACAAACCTTTGGCCGATACCGGAAATTACCCTGGTCAGCAGGAGATCGTAGATTGCCTCTCCGTCGTCAAATCTTTGCTTGCCTGCGACGACAGCTACAAGTTCATTGAACGGTTCAATGAGCGGAAATCCGATCTACTTGAATTATCCGATACCTTCCGTGACCTGGAGCATTTTTATGAACACCAGAAGCCGACATGGGACAAACTCCGCAAGGCTTGCGACCGGTTTCAACTGAATCGCATGGAATTGGACCAAGATGCCAAGGCGGCACCTGCGATCCAACGGATGCAGGAGATATTGCAGCAGAAGGAACCCTACAGCAATATCAAGGAGGCCGAGGGGCTTATTACAACAGTCGAAGCAGTCAACACGACATTGGTTTCCGGTCGGCGTAGTGAAACTTTGGCGAAGATCGATCAAAACATTGCCGAGGTCACTAAGGAATTGGCGGCTGCCCAGGCCGATACCCTTCGATCCACCTGCTTGGGGCCACTGGAGAAATTACGGAAACAGGTTGAACGGCAGGAAAGCGTGGCCCATATCACGCAGGCCGAGCAAGCGGCCGTCCAGGCGGTCGATGCTGCGATGTCGAAGATCGAGGAAGCGGCAAAAAAGAAGCAGGCCGAGCAGAAGCAGCCGACTGGAAGCGATCCACGGAAGCCCGTGGTCAAGCCCCGCTGCGTCGTCAAGCCAGCCGAATTGGTGGCCTCCGGTTATCTGGAAACCACGGACGACGTGAACCAGTTCATTGATCAGCTTCGGCAGCAGCTTGATCAGGCCATTGCTTCCGGCCAGCGGATTCAGATTCGATAGGATATTTAACCACGGATAACACGAAGGACACGGATAATAAAGATAATATAAGATATTTAACCACGGATAACACGAAGGACACGGATAAAATCGGAAATGGACAAAGAACTGATTCACAAGGAGCTGAGCGAAGCTATTATCGGGGCAGCAATGACTGTCGTTAATGTACTTCGCCCAGGACTGGACGAGAAGTTGTACGAGAATGCCTTAGTGATCGAATTGACGAAACAAGGCCACACCATTGAGCAACAAAAGCAGTTCCCCGTTTACTACGACAATCAGCATATCGGAACCTTGATTCCCGACCTCATCGTGGATGGGCTTGTGATTGCTGATCCGAAGGTCGTTACCGCATTCAACGACACCCACATGGCCCAAATGCTCGGTTATTTGAACATCACAAGTTTGAAACTGGCTCTCCTATTGAACTTTAAGAACTCCCGATTGGAATGGAAACGAGTCGTCCGCTGAATCCCATCCGTGACATCCGTGTTATCCGTGGTTAAATTCCCATGAACCGCAGCAAACTAAAAACCTACGCCCCCAAGGCCCGTCGTGACTTCATCCGTGCGATGACGGATCGGGCGGCTATTTATGGGCTGACCGAGAGCACGTTTGAACCGGTCACGGAGGAAGGCGACATAGCGGTTATCGCCGGTAAGGCACATCCTTTCTCCGTAGCCGCCAAACGGAGGTTGCTCGATGAACGAGTCAAGCGACTAGGCTTTCATCAGGTCATGGAGGCTTGTGCCTACACATGGTTCAACCGGTTTGCTGCCATCCGGTTCATGGAACTCCACGGCTACCTCGACCACGGCTACCGGGTGCTCTCGGGAGCAAAACCAACTACGGAAGACAAATCAACCACGGATAACACAGAAGACACGGATAGGAAAGGCTATTCTTCTTCATCTGTGAAATCCGTGTCATCCGTGGTCACTCTTCCCGAAATCCTCCTCCATGCCGAACACGTTGATTTCCCCGGCCTCGATAAGAATAAAGTCATCGAACTCAAGCTGGATGGCACCAGGGAGGCGGAACTTTACCGGATGCTCTTAATTGCCCAGTGCAACGCCCTGCACTCGGCCATGCCGTTTCTGTTTGAAAAGATTGATGACGAGACGGAACTGCTCCTGCCCGACAACCTGTTGCACTCGGATTCACTTATCCGGCAATTGGTCAACGAGATCGATGAAGCCGATTGGCAGCCGGTCGAAATCATCGGCTGGATCTACCAGTTCTATATTTCCGAGAAGAAGGACGAGGTGATCGGGAAGGTTGTCAAGAGCGAGGACATTCCGGCCGCCACGCAGCTTTTTACGCCCAACTGGATTGTCAAGTATCTTGTCCAGAACAGCTTGGGGCGGCTTTGGCTGGAACATCATCCCGATTCGCCACTGAAGGCGAAGATGGAATACTACATCGAGCCTGCGGAACAGACGCCGGAAGTCCAAGAGCAGTTGAAGGAGATCGTTCGGCAGAGAGTTTTGACCACGGATAACACGGATAACACGGATGCGACAGATAAGGAAGCCAAGCAGTCCACCACAATATCTTCCTTATCCGTGCCTTCCGTGTTATCCGTGGTTAATTCTTCTCTGAATCCAGAGAGACAGAGAGTTTTGACCACGGATAACACGGATAACACGGATGCGATAGATAAGGAAGCCAAGCAGTCCACCACAATATCTTCCTTATCCGTGCCTTCCGTGTTATCCGTGGTTAATTCTTCTCTGAATCCAGAGAGACTGACGCTCATGGACCCGGCGTGTGGCTCTGGTCACATCTTGGTCGAAGGGTACGACATTTTCAAGGCGATTTATTTGGAGCGAGGTTATCGAGCCAAGGACATTCCTCGGTTGATCTTGGAAAAGAACCTGTTTGGGTTGGAAATTGACGACCGAGCAGCGCAACTTGCAGCCTTCGCCCTGATGATGAAGGCCCGTGCCGATGATCGCCGCATATTCGATAGTGAGGCCAAGCCGAACATCCTGGCGTTTCAAGACAGCAAGGGGTTGAATGCCGCCGAGATTACCCACGCACTCAACTCACCGATCTTGAAGGAAGAGTTGCCGCCAAGCGAATATCTGTTCGAGGAAATCGAGGACGAAAAGACTCCGCTCTTCAGCGAGAAGACGCTGGCCGAAAAGGGCTTTGTTTCCAAGGGTGACATTGTCTCCCTATTGGAGTTATTCAAGGATGCCAAGACTTTCGGCTCATTGATCCAGGTTCCGCCGAAGTTGGCGGCGAAGTTGCCGGAAATTCAGCAGCGGCTTGATGACGTGCTGAAGCTTGGCGACTTGACTCACGCCTCGGCCAATGTCATAAGGCCATTGCTTCGGCAGGCTCGGTTGCTGGCTGGGCAATATGATGCTGTGGTCGCTAATCCGCCGTATATGGGCGGCAAGCATTACTCGCCGTTGCTAAAGACCTTCATTAACCAAGTGTATTCGGATGAAAAAGCTGACCTCTGTGTTGCATTCATTGAACGATGTCTGAACTACACGAAGCTTACGGGGTTGATGGGCCAAGTAACTATGCAAAGTTGGATGTTCTTATCCAGCATTGAGGGTTTCCGAAAACGGTTGCTTGAACTTCGCACTATCACCACGATGGCTCACCTCGGCCCTCATGCATTTCCGCAAATCGGTGGTCATGTTGTTCAAGTGACAGCGTTCACCATTTCACCAAGCACGTTCCCAACGTATCGTGGAAGTTATAAGAGACTTGTCGAAGGTCAATCAGAGGAAAAAATGGCGGCTTTTGTTGATGCTCAATGTTTTGTGTCGAGTAACGCCGAGTTCCAGTTGATTCCCGGCTGCGCCGTGGCGTATTGGGCCAACACCAAGGCAATACAGGCGTTTCCCCTATTTCCAGCTATGAGTGAGATGGCCACGCCCAGAGCAGGGATGATTACAAGCAACAATGCACTATTCGTTAGGCTCTGGCATGAAGTGCCTATTCAATGCTTTGGCAAAAGCTGTCAAACGAGAGAGCAAGCTCGGTTAAGTGGAATGAAATGGTTTCCCTACCAAAAAGGAGGCACATTTCGTAAATGGTATGGGAATAACGAACATGTTGTGAACTGGCACAATGACGGATATGACATACGAAATAAAAAAGATGAGACTGGACGAATTCCTGCACATGCTTTTAATGAAGAGTACATATTCAAGCCAAATGTTAATTGGTCTGCTGTTACAGTATCTCGATTCTCGGTACGAATAACTGAGTGGGGCAGTCTTTTTGATGCAGGCGGGTCTGCCGCCTTTCCGGACAGCAAGGATGTTAAGTACCTCGCTGGATTCCTGAACTCCCCAATATCACAGTACCTCATTAGCATCCTAAACCCTACGGTCAATTTCCAGGCTTGGGATATTGCGAAGCTACCTGTTGCAAACGACAACTTAGAGTTACATAGGGACGTAACTGCGGTAGTCGAGGAAGCTACTCACTTAGCCCATAGGGATTGGGATTGTTTGGAGACATCCTGGGATTTTCAAGTACATCCCGCTCGTCAGCATACAGCCCCCATGATACACCAGTCGCAAGATGCGGCCGATGCAACGTGTTTGGCTCGGTTTACTCGAATGAAGGAACTCGAAGAAGAGAACAACCGCCTCTTCATCGAAGCCTATGACCTCCAAGGCGAACTCTCTCCCGAAGTCCTCGACGACCAAATCACCCTCTACCGTCCTGACCGTGCCGAAGACATCAAACGACTCCTTTCCTACTCCATCGGTTGCATGATGGGTCGCTATAGCCTCGACAGGCCGGGGCTGATCTATGCCCACGGCGGCAACAAGGATTTTGAAAAGATTTATTTCACCACGGATAACACGGAAAGCACGGACAAGAAAGAACAAGCAAAAACTTCTTCATCCGTGCCATCCGTGAAATCCGTGGTCAAATTCCCCCCCGATGACGACGGCATCATCCCCCTGACCGATACCGCTTGGTTCGATGACGATGCGACGAATCGTGTCATCGAGTTCATCAACGTGGCATGGCCGGGATTTTCAACCACGGATAGCACGGATTCCACGGATAAAATAGTACCAATCAAATCTGATTCTTCCTTATCCGTGCCATCGGTGTTATCCGTGGTCAAATCTTCTCCGCACCTTGAAGAGAACGTAAAGTTCATTGCAGAAAGCCTTGGCCCGACCAAGGGCGAGCAGCCTCGGGATACGATCCGCCGCTATCTGTCCCATGACTTTTTCAAGCATCACCTCAAGACCTATAAACGGCGGCCGATCTACTGGCTCTTCTCCAGCGGCAAGCAGCGGGCATTTCAGTGCCTCGTCTACCTGCACCGCTACAATGAGGGCATCTTGTCCCGGATGCGAACGGAATACGTGATCCCACTCCAAGGGAAGACTTCGGCCCGAATCGAGCAGTTGGCCGGTGACATCGCCGCCGCCACCTCCACGGCATTCCGCTCGAAGCTGACCAAGGAGCGGGATAAGCTCATCAAACAGCAGGGGGAACTGCAAACCTTTGACGAAAAGTTACGGCACTATGCCGACCTGCGGATCAACCTCGACCTCGACGACGGCGTAAAGGTCAATTACGGCAAGTTCGGTGACCTGCTGGCCGAGGTGAAGGCGGTTTGCGGAGAGAAGGACGAAGAGTAGCCACGGATGAAACACGGATAAGAGAAAATAGGACATGAAGGCTGGGTACTGCGCATCGTTTGATCCGTGTTTAATCCGTGTTCAATCCGTGGCCACCCATTCCTACACGGATAAGAGAGAAATGTTCGGGAAGGATGACAGATGAAAGACCACGAAATCCTTGATGCGGTGGCTGCGGGGGAAAGCCTCGACTGGGAGTTCAAGTCGGCGAAGGGCGGATTCCCGGCAAGCGTATGGGAAACCTATGCGGCGATGGCGAATACGGATGGCGGGACGATTGTCTTAGGCATCGGTGAAGCCGACGAATCTTTCTTTGTCGAAGGATTGAAGAATCCACAGCAGGCACTCAAGACGTGTTGGGATACGGTAAATAACCGAGGCAAGGTCAGCACCAATCTGCTAGCACCCCAATCAGTGCAACTGGTGGAGGTTGGTGGTAAGCAAGTCTTGGTGATCCAGGTTCCCCGTGCCAACCGGCGTCAACGTCCCATCTTTGTGGGGCAGAATCCATTGGAAGGGACATATCGGCGCAATTACGAAGGGGACTACAAATGCCGTGCTGATGAAGTCGGGCGGATGTTGGCCGATCAATCACCGGAAGCAGCGGATAGTCGTATTCTGCCCCATTTCGGGATCGCTGATCTGGATGCCGAAACGATCCGGCAGTATCGCAATCGCTTCTCTGCCCGAAATCCGAACCACGCTTGGCTCAACGAGGATACGCAAAATTTTCTGACAAAGCTCGGCGGATGGGCGAAAGACCGTGCCACGGGTGAGGAAGGACTGACAGCGGCCGGGTTGTTGATGTTCGGCAGCGAGAACGCTTTGTGCGATCCGGCAACGGCCTTGAAGCATCACTTGGACTACCGGGAACGGCCAACGAACGCTATCGCTGACCGCTGGACGGATCGAGTGACAATCGACGGTACGTGGACACCCAACCTGTTCCAGTTTTTCCAAAAGGTTTATCCGAAGCTGACGGCCGACTTGAAGCTGCCTTTTGCCTACCTTCCAGCGACGGCAACGGCAACGGCAACTACATTGACGACGCCTGCCCCGTGGCAATCCTCCGATCCCACACGGGCCGGGCAGTCACCCGCCCATGAGGCAATTCAAGAGGCCCTCGTCAATTCTCTGATCCATGCGGATTACCGCGGTGCTGGCGGCGTCGTGATCGAACGGTTTTCCGACCGGATCGAGATGTCGGACCCCGGCACGCTCCTGGTTTCGTTCGAGCAGCTCTTTCAGGGAGGCTTCAGCGAATGCCGGAATCCGAGTTTGCAGAAGATGTTCCAAATGATCGGAGCGGGCGACAAGGCCGGATCGGGTATCGACAAGATTCGACAGGGTTGGGAGACGCAGCAGTGGCGTTCGCCCACGGTCCTGGAGACAACGGAACCAAATCGGGTTAAATTCGTGCTGCCAATGGTGAGCTTGATTCCACCGGAGTCGGCTGCCCGTTTGCGAAAGCTGTTTGCGGCCGATTTTGATACCTTGATCCCCAACGAAATCCAGGCCCTGGTCACTGCCGACATCGAGGGGGAAGTGTCGAACAGCCGGCTTCAGTTGATCCGCATGGACCACCCCGTCGAACTGACGAAGATGCTTCAAGGGCTGGCATCCCGAGGCTTTTTGGATCAAGTCGGTCAAAAGCGTGGGACCAGCTATCGGCTGCCTGCTTGGGCTTCGTCCCTAACGCCCGGAGCTTCGGCCCTAACGTTGGGAGCTTCGGCCCTTGCGCCCGGAGCTTCGGCCCTAACGATGGAAGCTTCGGCCCTTGCGCCCGGAGCTTCCGCCCTAACGCCCGGAGCTTCCGCCCTAACGCCCGGAGCTTCCGCCCTTGCGCCCCCACCTTCGGCCGAAAATGACCCAGAATTACTGGAAACCGCAAGGCCAGCCAGGGAAAAACCGCGGCTAATGCCAGAATTGACGAAAACCGTCATCCGAAAGCTTTGTTCCGGCCGGTACCTGACAGCCGACCAGATTGGGGTGCTCCTGGATCGAAGCAAAGATAAGTTGCAGAGGAGTTTTCTTACATCAATGGTCCATGATGGGACCCTGATTTTGCGGTATCCAGATCAGCCGACCCACCCCGAGCAAGCATACAAGACAAACCAATGAGCGACCTGAACCAAATCAATGCGGCACTGGAACGTCTCTTCAACGAAGAAGGGCATCGCATCGTCTTCTGGAACGATCCCGAGCGGGAGTTTCTGAACACGCTGCCTTACCTCCTGTTGGATAGCGTTACCACAATACGCCTGGATGAGGCAGGGGCGTTGGAAGTCAAAATGCGACTGGAACGGGACGACCCCACGGGCAAGTATTTGGTCTACAGCCCGGCCGAGGAACCAGATTACGAAAAAGATTGGCTCCTTGATATTAGGCTTTATAGCCGCAGCTTTCGGGCCGACCGGGCTTCCATCATTCTCCAGGAGCTTGGCCTTGCCAATCAATCGCTACGGGAACATCTGGCCGCTCGCCGTAAGTTCTGCGACAACAAGGAACGGTTGCAAAAGCTCAAGGGCCTTGTGGCGGCCGGGGATACGGACACCGACCTCGACCGTAAAATGATCGCCGTTGTCGTCCGGGCCGAGGTTGCGGAGTGGTTCACTATCGTCCAGACGATCTACCATGCCTTTACCGAGAACCGCAACGGCAACGAAATCAACTTGGACGAGCCGACCGCCGCCTGGGATCAAATCGAAAAGTTCGATCTCGATAAGTCATTCTGGGCGATGGCAAAGTCGCTGTTTGGCTACAGCCAAGATACGCCTACCCTGCAAAACTTCCTGATTCGTCTGCTGGTTACCGATTACGCAAGCCACCAGAAGGGTAGTCTCTCGCCCTCCCTGCAACACTTGGTCCTGCCCGCATCTGGCAGTTCCAATGCCGTGGTTTGCTTGGCGCAGTGGCGGGACAGCAGCAGTCGTGCCGCCAGTTATGACCTCCTATCCGACATCGTTGGCGAGCAGGTGAAGATCGACGACCACCTCTGCTTCCAGAAGATGGAAGACTTGCTGGATGTGATGACTTTCCCCCAAGTCGAAAAATCCGTGATGAGGAGCCTGCGTGATCGAGTTGCCTCGACGGCCGACACCGTGAATGCCGAAGAAGTTGGGCAAATTGCCACCCGCAGACAAGCCAAACATTGGGCAAATCCGGGCGTGGCAGGGTCGCCGGATGTGCCCCGTCATGCCTTCCATGCCGTATACGATGCACTGGTGGCGGCGGCCGACTTCTTTTCCCTGCGAAATCGGCACCAAAAAGGGTTCGACTTCGACACGGCTGAGGCAATGTACCATGCCTACGAAACTGAGTTGTTCCGATTTGACCAGCTTTACCGGCATTTCTGTGAAGCGGCCGACATCGTGGAGGCGAAGACCAAGGATGGACTAAAAGACCTGCGGAAGCAGATCGAAGCAGCTTACACCAACTGGTTCATCACCAACTTGGCCATCCAATGGGGGCAACGCATTGCGCCCCTGATGGGCAAGTGGCAGATTCCCGAGGTACACAACCAGTTCAATTTCTTTGCGAAGTATATGCAGCCACGGTTAGAAGAGGCCGAGCGGCGTAGGAGCTTCGTCATCATCAGCGATGCATTTCGTTATGAAGCGGCGGAGGAATTGTGCCGAGAACTCAATGGCACTTATCGGTACGAGGCCGAGCTTAGCTCTCAGCTTGGCGTATTGCCATCGTATACCGCCCTCGGAATGGCTGCCCTGCTACCGCACAAAACGATTGCCTATAAGCCCACGGGGGAGGTGCTGGTGGACGGGAAGCCGACCACCGGGATCGACAATCGGGATGCGATCCTGGCCGGTCAAGACGGTATGGCGGTCAAGGCGGAGGATCTTTTGGCCAAAAAGAAGGAAGAGGGCCGTGAATTCGTCAGTGGCAAGCGGCTGGTTTACATTTATCATAATGCCGTAGATGCTGTTGGCGACAAGGCCGACACGGAAAAAGACACCTTCGAGGCCGTCCGCAAGGCGATCAACGAACTGGCCACTCTCGTTTCCTATATCATCAATAACCTGAACGGCCATCATATTGTTATTACGGCCGATCATGGGTTCCTGTTTTCGGAGACGGCTCCGAGCGATCCAGAAAGATGCAGCCTGCCCGACAAGCCGCAGGGGACCGTAATAGCGAAGAAGCGGTATTTGTTAGGGCACGGGCTTCCCGAGCAAGAATCCGTATGGCATGGCAAAACGGATATAACCGCAAGTGCGGAAGGTGGCATGGAATTCTGGATTCCACGGGGAGCCAATCGATTTCATTTTGTCGGTGGTGCAAGATTCATCCACGGTGGGGCCATGCTCCAGGAGATCGTGGTGCCGGTCGTCACCGTGCGCCACATCAAGGGAAAATCCGTGGCGGACACCAAGACCAAGCAGGTGGCCGTCCAGGTACTTGGCATCAATCACCGGATCACCACGTCGCAGCATCGATTTGAGTTGATCCAGATGGAACCCGTGAGCGACCGGGTAAAACCCATCACATTGAAATTGGCAATTTTCGATGGCGACGAGCCGGTAACGAGCATCGAGTCCGTGACCTTCGATAGTGTTTCTGGTAATTTGGATGAGCGAAAGAAGTGGGTGTTCTTAACGCTGCAAGATCGGCAATACGACAAAAAGACCCCGTACCGTCTGGTGCTGCGAGATGCCGACACCGGCATCGAGCAGCAGAGCGTGCCGGTCATTATAGATAGGGCTTTTAGCGATGACTTCTAATACTACTGACTCCTGCCTGGACGATCTGCTCAACCAGCATTTTGCCGGAAAGGTCGTGCGCAAAGACCTGACCAAACTGGTCAAGGAAGGGGCGAACGTCCCCGTCTATGTGCTGGAGTACCTTCTCGGCCAGCACTGCGCCTCGAACGACGACGCCATTATCAACGAGGGCATGAAGACCGTCAAAAAAATCCTGGCCGAGAATTATGTGCGGCCCGACGAAGCCGAGAAGGTGAAATCGACCATTCGGGAACGGGGAAGCCTCAAGATCATCGACAAGGTGACCGTGGCTCTCAACGAGAAGAGGGACGTGTATGAGGCTCTCCTGAGCAATCTGGGGGTCAAGGGTGTCGAGGTCAGCACGGCCATTGTCAAAAAATATGAAAAGCTCCTGGCCGGTGGTATCTGGTCGATCATCACGATGCGGTATTTTTATGAAGAAGGGCAAAAAGGCTCGCCCTTCATCATTGAAGACCTAAAGCCAATCCAGATGCCCAACATGGACATGGACGGCCTGTTTGAAGGGCGACGTGGTTTTACCGAAGACCAATGGACCGACGTACTGCTGCGGTCGGCCGGTTACGAACCTACGCAATTCGAGAAGCGGGTAAAGTGGCACATCCTGGCCCGCATGGTTCCGCTGGTCGAGAATAATTACAACGTGGTTGAACTAGGGCCTCGGGGTACGGGCAAGAGCCATATTTACAAGGAAATCAGCCCTAACAGCATCTTGATCTCGGGTGGCCACACGACCGTCGCCAACCTATTCTACAACATGGCTAGTCGCACGGTCGGACTGGTCGGCCTGTGGGATACAGTGGCCTTCGACGAAGTGGCGGGCATCACCTTCAAGGAAAAAGATGGCGTCCAGATTATGAAGGACTACATGGCCTCGGGATCGTTCGCCCGTGGCCGTGACCCCGTGAATGCCTACGCCTCGATGGTTTTCGTCGGCAATCTCAACCAACCGGTCGATACCCTGGTCAAAACCAGCCACCTACTGGCTCCATTCCCGGAGGCCATGATCGATGCGGCGTTCTTTGATCGTTTCCACTCCTACATCCCCGGTTGGGAAATCCCCAAGATGCGGCCTGAGTTTTTCACGAATCAATATGGGTTGATCGTCGATTATCTGGCCGAATTCATGCGGGAAATGCGAAAGCGGAACTTCGGGGATGCAATAAATAAGTATTTCAAGCTGGGCCGAGACCTGAACCAGCGGGACACGATTGCCGTGAAGCACACGGTTTCGGGCCTGTTGAAACTGCTCTATCCTGCCGAGGACTACGACAAGGAGGCAGTTCGCCGGTGCCTGGAATATGCCTTGGAGGCCCGTCGCCGGGTGAAGGAGCAATTAAAGAAGATCGGCGGCATGGAGTTCTACGATGTTCATTTCAGCTATTTGGACCAGGAAACCCGAGAAGAGAAGTTCATCAGCGTGCCGGAACAGGGCGGCGGTCACTTGATTCCCGATGGCCCCCTAAATCCTGGCGTAATGCACACAATTGCCACCGGCAGTGGCAGTCATCTTGGGCTTTACCGTATTGAAACCCAGGTAACGACCGGAAATGGCAGCCTGAAAATGTCGGGTTTGGGGTCAAACACAGCCGCCAGGGAAGGGATCAAGGTCGGTTTTGACTATTTCAAGGCCAATGCGTCCAGGGTCAGTGCCTCGATCAAGACCGCCGACCACGATTATCATTTACATATCGTCGAATTGCACAACACCGGCCCCACGACCGCCATGACCCTGGCAACCTTCGTTGCCCTATGTTCGGCCGTCCTGGGCAAGCCCTTACAGCAGCAGATCGTAGTCCTCGGCAGCATGAGCCTGGGCGGCAGCATCATCCCTGTCGAGAATCTTGCCGAATCGCTCCAGGTGGCCTTCGATGCCGGGGCAAAACGACTCTTGCTCCCAATGGCGTCCGTGACGGACATCCCGACAATCCCAGGGGAGCTATTTGCAAAGTTTCAGACTGGCTGGTATGCTGATCCGGTGGATGCAGTTTTTAAGGCTTTGGGGGTGGGGTGACCATCATGGACTTCCATACCTACACCACCATGCGAGACTGGACACGGCGGGCCGATCCCGACGACCGTCCCGCCCAGGACATCGACCAGTTCTACAAACGAACGCTCAAAGATGCTGTGGGGATGGGCTCGGCCCAATTCTTCGCCCAGATGCTCAACGAACGGGACTGGGAAAAGGCACGAAGGCCCTACTACAATCTGTGGCCGTCCATCGTGCCGATGCTCACCCGGCTGAACCTTGACCTGGATTCCAATCTGATCCAACTGCCGCTCCCGGCCTTGTGCATCCGGTTCCCCAAGGACACGGCCAAAAACCCGCTCAAGTTCGAGTGGAAGGGGGACGAGGTTTCCGTCCGCTGCATCATGATGGGCGAGATCAACGAGGGGACCGGCATCTCGGTCTTGATCGACATTGGAGAGGTCATGGATGGAGTGGGCGTCCCGATCTACACCTACCGAAATTTTCCCCGCAAACCCGGTTTGACCGTGGAGCAATCCATCGACGGCCTGGGCAAAGTGGGACTGTTTTCTGAGATCGGCGTCCAGGTGCCGGATTCCATCATCATGGATTGCATTCGATTGTGCTGCTCCCTCTGCCTGCTGGAGAACGATCCGTCGATCATTTCGCCCGATGTCCTGGCCGATGACCGGGCCAAATTCGAGACCAGCGGCGACCAGAAGTTCGTGGACAAGGCCCGCCGCCGTGGTAAAATCGGTTGGGATGTGGGAAAACATATCGAGGTTATTCCGCATTTCCGGCGACCGCACATGACCTTGGTTTGGACTGGGAGCGGCAGGACGGTGCCTAAGATCGTGCCAAGGCGGGGAAGTATTGTGCATCGGGAGGCGGTGGAGAAGTTACCGAGTGGGTTTGGGGGAGGACGAAGATGAGAATGCTCTGCATAATGCTAATAGTCACCTTTTCTGGCGGCTGCCTCGGCACTGAACCGAAACCCGATTCGACAACCCAACCCAAGGAACCAACCTACCACGGGAAGACCATCAGCGAATGGGCTGCATCGACGAACGACAAAGATGCGGATGTTCGTCGGGACGCAATTTGGGCTTTGGGGAGGATGGGACCAGCAGCCATTCCGACGCTCACGAACTTGCTCAAAGATGATTCGTCAGCTTTGTGGGTCGCCGACGCTCTTGAATGCATCGGTCCCGCAGCCGTTCCAGCACTCACCGATTCGCTCAAGGACAGAAACGATGAGGTTCGGGAACACGCTTGCACTGCGCTCGGAAGAATCGGACCTATGGCGAAGAATGCGGTTCCGGCCATCGAAGGGCTGCTTCAAGATAAGAATAGGTTTGTTCGAGAGTACGCCGCTAGGGCGCTGGGACAGATGGGTTGCGAAGCGTTATCATCCGCTCCGGCACTCATCGAATTGTTCAATGACAAGTATTGGGATGTGAGGTGCGCCGCATCCGAGGCCATTGGAAAGCTCGGCCCGAAGGTGAGAAACGCACTTCCCGCCCTCGTCGAATTGCTCGGAGACAAGAATAAGCACGTTCGATTTTATGCTGCCACTGCCTTGGGGGAGCTAGGGTCCGATGCGGCGGAAGCGGTCCCTGCCCTCACCAAACTTCTTAACGATGAGTATGACTTGGCTCGGATGACGGCTTGCGAATCGCTGGGAAAAATCGGCCCCAAGGCGGAAGCCGCCACTGCCACTCTGGTTGAATCGCTCAAGGACACTGATTGGAATGTAAGAGCAAGCGCCGCATCGGCCTTGAAAGGCATCGGCCCGAGGGCAAAAGTCGCAGTTCCGGCCCTGACCGCATCCCTCAAGGACACTGATTGGAATGTTCGGTGCGATGCTGCCGAAGCCCTAGCGAAAATGGGGTCCGATTCCGCCGATTCCGTCCCAGCGCTAACTGAACTACTTAAAGAACGAAATGCGGCTGTTCAGCAAGCAGCCGCCATTGCCCTGGGCGAAATCGGTCCCAAGGCCAAGACAGCCGTTCCAGCCCTCACCGAGTTGCTAAAGGACGAACAGGAAGCGATTCGTATGACGGCTGCATTGGTTCTAGGAAAAATTGGCCCCGACGCAAAGGGGGCTGTCGGCGTCCTCATCAAATCGCTTAATGACAAAGATTGGCTAATTCGGGGAGGAATTGCCGAATCGCTGGGAAAAATCGGCCCCGACGCAAGATCCGCCGTTCCCGCTCTGGCGGATTTGCTAAGGGACAAGGCTGGCTACGTTCAGCGGGCCGCTGCCTGGGCTTTGGGGAACATCGGTCCCGAGGCGAAATCGGCTATCCCGGCCCTCACGGAACTGCTCAAAGATAAAGATGAATCTGTTCAGAAGGCCGCTGCCAAAGCCTTGGAGAAGATCAAGCAGGAGAATAAATAGAAGCCGCCCGAAAGAAAGAAACCACTATGCCCGCAAAAGAACGACAAACGGCCAGCAAACCGGCAACCAAATTCGCCCACCTGCGGAAGAAGATGGAAAAGAACCGGATCGCATCGAAGATTGGGAAGAAGAAAGGAAGCGAGGGCAGACCAAATCATGCAAGTCACCGTTGAAGAATGCA
>Ga0194056_10000179_pt1 | contig 31378 bp, 28 predicted proteins | sample SepL4413m_MetaG_FD_155458 | JGI IMG/M metagenome (GOLD analysis project Ga0194056, IMG submission 155458) | Anoxic zone freshwater microbial communities from boreal shield lake in IISD Experimental Lakes Area, Ontario, Canada - Sep2016-L442-13m | ecosystem: Environmental > Aquatic > Freshwater... | reverse complement strand
GCGGCGAGGGGCCCCCCTCGCCCGTACTCGGGAGAGGGGCAGGGGGCGAGGGGGGCCCCTCGCCGCCAACCGCCAGGGCAATGGTGTTTTTCAAATGCCCGCCGACGGCCAGGATCGCGGGGGCAGCAAAATTCAGCCTGATCGGCAGCGGGGCGAAACCTCGGGCTCGCCGCAATACCTGAAGACCATCAAGGCCAACGCGGGCAACGGAATCGTCCACCGGTCGCACGATGGGACGATTGTGGACCAAGAACAGATCAGCGATGATCTCTCTTGACGCTCGGCTCCGACCGCCGGGTAGGTCAGGCTTTCCAGCCTGACAATCTGCCTTTTGGCCCAGACCTCCGAGACGCTGCAAGGCATCGTCGATCTCGATGGCCATCGGTTCCTCGGCAAGATTACCGCTGGTGCAAACCAGGGGCCTCGCAACGGCTTCCGTCAGTAAGTGGTGCAGCGGCGTGTAGGGCAGCATCGCGCCGAGATACGGATTGCCCGTGGCAACATTCACGGCGATGTTATCGGCTGGATGAACTGGATCGGTTATCCGCGGTAGCAAAAGAATGGGCGCGGCGGGAGACAACAACTCACGCACTTCGTTTTCAGAAACCAAGCAGCATCTCCGCACGGCATTGAGGGAGGGAAACATCAGCGCAAAAGGCCGGTCCGGGCGGTGTTTTCTTTGCCGCAATCGATCAACGGCATCGGCATCGGTTGCGTCCACGAGAAGTTGAAAGCCGCCGAGTCCCTGTAGTGCCACGACCTGGCCCGAGCAAAGGGCGTTGGCGGCCGTCTTTAACGCCTGGTCGCGCTCCGCCATCACTTGGCCGCGCGCATCCAAGAGGCACAACTGCGGTCCGCAGTTTGGGCAAGCGATCGGTTGGGCGTGAAAGCGTCGATCGGCCGGGTCGTCATACTCGGCTTGGCATATGGGGCACATCGGGAACTGGGCCATGGACGTCCGCGGCCGATCGTACGGCAACTGCCGGATAATCGACCAGCGCGGCCCACAATTCGTGCAATTTGTGAAAGGATAGCGGTAGCGACGCTGATTCGGGTCGCCGATCTCTTCACAGCAGGCATTACAGGTGGCCAGATCGGCCGGAATGGTCGGCCGCGGCTGTGCATCGCCTGCGGCAGAGCGAATCTCGAATGTGACACCAGTTATGGCTTGGACAAGAGCCACCGGCAATTCTTCGACCTCGACCGAGTCGACTCTGGCCTGATGTGGTGCCCCGCTCTGCAGCGATTCCAGAAAATCAACAACCTCAGCCGCAGGTCCAGAGACTTCCAGACGCACGGCGTCGGCCTCGTTCTGAACCCAGCCGATCAGCCCGTGATTACGGGCCGTTCGATAAACAAACGGGCGAAAACCGACACCTTGAACGATACCGCGAACGGTAATCGCCACGCGACGTGTATTCGGCGTTGGCTCAGTCAACCTCAATGCAGTTCGTCAAATTCAGGCCGATGGGGCCGGCCATGGCGGCATGTTGAGCCAATTGCTTGCAGTAGTAGCTGGAACACGAACCGTGAAGCCAGACACGATCACCGTGAACGATAACCGAAAGATTGGCCACGCCTCCGGCAGTTTCTTGCTGGACGGCCTTTTCAATGGAATCGGCAAGGGCCTCGGCCTCAACCAACGTCCTGGGAACAAGGTTTAGCAACTCGGGCGAGACGGGTTGTACATCCCGCAAATCGTCCATGGGATCCTCCCTTCAATCGCTTTGGCGGTCGTTCTTTTGTCGCCTGCAAGAGCCCGTCCGTAAGCATTCCGCGCGGATGCAGAATCCTAACAGCCTTTAATTTAACGAGTTCACACGTCCTGTCAACGTCGGTATTGCTGTTTTTCTGGAAATGGATGCCCACTTCGCGGAACGGAATCAATTATTCAATTTCCGGGCTACTCCCTTGCCTGGGTGCATCCGGGCAGCTCGATATCCTGTCGCCAACGATCAAAAGGCGTCGCTGGCCTTGCCTTTTTTGGGTGCTGCGAGAACCTTGCGGATGGGGAAGCTGCAGATCGGGAGAAACTCAGCGTTAAGAATAGGTCGGCCACTGACGTGCTGCGTTGTATTGAAAGGCAAGGCATAGGCACCGGCCTGGCCACTGGCGACATCGGCAATGTAGAGTAGGGATCTGCTCGGCATGTTCCCCCCACGACCACCGCCGCGATTGAGGTCGCAGAGGCCAGTAGCCATGAGAAACTTGGGAGTTTTATCGCCATCGGTTTTGAAATCTTGGAGTACGTTGCGATAGCAATGTTGGATCACGCCGAAACCGTTGGTAGCCATGGCCGAGCGGCCGATCACGTAGGAATGCAAATCGCCCGTGAGGTGGTCGAGGAAATAGACAGCCTCATACTCGCCTTCGACCGGTCCGGTAGCCATGCTAAAGGTGTCGATCTTGTCCGTGGCTACCGCGTGTAAAGGCACGCTGGGCCAAAGGCCGGCCACCATCAATCCAACCATAATTCCTAGCCCCAACCATAGCAATGCAGTTGTTTTTCGGAAATTCCAAGACACGGCAAACCTCCAGAAGTTTCGATTCTTGATACAGACCTCGCCTGAATCATATCCGATTGTTCCTTGGATTTCCAGCCGGGGCTTGGAAAATCGGGGCTTGGAAAATCGGCTCTCCGCCAAGTTTGTGGTGCGGGCGTCTCGCCTGCCTGGTTCAGCCACAACACCTTGGGCAGGCGAGACGCCCGCACCACAATTATCCGCAAATCCGGCGGAGAGCCCGATTTTCGCACCTAAAGATCCAGATTGGGTACCGGAACGGGTGCATTCTCCTCGCCCGCTGGGGCTGGCGTCGGCTGCGGCAATCTGGAAACCACGCTCTGGCCGAGGCGAATTTGCCAACCGCCACCCAACGACCGATAGATCTGAATCAGGCCCACCGCAATTTGGCTGCGAGCCTGGGCCTGGAGATCCTGTTGCTGCACCAGATTCTGCTCGATGGTGGCGACGCGGTTGAAATCAACCGTACCCACGCGATACTGGCTGACGACGATCTTGTACGCCTTGTCGGCGGCGACAACGCTCTCGGTAAGGAGTTTTGCCCGCTCCTGGGCGCGCAGAAAGGTGATCAGTCCGTTTTCGGCTTCTGCGTTTGCGGTCAGTACGGCGTTGCGATAGATCAGCAGGGTTTCCTGAAACTTAGCATCCTGCAAGCGGACATTGTTGGCGATCCGGCCGTAGTTGAGGATATCCCACTGAAACGACGGTCCGACACTGCCATTGAAGGCTTGGTAGGTGAACAACTGCGACGCATTCTGGGCCGAGTAGCCCAGAGTGCCGTTGATCGAGATGTGCGGATACCAGTCGGTCTGAGCGATACCTATTTGCTGGGCCTGGGCCGCGGCGTTACGTTCGGCGCGGCGGATGTCGGGCCGTCGCTCCAGCAATTGTGCCGGAATGCCCACCACCACTTCCCGCGGTGCCGTGGGAATTGACCGCTGTCCCAGACGGGCTTGCAGGTCGGTGGGCGGAATACCCAACAAGACGCAAAGCTGGTTCTGGCTCAGTCGCAATAGGATTTCAAACGCTGGGATCTGGGCCTCCGTTTGCGCGAGCGTGCTTTGTGCCTGATCGACGTCCAGTTCACTGGTGCGTCCGGCATCCAAACGGGCTTGGACGATCTTCAGGACGTCGGTTTGCAGTTTCACGTTCTGCTTGGCCAATGCAATCTGCTCTTGGTACTGGCGCATAAGGACGTAGCTTGTGGCCACGTCGCCCACCAAGGTGACCAAGACGGCGTCGTAGTCCTCCACCGATGCGTCCAGTTGGGCCTCGCTAGCCAGCACGGCGCGGCGAAATCGACCCCAGAAGTCCAGTTCCCAGGCCAAGTTGAACCCAAAATTCCACTGATCGCTGTATTTGGCACCACCTGGAAAGAGGGGATTCGATGAGGAAGCACTGCGGCGATAGCCGCCAGCCGCATTTTGTGATTGCGGGAAGAGTTCGCCCGTGGCGATTCCCAGCATAGCCCGAGCTTGAAGGATACGGGTGCCTGCCGCTTTCAGGGTGATGTTCTGGTTATAGGCATGGTTGACCAAATCGTTGAGTACGGGGTCATTAAAAACGCACCACCAGCGGCTCAGGTCGGCGGACTGGGAGCGCACGCGGATATCGGTGGTGTTGATCCACTGTGGCGCGACTGCGGCTTTGGGGGAACTATACTCGGGTCCCACCTTGAAACCGTTGTGAAAGTAGTCTGAAAAACTCGTGCATCCGCTCAGGCAAAGTGCCGCGGCTGCAAGGTAAAACAAGTGGGTATGTCGATAGGCATGTTGCATGGTTAAACTCCTCGCGCCGGTGGGCAATCGGTGTTTTGAGGCAGGGACTTACTGGAATGAACAGGTGGGTTTTGTGGCAATAGCCGTTCTTTCGACACAGATCGCAAATCAGCGCAGGCGGTCAAAAGAATCACAATCGGCTCCGTGCTTCCCATCGGCAGAACCGATGCAACCCTGACATCAGAAAAGTCGGGCGCGAGAGAACCGCTAGATCCGTCATAGGCCAGCCGCAAGGAGGATGCGGTGCAAACGGCATAACTGACACCAGAAACCTGGATATAGCCGGCGCAGCCCTCCCAAATTGACACGAATTCATCTTGACAGTTGAAGCCACATTACGGATAAGTTGCGGTACGCGGCGATTTTTTCGCCAGGATCTGTCGACCTTTCCCATGCGACGAGACACACAATGGCCGGACTTCCCTTTCCGATTCCCGACCTGCCACTTCCCAAGCAGATGAGCAGGCACGTTTTCGCCCTGCTGGCCCTGCTGGCCCTGGGGGCGTCCGTAGGTCTTTGGTACTTTTTCAATCAAACGACCGTGGAGGCCCTAAAACTCGGGGCCGGCATGGAATTGAAGTATCGCGAAGGCTTGACCGACATCCTTTGCGACGAGGCCGAATCCCGAGATTTGAAGATCGAGATTCAATGGAAACTTCGAGCCCAAGACGCCGTTGAGCAGGTGAGCAAGCACGAGTTGGACGCGACGACGATTCCAGCCGGTTTGTCGATTCCCGCCGAAAAAGTCCGGCAGGTGACCCTGCTGGACTGTCAGACCCTGCACCTTTTCGTCAAACCGGCGATTTACGATCGGGGACTCGAGGGACTTCGCGGCCACACCATCTTCATGGGCTCGACGGGGACCGGAGTGCGAAGCGTGGCCGAGGATATTCTCAAGTTCATCGGCCTGACGGGCGGAAAGGATTTTGTCGTTGACTCACGCGCCTTTGAGGATCTGATGAAGTCATCCCCCGATACCATGCCCGACGCGATTTTCAGCCTCTCGCCCTTGCCCTCGCCGCTGGGGGAAAAGCTCGTGCGCCAGTTCGGCTATCAACTATTGGAGTTACCGATGGGCGAGGCGCTCTCGCTGCGGAAACCCTGTTTTGAAGACATCCTGATCCCGGCACACACCTATAGCGCCAGTCCCGCGGTGCCGCCGAAACCGATCCACTCGATTGGGGTCCGAGGCGTGCTTATCGCGCATCGGGCCGTGTCGAGTTTGGCCATCGAGCGACTTCTGGAGGTGTTTTACGAAAGCGATTTTGCCCAACGGGCAAACGTCAAGAAACTGGATCCGGCATTGCTCCAGCGGTCGGGCGACTATCGGGCGCATCGCGGCACGGTTGCTTATATTCACCGCGCCGATCCCTGGCCGTTTCAGAAACTGCTGACCAAGATCCAGGGGTTTATCGGCTCGATAATCTCGATTCTATCTGCCATTCTTCTCGCTTGGCAGTGGATTCGCCGCCGCAAAGTCGAGGTAGGACTCTACCAGCAGGAATGTAGCCATCTGGATCTCGACGCCCAACGGGCAGCCTGCCAGGGCGAATTTGGCGAGGCTGAACTGAGTGCCTGCCTAACCCAGTTGTCACGCCTCAAGGCCGAAGTGCTGGAGCAGAACCAGCAGCAATTTTTAAGCGGCAACAAACAGATTGTCGACGTCGTCACCCGCATTGAGGGTCTGCAAAAGCTTCTGCCCAGCCTCGTGCGTTCCAAGCTCCCCGCGAAGCGGTTCTCGCTCGATTTCAGCCCGCCCCAGCGCAAAGCGGCATGAATCTTTGCGTTCCGAAACCCAGGCGACCGTTTCAACGTGCAAAGGATGCAGGCCAAAAAGTGCTGCTGCCAATGCGCTGCGCCAGAGGGTTCCCGTCATCCGCCGCAGCGCGATGAAAAGCAGGACCGTGTTGGCCGCGTGCAGTGCCAAGTTGACCGTATGGTGCCAGCCCGCGCCCTCCTCGGTGCCAAACAGTTGGCAGTCGAGCATGTGGGAAAGCATCGTGACTGGATGCCAGTTGCCCACGGTAATGCCGGTGAATGCGTGGACAATACCCTGCGGCGTTAGTCCATGGCGGACGAACGGGTTCTCTAAAACATAGGAGTAGTCGTCGAGCAAAACGAACGAATGGTTATTGATTCTCCGGTTCAAAGCCTAGCGTGGTGTAACCTTCGATTTGGAAGGGCGACAGCCACCAGCGGTTCTCCGCCATGCCATAGTATGGTTCGGTTATCGCCCGCTTGATGCTGTCCTCGTCGGTGATTTCCGGATCATAGGTGATACGAACCAAAGCGATAACGGGATCGGGCCAGGCTTCGAGTTTATAGTAGCCGAGATTATCTGGGCCTGCGCCAGGGACTTGATAAATATCATCGCGTTCGAGGAACCCTACCAAAAGGTTGGCTCGCCCGCGACAGGTAAGCTCCCGGATTCGCAACTCGAATGAGGCAACTCGATCAGGTGCTGCGCCACGACTATTCACGAACGCGGGCAGTGGCATCAAGTACGCAGCCGCCACGGCCGCCACGCTACATGCGAGCAGGATCGCGATAACCGTCGCCTTGGGCCATGCGTGCCCCAGACATTCCGGTGGTCCCCAGAAAATCGCACGCTGCCCCCTGTTCGGGCACGCTTCGATACAGTTCATGCAGGCGAGGCAGCGGGACGCAGTGACCTGCCGCAGTTGGTCCACTGGGATTGCCATCGGGCACGATGCTGCGCATTGGCCGCAATTGGTGCAACTCGTGCTATCGCGTTTGATTCGCGCGAGACCAATGCGAGCGACTGGATTCAAGACCGCCGCCAGTGGGCAGAACCAGCGGCAGAACGGCATCGTGATAAGCAGTGAGACTGCTGCCACCGCTCCCGCAACCACATAGGCCCAGACGGTAATGTCGGCACCGTGTCGGCTTAGCAGAGCATAGGCGGGGCAATAGCCCCGAAAGGCCAATTCGCCTAGTTGCCATGTCGCCGCCAGAATTGCCGCCAGGACCACGTACTTGCTGAGCGACAACACGCGGTCTAGCTTTGCCGAAACTCGCAATGTTCGCATGCCAAATCGACGGCTGGCGACCCCTAGCCATTCGGAGATCGCACCGAGGGGGCATGCGTATCCGCAAAATGCGCGGCGCAAGAGAAGGACTGTCAAAACTACGGCCCCCAAGGCATAAAAATTCGATACGCCCAAGGAACAAAGTAGGTTGCCCTCACGAAGGTATGTGTAGATTGCTTCGGCACCGCCAAATGGGCACCACGCTTCAGCATTCGTACCGAACAGGAATACGCCTGTCAGCGTCATTACGAGTAGCCCGGCCTGAAATGCACATCGAGTGTTATTTGCGGTCATTCTGGCTCTTAGGGCACTTTCTGCTCATCGGGCACCCGGCGCAACTGCTGCCCTCGCTGCACTTTGACTCAGGCACCTTGGACTTGGTTTCAAGGGCGCGAGCGAACTCGGGATTCGATGCGATCGCTGCAAACTCAGGACATTGCTTGGCGCGGCTCTTAAAACCTTCCAATTGGCTCGGTGCAACTGCCTGGAAACAAGCACTCAGCAGTCCGATCGCTCTGGCTGAGTCCCCAGTCGCTGCATAAAGCCGCGCTGCAGCGTAGGTGACACTAGGACTGGCGTCGCCGGGCAAACTGAGTTTCTCGGCAATCTGCTTGGCGGAGTCAGTTTTTCCGCACCGCACGAGCGCAATTCCCAATAGCGATTGCGTCATCTCAGTCGCCTCACTCGGCTCCAGCGAAAGGGTTTTTGTGGCAGCGGCATTCTGATCCAGTGCCAGTTGCGTCTCTGCCAGCATCGCCGCTGAGTCTGCCGACTTCAGCCGCAGGTGAAGCTCCTGGTCCAATTTGAGCAGGTCTGGATAGATTTGTTCGCTGGCGTAGAACGCTCGCAGCCCCTTAGCCATGTATTCCCATCGCTGAGGGTTCGTTTCGGTGTTCAGGCGATTGCGAAGATCAACGATTCGCCGCATCATCGTGTAATGCTGCATGTACTCCGGGTTGCTCTGATCAGCGCGGGCTGCCGTAGCGTAAGATTGCAGTGCTGCGGAAAAATCCCCATTCCTCAGCAACGTCTCACCTTTGGCGAATGTCTCCTCGGCCGTATCGGCGAGCACCGGAGCCGCAGTCAAAAAAAGCGTTAGTATTACCAGACTAGTAACCGTTTGTTTCGTTCGCATCATTCAATTCCTTTTGGTATTATTGATTCGCCTTAACGCAGCAGCTTCTTTAATTCGGTTTCGATCTCAGCCGCACCGATCGCACGATTGACCACTTTGCCTTCCTGATTGACCAAGAGCATTGTCGGTGCCGTCAGAATTCCGAGTTGATTCGCGGGTGGACTATCCATGCCGCCTTCCTCATGGATATGCGCCCAAGGTAGCTTGTTGGCAACCAGGAAGTCGCTCACGGTCTTGGGGCTGTTGTCCAAGCTGACACCGATCACCGTGAACTGTGGCCCGTATTTAGTCACGAGTTGCGTGAGTGTAGCCAAGTCTCTCTTGCTTGGTTCACTCCAAGTTGCCCAGTAGTGGATAAGAACGACCCTGCCGCGGTAGTCCGCCAATAGAAGCTTTTCGCCAGTAATGCTCTTGCCCGACAGAAAAATCGTTTTTCCGACCGAATCGAGGCGAAGAATTGCCCCTCTAGCCTTCAACGCAGCAGACGTGCCACCAAACTCGCTCACCGTGCGTGTGTACCATTTCTTGGCATCGTCTTCTTGGGCATCAAACTCACGGGCAATTCCCAATTGCAACATGGCCTCGGCTGTATCGGGAACGCTTGGGTAATCTGCAATGAATTGTTCCAGGCTTTTGTTGAACTCTGTTTGGATTTTGGCATAGTCAGCCTTTGGTGACTGAAGTTTCTGTGAATGCTCCGCCGTAATAGTGCGAAATCGGACGTAGGCAACGAGTGCCTTGTCGGTCTTGTTTTTCTGGAGGAATTCTTGGAGAGATTCTAGCCTCTTAATCGCGCTGGGAGCATTGCCAGACTGCACCGCCGAGCTTAGCGTGTCCGCCATTTGCTGATACCACATTGCACGATCCGCGACGGTTCGAGCTTGTTGGGCCAGTTTTTCCAGAATGTCCGCGCGGCGCAAGTCCAAGGGATCATACTTCTCCAGTTCCGTCATTTGCTTCAGAGTTTCCTCGGCCAGCCCCTGCTGAGCCTCCGCGTCTTTGTTTGAAGCTGAAACAAGTGAGAAGGTGTGGCCGCTGACCAACGGCGTTTCTCTTTTGCTATCCAGGATAGGAGCCTCGATTACCTTCCACACATCGCCTACCTGTACGAGAGTGCCGATCTGCAGGTGGACGAATCTACCACCAGTCTGTACTGTGGCTCCGGCGTTATCGTACACACGCAGGTCTTTGGTCGCCCCATCGGTGCCTGCTGGCATGAGACTCGGCCTTCCTCCGGTGAACTGCACCCACCTGCTGGACGGTATAATTGTCGTTTGCTGAGCGGCTGCGACCCTGAATGCACTATCCGCTTTTTCGATTTGTAGACCTATCTGTTTGGCTTTCTCGTCGCCTAGGCCGAGTGCCGCAAGCTCTCGTGGAGTGAGGAGGACGCTGGCGAACCGCGCTGTGTCACGGTTCGCCAGCGCTGCAACGGACTCCGCCGTTGTCTCCTCGGGGGAGAGCACTTTCCATTGATCGATCTTGCCATCGCCGTCCCCATCAACGCCCCAACGGCTGCCACCCTGGTGCAGCCAGCGAAACTCATCGGCCTTCCCGGTATACCTTGTATCCATCTCGCGGTAGACTTCGACACCGTCCTTGAAATATCTCCATTGGTCAATAATATTGTCGCCATTGGTGTCAATAAGATTCCGCAGCAGGAGGCCGTTCGGGGCCTCTACGATCCAGCCGACCTGATTTCCGTTCTTTTTTGCGACGAGTTTGCAATTTTCGATATCGGCAGCACTCGGTTGATCGTAATCGACACCTTCTTGCATTGGCATTCGCCTCAGTGCCTTTTCCACGAACGCAGTCGCCGCTTGCAGTCGCTGACAGGACATCGCGACTGTAAAGATGACAAGCCCGGAAGTCATTACCGAATGTAGATTACGTTTCATCAAATCTCCTCCTTGAGCGATTTGCCAGATGGTCCGGTATCAAAGCTGTCTAGTGCTTTCATGGTCATTTGCTAGGTTGATTGGTCATGTTGTAACGAGTTATGGTACGGCGACCCTCTGGCGTACCGTCATCGCCGAACCGAAGGACGAATATCACTTTGGCGATGGCGATAACCACGATCAGCCCAATCGTCGTGCAGACCAGAACTGTTTCCCATGTTTCCATACAGCACCTCCTCTCGACAGACCGTGTTTCTCCTTGTTTTATGTCTTCCTCACAAATTTACAGACCCATATTTACATTACCGCTCGCTGGGGACCGCCGCCTTGGCCGGTGCTTCGCTGAACTTTGCAAGCAGCGGTTTCACAAAATTCACGGGAACAGCAAACCCGATCCCTTGATAGCCATTATCACGGGAGGCAATCGACGTGGTAATGCCGATGACCGTACCGTTGAGTGCTACGAGTGGGCCTCCGGAGCTTCCCGGATTGACGACTGCGTCCGTCTGTAAATACCTTGTTTGGTGATTAAGGCAGAATGACCGGTTCTTCGCACTGATGATGCCAGCACTGACGGTCTGCTCTAGTTCCAGCGGACAGCCAATTGTGAGTACCCAATCTCCGATCTCCATCTTTTCCGAGTCGCCCAAGGAGACGAAGGGCAGCAGCGTCTTCGTCTCGATACTCAATACCGCCACGTCATGTTCTTGGTCGATCTTGACTTTTTTAACGGGGAACTGCTTGCCGTCGGCCGTTTGAACAACCAGGCGGCGGTTATCCGCTACAACATGTTTGTTGGTCAACACGGTTCCCGTGGGAGCTACGATAAATCCCGACCCAAGGCTGTCGAGGGATCTCTTTTGGCTCACATCGGCTGACAACCCAGTGTCTTCCTCTTCTGGCTCGTGGGCACGGCCACAACGCGGGCAATCCGGCGATACACCGGCCTTGATTACAACCACTGCGGGCAACACCTTCTGGGCAGCGAGCCGAAATGCCTTGGAGAGTCCCTCTGCCTTGAGCAGTTCAAGATCGACCGACGCCAAAGTCTGTTGATCGGTTTGAGCCGCGAGCACCGCTGCTTGAGCGTGAAGGAATTGCCTATCGCCGATGTATTGCAAGACAACGACGGTTGCCGCTATTACGATGCCCCCTGTCATGACCATCCGTCCGAAATAGCGCCATCTGTGTTCTTGAAAGTTCTGCATATTCAACTCCTTGATTGTTTAGGCCAGTCTGATTTTGAGGGCCTTGATCGCTTCAAACCAGAGGATACTGACGATACCACCAGCAATACATATCGCCACATCAACGACATGCAATTGATTGAAATGGAACAGTTCGCGAACGAAAGGCACATTAAGCACAATGGTCAACATGACTGCGGCACCACCCACCACCCACCACAAAGCCGCGTTCGGCTCCTTGAACATGGACAGGATGGTGCGCGACCAAGAACGATTCGTGAGGATCAGCGAGATGTTGGCCACGACCAGTGTCGTAAATACCAGTGCCCGTCGGGTGCCATCCTCCGCGTGCCCTAGCAGTCCCGCCGCCCAGTATACGACCAGTAGAACGGCCAGAACGCTCGCACCTTGAAGAAGACTCAAGCCGACCGAGCGGAGGTTGAAAAGCCTCTCCGTGGGGTTGCGCGGAGGGCGGTTCATCGTATTAGGCTCCGCATCTTCCGCCTCGAAGATCACCGAACAAGCCGGATCGATGATCAGTTCGAGGAAGACCACATGAATCGGCAGGAGCAACAGCGGCCAATCGGAAAAGAAGACGGGGACCATCGACAATCCGGCAATCGGAACGTGGACCGCGAAGATGTAGGAGACGGCCTTCTTGATATTATCGAAGATCCGCCGTCCCATCTTCACGGCCTGAACGATCGATGCGAAATCATCCTGAAGCAGCACGAGGGCGGACGCCTCGCGAGCCACGTCCGTACCTCTCCCACCCATGGCAATTCCGATATGGGCCGCCTTGAGGGCTGGTGCGTCATTCACCCCATCGCCCGTCATGGCGACCACCTCGCGATTGGCCTTCAGGGCGTTCACAATCTGTAGTTTCTGTTCCGGCACGACGCGTGCAAAGATATTGACAACCCGAATACGTTCTGCGAGTTCTTGTTCACTCATTTTATTGAGTTCCGGGCCGCTAATGACCGACTCCGGGCAATTCAGGCCAATCTGCCGCCCAATGCTTTGGGCCGTCACTGGGTAGTCCCCCGTAATCATGATTACCCGGACACCAGCGCGATAACACTCCTGGATGGCTGCGGGGACTTCCGGGCGAACTGGGTCGGCAAGGCCAACTAGGCCCAGAAACTTGAAGTGAACGTCATGTTGGCCGGAGGGTAATTCGGTCGGCTTAACACGGCCTTCAGCCACGGCAAGCACACGTAGCCCGCGACCGGCCATCGCAGTCACGTTGCCCGCCAGCTTTTCGTTCTGCGGTGCATCAAAGTGACACAGGTCGGCAATCGCTTCCGGCGCGCCTTTGGCGGCGACTATGTAGTCGGCACCGCTTGGTGATTGCCAGACATGTGAGAGTGCCAGCAGTTCCGGTGAAAGTGGGTACTCATGTACCAGGGTCCATGTGGCGTGAAGGTGCTCGGTGCCTGTCAAGTGCCGATCGCCCAACTGCCGTATCGCCTTCTCCATCGGATCGAAGGGATCCCGCTTGCTGGCGAGTACCGCGAACTCCAGGGTGCGATGAAACTTCTCCGGTAGCATGCCGTCTGCCTGACCAGCGACTTCAAAGTCACCTCCCTCGCTGGACAATTGCTGCACGGACATCTGATTCAGGGTCAATGTTCCGGTTTTATCGACGCAGAGTACGGTTGCGGCACCAAGGGTCTCGATGGCCGGCATGCGGCGGGTCAACACCCGGTGTCGCGATATACGCCACGCCCCCAATGCCAGGAAGATCGTCAAGACCACGGGGAGTTCCTCGGGCAAGGTCGCCATAGCCATGGTGATTCCTGCTAAGAAACCCTCCTTCCAGGAGTCGGCCGTGTTGCCGCGACTGAGGCCAAAGGCCACCACGACAATTACGCAGAGGGTCAATCCGACGGCGGCCAGATAGCGGACGAGCTTGCCCGTCTCTTTCTGTAGGAGTGTCTGCTCCGACTCGATACCATGAATGGCCTTGCCGATCTTGCCAAGTTCAGTCCGCATGCCGGTTCGCTGAACCTCCGCCGCGCCCTGACCACTGGTGACCAGGGTGCCGGAGAACAGAAAAGGCAAATCGTCACCGCCCGGCGGTCCCATTTCCGGTGAACCGGTGCCTGGAACCTTGCTCACCGGCACCGATTCGCCGGTGAGCAACGATTCATCAATGGAGAGATTTATCCCTTGCAGGAGAACGGCATCTGCCGGAACGCGGTCACCCTCGGACACAAGCACGATGTCACCGCGGACGACGTCCCGGCCGGGGATGCGCATTTGCTTTCCGTCCCGAATGACCAAAGCCCTTGGACTGGACAGATCCTTGAGTGCCTCTAAGGCCCGCTCGGTTCGCCGCTCCTGGACGATGGTGATCCCCATGACCACGAAAACGAAGCCGAGGAGCATCAGGGCGTCCGTCAACTCACCCGTGAGCATATAGAGTACGCCGCACGCGACCAGCAGCAAGAACATAGGCTCGCGGACGACTTCCAGGGCGATCGTCAGGATAGTGCGCTGCCGGCTGGAAGGCAACTCGTTGTAACCATCTTCTTGCAGCCTCTCGGCGGCGCAGTTTTGAGTAAGGCCCGAGGCATTCTGAATGTCGAAGGTAATTGCCATGTTGTGTGTCTCTTTACCTCCTCTCATCGTGCCCGTACAGGTTCAGGCTTATGATTTCTTACTGGTTCTTCTGGTACAACCTCGATATCCAACTCAATCACTTCCGGCCGATCAAGCCCCATTGCATGGAATGTTTCAAGGAGGCCGGCCAGGGCGAGTTGAATGGCATGATAAGAGGCAGCCCAACCACTCACAACGACGCGAGATCCGAGGATCTGTACCTTTGGCAAACGGACCCGCCCACCTGTGCGGTGGGAAATGGAACTCGCGAGAATATATTGTAGATCCATAGCCGAGTGAATAGGCAATGGAGCTTTTCCTAGGTCTGAGTTCCTCTTGAATTCGTGCGCGTCATGGTATCGATGTACCACATCTTGGCCATTTCGTGCATTTGCGACCAACATCATGCGAACTCCTGCTGTTGTGCCTCGCTAGGAACATTCGTCTCGATGTGCAAGCTCTGAGGCAGTTCAGGTTCAGGTGACATTGGGTAAATGGATGTTCGACAATGCCTCGAACTTCGTCGCCGTTGCAGTGTCCGACTGACAACTTGACCAGCCCGGTCCGCAGCCGACGCGACGGCGGCCAATGCGTTGTGGCTAGTCTCTTCGATGGTTATCTTTCCACAATTCGGCATCCGCACGACGAGGCGACATTGTTTATCGACGCCTTCTCGGGGACCGTTCAAATCCTCAAGGCCCACGATCACTGACGATATCTGTCCGTCGAAACGGTTGAGGGCGAATTGTATGCGGCGTTCCATGGTGTCGCGATCGTCAACATGTAACCGAAAATTCTTGCTGCGAATCTGCAATTGCATCGTTATGCTCCTTGAAGGGATTAAAGGTTTTGAAATCTCCGTTGGCCATTCTCACTAACATGTGTTAGGATCGTCGAATCAATAACTGTCGCGTATCGCGTACACGCCGAGTGTGAGTGGACGGCACACGGGGTGTACCTGCTAAATATTTCACGACAGTTATTGATTTGCCGGTCCTTGGGGACTTGCCAGAGATGGTTTTCCGAGACGTACACGTAACGCATTGATTCCGCTCAAGACTCCTGGCACACTCAATAACTTCCGCACCCATTGTTGTTTTCCGGGAAAATCAACAAGAATTAGCCCAACCAAAACAAACGGCAGTCCTGGTCCTGGAACCCCTGGTAATGCCAAAACTAGGCCGATCGCAATGACCAAAAGTCCGACGAGGTTCTTTCCGATCCTACGAACCCAACGCGGTACCGGATTCGCCTGTGTACTGCCCAACGATGTATCGGGGTCTGAAGGAATGTGGGGGGTAATGTCGCCACAAATGCAATCAACACCATGGTGCCCAGCGCAAAGCTGAGTAGTAAGGCGACCACGCCCCAAAAAATGGTGTTCCAGTTGAAAATAATATAATCCATATACCAACTCGTTTATGTTCATTCACGGCCTTGCCACCACCTACCGCGTAAAGGCGAATGACCTTGATGGTGCTGGGGCCACCGTGTTGTTCAGTATGGCTGCGGCGGTGGACAACGTATGCATGGTGTATAAGCGTTCCGTCAACTGCCTGGGGCTGAGCGGCTTTGTCTGGTAGTCGTCGACTCGGAATGACGAAAGTCGATAGAGGAGGCTCCGATTTCCACCGTACATGAGAAGGAGCACGCAAATGGGCCGAATCTCTGGCTCCTCATGCATCAAAGCCAATACTCCCTCGCCCCCTCCCCATAGGATCGTTGGGTCCAGTACGAGGATATCCGGCGCGAAGTCCCGCAACTTTTCCATGCACGCCAGGCCGGTGGTGGCCGTGGCCACGATTGCACCGTGTTGGCTGAGATGCTCGCGATAGGTAGCCAAAAGAAACTCATCCCGATCGGCGATTAGAATACGGACTGACATCATAGCTTCTCCAATGTCCAAGGGCACTTTAGCAAGAATCCGTTCGCGCACTTCACCACGATGCACAACCAGGTTGGCCGGGGCCGAGATCCCGAGACGAACCCGGCTAGGTGTGGCATCGAGAATGGTCATCGTCAACTGACATTGCGGAACGACCACTTGTTCCCCAACTTTTCGAGTTAGTACTAACATTTTCGGCTCTTTCAGGTAGTTACTGCCCTGGCGGTCGGGCAACGGTTTTGGTGGTAGAATTAGCCGTCTGCGATCCTGTAACGGCATCAACGGTAGTCTCGCCGGTGCGTGGGCGGTCGATGAGAAATCCACCCGCCCAACCGCGCTGAGTAATAGCATTATTGCTGGCTTTGCAGCCATACTCATCCTTGCCACCGTAATCGATCAGGAAGCTGAAGTTCCCGCCGCACGCAGGCAAAGGATGATAGGACATGCTGGGTAACGCATAGGCCTGGCTCTGTCCGGTATAGACGTCGTTGCCGCCATAATCGAAAAGTATCCCCATACTGCCTTGAGCCCCTTGTCCCTGGACCGTGCTGCTATTGCCTTCATAACGGTCGTTGCCACCAAAATCGGCCAACATGCCCAGTGAGCAGTCCCAGCCAAAGCCAATGCCCATGATCCAGCCACGATACACGTCGTCCCCGGCGTCATCGAAGAGGAAACCCATGGAAAAGTGACAACCCCAGCCATTTCCAAACCGTTGATACTCGGGCTGGGTGCGGGAACCGCCGTTATACGCCTTTTCGGTGGAACCCAAGTGCTTGTCGTTACCGGCGAAGTCGCGTAGAAAACCTAATCCAAACCAGTAACCGCCGCCGTGGGAAAGGTAGTCGAATTCATATACATCATCGCCCGAGCCATCCAACAGCACGCCGATCCCGCCGTTGGCAACCTGCCGGATGCCTGCGCCAACGCCCTGTCCCCATCCCTCCAATCCCGGAGTTTCCTTGTAGGAATCAGGATAGGTACCACCGGCGAAATAGCGATCATCGCCGGTCACGTCGTCGAGTAGTCCAAAACCTAGTGGCCCGCCAAAGCCTTGGCCCCACATCGCACAGCGGTAGCGGTCGTCGCCGCTGCGATCGATTAAGATACCCAGACCGCCCAAGGCATGTGCCTGCACGCGACGCTGGGCTTTGTAGACATCGTTGCCGCCGTTGTCGATGAGGATGCCGATTCCGGCGATTGATGAGCCTTGGGCCACATCGCGTGCGTCGTATATGTCGTTGCCTTCCCAGTCCAGCAACAACGATACGCCCAGAATTACCCCACCCTGGATTCCCGGTCGCGTACCGCGATACACGTCATTGCCCTTGAGGTCGATGATCACCAACACGGGTCGTTGGCTGGAAACAACTCCCTCGATATATTCATCGTCGCCCCCCAGGTCGATCACGGCGGCTACATCCGGCATTTCATCGAGACGGTAGACGTTCTTATCGCGTCCGCCAACCAGGATCGTGCCAACCGGCGTGGTAATCCTCTTGAGTACGCGGCCCGACACCCCAGGCACCTTCACGTCCCCTTCTTCGGGAATCGCATCGAGTTGTTTACGGAACTCTTCGGTGATTAAGGGGAGTATATCCTCGGCCGCCGCCAGCATTGCGCCCCGGTCCATCTTCTCCATCAGGTCGCACAGTCGGCGAGCGGAAGAACGATCATTCAATGTGTGCCCGACATTGTTTCCCCCGACAAAAACTGAGTACGAACGGTCCGCCACCTCGTTGATCTCCGACTTGCTTAACGGAGCGAGGGCGGCCGAGTAGTTAGAATGTACAGCCACAAGCACTTGCTGTAGGACTTCAAGGGCTTGTTCATGGGACTGCACCTTGGGCATCGGCGGGAGGTCTCGTTTGGGTAAATCAAGCTTTTCCCGTGCGATACGCAGTACTTTCGCTACTCCAGCCACCCCGCCCAGCACTGCTTGATGCAGTTCTCGCGTGAATCTCTCCGCTTCCGCCGGTGCGGCAGTTGGATTGCGCATCATCCGATCGTACCATTTCAGGCGGCAATTGCCGGCAAGCTCTGAGCCAGTGTTCTTTCCAGCACTCACATCCATGCGGCTGGCCATATAACTGCTCCAGCGGGAGAACTCCGACTCCAGTTGGCGCAAACGAATGGCCGTGGCGATCTCCTGTACCATGAGAGCCACTTTGCCGGCCGCCAACGGGTCACCGATCGCTGCGGGGGCCGCCGGTTTGCTGCCTTGGTCAACCGAAGATGCGTTCTTCTCTTCGTCGGTCAGCAGATTTTTCGCGAACATCGACGCCGGCTTAGGGTCAGCCGCGGGTAATGCGATTTCCGTCGGGCGCACCCTTTGCAGTTCACGAGGCTGATAGAACGTCTGCTTCGGTTCATTGTCGTCCGAATCGCCCCGCGACGGCCCAAAGAGCCTGCCCCGCTTGGCCCCGCCCGCCACCACAACGATGAGAAGTGCGGCTAAAACAATGGAACTGGTGCGCGAGGCCCGAACCGCGTGGTTCAGACAAATGCTGAAAGTCATGTAGCGACTCCTTTCGCCGCGAGGGCGTCATTGGTTTAGGATCGGCGAATCAATAACTGTCATGCACACACGCCGAGTGTGGGCGAACGGCACACGGAGTGTGCCTGCTGCTATTCTTGCGACAGTTATTGGTTCGCCGATCCTTACTTTGTCGAGCGGAACTAGAGCAACGATTGTGCCATCCTATGAAAATGATAGATATTCTGTGTGTAACTATAGTTGCGGGAAGACTTTACGGCGGAAGCCTTCACTCTCTCCGGCCGCCGCCTGTTGTGTGACACGGTCGAAATGTGAAAGATAATGTCTTTTGGCATGAAAGATTCTTTCAAGCAGTGCAGCGGACTGGCGGAGGTGGACTTGTCGCAAGTCATTCCTTAGAATAGAGTTGCGACAAATGGGTGTCGCCCGCAGACTTCTTGGTGCGGCTGGCATTGCAATTGCGTATAGAAGTGACCAAGAAAGGTAACACGATTATGTTGTGGCAAAAACTCGTAACGCCAACTGCGGCTGTCAGTCTGCTGTGGCTTGCTGTCGGCGGTGCGACCGTCTACTACCTTAATTGGGTATACCATTCCCATTCGGGGGACTTTTCCGAGAATTTCACGACAATTCAAGCCACCGATTCAATGCAAGATGTCTTGTGGCAACTACAGGCCACGGCGATCGAAGTATCTGAACGTGCCGACAATCACACGCAAATCGAGGTAACCGAACTGGAGAAGGCACTTGAAGGCCATCTTGCCGACGCCACTGCTGGCAGCGTGACACCCGAGGCCATCGCGTTGGTTGAGGTCATTCGAAAACAGTTCTCGGAATACCGGCAACGCATCCATGCCCGTCTTGATTCAAAGTCGGCTCAAGGGCCGGACGGAGTGCCTCTCGTAGAACTGTCGCGATCGGCACACGCCATTGCCGAGTCGTGCAAAAGATTGCTAAGAATCCAAGAAGGGATCGTCGCGGAATCCACCGCGCAACGGGACCGCCTGAGAGTGGTCTTTAGTCGGGTGATGCTCGCACTTTGGATTGTAGGCCCAACCGTCGGAATAATCTCGGGGCTTTGGATTGCCCACAGGCTTCAGCGTTCGATATCCCGGATCAGCATCAGCCTGAAAGACGCCGCGAGCGGACTGGATCGCGAAGTAGGCCTAGTCGACCTGGGTCCTTCGGACGATTTACCCGCTCTGCAAGAACATGTCGATCGGGTCGCATCGCAGATCAGGCAAGTCGTGAATGAACTTGAGCAGGCCCGCCGAGAAACCATGCTTGCCGACCGACTCGCGGCCGTAGGCGAAATGGCTGCGGGTGTAGCTCACGAACTCCGCAATCCCCTCACCTCGGTTAAACTCCTCATGCAGACAGCGGCAGACGGGCTCCCAGGCCAAACCCTCACGGACGAGCATATCCATGTGGTGCTGGAGCAAGTCATCCGAATGGAGAACACGATCCAGGGTCTTCTCGACTTTGGCCGACCTCCCCAAATGCAGAAGGTCCACCACGATCTTCGCGATACCTTGCGCCGAGCCATGAACCTCGTGGAAGGCTATGCAAAACAGCAGGGAGTGGTCGTGCATCAGGAGTGCCCAAACACGCCCCTATTGGTTAATGGCGACCCCGAGCAACTCCACCAAGTGTTCGTCAACTTGTTGCTCAATGGCATCGAATCGATGCCGGAAGGAGGAGAACTGCGGATTGCGATACCGCGAGTGGATGCGAAATGTCTTGTAGGCCGGGTTTCGTTCTGCGATAATGGAATTGGAATTTCCGAAACCATCATGCAGCGACTCTTTGAACCCTTCGTGACCAGTAAAGAACGAGGCACGGGCCTGGGCTTGGCTATCAGCCGACGGATCGTCGAACAACACGGCGGCACACTCACCGCGGCCAACCGCGAACCATGTGGTGCCCTGTTCACGGTCGAATTGCCATTGAGCAAAGAATGTTCTGATCCAGTAATTACGGGGAGAAAAGGTAGTTTTTCAGGGAATCAGAAGAACCTTATTGAATCTACGAGGCCGCTGAATCGCTCGCGATGAGCAACGGTACTCGCGGGCTTAATGCAAGGATTTAATCAGCTTACAGAAAAGGTCAGGAAATTATGCCAAGCTATTCAAAGAAAACCCAAATGACTCTCATTGATGCCATGTTCCATGAGCAAGATCAACAACTTCGGAATGACTTTCGAGAACGCATGGCGAAAATGGAACGCCGCGACCAATTGGCCCAGGTTTCCGGTATTCACGACGAGGTGTTGCTTGATCGCTTGATCGAACTGGACATCGGACCGGAGGCACTGGCAGCCCTGGAAGTCGTTCCGTTGGTCCTCGTCGCCTGGGCCGATGGCAGGGTCCAGCCCGAAGAGCGCAAAACGATCATTGCATTCGCCAAGGCTGCCGGTATTCAGCCACAGGACGGCCGCTACCCGTTGCTGGAGCAATGGCTAAAAAGGCGACCCAAGGCGGAAGTGATGGAAGCCTGGAAACATTATGTTAAGGATCTCTGTCAGCGGTTGGACAGCCAAGAAATCGAGAGACTCCAACACGAATTATTGGATCGCGCTCGACAAGTTGCCGAGGCGGCGGGCGGCTTTCTTGGATTCGGCGAGAAGATTTCCGCAGCCGAACTTTCCGTGCTCGATGAATTGGAGCAGGCTTTTACTTAGTTTTTGTTGCGGAAAAGTAGGGTGGGACGAGTGAAACGAGCCCCACCTTGCAGCACGGATCAGGAGGTGATCGATGCCCAAGTTACTCGTGGTCGATGACGAGTCGAGTATCCGACTCAGCATCAAGGCGGTTTTCAGCCGCACGGAGGTCACCGTGCTGGGAGCCGAGACTGCCGAGGAAGGAATGCGTCTGACGATGGAGCATTCTCCAGACGTCATTCTGCTCGACATCAAGCTCGGAAGCACCTCCGGGCTTGACGTATTTCACGAGTTGCGGCGGATCGACCCGCGATGCCTCGTTATCTTCATCACGGGATTCGGAACCACCGACACCGCAATTGAGGCAATGAAGCTTGGTGCCTACGACTACCTTACCAAGCCGCTGGATGCCAACCAGTTAAAGCGCGTGGTCGATCAGGCCCTGGCTATTAGTCAGCTTGTGCATGTTCCCACGCTTATCGACGAGGGCGAGCGGCCCGAGGACAAACCCGACCGATTGATTGGCAGCGGGGTTGCTATTCAGACCGTCTGCAAGCAGATCGGCCGCGTCGCCCCACAAGACATAAACGTCCTAATCCTTGGGGAAAGCGGAACGGGCAAGGAACTGATCGCTCGGGCACTCTATCACCACAGTCGCCGCAGCCGGGCTCCGTTGCTGGCCATCAATTGCGCAGCTATCTCAGAGTCGTTGCTGGAGAGTGAATTATTTGGCCACGAGCGCGGTGCATTTACCGGCGCGGAACACCGCCGTATCGGCAAGTTTGAACAATGTCATGGCGGCACGCTCTTCCTGGACGAAGTGGGAGACATGGCACCGCACACGCAGGCCAAGATATTGCGACTGCTGCAAGAGGGGTGTTTCGAGCGAGTGGGAGGGAGCGAGAGCCTCTTCGCCGACGTTCGGATTATTGCCGCCACCAATCAGGATCTGGATTCATTGATCGAGCAGGGTCGATTTCGCAAGGATCTGTATTATCGCTTGAGTGGTGTAACGATTTCATTGCCCTCACTGCGAGATCGGCGCGATGATATTGCGGAACTGGCCCACTATTTCCTTTTTCGCTTCAACCGGCAGTTGGGGGCGTCGTTGCAGTCTATCTCGCCCGAGGCGTTGGAGTTACTACAGGCGTACTCTTGGCCGGGAAACGTGCGCGAACTGCAAAATGTAATCCGCCAGGCGATCCTCGTCGCGGCAGGGCCAACCATTCTGCCGGAATTCCTGCCGACCGATGTACAGCAGTATTACGCATCTCAAACGGAATCGGACCTCGACCTTGCCACAATTTTTGACTCAGACTGGCAAAGCTTGCCACAATCGGTCAAAACTTGGATCGCCAACGGTGAGAGCGACGTTTACGGCCGGGCGCGGGAGGCATTTGATCGATTGATCATCCACGAGGCCATGCAGCAGGTTGACGGGAATCGCAGCCAAGCAGGGAAAATCCTGGGCCTCAGCCACGTCACGCTTAGAGCCAAGCTGCGAAACATGAAAACGCCATGCGACGATGTGACGTCGCAAGAGGAAGACAAGTCGTCGCAAGCACACTACGATTAGTGTTGGCCAGGGCCTCCACGCGCGACTGAGCATTGGCAAATTCCGCGGGATAAACACCGGACTCCAAAGGTTTTTCAGCGATGGCTGGTGTCTCCGGTCTCCCGATAGCGGGAGGACAAAGTATCCGATTTATCGGACTGCGTCTACATCGGTATGCGAGAACCCGGCAGTATGTAATGGGGATTGCGTGTGTGTGGCAAAGCGTCTATTCTAACTGGACATTTATCCTTAAAAATGTCTTTTCGACGTAGGAATTCACCTTATGCGAAGGCTCCGCCATCTTTTTGATAACAACCGAGCTTGGGCTGACCAAATTCTGCGGAGAGACCCAGATTTCTTCCGCGAGCTTTCTCGGCAACAATCGCCAAATTATCTCTGGATAGGATGTGCGGACAGTCGCGTGCCGGCAAACGAGATCGTTGGCCTTCTGCCGGGCGAACTGTTCGTGCATCGCAACGTGGCGAATCTCGTGGTGCATACGGATCTCAACTGCCTTAGCGTGATGCAGTTCGCTGTCGACGTGCTCAAGGTCCGACACATCATCGTTTGCGGCCATTACGGATGCAGCGGCGTATTGGCCTCGCTGCGGCGCGACCGCCTTGGGTTGATCGACAACTGGCTGCGTCACGTCCAGGACGTCTACCAAAAGCACGAAACCCACTTGAACTCATTGAGTTGCACCTCGGCCGCTGGCCGCCGGCTTTGTGAATTGAACGTCATCGAGCAAGTGCTGAACGTCTGCCAAACGACGATCGTCCAAGACGCGTGGCAGCGCGAGCAGGAGTTGGATGTCCACGGCTGGATTTACTCACTCGACGATGGCTTGCTACGAGATCTGAATATAACGATCACCAATGCACAGGAGACGCCCGGGGTATACCAGAGTGCGATCGCGGCTCTGATGTAAGTGCGGCTTCCACTCAGCCTCGCTATGGGGCTTGGCATTCTCCTCTATCCCGGATTATTCATCGCAGGGTGGGTGGAGCACGGAAACTCAATCGCAGTGGTGCGTTGCGCGAACCGGTCTAAACCAGGGTGGAAGGTTGCCGTTTGCTGGATTCCGTGCGTAACCCACCATTTCCCTAGGGGTGGCTCCACGCACCCTACAATTTATGAATAATCCGGGCTATTCATACCTGAGGGCTTCAATCGGGTCTAGCCGTGATGCCTTCCAGGCGGGAAAGAAACCGAAGACGATCCCCACCGTGGCCGAGACGGCCACGGCTGCAATAATCGCGAATAGCGATGGCTCCGTGGGCCAATGCATGACGGATCGTACCACGATCGACGTTCCCCGGCCCAAGCAGATTCCCAGTGCCCCGCCACACAAGCAGAGGGCCAATGCCTCGACCAGGAACTGCAACAGAATGTGATAGTTCCTGGCACCGACCGCCATCCGCAAACCGATTTCTCGTGTCCGCTCGGTCACGGACACCAGCATGATGTTCATAATTCCCACCCCGCCAACGACCAACGAGACAAGCGCGACCACCAGGAGCAAAAAACCCATCGACTCCGATGTGGCGTACATGGCCTTGCTTACCTCAGCCATGTCCGTGACGCGGAAATCGTCCACCTCGTCGGCACCGATCTGGTGCCGCTCACGCAAGAGAACCGTGATTTGGTCCATCGCCTTCACAACATCCTCGCTGGAAACTGCCTTCACATACATGTGGTCCACGTTGGCAAAGCGGATCAGTTGCGGCGTATTGGCCAACTGGGCTGCCGAACGGGAGGAATACAGTGGAGAGGAACCTGGGTAAAGTTTGCTCAATGTGTTGACTCGGATGGTTGTGTCTCCCGCAGCAACCGGACTGTTGGCGGCCATCGAACTGCCGTTCACGCGATACTTGATCGTCGTCCAGGGAGCCAGGACGATGTCGTCTTGGTCCATGCCCATCATGTTCGCTCCCTTGCGGCTCAACACACCAATTACCACGAAGGGAACATTTTGAATACGAATCGGCTTTCCGATCGGCGATTCATCCTGGAAGAGTTCGCGACGGAGGGTCTCTCCGACCACGCAGACCTTGCTCACGGTGCGCACGTCGTGCTCGGTGAACATGTGCCCAGCGGAAAACTCCTGCCAGTCGCGAACCGTCAAGAACGACGGCGTCGTGCCACTGATTTGCGACGAGTTCCAATTGCGATTTCCATAGATGACCTGCGCCCGAGCCCGCACCAGAGGCGCAACCGCGGCGACCGACGGACACTGGTTGAGGATTTCATCAGCGTCCTGTGGGGAAAGCGTCACCGCGCTCCCCTCGCCAAGGCTGACGCCACCGCTCGTGGCCTCGCCTGCATGGATCATGACCGTGTGGGCCCCCATGCTAGCCATCGTCTTTTGGATGGCGAACTTCGATCCCTCACCAATCTCCATCATGGCGATTACTGCACCCACGCCGATGATCACACCCAAGGCCGTCAAGGCCGTGCGCGTCTTGTTCCGCCGCAGGGCCTTCCAGGCCGTGCGGAAGGTTCGCGGAATGGCTGGCACACCCCAGCCGCGAGGTTTCCGCGATGTCTCGCCGTGCGGAGAGCTGCGGCGGAACGGGGCATCTGCCGTGGATTGCAGGACAGCCGGCTCTGCAATCGTGGCGACGCTCACTTGCTCAGCCATAACGGCAACATCGGCTTCCCCCACGAGTTCCGCCTCGCCCCGGCCCGCAGCATGCGGAGGTCGTGGTTTGCGACCCCGCGATTCTCTTTTTCCGTCCCTGGACGGCTCAACATCGGCTTCATCAACTACGATTTGCCCGTCGTGAATGTGGATTATGCGGTGGGCGTAGGCCGCGACGTTTTGATCGTGAGTCACGAGGATTACCGTGCTTCCTTCGGCATTGAGTTGCTGGAACATCCGCAGAATTTCGGCACCTGCATGCGAGTCGAGGTTGCCTGTTGGCTCGTCGGCCAGTATGAGCAGGGGTCGGTTCACCAGCGAACGGGCGATCGCCACCCGTTGCTGTTGTCCGCCGGACAACTGCGAAGGCTCGTGGTCCGTGCGATCGGCCAGTCCTACGCGATTCAACATGGCATTAGCCAACTGGCGAGCGTCCTCAGACGCAACCCGTTGGGGGGAATAGTCCAGCGGAAGAAGCACGTTTTGGAGGGCCGTAGTCCGGGGCAGGAGATTGAAACTCTGGAACACAAATCCAAGCTTCTGCGTACGGACCATGGCGCGCTGGTTTGGTGACAAACCGCTCATTTCTTGCCCATCGAACCAGTACTGACCTGAGGTCGGCCGGTCCAGGCAGCCTAGGAGGTTCATTAAAGTTGTCTTGCCAGAACCCGAGGCACCCATCAGCGCGACCATCTCGCCACGGGCAATGGAGAGCGACACCCCACGAAGTACGGGCAGAACGACTTCGCCCAAATGATAGGTCTTATAGATGTCTTCGATTCGGATTAGTTCCATGTTCGGCTTCCGGCGACTGGAGGGGAATAAAATAATTCATCCCCCATTTTACCAATGGGTACTCATCACGGCTAATCCGTTTATTCTAGCATGAAAACATGCGAGCTTGATCTGCGCTGCTGATCATCGTGCCGTAGATCATCGATCCACCGATGAACACCCGGACTGGGCAGTTTCAGCGGGTCGCCGAAAACCCGCTCTCCACGATGCATCTCAACACCTCGCAATTTCTCTGCTATCCGGCACGCGTGGGACCGCTGGTGATCTACATCTACTTTCACCAGCAGTTTCTGGACTTGGGCTGCTCATTGGCCAATCTGTTCGATTTGGCAACCGACGAGCAAATCACTGCCGGTCCGGATGCCGTCTACGTCTATGGCGCCCCGCCGGAATCGCTGGCCCCGTATGGCGATCTGCCCACCGTGTTTTACGATGACGAGAGCGAAGGTCTGCTGGTGGCGGCCGTCCCGTTAGAGAACCGTTTCGGATATTTCGGCTATCTGAAGAAAATGGTCCTGACGCTTCACAACATCGTGATGATGAAGCGGGGCCGGATGCCTTATCACGGCGCGATGGTCCGCATCGTCCTGTCCGCACAAGACTGGGCATCCCCGGCTACGAAGCCAAGGGGCCCGAGGAAGTTGCCAAGGAGTTGTTCCGCCTCATTGCCAAGACCAACGCATAGGAAGGATATCATGCGGTCTTCCATTTCACCCTTCTGGGAGCCTTACCAATAAAGCGGTATCTTAAAGCAGAATCCGGCTTGCCTTGGCGTGTCCTACACAGTAGGATAAACAGATGAGAAGATTTGTCGAGACCACCGAGTTTTCCAAGTGGCAACCGGCCTTCCTGGCTGGCGATGCCTATGGCGAGCTTCAGAAGGAACTCATCGCCAATCCGCAAAGAGGCGATGTAATGCCTGGCTGTGGCGGTCTGAGAAAGTTACGGATTGCCGACCCCAAGCGACAGAAGGGATAAGAGCTATGATCACCAAATCACAACGAAAGCCATTGGCCGAGAGACTCAAGGCCGGGTTGACCGAGGCGGTTCAGTTCGCCAAGGGCGAGTTGACCTTGCGAACCATGGATGTACCCGCCCCGCCTCCGGAGATCTCCGCGAAAGACGTGGCTTCCCTGCGGGCGAAAGGCGGGATGTCGCAGGCGGTATTTGCCCGCGTCTTGAATGTGTCAACCAAGACCGTGCAAAGCTGGGAACAGGGTGAGAGAAAACCCTCGCATGCGGCATTGCGGATGTTGCAGGTGCTGCGAGAGAAGCCGTTGTCCGTGTACGAGGTCGTCGGGATTCCGGCGCGTGGCGGAAGATAAAGTATCGGGTTGAAAATATCTGCTGCCGACGGTTGCCGCGCTGCGTCACATGATGAGGCATCCCGGGAATTACTAACCGTGCTAAGGATCGGCGCATCAATAACTGTCGTGTTTTGTCTCGCCGAGCGGGGGCGGACGGCACACGGAGTGTGCCTGCTACCTTTCTTGCGACACTTATTGATGCGCCGATCCTAATCTTACAGGAGAAAGACAATCGGCAGTCATCGCAAGTACGCTACGGTTAATGCCAGTCCCGGAGCCACCGTATGTGTCTGACCGTTAGCATATCCCCATCTTCTTTTTCGTGCGTATTATGTAATAATCAGGGTTAGAAATAGGAGAACTCGGATGACCATTAAGCGTATATTCTTGGATTGGAGCCGGCCGGCCCTGGCGGCCGCCGTTGATTACTTGGTCCAACGGTTCGCGTCCGTAGGGCAACTCAACCTAGAAAACGTCGTGCTTGCCCTGCCAGGCGGTCGGGCAGGGCGGCGGTTACTCGAAATCCTCGTCGAGCAGGCGGAAAAGCGGCAGTTGCAACTCCGCCCACCGCGGATCGTTACGGCAGGCAAGTTGCCCGAGTTGCTCTACGAAGCAAAACGGCCTTTTGCGGGCAGCCTGATCCAGCAAGTGGCGTGGATCGAGGCCCTGCGTGTCAGCGACCCGCGCCAAGTCCAGACCATTGTTCCCTCGCTTCCTGCACAGGATGACTTGCTGGCGTGGCTCTCCCTGGGCGATATGTTCGGCCGACTTCATCGCGAGCTAGCGGCCGAGGATCTCGATTTCCCCAGCGTGGCCCTGCGCGGTTCACAGATCGAGGGTTTTCAAGAGGCTTCGCGGTGGCAGGCACTGGCCGAAATCCAAAAGCACTACTTGGCCACCCTCGACCGCCTGGGGTTGTGGGATCTACAGACGGCGCGCTTAGTGGCTATCCGCAACCGCGAATGCCGCAGCGAGGCCCAAATCGTGCTGATTGGTACGGCGGACCTCAACCGCTCGCAGCGGAGAATGCTCGACCAAGTTGCGGATCGCGTCACCGCTTTGGTGTTTGCCCCGCCGAATCTGGAGGATCGTTTCGACGAACATGGCTGCGTCAGCCCGTCCGCGTGGCTGGAACAAAAAATCCCCTTGGCAGCCGAACAGATCGAGGTGGCGGACGATCCCGTCGATCAGGCGGCGGCCGTGGTTCGGACCCTTGCCGATTTCGACGGTCGCTATAACACCGAGCAGATTGCGATCGGCGTCCCCGACGAGCAACTCGTGCCTTACCTCCAGCAGCGATTGCGGGAATGCGACCTACCGGCCCGCTACGGCGTTGGTGTGGGCATTGCACGTTCGGCTCCCTACCGCCTAATCGCTGCCGTGGCCGATTACGTCGAAACCTCGGGGTTTTCGGCCTTTGCCGCCCTGCTGCGGCATCCTTGGGTCAACGACTGGCTTGCCGCCCAGGGAATTACAGGGGACTGGCTAAGCGAGATCGACCGCTACCGCGCCGAACATTTACCCCACACGCTGGAGGGTCTGTGGAAGGGTGAGAACACTCTCCCCTCGCCCCTTTTGGGAGAGGGGCAGGGGGTGAGGGCTTACCAGGCAATCGAAAGTCTGTGCCGTGAACTGCGTGGCACGTCGCGCCTACTAGCCGAGTGGACCCCGCCAATCCTCGAACTCATCGTCAAAGTCTTTGGCCGCGCACCGCTGAACACCGACATCGAGCCTGACCGCTCGATCCTTGCCTCCTGCAACAAGATCCGCGAGGTACTTGATGAGTATCGGCAAGTCCCCGCCGAGTTGATGCCGTCGCTCCAGAGTACCGAGGTCATGCGGTTTGTCCTCCGGCAAGTCGATGGGGAGACAATCCCACCGCCGCCGGACCATGGTGCCATCGAGATTCTGGGCTGGCTGGAACTGGCCTTGGATGACGCACCTGCCTTGGTCGTCACCAGCTTTAACGAAGGAAACGTGCCGGCCTCGCTCAATTCGGATCTATTCTTGCCGAACCAGCTTCGTCGCGAGTTGGATATTGAAGATAACGACCGTCGTTACGCCCGTGATGCCTACACGCTGTCGGTCCTCGTAGCATCGAAGGAGCATCTCCGCCTGATTACCGGGCGGCGCAGCGCGGACGGCGACCCCTTGCTACCGAGCCGGCTGCTGTTCACTTGCGACGATCCCACGATGGCCAAGCGAGTGATGGCATTCTTCTCCGCTGAGCCAGCCTCGTTGTCAGGTGCAATCACCTTGGGCAAGTTGCAAGCCGGGCAGGAGCAGTCTCGGCTGGAAGTCCCTCGGCCAAAACGGCTGGCCGCGCCGATCACATCGATGCGAGTTACGGAATTCAAGGATTACCTCGGCTGCCCGTACCGATATTACCTGCGGCACGTACTGAAGTTAGAGAGCCTGGACGACTCGGCCCAAGAGTTGGATGGGGCCGCCTTCGGCTCGCTCGCCCATGAGGTGCTGCATACCTTGGGAAAGGATCCGGAGGTTGCCGCGGGCAAGGCGGACGTTATTGCCAACTATCTCGAAGCACAACTGGCTGCGGTCGTGCGCTCGCACTTCGGCAAGACGCCCATGCCGTCGATTCTCGTGCAAGTCGAGCAGCTTCGGCGGCGGCTTGCTGCCCTGGCCCAGTGGCAGGCCGCTTGGGCAGCTCAAGGCTGGCGAATCGAGCACGTTGAGGTCAGCCCGGCGGAAGGCAAGGCGTACCTCGACGTCGATGGCCAGCCGATGTTCCTCCGTGGCCGCATCGACCGGATTGACATCCAGGAGGCATCTGGCAATCGCATGATCTTCGACTACAAGACCTCCGACGCGGCCAAATCGCCGGAAAAGGCGCACCGGAAAAAGAGTGGCGAGTGGATCGATTTGCAACTCCCCTTGTACCGTCACCTGGTCGCGGGCCTGGGGATCGAAGGCCCCGTGGATTTGGCCTACATCAACCTTCCCAAGGACATCAGTGCCGTAGGGCACTTGGCGGCCGGATGGACGCAGGCGGATTTTGACGACGCCGACCAAACAGCGACGAACGTCATTCGCCGTGTGAGGGCCGAGGAGTTCTGGCCGCCCACCAATCCGCCGCCCGTTTTTTCCGAAGAGTTCGCGGCCATTTGCCAGGACGATCGCTTCGCTGCGGTTATCGCGGACGAAGAAACAGAAGGAGGCGGTGTCCCATAAGGAGAGCATCGGCGACAGTTTCAGGCCTGCGATACCCGAGGAGCAAGCACGATTCGAGCGTGCCCGCAAACGCGGTCGGCCCCGGATCGGCGCGGGCTCGAAGACGATCAGCGTCACGGTGGAAGCTGGTCTATTGGCCGAAACGGATCGGCTTGCCAAGAAGCTTCGTGTCCCTCGAGCCGTGCTGATTGCCCGCGGACTGCGGAGCGTGGTCGAAAGCGGCTGACAGCGAACACGACGCAAAACTACCAAATTAGGTAACATGTCCCCGATATCGATATCAGCCGTCCCTACGGGACTTTCGATTTTCATCGCTTTCCAAACCCAGCAGTGAACTGCTGGGCTATTCTCAAACGTCCCTCCGGGACGGGGAAATGAACGGAACCTCGTGGAGGGCGTTTCCTGCAAGGATGGGGAACAACGAGTTTCTGCCCCGGAGGGGCGAGTGAGAATAGCCCAGCGATTTATCGCTGGGGAAGATGAAAAGTAAACCGAAAGTCCAGGGACGATTGAAACTTTATCCGCGAAGAAAACCACCTGGGTCTCTTTACAAGCCTTTCTTCGCAAGCCCTAAAGTGCATATTTTCGGCCTGATTGAGCTCTGGCGGATCCTGCTCTGGCGCATATCAGCCGTCCCTCTACTGGACTTTCGATTTTCATCGCTTTCCAAACC
>Ga0194056_10000175_pt1 | contig 31511 bp, 32 predicted proteins | sample SepL4413m_MetaG_FD_155458 | JGI IMG/M metagenome (GOLD analysis project Ga0194056, IMG submission 155458) | Anoxic zone freshwater microbial communities from boreal shield lake in IISD Experimental Lakes Area, Ontario, Canada - Sep2016-L442-13m | ecosystem: Environmental > Aquatic > Freshwater... | reverse complement strand
ACCTTGGCGGTCATCGGTGAGTCCATAAAACTTCCGGGCGGCCGGAGCGACCAGGGGAGCCCAGGTCATCCCGGCAATCGCAATGCCGCGATAGGGTGGGGCGCTGACATCATCGACGAACCGTTTCAGGATGGCGGTCGGCAGCACTAGACTGGTCTGGGTGGCGTCGTCATATTCCATGATCAGACCGGCCAACTTTCCCTCGTGGTAGGCAGGTGACCCCACACGCTCCAGTTTGAGGTCGGTCAGGGCTTGAAAGGTTAAAATGCTGAGGGGCGCATTGGGAAGTTGCGCGATCTGAATCGCGGTAATTCGGCCTTCCCCGCTTTGCTGCTGGCCCGCCGCGTCGAATTGAACGAGTTGGATTTTGGCGCCCGTCCTGAGGGGGGCACCCCACTGGACCGGGACATAGCCAGTGGTTGGGGCCGCCAACAGGGCGGCATTGATCCGGGGATCGGCTTCAATCACCCGGGCCGTGGTTTTGCTGGCACCGCCAGGAGGCTGTATCTCTATCAGTGTGGCATTTCTGACGAGATCCTCGGTGGTGATCAACTGGCCGTCCGTGATAACGATTCCATAGCCGGTACGTGATTCCGGACGGGCTTTTTTCCATGGAAAATGGGAGTCAAATTTCTGGACGGTGACCAGGACTTCGACCACGCTGGCGGGAAGGCTGTTGGTTTCGGCCCGGGTCGCCGGAGTGATCAACACCGCCAGACCCAGCGCTAAAACCGTTTGTCTTATAAATTGAGAGATGTGCGAGGTGAGTTTCATTACTTGGACTCCTGCGACTGGACATGACTGAAGGCGGGAATGCTGTATTGCGGCAGAATCTGGGCATCAGCGTCCACGGTTTGGGTGGCATCCATGATCAGGGGATCATCCCGTCCTTCAAACCGGAACACGTGGAAGCCCTGCGATGTTTTTTTCAAGGCCTCTGGAATATCGCTGATGTTACGGATGGGCTGACCATTGATCGAGGCTAGAATCTGGTTGAAGTGACTGGCGCAATAAGTGTTGATGGGATGAGGAAGGCGGCCGGTGAGCAGGACGAACTGGGTGCGGTCCTTAATCAGGTTATCCAGTTTGGCATAGCGAGCGGTGTAGAGCAGGTGTTGGGCTGCCGGGGTATTGAGTTCGGCGCCAAGGGTGGCCAGATAACCGCGACTGAGCGGGGAAAATATCAGACCGCCGACAATATAGTATTCCGACTTTTCGTCGTAGGTTTGACGAAAGATGAAGAGATCCGGCTTGCGCTTGAGTGGAACCACGATGGCGAGCGTATTATCCTCGCGCCAGATGGTGAAGTTTATGGTCTCGGTGCACTGTTTGCGCTCGATGAATTCACTATATTCAACGCTATTGCCATCCAGCCGGACCGAGCCGTCGTTGGCAATGGAGTGGCCGTCAATGGAAAGCAGGACGTCGCGTGGCTTGAGCAGGCCTGCGGCGGCGCCATAGGGATCCACATTGGCAACTACCACGCCGCTTGCGCTGGCGGGAAGCTTGAGATTGGCGCGCAGTGCCGGGTTTTCCGTGCGCAGATAATCAACTCCCATTTCCGGATAACCATCATAAACGCCGTCTTCAATATCTTTTAGAAAGTGCTCAATCACGGGAAGGGGGATGGTGTAGCCGATGTTTTGAGCGCCGACAATTCCCTGGAAGGCAATGCCAATCACCTTATTATTGAAGAGGACCGGCCCGCCGCTGTTACCGGGATTAATGGCGGCATCCACCTGCATTACAAGATGTGAATCGATGGAACTGTGGGTATAGAGGTTGTAGTCAATCCGGGAAACGACGCCCTTGGTGAGGGAAAGTCGACCGCCTCCCATTGGATAGCCGAGCACAATCACGGCGTCATTTAAACTGGGGAGGGTGGAGCCGAATGTCAGGGGTTTGGTCCCCTCAAAAAACGATTCATCTTTAACTTCCAGCACGGCGATGTCGCAGTCGTGGGCGATAAAGCGAACCTTGGCCGGGAATTTCCTGGTATCGCCTTCTCGCTGCACCTCGATAAAGCGTGCATCGGAGACAACGTGGGCGTTGGTCAGCAGGCGTTTCCCTTTAATGATAAAGCCTGAGCCGCTGCCGCTCATAGGCGGGCTGGACTGCCATGGTTGACGAAAATCCTCCTGTTGCACAGTAACGAATATTTTGACAACAGATTGGCGCTGCTGGTCAATCCCTGCGATGCTTGCAAAGGGGAGGCCCATGGCGACGGCCAGTAGAAGACCCCGGAGGTTATTATAACGAAGATGTTTTGATAATTGCATGGGTGCGACAATATCCAATCACTCAAAGGCTGTACAGAGGAATGACGCTTACTTAAGGTAATTTTCCGCACAACCAACCCCTAACCCCTCCAAGGATGGGATCCATCCTATCCAACACATGGTGGTTGGCACTAAACAACTCATTAATCTGGTGCGGTATTAATGGCCACTGATGTACAGACTCCGTAAATTCAGAAAAAGGCAGCCGTAAGGATAGCCTCGGCTGCGTTTGTCCAGGTCTTTGAGATTGCCCGGCCTTTCGGCAGTTGAATCATCAGCCGCCGGGAGGCTATTTTGTTTGCAAGCGAGACCGAGGCATACCGGTCAATCAGATGCGGTGGGGCGTGGTGAATGATGGCAATCAGGTTATCCAACAAATCCAAAGGTTCTTCGGTTTGCGGAACCAGTACAAATTGAAAAAGGTTGTCCGGTAATGTCCGCATGGCCTGCTGGATGAATTTCGTGAGGGGTGCCCGCTGTGTGAACAGGTCAGGTCCTTTGAAAAGAAAAGCCCGGCGGGTTTGAGTGCCTGAAAGTTTTTCCTTCCCGTGGTCCGTTACTGTGATTTGTTCGGGAAAAAGGTCGAGCTTCCTTCCGATGAATTGCGGAGTGGGCACATCCGAGCGGAGTTTGGGGTGCCGGGCGACAAAAGTTTCAATAGCCTGAAAGGCCGGGTGATCCATGCTGGACGTTTTTGTCACTGCATAAGGGGGGAGGGGCAGCGATTGGATACCCCACTCATGTTGCCGGTCTCTCAATTCGGTGCCTGGCAGGAGCAGGGTTTGCAGGCATTGGATGTTGGTGCTTCTCAATTTGAGTGCCCATCTCAATGACTCCTTGACCTCTTCGACTCGCTGAAGCGGGAGCCCATACATGATGTCCACGGTAACTTTGATGCCGCGTCGGGTCAAGAGGTTGATCCCCGCATCCAACCGGGACAGGGTGGTCGGGCGGCGGATAGCCTTGAGAACGGTGGCATCCCGGCTTTGCACACCGACTTCAATCTCCACAAAATGGGCGGCAACCATCAGGCCGGCCTCTTCCGTGGTCAAACGACTGGCATTGAGTTCGGCAAAAAAGGAGAGGGCGCCGTCCTTATTGAAGGCGGCAAGTCGGGTCAGAATCTCATGGAATCTGGGATGGGCATTAAAGGTGGGATCCACAAAGCGGATTTCGCGGGCTCCGATTTTTTTCAAGGCGTCAATTCGTGCCATGATGGCGTCGGGGTTAAGAAACGACATGGAACGGCGCAGGTGCGGGTAGCGGCAGTAAGTGCAGCGCATGGGACAGCCCCGCGAGGTTTCCAGGTAGGCCATGCCCTTGGCGTCAGGCCGGCAGGCGGCATGGCCGGGTGGTGGGATTTGGTGCGACAGTTCGACGGGACGGGGGATGGTATGCCCCCAGCGGTAGCCTTTGGGTGTCCGGAGCGCGACAGAGGAATAATTCACCGGTTTTCGGGTTCGGAAGGACCGGAGCAAGGCGGGAAAAACCACCTCTCCTTCGCCAACCGTGATGGCGTCGGCAATGGTTTTTTTGAACAGGAATGGATGCGAATAGGCCGCCTCGGGCCCGCCCAAAAGGATGCGGGTATGAGGGCGGTGCTTTTTCAAGGCCTGCATCAAACGCAGGGTTCTTTCAATGTTCCAGAGATACATGGTGCAGGCGATGAGGTCGGGCTTTCTGATGAGAATCTCCGCAAGCATGGTCGGATTGTCATGTGAGCAAGCAGTGGCGGGAAGCTGGAGAAATTCATAGTAAGCATCTTCCCCCGCCCGTTCGGCCGCGTATTGTAGATAGGTGGCAGCAAGTGGGATGTTTTCAGTATCCCCATGAATATCATTATCCAATTGGGGTAGCTGGAGAAATAAGATTTTCTTGCGTTGTGCCATAGCCGTGCTTTTAGCATTGGCCATTGAGAATGGCAAGGAGGGGTAGGACATTTAAATCCGAGAATAAGCACCCTCACCCCAGCCCTCCCCTGAAGGGAGAGGGGTTGGGACCTCCAATCTTACCTCGCCCCTTGGGGGAGAGGACTAAGGTGAGGGGTATCGAATGCAAAATCTTGAAGTTGTGTAAATTGTGTCGATTATGATAGAAAAGATATTTCGTTATGTGGTTACGAGGAAGAGTTATCAAACAGCCGAAGGGATAATGCGAGCATGAAGGACATTGCAGTTAGCGACGTTCGGAATTTTGTTTTATTGGGTCATACGGCGAGTGGGAAAACGACGTTGGCGGATGCGTTATTATATAAAATGGGCGCCAGTGACAGGCTGGGTTCGGTGGATCAGGGGTCCAGTCTGGGTGATTACACTGATGAGGAAAAAGCCCGCAAAACAACCATTTATGCAAAGTCTTTCTGTGGCACCTATAAAAGTTCCGATGGCCACAACATGGACATTGTTTTCTGTGATACTCCCGGGTATGCCGACTTTTTTGGACAGGTCATTCAGGCGAGTCGTATTGCCGGCGCCGCCCTGATCACCGTGGATGCGCATGCCGGTATTCAGATTGGCACCATGAAAGCCTGGAAGCAGGCCTCGACGCTGGATATCCCCCGCGCCATTGTGGTGACGGGACTGGATCGCGAGAATTCGCCTTTTGATAAGGTCATGGCTGATATCAAGGCGACCTGGGGTGATCGCTGTATTCCCGTTCTGATGCCGCTGCCAGATAACAGCGGGGTGGTGGATGTGTTGGCGGCGACCAATGTGCCGGACGAGGTCAGTGAGGCATTAACGGAGGCCAAGAACGCCCTGGTGGAAATGGCCGCGGAGACGGATGACACCCTGATCGAGAAATATCTTGCAGGTCAACCTTTGTCCGCCCGGGAAATTGCCGATGGCTTGCGGCATGCCGTGTTCGATCGCAAATTGGTTCCGGTATTTGCCTGCATGGCCCTTAAGAACATCGGGGTGGGTGAACTGCTGGATGGAATTGCCCGTTTCTTTCCATCTCCTGCTGATCGTCCTGTGAAGGATGCCGACGGCAAAGCCATTGATACGGCTCCCACCGCCCCGTTTGTCGGTTATGTCTGGCGTACGGTTAATGATCCCTTCATTGGCCACATGAGTTTCGTCTATGTCTGTGGGGGGACGTTGAAACCCGACATGGAAGTGATGAATATCAACAAGGATCAAAAGGAACGTGTAGTCCAGTTTGTATCGTTGAACGGCAAGAAGCAGACGCCGATCACCGAGGCGGAAGCTGGTGATATCGTGGCGATTTCAAAGCTGAAGGTCACGACTCTTGGCGATGCGCTTTGTCAGGCTCCGGCGAAGAGCACCTTCGCCCCGTTTTCCTTTCCAAATCCTGTGATGTGGTATGCCGTGGCAGCCAAAACACAAGGGGATGAGGACAAGATCGGTACCGCCTTGCATAAACTGGCGGAAGATGATCCCACGATTCATGTGGAGCGCCATGCAGACACCCATGAGACGATTATTGCTGGAATGGGTGATACCCATCTGGCGGTGGCCGTGGAGCGCATGAAGAAGCGGAACAATGTCGAAGTGACCATGAGCACGCCGAAGGTGGCTTATAAAGAAACGGTGACCGGACGCGGCGAAGGGCATTACAAGCACAAGAAGCAGTCTGGCGGGCGCGGTCAGTATGGTGAGGTTTACCTGAAGGTCGAGCCGCTTCTGGAGGGGGATGAAGATATTTTTGTGGATGCGCTTGTCGGTGGGTCGATTCCCCATAATTTCGTGCCGGCCGTTCATAAGGGTGTGGTTGATGGGATGACGAAGGGCTCGCTGGCTGGGTGCCCGGTGGTCCGGATTAAATCCACCGTTTATGACGGATCCTACCATGATGTTGATTCCTCGGAAGTGGCATTTAAGATTGCCGCCGGCCGTGCGTTCCGTGAGGCGATGAGTAAAGCCAAGCCTGTCCTGCTGGAGCCGATCATGTCGGTAAAGATTACGATCCCCGACCACTTTATGGGGGACATCAACGGAGATATGAGCCATCGGCGCGGTCGGATTGTGGGGATGGATGCAGGGGATGGCCTGCAGGTTATCACGGCCGATATTCCCCAGTCGGAACTGTTCAATTATTGTGCCGAACTGCGCAGTATGACCGGGGGCCGGGGTTCGTTTGAGATGGCATTTGCGAGGTATGATGTCGTGCCGGCTTCGGTGGCCCAGAAGATTATTGCGGCCGCTGCCAAGAATAAAGAAGAGGAGCAGGATTAAGTCCAGCTGGTGAATCCCTTTGTTGCATCCATGACGCGTTGTGAGTTGTGTCCCAGGCGATGCGGGGTCAACCGGGCGGAAGGACAGTTGGGGTATTGCCAGGCGGGTGGGACGGTTGAGGTCTATCGATACGGGTTACATCACGGTGAAGAGCCGCCGGTCTCGGGGGTGAGAGGCTCCGGGACGGTGTTTTTCAGCCGTTGTACGTTAAGTTGTTTGTACTGTCAGAATTATCCCTGGAGCCAGGAGGGACAGGGCCGGGCGGTGACGGTGGATGAGATGGCGGAAATGCTGAGGTCACTGTGCCGGGATGGGTGTCATAATTGGAACCTGGTGAGCCCGACGCCCTGGTTGCCATGGATTCATGAGGCCTGGAGCCGGGTGGTTGCGGATGGACTCTCGCGGCCAATCGTGTATAACACGAGCGGATTTGAGAGGGTTGAGCAGCTGCGTGCGCTGGCTGGCTGGGTAAATGTCTATTTGACGGATTTGAGGTATGCGCAGGATACGTCGGCGAAGGCCGGTTCAGATTGTGCCGGTTATGTCGAGGCGGCGCGGGCGGCGCTGTTGGAAATGTGGAGCCAGACGGGCCCGTTGAAAATGGATGAGGAGGGCGTGGCGGAACAAGGGACGATTTGCCGGTTGCTGGTGTTGCCGGGACGCGCCGCTGAGGCGGTGGCCAATCTGGAATGGTTGGCGGCAGCCGTGGGGACGGAGATCCCAGTGAGTGTCATGGCCCAGTATACGCCGGCATACAAGGCTCTGAATGAGGCGCCGTGGGATCGACGCCCGACACAGGATGAGTACGGGGATGTGGTTGAGGCAATGGAGCGGTTGGGATTTTCTGAAGGTTGGATTCAGGAATATGAAACCCCGTCGCAGGACAGTTTGGTTGGATTCAAGATGAGCCCGGGTTAATCGGGTTTGATTAAATATCAGGAAAGCGAGGAATGAGATGAGCGGTCATAGTAAGTGGAAGACAATTCAGCACAAGAAGGGCGCGGCGGATGCCAAGCGTGGTAAGATTTTCAGCAAGATGGCGAAGGAATTGATGGTTGTGGCCAAGGCCGGAGGCGGGAGCCCCGATACCAATGCCGCCCTGCGCAACCTGATCGTCCGATGCAAGGCAGCCAGTATGCCCAATGAAAACATTGACCGTGCCATCAAGAAGGGTACCGGTGAATTGGCGGCGGAAATCATGGAGGACATCACCTACGAAGGTTTTGCCGCCGGCGGCGTCGGGGTGGTGGTCAAGGTGTTGACTGATAATAAAAATCGGGCAGCGGCAGAACTGCGTCACATTTTCTCCAAGAACGGCTCGAGCCTTGCGGCGCCGGGTTCGGTGTCACGCGGCTTCAAGCGGCGTGGCCAGATTTTCGTGGATGCGAAGACCATTGAGGAGGACAAGTTGATGGATATCGTCCTGAACGCCGGTGCGGATGACATGAGCCAGGATGGCGAGCAGTTTGAGATTCTCACCGATCCCAATGCGTTTCAAGTGGTTCTGGACGCCCTTGAGAAGGCTGGCGTAAAAACTTCCGAGGATTCAGCCATCCGACTTGTGCCCGAGACATATGTGTCCATTACCGACAAAACCGTGGCCAAGGCGGTTATGAAGTTTGTGGAGACGCTGGAAGATAATGATGATGTACAGGACGTTTACACCAACATGGATATGGACGACAGCGTTCTGGCACTGATCTCAGCGGAATAATGCGCGTTCTCGGGATAGATACCTCGTTACGTTCAACTGGCGTGGGCGTGGTGGAGTCCTGTGCCGGCAAAATGGTGGCGATCGAGTACGGTCGGATTCACAATGCCGACCGTCTTTCTTTGTCGGAGTGTCTCCGGCGGATTGATGGCGGGATCCGCGAGATGATCGCGCGGACGAAGCCGGAGTTGGCGGCCATAGAGGATATCTTTTTCGCCAAAAACGCCCGGACGGCCATGGTGCTTGGTGAAGCCCGGGGCGTGGTGATTGCCGTGTGCGCAACCTCCGGGATTCCGGTGTACGAATATGCGCCGCGCCGGGTCAAGCAGTCTGTCACCGGGATTGGATCCGCCGACAAATTGCAGGTGCGTAAAATGACCATGGTGGTTCTGGGTTTGAAAGAAGAGCCGCAGGAGGATGCCGGGGATGCATTGGCGATCGCCCTGTGCCATCTCAACAGCCGGAATCCAATCGCTGAACTGGCCCCGAAACCAATCTAGGATTGGCGACAACCGCGAGGGACTATTTATGATTACATTCCTTGAGGGAATTCTTGACGAGAAAGAACCTACACACGTCGTGCTTAATGTTGGCGGGGTGGGGTATGAAGTGGTGATTTCCCTGAACAGTTATGATCGTCTGCCAGCGCCGGGTGAAAAGGTGCGGTTGTTGACCCATGATCACATCCGGGAAGATGAGCATAGGCTGTTCGGGTTCATGACGGCGGATGAACGGCGGGTGTTCACCCTGTTGCTGGGGGTGTCCGGTATAGGGCCCAAGATTGCTCTCTCCGCGCTCAGCGGAATGACAGTCCGTGAAATCAAGGTGGCTATCAAGGATGGCGATGTGAAGAGGCTTAGCTCCATTTCCGGGATAGGCAAAAAGACGGCCGAACGCATGGTCATCGAACTACGTGACAAATTCGGTGCCGGAGAAATCCTGGCGGCCTCAACCACGGGGCAGTCCGAAACGGATGTCAAATTGCGTGACGCGATTCTGGCGCTGATTTCACTGGGTTACAAACGCACTGAGGCCCAGGAACTGGTGCTGCGGGTTATCAATCAGCCCAACATGGCGGGTGCGACAGTTGAAGACATTGTGAGAAAATCTCTGGCAGGGTAAATGAAAAACTAAACAGGAGAAAAATATGGCAGAACTAAAGGGATCGAAGACGGAAAAGAATTTGCAGGACGCATTTGCTGGTGAATCCCAGGCCCGCAACAAGTACTCCTATTTCGCCTCGACGGCGAAGAAGGAAGGCTATGAGCAGATCGCGGCGATTTTCCTGGAAACAGCCGAACAGGAAAAGACGCATGCCAAATTGCATTTTAAGGCCTTGAGTGGCATTGGGGACACGCTTGCGAATTTGAAGGCGGCGGCAGGGGGTGAGCATGAGGAGTGGACGGAAATGTATCCTCGCATGGCCAGGGAAGCCCGCGCGGAAGGTTTTGACGAGATTGCCCGGCTATTTGAAGGGATTGCCAAGATTGAGAAGGAGCACGAGGAACGTTATAAAGCCCTGCTGAAGAACTTGGAAGAGGGCAAAGTGTTCAAGAAGGATGTTAAGGTCAAATGGCGTTGCCGTGAGTGTGGCTTTGTCTACGAAGGAACCAACGCCTTGTCAAAGTGCCCGGTTTGTGAGCATCCGCAAGCCTTTTTCGAGATCACCCCGGCAAATTATTGATCGATCTGAATAAATCCTGCGTCTCATTCGTCTAAATTCATGGAGGCAATTGTTTCAATCGAGCTTCTTGAACGTGCCAGGAAGGGCGATATGGACGCTTTTCTGGCATTGTTCGAGGAGTCACGTGCAACGATTCATGCGGTGGCGTGGCGGTTGGTTGGGCCGGATGAAGCTGAAGATGTTGTGATGGAAACCTATCTGCGGGCCTGGAAGTCGGTCCCCGGCTTCACAGGGCGGTCCAGTGTAAGGACATGGTTGTGCAGGATTGCGCATAACTGCTCGGTGGACTGGTTAAGGAAACGGCGCCATGTGGTTCAGCCGCAAGACTTTGGAGAGGATGATGAGTCGGGGACTGGGGGCGGTGAGGGGGGGCAATTTGCTGATACCAGCCAGCGTGCCCCTTCCGAGGTTATGGCAGGAGCTGAATTGCAGGTTGCGATTGATTCGGCCTTGGAAACAGTCTCTCCCGAGCATCGTGTGGTGTTATTATTGAGATTTTCGGATGGTTTGAGTTACTCCGAAATTGCGGAGGCCACCGGGGTATCGATCGGTACTGTCATGTCCAGGCTGTTTAATGGGCGACGTAAACTTATTAAGGCACTTGCGAACCTTGGCATAAAGACGTCAGGAGGGTGGCTATGAACAAAGGCACATGGCTAGAAATTGAGGCAGGCTTGATACGCCGGAAAACGCCGGCGATGCGAAGCGCGGTTGAATCGTTTCAGCAGGACTTCAAGGCGCGCGCCACTTTTATTCGGCAGGAAACTGTAGCTGAGACAGCGCTGTCATGGTTCCCAGTTTTGAACTGGCGTTATGTGGTTCCCGCGGCAGCGGCGCTACTGATTGCAGGGCTTGTGATGTGGCCTTCTCCAACCGCTCTGGTTACCCAGATTAAGTCGTTGCAAGTGTTTTCACCCCACAGCTCTGTGATTATTATGGTGGATGAGAAAGAGCCCGGAACGGTGGTTTGGGTGACTGATTTGGAGTCCGGCGATGGGAATGCGGGATAAGACATGAATGTTAACCTTAAAATAATCTTGTTCCTTGGCATGATGTTAAGTGCGGGAGCAGCTTTTGCGGGTTCAACCTTGAGCATCAGGTTGGTTGAAGCCAGTAATGCCGGCCAGGGGATGGGTACCGGATTAGGTGATGTTGCGCACTTGCTACAGAATAATCTGCCCTATAAAACATTTCAATTGCTGGCGAGTCGTTCCATGTCGTTGCCGGCAAGTAGTGCGGCTTCATTAAGCGCCGGAATTGTCGCCCGTTGTTCTGGCGGGCAGGATAACATGCATGTGATTCTTGAACGCGGTGGCAAAAAAATCATGCAGACCACCGTTGAACTCCGTGATGGAACCCCTTTAATCATTGGCGGGATTTCGTCCGGGCAGGGGAAGTTGATTGTCGTGCTGCTTGCGAAATGAAAGCAGTATTCAGAATTCAGGTCGAAACTTTTCCCTCGCCCCTTGAGGGAGAGGGTTAGGGTGAGGGGTTTCCATAGTCAGAATCCAGAATGTCCACCATTCGGAATCCTGACTACTGATGACTGAATCCTGATTTCTTAGAATCCGTACGCGACTTTCAATTGATCTTCAGTAGGCAATGCCGGGTAATACTCGCCTCGTGGCCCGACATATTGATTGCCCAAGCGCCGCATGGTCACCGGAGTATACGAGCCATTGGAGTTTTTTACATTAATGACCGTCGTGTTGGCGGCTTCGTTGGCAGCGCCGATTTGAGCGTTCATGGCGCCCATTTGAGCGTTCGATTTATCTGTTTGGTGTCCCATAGCCCCGCCCATCAGTCCGCCCAGCGCCGCGCCAGCAACCATGCCTTCACGGTTGCCGAATGCGCCGTGACTATTATTGCCTATGATACCGCCAGCGATGGCTCCTAAAGCTGCGCCAATTGCCGCTTGATTAAAAGTTGAAGGATTCTCCTGATATTGAGGAGTGGAACATCCCACCATGACGAGCCCAGCCATTGCGATGCCTGCCGATTTGAGAATCATTGTCTTTTTCATATCAATCTCCCTTTAGTGAATCTTTTCATCATTAAGTCTGGTCTTTTTTATACCATGACCGTTTATATTCGTATAGACGGAAGTGATCGCTTTTTTATTCATTGATTGTAATAATCCTGGTAGTCAGAATGTTGGTATTAAACAACATGAATAATAATAAAATAACAATGCAATAAATGATGGGTTTGACACGTTATACATATCAACAATGCAGATGCAAAATCAGCCCAGGATTGAAAAAAAAACGCTCATTTGCGGTCAGGCGGAATTAGTCGCCTCCAAACTGTTTTTGCCAGCTCGTACCGAGCACGTGATTACGGCTTGTGGCCATGATGGTGTGGCATTGGAGCAGTTGCTGCACGACGAAATGATGGCTGAAGAAGCGCAGCCTGTCAGCCGGTTAATTTTTGGAGGGGGCCGTTACTATGAGGCGTTGGGCGAGGCCTATTTACGGGAGGACGGCTGTCTTCTGCGGCTAAAAGAGGCAACCTGTAGTGACGGCCAAATGTGCGCCATGCAGGCCACGGCCATTTCGGGGACATCATTGTTTCCATTGCGTCAGAAAGGGCGCAACATAGGCGTGATTTATGAAGATGAGTGTGCCCGCTATTGTCGCTTAACGGGGGTTATTCCTCTTGTTATGACCGCCTCGCGGGAAGAGCAGACACTTGCCGTTTTTGAGATGCTGGATTGGATTCTTACGACCAATGGGTTCTGCTTTACGGACACCATTCGCACCTGGTTCTATCTTGATCATTTGCTGGACTGGTATAAGGAGTTTAATGATGTCCGGACTCGTTTTTTTGAAGTGCGAGGAGTCTTTAACAAACTTGTGCCGGCCAGTACGGGCATCGGGGCGGCCAATCCCTGGGGGGCGGCCTTGACCTGCGATCTGCTCGCCATTCAACCGAGGACGGCGGATGTTTCCATTGAAGTTGCGTCTTCGCCCCTGCAGGACTCGGCTCTCAGATATGCCAGTTCTTTCAGCCGTGCCGTTGAAGTTCGCATGCCATCGCACCGCAGCCTGCTGATATCAGGAACCGCGAGTATTGATGCTGAGGGTAAAACACAATTTGCGGGTGATCATACCCGCCAGATCGAGCGGACCCTTGAGGTCGTGACGGCCCTCCTTGAATCCCGCAACATGGCTTGGAAGGATGTGAACCGGGGAATCGCTTATTTTAAGGATATGGAAGATCGATCGATTTTCGATGCCATTTGCCGAACTTATGGTATACAACTATTCCCGTTGGCGTTGTCGCAGGCGGATGTGTGTCGACATGACCTGCTGTTTGAACTGGAAGTTGATGCCGTCAAAATATAGGAAAAAAGATATTATGCACACAATTTGGTTTGCTGTTCTGTCCCTGATGTTATCGTTTGTTTCTCTTTCAAATGCAGGAAACGCGACCGGTTGGCGTGGCGATGCCACCGGCCGTTATCCTGCGGCCACTCCACCTGTTTCCTGGTCTAAAACCAACAATGTCGTCTGGAATACGCGTTTGCCTCATTTTTCCAATGCGACTCCATTGCTCCTCAAAAACAGACTTCTGGTATGTGCCGAGCCCTCTACTTTAATTTGCCTCGATGCCGTCAACGGGCAGATTTTGTGGCAGAAGACTAACACGTACGCGGATGTCCTCTCACCGTCCGAAATTGAACAGGCCAGACTTGTTTATACCAATCTGGCATCCAACCCGCGAACTCATGATGTTACAGGGTTTACTTCGCCTTCGCCGGTAACGGACGGGAAGCGCATTTATGCGGTGTTTGGGAATGGTGTGGCGGCTTGCTATGAATTGGATGGAACGCGGGTATGGGGCCGGCTGATTGAACGGCCGCAACATGATTGGGGCCACAGTGCGTCACCGTTGTTGATTGGCAATAAGATGCTGGTACATGTGCTCAAGATGACCGCTTTGGATGTGTCCACTGGAAAGACATTGTGGGCTACCGAATCACCTCCGGGATGGGGGACATCCGTTTCTGCGCGGCTGGGTGAAGTGGAAGTGGTGATCACACCTAAAGGTGACATTTTCAGGGTTTCTGATGGGACAAAACTCGCTAAGTCTGTAGCCAAGCTGGATTACTGTGCACCGGTGGTTGAGAAAGATATTGTCTATTTTGTAGAAAATGGCGGCAAAGCTATTCGTCTTCCTGCCACAGTTTCCGAGCCGGTAAAAGTTGAGACTCTTTGGCAGACCAGCCCGGTGGCGGAGCGCTATTACGCCTCACCGGTATACTATAAGGATCGTCTCTATGCGGTCCAGCAAAGGGGAGTCCTCAGTACCATCGATGCGGTTACCGGCAAGGTCTTGTCTGAGAATAAATTAGAACTTGGCGGCACCTTTTATCCCAGCGTTACTCTGGCCGGACACAATCTTTTCGTGAGCAGTGACAATGGTGTGACGGTTGTATTTGATGTGGACGATGCAGGAAAAGAAATTGCGCGGAACTCGCTGGAACCTTTCCGGAGTTCTCCCGTTTTCGATGGCACCCGCCTCTACATACGTACGCTTGCCGGCGTTTATTGCATTGGTAAATGAGGGATTTCCACGACGTGATAATGCCCTTGATTGAAGACCTGTCTGGCGGAAGAGGGCGGCTTCCATTGAAATCGATCTGAATAGATTAGTAGGCTGCCAAGCTTGAGGGGGGTTGGCGCAAGGTGCAGCGGGGTAGGCCAATAGCCGGCTTTCAGGAAGATCGTACTTTCATCAATGGTCGTCATGGCGGCAGAAACAACTTGAGTCGGATTCTGCGCGCGTGCCCATTCAACTAAGGCCGTGAGATTCTTTTCCGGCGGATCTTGAAAATGGATGGGCAGGAGTTGGATGGCCAGGCTGACAGCAATGATGAGCAGGGCGGTGAGGTTCAGTCCCCGCCGGTACCATTGGCGTAAGGGACTCCATGCACATGTGGCAATGCCATAGGCGGCGATCATGGCCATCATCGGATAAAGCGGGAGCTCGTAGCGTGGTCGCTTGTCCGGGAACAGGGTGAGTCCGATCGCCCAGAATCCTATCCACACTGAGGCAAGTAAAAACATTTGGCGGTGATGTCGGGAGACAGGGTGTCGCCACCAGCGAAACAGGCCTGCAATCAGGGCAATCATCCAGGGCCAATAGGAGCGCCCAATTTCAACAATGTAGTACCATACGGGTTCACGGTTGCGGAGTCCTTGTAGCCGGGCCACCACCTCATGGCCGAAGTATTGGCGGGTGAAGGCCTCGCCATAGAGGTGAATCATGGAGGCGTGCCATGGAAGGGCAATGAGAAGCGCCGTCAAGGTAAGGGCGAGAATGGATGAAGCAGATCCTAACCGGTTCTTTCGCTCAAAAAACTGCCAGACGAAAAGAATGGGAATCACCATAAACGCCATTAATGGTTTGCACATCAGGGCCAGCCCGAGGGGAATTCCGGCGAGCCAGGATACGTTTTGACGATTGCCTTTGATGGCTGCCAGCCAGATCCAGACGGCGGCCAGCATAAACAGGAGCTGCCACATATCCAGACAGATCTCGCGGGAGCGGCGGAAGAACTCATAAGAGAGGGCCATCACGGAACCGGTGAGCAGGGCGAGGATTCTGCCTGAAAGTCGACGGGAAATCCCGACGGTGAGCAACACGCACCCAGCGGCGGCGAGAATGGAGGGGAGTCTTGCGGCGGCGAGGTTGATGCCGAATAAATGCAGGAAAAGCCCGTGGATCCAGAACACCAGCGGTGGTTTGTTGAAATAGCAGACAGACGGATGCTCATGGGGCGTCCAGAACAGGGTGGGGTTTTGCCAACCTTGCAATCCGACCGCGGCATAATGCGCGGTTTCTGCCCTGAAATCGCCCTGATCAAGATGGGGCAGGGTGACGGCCAGAAGGAACAACACCGGCAACGCATAGATCCAGAATCGTCGTTTCATAATGAGTTAGTCGTTGGAAGATATTGCATCTGGGGGCGGCTTGCACTAATTTTCTGGCACACATGTTAACTGCATTCATAGGGCGATCCATCGAAGAGCGGGCGTTTGCGGCGTTACTGGCGACCGTTTGTACCATCACTTTCTCCATTGCGTTGGGACAACTCTGTGCCGCAGTGTGTTTGTTGCTGTTCCTGATGGGGCTTTTTGCGAAACAGATTACGTGGCGCAATCCGCCCGGTTTGGGAATCGCGGTAGCGTTTGTGGTTTTTGCGATCATACTCTCTGCCATTCTGGGAGACATCGCCGGTCTCTGGACGAGAGTCGGGCGGTTATTCTGGTTTATTCTTATACCTGTCACGGCTTCCCTGGTGGCAGTAACTGGGCGCGATCGCAAAGTGATTGCGGCATTTCTGGGCGGTTGTGCGGTGTTGGGGGTTAAAGATCTTGTGGTGTATCCGATACTGGCCTGGCGTAAACCCCTTCCGGATTATCTGACTGCCCTGATTGACAAAGGATCCATGACCGATGGGCAGATGCTGATGTTGGGAGTGGTGGGGACGGTGCTGATTTTGTTGATGGCGGTCAAGGAGCGGCGCTCCATGCCCTGGTGGTGGTGGGTGATCCTGCTGGCCCAAGTAGCGGGCCTCGTGATCAACTTCAAGCGCGGATCATGGTTCTGTGCCATGATCCTGATCGGGATTGCGGTGTTGTTGCAACTCCGGTGGCGTGCCTGGGTGGTCATGGCGTCATTACTTGTGATCTTTTTCGCGCTCCCTCCTGTACAAACCCGGATGCTTCAATTGAAGCGGGAATTCAATGTTGAGGGTGGGGGCCGGTTGACCATGTGGTTCAAAATCGCCCCCGCCTTGATACGGGACCACCCTGCCGGAATTGGATTCGGGTGTCTGACCAACGAAAAAATGAAACAGGTTTTCAGGCATGTGGAGCCGAACCGGAATCATCTGCATGCCAATTGGGCGCAGGTGTTGGTTGAAACAGGCTGGGCCGGGCTGGCGCTGTATCTCGTATGGATGGTGAAAATGTTGCTGAACAACCTCGCCTGGGTGCGGCGCTTACGAACGGCGACAGCGGCGGAAAGAGGTGTGGCGTGGGTGGCGCTTTCCATTTTGGCCGGACTATTGTTAAACGGCCTGGTTGAGTATAATTTCGGGGATACCGAATTGATGTTTATCTATGCCGTCATTATGGGCTTAACAGGTGCTTGCATAGGCAAGTCTGTATCGGTAAAGTGGCGCGCATTATGAAACAGGGCGACAAATTGAAATGTAAACCGGCAATAAGTTCGGTGCTCATTCAAGCCATTGTGCCGGCTGTAGTCGGGCTGATTTTTTTGGTTTTGAAAAAGCCTGTGACCGCCAAGGTGTTATGGGGCATCAGCGGTTTATTACTCGTTTCCGGGCTCTTTATTCCTGCCGTTTTCAACCGGATTGAGCAGTTTGGCCGCTGGTTCGGGAAATGGGCGGGAACCGTCATTACCTGGGGCCTTATGGTTCCGGTATTCTATCTTGTTTTTGTGCCTGGCCGCTTGATTTTAAAGTTGCGCGGCATCGACCCGATGTGTCGGAAATTTCCGACGGATGCCAAGACTTACTGGGTGCCCCGCAAGCCGGTAACGAACATGGCGGAATATAAGAGGCAATTCTGATGAATATTCTAGGCATCAGTGCATTTTATCATGATTCAGCGGCCGCTTTGGTTTGTGACGGCGAAATCATTGCTGCCGCACAGGAAGAGCGTTTTACCCGGAAAAAGCACGACCCCAATTTCCCTCTTAACGCTGTGAAGTATTGCCTGGCGGAACTTGAGAAGCGTGGCGGCACCCTCGATGCCGTCACCTTTTATGACAAACCTATCCGCAAGTTTGAGCGTATTTTAAAAACCTACTTCAGCACGGCTCCGGCAGGGTTGCAGTCCTTTATGATGGCCGTTCCGCTCTGGTTGAAGGAAAAACTCTGGATTCCGATGGAAATCGAGGAAACACTTGAGAAATGCGGGCTCAAAACAATCCCCACCATTTTTTTCCCCGAGCATCATGAATCCCATGCCGCAAGTGCCTTTTTCCCGTCACCTTTCAAATCCGCGGCGATTTTGACATTGGATGGAGTCGGGGAGTGGGCTACAAGTACGATCGGTCGTGGGGACGGCAACAAGTTGGAGATCCTTGAGGATTTGCATTTTCCGCACTCGCTGGGATTGCTTTATTCCGCCTTTACTTATTTTACTGGGTTCCGCGTGAATTCCGGGGAATATAAACTCATGGGCTTGGCCCCTTATGGGGAGCCGAAGTATGTGGATGTCATATGGGATAACCTTCTGGATATGCGCGAGGATGGCTCCTTCCGGTTAAATCTGAAGTATTTTGGTTTTGTCGACGGGCTCACCATGACCAATGATGCCTTCGCCGGTCTGTTTGGCGGGCCTGCCCGATCCTCCGAGAGTGAAATAACCCAGCGTGAAATGGACATCGCCCGCTCCATTCAGGTCGTGACTGAAGAAATTGTGATCCGCATGGCGCGTCACGCCAAAAAAATTACCGGCGAAGATTATTTATGCATGGCGGGCGGTGTGGCCCTGAATTGCGTGGCCAATGGCCGGCTTTTACGTGATGGCATTTTCAAGGATATCTGGATTCAACCGGCGGCCGGGGATGCCGGTGGCGCCTTGGGTGCGGCTCTCATGGTCGCTTATCAGGTCATGAAGCATCCGCGTCAGGCGGATAATGTTCATGACTTTATGAAAGGGTCGTTACTGGGGCCGGATATTCAGGATGCTGCCGTTGAGGCATTCCTCAAGGCCAATAACTATCCCGGGCACAAGTATGATCGTCAGCCGTGGGCCGATGAAATTGCGAAGCTCATTGCCGCGGAAAACGTTATCGGCCTTGTCCAGGGGCGAATGGAATTCGGGCCCCGCGCCTTGGGTGGCCGTTCCATCATCGGGGATGCCAGGTCGCGGAAAATGCAGTCGGTCATGAATCTCAAGATCAAGTATCGCGAGTCTTTCCGGCCCTTTGCGCCGGCCTGTCTGGCGGAGCGGGTGAGTGATTATTTTGAACTGGATCGGCCATCGCCTTATATGTTGCTGGTGGCGCAGGTACAAAAAGCGCGTTGCAAGGGGCTTGAGGATGCGGGGCAGCTATCGATTCGTGACCGCATCAATCAGGTGCGGTCGGATATCCCCGCCATAACCCATGTTGATTATTCTGCGCGGGTACAGACGGTGTCACCCGAAAGCAATGCGGGTTATTACGATATCATTAAGGCGTTTGAAAAGCAGACGGGGTATGGCGTGGTCATCAATACCTCCTTCAATGTCCGGGGCGAGCCGATTGTCTCAACGCCTGAGGATGCCTATCGCTGCTTTATGCGGACGGAGATGGATTACCTTGTGTTGGGCTCGTTTATTTTATCGAAAAAAGAACAGCCGCCGTGGCAGGATAAAGCCAATTGGCGGACGGAATATGCTTTAGATTAAGGGACACTCATGCGCTTTTTAAAACATTTGGGTAGGTTGCTTAAAGAGTTCGGGAGCTTTGCCTGGCACAACAAGGCCTGGTGGATCATTCCCGTCGTGTTGGTGCTCCTGTTGCTGGGGTTCTTCATTGCGACCAGCACCGCCGTAGCCCCGTTCATCTACACTCTTTTCTGAGTCTGAAATCTGCACCCTCGCCCTTCAGGGGAGAAGGCTGGGGTGATGGTGTATACCTTATGAGCTCTTGATCAGGCTGGCATCAAGCTGGCGCAAATAGCGCTTCCGATACCATACAAATCCGAACAGGTCGAAAATCGTCCGGGGTAGGCGTTTCATGTTGGTGTATTTAGACGTCCCCATGGTGCGGGCGCGGTGATCCACTGCTACTTCCTTGATTTTGCGGCCGTTCAGTGTGAAGTAGGCCGGCATGAATCGATGCACCCCTTCGACATGAGGAAGGTCGTTGACGCACACTTTGCGAAAAACCTTAAGACTGCACCCCGTGTCGCGGATCCCATCGTGAGTGGCCCAGTTGCGGACACGGTTGGCAAGGCGTGAGCCCACGCGCCGGGCCCAGGTATCCTTGCGTTTTGCCCGGTACCCGCACACCGCATCATAGCCCTGGAGTTCCTCCAGCATGCGGGGAATATCGGCCGGATTGTTTTGCAGATCACCGTCAATGGTCACCAGGATATCGCCGGCCGCCAGTTGGAGGCCTACCAGCATCGCATGACTTTGGCCGCGGTTCTGGTCGTAGTGAAGCCCCCGAACGGTCGGGAAGCGGGTTTGAGCTTCCATGACGCGAGCCCAGGTCTGATCGCGGCTGCCATCGTCGACAAGCAGGACTTCCAGATCTGGAATGGCGGGATGGAGTTTGTGGAGTTCCTCCGCGAGCGGCATGACATTGTCCTGTTCATTATAAACCGGTGCTACGATGGAAACCTTCATAGTCATTAATACTCCTGTGCTGGGATATACTGATCGGAAAACGTAAGGTCCAGATTAACCAACCGGCGCCCGCGTTCCTCGGAGGCGCGCAGGGCACTGGCAAGCGTTATCAGTTTATGCTCCGCCTTTTGCCGGAGGTCCGGCAGGTTTTTATCCATATTTTCCCAGCCGACCTTGATTTTTTCGCCAGCCGTCAGATACATCTCGAGGTGATCTTTCAGGCCTACCTCAAGGGACGCGATTTTAACCTGTTCTCCTAATTTTGACCGGTTGCAGATATCGATGATTTCAATCGCATTCATGGCAGATTGGTCCACCCGGCCTCCGGGCTTGAGGCCGGTATCCGCGTAACCGGTGATGAGGGGATAATCCCGCCCGCCTGCCCGCAGGTTGAAGACGTAGCCTTCCCGATCCACTGCCAGCGATCCCCAACGGCCCAGGCGGGCGACTGGGATGCGTTCAATGACTTCGATGATCAGGGTGTCGGGTAGGCGGCGTTGTAATTTAACCGACTTGGCGATGGGTGCTTTGCGCAGGAAATCAGAGCGAAGCGAGGTGAGGTTTGCTGCGAACATGTTGGTCCCTTCGCCAATGTGCATGTACTCCCGAACATGCGCCGGGGTGATGGTGGCACCTTCAACATGTATTTCTAGTTTGCGAATGGTGTATTTCGGATTATCCCAGAATAAAACCGCGCCAAGTTTCCACGTCAACATGGCGCCCAGGCCAACAGCAAGAAGGCCGGCAAGGGGGATCCAGACAACTTTAGGTAGAGGCAGTTGTTTTTCATTCTGCCGCTGGTCGCGTCGGGTATTGATCTTTGCAACGTCTCCGCGGCGGCCTTTGTCAGGTTCCGCAGTTTTATCCTGTTTAAACCACATATTGCCCTCCTGCCTGCGGTATAACCGCCGAATCCAGCGTTGCCATTTCCATGATCTGCCGGCATAGCGCGGGGAATGAAATTCCTGCAGCTTGAGCGGCCTCGGGAAGCAGGCTGGTTTCTGTGAACCCCGGAATGTTATTCAACTCCAATACGAACAATTCGCCCGACTCCGTAAGCCTGAAGTCCACCCGGCCCAGTCCACGGCAGCCGAGCGCCTTGAAGGTGTGTAAGGCAATGTCACGGGCTCGATCGGCCAAATCCTTGCTGAGAGGGGCCGGGCAGAGATGTTGGGACTGGCCCTTGCTGTACTTTGCATCGAAATCGTACCACCCATCAGGTGCCAGAATTTCGATGGCTGGCAGGGCGGTGCTGCCGATCACGCCCACTGTCAATTCACGTCCCGAGATAAAAGCTTCAACGATGATTTCCCCGTCATACCGGAGTGATTCTAGAAAAGCGGCATCCCATTCATCTGGGCGGCTGACTTTAAAGATGCCAATGGTTGAGCCCTGACATGGTGGCTTAACCACAACCGGCAAGGGGAGGGTAAGGCGACCTGACGGTCCGAGCGTCTCGTAAGTGGCCGTCGGAATTCCTTCCCGGACGAATACCCTTTTGCTCAGTCGTTTATCAAAGGCGGTCAGGCTGGACTTGGGGCCCGAGCCGGTGTAGGGGATTTGTCGGGACTCGAGAAGTTTCTGAATTTGGCCATCCTCGCCAAACTCCCCGTGCAGGGCGATAAATACGGCATCGACAGGTTCCGGAAGATCAAGAGTCCGTCCCGTGACATCCACTTCCAGCACGTCATATCCCGCTGTCCGCAGGCCGGCGGCAACCGCCGCGCCTGACTTCAGTGAAATCGCTCGTTCTGAAGATGGGCCGCCTTTGAGAACGGCAACTTTTTTAAATGGGCCCGGTGGGGTTTTCACGTTTTGTCCTGATCTATATATAGAGTTTAAGAACGGCCTCGCCGGTATCCCAGCGTTTCAGACGGTTGATATCGGTTGTTAATTGCGCCCACTGGGCGGAAAGGTCGGCACGGGTGGTTTCATCCGTGTCCATCTGTAGTTGTTGTTCGATCTGACTGCGGCGGTTTTGCAACTCATTACGCCACATCCCCAGAATCAGGCCTTCGACCGCCTGCCTGTCATTCCCCTCCACCCCGGCCTTGTGTGGTGCACTCAGCACCTGTGCGGCGAATGTGGAAAGATTGCGCTCCGCGTCATCACGCTCGGTCAGCAATTGCATGACATCCACTCCTTCCCGTGAGCTGTCGCGCAGTATTTCGAGAAATGCGCGGCAGGTGGGGTCGGTGATCATGGTGAAGGGCAGGAAGAGTTCCATGATGGTCACCAGATCGGGATTGGTGCCCAGATGTTCCGCGAGAAGAACTTCGCTGATCGGCCGTTGGACTGCGACGGGTTGGGTACTCGTGCTGGCAGCCGGGGGCGGGGTGTTTCGCCGCAAGTGTTTCAGTTCGACGTTCAGGGCATCGGACGAAATGCCAAGACGCCGTGCAACGGTTTGAACCAATACGTCCCTTTGGATTGCGTTGGGACTCTGGCTGATGGTCGCCAATGCGGCCCGGCTGACCTTCATCATGCCCACTTCCGTGCGGATATCTTCCTGGCTCAGCAGGAGGTTTAGCTGGAAGTCTATGGCGGGAACGGCTTGGGATAGTGCCCTTGCGAAAGTCGGGGCCCCTTGTTTTAAAATGATCGAATCAGGATCCTCGCCTTGCGGCAGGCTGGCGACTCTGACCGCCAGGCCCATCTGCATGAAGATGACTGATGCCTTGAGAGCGGCGTTGCGTCCGGCTTCATCAGAATCAAACACCAGCACCACGCCATCGGCGTACCGCTTCAGGATCCTGGCATGATCCTCGGTGAAAGCCGTGCCTTGTGCCGCGACGGCGGTCTTGAAGCCAGCCTGATGGCAGCGGATGACGTCAATCTGACCTTCGCAAATGATTGCTTCACGGGTTTCGACAATTTCCCGGCGTGCCCGGTCAAGTGCGTAGAGAATATGACTTTTCCGGAACAAGGGTGTTTCTGGGCTATTGACATATTTCGCGGCCTTGGGATCCTGCAGCAGGGTTCTGCCGCTGAAAGCAACAATCCGGCCCTGCTCGTTGCGGATGGGAAACATGACCCGTCCCCGGAACCGGTCATAGTAGGGGGTGGCCCCACGGTCCTCTTCCCGCCGGATGAGCAGGCCGGCAAGATCAAGCTTTTGGAGGGGATGCCCTTTTTTCTGCGCCCACTGAAGCAGGAAATCCCAGGAGTCAGGAGCGTATCCGATCATGAAGTCTTCAATGATTTCCGGGGTGATTTGCCGCTTATGAAGATAGTCGCGGGCAATCTGTGCATCCGGGGATTGCAAAAGCTGCCGGTGGAAAAGCGCAGCCGCCTCTTCATGGATGGTCAGGAGGAGTTCCTTGTCAGCCGAAGGCTCAGAGCCCTTTTCGAACTGAAGTGGGATTCCCGCTTTTTCGGCAAGGATTTTAATGGCGCCTACGAAGTCCACATGTTCATAGAGCATGACAAACTTGAACACATCGCCACCCGCGCCACAGCCAAAACAATGGAATATCTGGCGTTGGCGATTGACGTTGAAGGAGGGGGTTTTCTCTTTGTGGAATGGGCAGAGGGCCTTGATGATCGTTCCTTTTTGCGGCAGGGTCAAATAGGCGTCAATCACATCCACAATATCGCAACGGAAGCGGATATCGTCCAAAACAGATTTTGAGATGAGGCCAGCCATGGGCGCCGCTATTCTTCCCATTTCTCGCGCTTGCCTGCGCGTGCTTCACGGGCTTTACCTATGATGTTTTCCCCTTTTTCAACGTGGGAGGTGAGGTTGTGAAAAAGCTGTGCTTCAGCGCCGAGCACTTCCCTCGAAATCCATGAATTCTGCCCGACCTCAGCCAGTCGATGATCTGCGGGGAGGTAATTGAGGATCATAAATATCAGCAGGACAATTCCCGCCGAGAACACACCCCCTGCGATAGCGCCGCAGAGTCTGTCAAACCAGGTCGTAAAGGTGATTTTGAGCAGATAGCGGAGAAGCGCGTAGAGCATTATGACGATCAGAATGGGGATAACCACCAGTATGAGCAGGGCGGCGAGGCGCGCCATTTCCTGGGATAGGGCAAATTGTGAAACAAGCCAGTTGTGCGTTGGGTTGAACCAGTTCACTAAAACAGCGGCGACGGATAGCCCGGAAAGGACCAGGGCCATTTGTCCCGAAAGACCCCGGCGGAATCCAGCGATGATTCCAATCAGGATGATTACAGCACCAATAATGTCCGCAATAGTGAAATCCATAATAAAAATGGCCCTTATTATGCTTTCAAAAATATTTTACCCGGTTACGGTTATCCCTGGCGGTGTTTCCGCTTTGTGGCTTGCCTGACGAGGGGGGAAGCGTGGAGGGGTTGCGCATTTTTTCAGTCAAGGCCACTCTGGCAATAACGGAGTGGGGATTGTTTTTTTCAAGAGCGAGATAGCGTTGAAAATACTTTTTGCCTTCGCTCTGGTTCTTCAGCCAGTCGCGGTTGATGACCCCAAGATTAAATAGAGCGGGAGCATAGGCAGGAGTGTCCGCTATGATTTTCAGCAGGCGATCCCTGGCGGCGGTGGCGCCCGTGGTATTCAAATCAACGATGGCCATGGCCGTCTGGACACTGGGCGATCGCGGTGAGCGCCGGAGGGCCTCGTCCAGAAGTGCGGCCGCTTCGGCCCAACGGTTGTTTTCTATTTGAATGCTGGCCGCGTATTCCAGTGGTCTTGGATCTTGAGAGGCTTGTTCCGCCACCTGCAGGAAGCCCGCCATGGCATCATCGTGCCGGCCGTTTTTAAAATAAACAATGGAAAGATTCATGAGCGCGTTGATGTTGGCCGGGTCATCCTGTAAAGCATGGGTAAGAATCTGTTCGGCGTTTTGAAGCTGGCCCTGTTCGATGGCGCGAATGGCGACTGACACGGGGTCTCGTCCGCAGCCTGTCAGGAGCATCCCGCCTAATATCGTCAAGTTGAGTAAGTGGTAAATGTTTTTTTTCATATCAGTGCTTCGTAATGGGTAATAACTATACCATGCCAATACGGGATGGCAATTTCGGATTCACTTCCAAAGGCCGATTAGGGTGTCTATAAAAACTCCCATTTTGGTCAAATTTGTTGTAAAGAAAAAAGCGATAGAAGGGTTAGTTCCATGCATGACCAGTTAATACAGGATAATTCATCGCTGCAATTCCATGTGCGGTGGTTTGATCACGTCGACTCCACCAACACTCGTTTACTGGAACAGGTGAGGCTCAACCCGGCATTGACATCGGGGACAGTCTGGGCGGCCAGGACGCAATCCGCGGGACGGGGACGATTGGATCGCAAGTGGGTTTCCTCAACGGGCGGTAACTTGCTTTTTTCTTTGTATCTCCGTACGGCAAAAGAACTCTGCCGGCTGCCATCCCTGGCCATGGCCATGGCCATCGCTTTGGACGAGATGCTGCATGGGTTTAACATTCACTCCAAACTCAAGTGGCCCAATGATGTCCTGGTCAGGGAGCGAAAAATAGCCGGCCTTCTGGCAGAGCGGGCCGGGGATGAGGGGGTGGTGATCGGGGTTGGACTTAATGTCAACATGACGGCGGCTGAATTGGCACAGATTGATCAGCCTGCCACCTCCCTGCAAATTGAGACAGGTTCGGATTGGGTTGTAGAGGATGTTTTCGAAATGCTGCTTACTAAATTATTTCCGCCTTGGTTGGACCGCTGGGAATCGGATGGGTTTTCCGGCTTAAGGGAGCGTTGGATGCAGGGTTGCGACGGACTCAATACGCCCTTGACGGTTCGTGATGGGGAGAGTCGGATTCAGGGAACTCTGGCCGGGTTCGGGGAAAATGGGGAGTTGCTTTTGCGTTTGCCAGACGGGGTGGTTCAAACAGTTTGGGCTGGGGATGTTGTCGTTTCCTGAGCAGGTTCTTTCATCTTCAACTCAACTCGGAGCCGGCTCATTTTCTGGTAAATTCTCAAGCGGCGTAGTACCGGCCACCAGCCATAGAGATAGACATCTATAGGCTTCCACATGGCAACCCAGCAACCGACCGCCAGACCTTCCCTCAGCCATTCGGCAGTGGTCGAAAGGGGGAATTCCCTGGCAATTCCCTTGCTGAGGGTCAGGCATAAGGCCATGAACGCAATGCCGATTACAAGGCTGATCTGCCCTGTTTTCATAAGCTGTCGGAGTTCGCGGCGGGTGGTATCCGCCTTGCTGTGGAAATAATTGCGAACGGCAAGCTCTGTGAACCGGCGCGGGTCAGGCCCGCCCAGTATCGGCGCTTGTTCGAGATGCACGACCAAGGTGATGGGCATATTGACAGGGAACTCCAGAGCCCAGCCTTCAATGAAAGCTTCCGCATCGGCATCCAGATCCTTGTCGATGAACGGGGAGGGGTCCATCATGTTGAAGAGCTGGCTAAGATCACGAATGCGGAGTTGGACAACGGCAGAGTCACCTGCTTTTTTACCACTGATAGCCGTTTTGCTCTTCTCGCTCATGATTATATTCTATGGCTATTCTGGATAAGTCAAGTCGGGTAATCCGTATACCCCTTGGATCCGGGAGTGTAGAAGGTTGTCATGTCGGGTGTGGCTAAGGGGATGCCGTCCCTGAGCCGCGCGACCAGGTTCGGGTTGGCAATGAAGGGCCGGCCAAAGGCGATCAAGTCCGCTGCGCCGCTTTGCAGATCCGACTCGGCGCGGTCACGATCATAGCCGCCGGAAAGGATGATGCGGCCGCCGGCAGCGCGGAATTTGTGGCACATGATTTGAACGGTCGCCGGTTCCGGTTTCGGAGCCCCCATCGACGAGTGGTCAACCAGATGCAGGTAAGCCAGTCCGAGTTGTCCCAGCGAGGCTGACAACTCGGAATACTGCTCGGGGATTCCGTCATAGGCACCGCTCATGTCATTGAACACACCGTAAGGAGAAAGGCGGATGCCGACCCGGGCTGTCCCGATGGCGGCAATGACTTCCGTGGCGACTTCAAGGGCAAAACGAATACGTCCGGCCTTATCCCCGCCGTAGTTATCGTTGCGACAATTAGCGACGGGATCAAGAAACTGGTTGATCAGGTAGCCGTTTGCCCCGTGAATTTCAACCCCGTCAAAACCTGCCTTGATAGCATTACGTGCCGTCTGAACGTATTCAGCAACGGTTCTCCGGATGTCATCTGAGGTCATCTCACAAGGCATGTCGTAAGGTTGTTCACCCTGACTGTCGGTCCAGATTTTCCCTTTCACAGCGACTGCGGAAGGGGCCAGCAGTCTTGCGCCTGCCGGCAGGTTCAGCACGCTCCCCACGCGTCCGCTATGCATCATCTGGAGGAATATCCGGCCGCCATGCGCATGGACACCCGCGGTGACTTGTTGCCAGGAAGCGGTCTGTTCCGGTGAATAGAGGCCGGGGATACGGGCGTACCCCAAGCCATTGGGGGATGGAGAGGTCCCTTCAGTAATGATCAGACCTGCTCCGGCCCTTTGGGCGTAGTACTCGGCTATCAGTGGACTGCCCAGATTGCCAATGGCGCGGGAGCGTGTCATGGGGGCCATGACAACGCGGTTCTTTAACTCAATAGAACCCAACTTGAACGTTTCAAACAGTTTCATACGAATCTCCTTAATCCGGTAGAACCGGAATTTTTATTTAAACATCATTTCCAGAATGAACGCATCTCAACCTTCATTCTTATGATTCTGAGCATTCTGTCAAAGATGAAAATGGTGCGAGCCATTTTAAGGGAGCTGGGCGTCAGGCGGATCTATTACGAGCGGTTCTCGCTGTAGTTGACGCAGGGCCTCGTATAAAACGATGGCAACGGCGTTGGCGAGATTAAGTGAACGCACATGTTCGGTGAGGATGGGGATGGCCAGTGTGTTAGCCTCATTGGCGTCCAGTACGGCATCGGACAGACCTTTGGATTCGCTGCCGAAGATCAAGGTGTCTCCCGGGCGGTAGGTGACCTCGGTGTAGGAACGCTTTGCGCGGGTACTGAAGTAGAAACAGCGCGGGTTGCTCTGGCTTTCGTGGAAAGCCGCCAGTGAGGGGTGACGGATTATATCCACAGAATCCCAGTAATCCAGGCCGGCCCGGCGCAGATGCGCGCTGGTAAGTTGAAACCCCAATGGTTCAATCAGGTGCAGGCGGGTCCCGGTGGCAGCACAGAGCCGGGCAATATTGCCGGTATTCGGGGGAATTTCCGGCTCGACCAAAGCGATATTGAGCGGCGGAAAAGGCCACGTCATCGGAAGAGAATGTCGACGGTCATGGGTATGTTTCATCCGAACTTTATCGTATCGTTACTTCGCGGAAGACGTTCCCAAATTCCTTGAGCAGATCGGTCGCGGTCAGACTGGCCTGGGAGCGGACCCACATGGCGTTATCTCCTGCGCGGCCGTGCAGGAATACTCCGACACACGCGGCATCAAAGGGGGACAAGCCTTGCGCCATCAGGCCGCCAATAAAGCCTGAAAGGATATCGCCGGTGCCGCCGGTGGCCATACCGGGATTTCCAGTCATATTCATGTGTAGCGGTTGCCCCTTCTGAGCGACCAGGGTACCAGCCCCTTTTAGGACTACGACCGCATTGGTGCGTTCAGCGGCGTCCTTAACGGCTGCCTCCCGGTTCGCTTGAACGTCTTTGGTGGTGCAGCCAAGCAGGCGTGCCAGCTCGCCGGGGTGGGGGGTGATGACCACTGGGCATTGGGCCCTGGCGATGCGCTCGGGGTAACCCTCCAGCGCATTGAGTGCATCGGCATCTAATAGCAGGGGACGCCGGCCTTCCTTCAGCAATTGGTGGATCCAGAACGTGGTGTCAGGATGCCGGCTCATGCCGGGGCCTGCCACGATGGCCGAAAACGTATTAATGCGTTCCAGCCATGATTCCCAGTTTGAAGCGTTGAGCGAGCCCGTATTGGTTTCGTCTCCGGGATGCGTCATGACTTCCAGCATGGTGCCTGCCACGACAGGATAGATGGGGCGTGGCACCAGGGCACTGACCAGACCGGCGCCGGAGCGTTGTGCCGCGATGGCCGCCATCGCCGGTGCCCCGGCGTATCCAATGGCTCCGCCAATGATCAGCGCGTGGCCGAAGTCCCCTTTATGCGCCAGCCGTGACCGTTTGGGCATGCGTTGCCTCACATCCCAGCCGGTAATCAGGTGGCGGGCTGATTCGTAGGTCGAGGTTAATTCCATGGGTATGCCGATGCCGATGACATCCAGTGTGCCGATATAGGGAATGGCCTGCTGGGTGAGCATCCCGATCTTGGGCATGCCGATGGTCGCGGTGACATCTGCAATAACACATTCGCCGGGGACTTCGCCGGTATCGGCGTTGAGGCCGGAAGGGATATCAATTGAGACCACCAGGTTGTCTTCCGATATACTGTTGATGTAATGAATCGCCCCGGCGATGGGGCCGCGGGGCGGGCCGCTCGCGCCAATTCCCAGTACGCCGTCAACAATGATTTCACCGCTGTTTGCCGTCTGCAGGGCATCCATCCACGCTTCCTTGGTGGGAAGTTCAATCAGGGGAATTCCGGCGGCCCGCATTTTGCCAAGATGGCGCAGGGCATCACCGCGGATATCCGAGGCCGAACCCGCGAGCAGGACTTCGACATCAAAATCGTCCTCATGCAAAAGCAGGGCGGCGGCAAACGCGTCACCTCCATTGTTGCCGCGGCCGGCGACGAGATGGATAAAGGCATCCCCCCCGCGAATCCGCTCGGAGAGATAACTCACTGTACCGGCGACGCCTTCTCCGGCCCGTCGCATTAATTCAAAGCCGGGAATGGCGAATTCAGTTGTGGCAATTTTATCCAGTTCACGCATTTGCGCTGTCGTTACTGCTTTCATTTTTCACCTCGTTGTTCACCGATCAGAAGCGCATGCGCGACTGCAAAATTATGGGTATGGGACAGGCTGATAAGTACACGGTTCACTTTTTGTTTTTCTGCCAGAAGCTGGCCGTGCGGGCTAAGGGCAATAGAGGGAGCCCCGGAGACAGGATTCTTCACGACTTCCATGTCCAGCCAGTTAAGCTCGGTGCCAATGCCGGTGCCAAAAGCTTTGGATACAGCTTCTTTCACGGCGAAACGCCCGGCGTAATAGAGCCAGGGCGAAGCTTTACTTTCACAGTAAACCTGCTCGGAGGGCAGGAAAACCCGCGACTTAAAACGGTCGCCCCATTTATCCAGGAGAACGCGCAGGCGGTCATTCTCTACAAGATCCACGCCGGTACCGATGACAAATTCCGTCATTGCGCCCGGCCTCCCCGGTAGGGCGCCATGGCTTCCAGCATTTCTTTCACAGCCCGGTTGAGGCCGACGAATACGGCCTGACAGATGATGCTATGCCCGATGTTCAAGGTGTTGAGGTAGGGGATTTCAAGGATGCCCCGTGCGTTGGCGGTGTTGATGCCATGCCCCGCGTTTACGATCAGGCCCAGCGAGTGCGCCAACTGCGCTCCGTCGCAAAGAGCCTTCAGTTCTTTCATGGCGGCTGTCCCAGTGAGATCGCAGAAGGTACCGGTATGCAATTCAATGACCGGCACTCCCAGCCGGGCGGCTGCCTCGATTTGCCGGGGATCCGGGGCGATGAACAAACTGACTTCAATGCCGGCCTCGGACAGTTTTTGAATGGTGGGGCGCAGCCGGCGGGCCTGTCCCGCGGCGTCCAGCCCGCCTTCGGTAGTCAGTTCCTGACGTCGTTCCGGGACCAGGCAGACTTCGTCCGGTTTGACCTTCAGTGCCACCGCCACGATATCCGGGTTGTTCGCCATTTCCAGATTCAACCTGGTTTTGATGGCTTTGCGCAGGGCAAAGACATCACGATCCTGGATATGGCGCCGGTCTTCACGCAGGTGAACGGTAATTCCCGTAGCCCCTGCGACTTCACACACCCTGGCGGCTTGAACCAGGTCAGGATAGCTGGTGCCGCGCACCTGACGCAAGGTGGCCACATGATCGATGTTGACCCCGAGACGAAGATTGGATTTTTTCATTTTGTCAGTTCCTGCCGTTGCTTCTTGGCCTTCCCGGTATTAAATATCACGTTGCACCCGGGTAGTGCAGCCCTTATCCGCTTCTGTTCCTCTAGTGGAATCGGGTTGCCGATAAGATAAAGAACTTTTAGGTTTTTTGCCAGTCCGGTCATGTCCGGGGGCATGGCGGTAAGTTGATTATTGTTTAATCGGAGCCATTTCAGGTTTGAGAGGCTCCCGATACCCTGCGGGAGTTGGGTGAGCAGGGTGCGATCGGCATTCAGGTAGAGGAGATTGGTCAGGCCGCCGATTTCGGAGGGTAGGGCGGGGAGGGGATTATC
>Ga0194056_10000171_pt1 | contig 31640 bp, 22 predicted proteins | sample SepL4413m_MetaG_FD_155458 | JGI IMG/M metagenome (GOLD analysis project Ga0194056, IMG submission 155458) | Anoxic zone freshwater microbial communities from boreal shield lake in IISD Experimental Lakes Area, Ontario, Canada - Sep2016-L442-13m | ecosystem: Environmental > Aquatic > Freshwater... | reverse complement strand
TTGTCCGTGTTCACTGGGCTTGGCAACACCTATGGCCATTATGGTGGGCACGGGACAGTCTGCAAAGCGCGGCGTATATATCCGTAATGGCGCAAGCCTGGAAACGGCCTCAAAGTTGACGACTATTGTGTTTGATAAAACCGGAACCATTACCGAGGGTAAGCCACGCGTCACCGATTTTATGGTTGCCTCCGAAGTCGACGAAGCGCGGGTATTGGCATTGGTCGCTGCTGCGGAAGTCGGTTCAGAGCATTTTTTGGCAAAATCCATTGTCGCTTATGCCCAGGATCGTAAGGTTTGCTCTATTGAAGCCGCTGAATTTAACGCTATTCCAGGTCACGGCATTTGCGCCCGTGTGGACGGTTGTGACGTTTTGGTGGGTAATCGTGTCTGGCTGGAACAGTCTGGCGTTGATGTCAATACCTTCGTGCCACGCGCCATAACGCTGGCCGAACAAGGCAAGACCCCGGTTTATGTCGGCGTGGATGGCAAGCTGTCCGCACTGTTTGGCATCGCCGATCAGCCCAGGGCTAACGCAGGCAAAGCGATTGAAAGACTACGCAAGCTTGGGATAAAACCCATGATGGTTTCAGGCGATACCGAACAAACCGCGCATTACGTTGCCGGACTGGTGGGCATTGATACGGTTATCGCGCATGCCAAACCGGAAAGAAAACTCGATATTATCCGCGAGTTACAAGGGCAAGGTTATAAGGTCGGCATGATTGGCGATGGTATTAATGATGCGCCGGCTTTGGCAGCCGCCGATGTCAGCTTTGCTATTGGCACGGGTACGGATGTCGCCATCGAAACGGCTGATCTCACGTTGGTCAGTGGTGATATTAGCAAAATCGCTGACGTTATGGAGTTGAGCGGTGCGACGTTAAGCATTATCAAACAAAACCTGTTTTGGGCGCTGGGTTACAACACGGTTGCAATTCCAGTCGCGGCACTGGGCAAACTCAACCCCATGATTGCCTCGGCAGCCATGGCGTTAAGCTCCATTTCCGTTGTTGTTAACTCCCTTAGACTCCAGCGTAAATAAATAAAGTAGATGGTTGGATTTTGGGATGAGGCAGGCGCTATTGTCAGCACAATCTATCCAGCCCAAACCAACTACTTGCGTTTTTTTATTAATGTTTTTCCACATCGTTTTCCGGCACGCCAGAGAATCGAATTAAGCGTAACGAGTTGATGATCACCGAAACAGAACTGAGCGCCATTGCCGCTGATGCCATGGCAGGATTTAGTTTTCCGGCTATTGCAAAGGGAATAGCGATGGCGTTATAGCCAAAAGCCCAAAACAGATTTTGTTTAATAATACTTAACGTTTGGTGACTCAAAGCGATGGCATCGGAAACTTTGCCTATATCACCATTGCTTAAAATCAAATCTGCCGCGTGAATGGTAATGTCAGTACCTTTATCAATCGCCATGCCAAGGTTGGCGGCGGCCAGCGCAGGCGCGTCGTTAACACCGTCACCGACCATGGCAACCTGGCGACCCTGTTTTTGCAAGCTGCGAATAATCGCCAGTTTTTTCACCGGATTCGCCTCGGTGATAACCGTTTTGATACCTACCTGTTCAGCAACAGGCCAAGCCGCTTCCCCGGTATCACCGGTGACCATCATCGTTTCAAGATGACGATCATGTAACTGTTTGATCACTAATCGGGCATTGGATCTTACTTGATCAGAAACCGCAAACAACGCCGCCGCGTGCCGGTCAATAGCCAGATAGATGAGTGTTTTACCCTGTTTGGACAGGTTTGTCGCGGTTGCTTTTAAGGCGGTTAAATCAATTTGTTGCCCCTCCAGCCAGGACGCATTACCCAGCAACACTTCATATTGACCCACGTCGGCACGGATGCCTTGATCGGGAATACTATGAAAATGGGCAGACCCCAACGGGCTAATAGTGCGTACTTTGGCATACCGCATAAGTGCTTGACCCAGATAATGTCCTGAATTAAATTCTGCGGATACCGCTAATTGAATAATACTGTCGTCATCCAGGGGAGAAATGTTGAGCAAGTCGGTAACGTTGGCATTGCCTTCGGTCAGGGTGCCGGTTTTATCAAAGATAACGATATCAATGGTGGCCGCTGTTTCCAGTGCTTCGCCATTACGAATATAAATGCCTCGTCGTGCTGCCTGCCCTGTAGCGGTTATGGTTGCCGACGATGTTGCCAATCCCAGGGCGCAGGGGCAGGAAATCAGCAGTACGGCAATGGCATTCGCCAAGGCGTATGCCATGCGTTCTCCGGCCAGAAGCCAGCCCCCTAAAGTCATACCTGACAGCACTATAATCGATGGCACAAATACTGATGAAAAGGCATCAACCGTTTTTTGAATCGGCAATTTTGAAGCCTGCGCCTGATCGACCCGGCGTATCAAACCGGATAAAACGGTATCCTTGCCGGTTGCTGTGGCACGGATATGCAAAACGCCATGACCATTGATACAGCCCTCGTAGACCTTATGTCCAAACTCCTTTATGCAGGGAGTGCTGGATCCGGTTACCATGGCTTCATCAACGCTGGAAAAACCCTTTATGACTAACCCGTCAGCCGGTATTTTTTCACCGGGACGAATCAGCAAAACAGCATCTACCGTGATTTTATCGGCACTTATTTTCGTTTCTTTATCCGCAATTAATAAGGTTGCCTCCAAAGGTTGCAGGTTTACCAGTTTACGGATGTCGTTGATCACTCTGTTTTTTGCCAGCTCTTCCAGGTATCGGCCTAACAGAACAAAATCAATGATGGCCGTTGCGGTATCAAAGTAAACATGGCGGCGGTTGCGAAATAAGGATGCCAAGCTGTATAGGTAAGCTGCCCCTACGCCCAGTGTAATCAAGCTATCTGTATTGGCAGAACCTTGCTTTGCTTGATGTAGCGCCTTTTTAAAAATATCCCGGCCGCCAAAAAAAACCACAGGTGTCGCAAACAAGGCTTGCAGCAGCAAAAAGGGGAGTGATCTTGAGCGCAAGAGGCCAAGCAGTAGCACGGGCAAGCTTGACCAGCCTATACTTATGAGGTGCTTTTTTACTCTAAGTAAATGTTTGCGCTCTAATTCAAACACCCATTTTCGTTCTGTCAGTGTATCGATTGAAAAGGCTTGGTAGCCATTGTCAGCGATGATTTTAAAAAGCTTTTCTTTGGAAACATAACCCTTGACGTTAGCTGTCTCCGTCACATAATTAACGGTCGCTTTAGTGATGTCGGGTTCACGTTGCAACATCATTTCCAGAAACAAGGCGCAGGACGCACAGCTCATGCCGCCAACGCCAATAAAAAAATCCTGTAATACTTTACTGGAGGGCGTGGTTTTCTGCTTTAGGGGGTTAGTGGTGGCACTCGGCCTTAATCCAAGGTTACCTATGACCGTTTCCAAAAGCTGCAATAGATTGGCGACAGGCAGGTAGTCCGGATCAAAATGAATCGTCACCGAGGCTATCGCCGGAACGATTTTTACTGCTTTAACGCCTTGCCGTTTACCCAACAACATTTCCAATATGGAAGCACGCTCCTGATCCTTGCGTAAACCCGGCGCGATAATTCGAACGCGGTGTTGAGTCTGATGTGCGAGGATGAAATGTTTGGCTTTGGCAGTTTGATGCATAAGGATTTTATTTTTTTATTAAATTCAATTCAGGGTCAACCAGGCATTAACGATACCTTATTAAAACGACAGACTAACCCAAGTTGATGCACAACAAATTTTAAAGGTTGGTACCGGTGAAATCAGTTTGTTTTCCAAGTCAAGCTGGCTAAGGGTAAAAAAATCAGGTTGATTAATCACAGGTATGTTTCTCAATTAAATAGGTTGATATACAAAACAGTAAATAGTGGGGCTTGATTTTAGCCCGACCGGGGGTATTTAAACATGCGACATGTTGCCGCACATCAGCTTGTCTGAGTCAATAAGGTGTAATCTTGGTACCTACGATTATTCCGTGCCAATCAAATTTCTCCAAGCTTTGTGTTTAATAACTATACGGTTTGTTTTTTAATTGAACAGTCTGTTTTGTAAATAGACAGTTTATAAATCATTGACAATCCCGATAATTATTCACAACTATTTGTTATTAAAACGTTTTTTAATTTTTATATGTTTTGGCATAGCGATTGCTTTAGGTATTGTAGGTCATACGTTCAGTCTGGGTAACCCGCATTAAGACGTGATACGTTTCCTTGAAATGCATAGTAACGATGGCCTTTTCTTAAATGATTAAATAAACAGGAGTAGTCACATGGCTATAAGTTCAGCAACAAAAGCAGCGACGGATGCGCTGGCCGTTAATCGTGCACCCGTTAGTGTAGGTGCGCAAGAAGTACACAAATGGATGCAAAGCTTCACTTGGGATTTTGATAAGAATCGGACTAAATATTCGACCAAATACAAAATGGCCAATGATACCAAAGAGCAATTCAAGCTAATCGCCAAAGAATATGCGCGTATGGAATCAGTGAAAGACGAACGTCAATTTGGTAGTTTGCAAGATGTGTTGACGCGTGTTGATGCTGCCAATCGCGTACATCCTAAATGGAATGAGTCCATGAAAGTTATTTCCAACTTTCTGGAAGTAGGCGAGTATAACGCGATTGCCGCAACCGGTATGCTGTGGGATTCTGCCTCTGCACCTGAACAAAAAAATGGTTATTTGGGCCAGGTGATGGATGAAATCCGTCATACCAACCAATGTGCTTATATTAACTACTACTTTGCCAAACAAGGTCAAGATGCTGCCGGTCATAATGATGCCCGTCGTACGCGTGCTATCGGGCCCTTGTGGAAAGGTATGAAACGCGTATTCGCGGATGGCTTTATTTCGGGCGATGCGGTTGAGTGTTCCATTAACTTGCAGTTAGTGGGTGAAGCCTGCTTTACCAATCCATTAATCGTTGCGGTGACTGAATGGGCATCAGCAAACGGCGATGAAATGACTCCAACCGTATTCTTGTCAATTGAAACTGACGAATTACGTCACATGGCAAACGGTTATCAAACAATCGTATCGATTGCTAATGACGAAGCGGCTTCAAAATATTTGAACACCGATTTGAACAACGCGTTCTGGACACAACAAAAATACTTCACACCGGTACTGGGTATGATGTTTGAGTACGGTAGTCATTTTAAAGTCGAGCCTTGGGTTAAAACCTGGAACCGTTGGGTATACGAAGATTGGGGCGGTATCTGGATTGGTCGTTTGGGCAAATACGGTGTTGAATCACCCGCCAGTTTACGCGATGCCAAAAAAGATGCTTACTGGGCACATCACGATTTATTCTTGATTGCTTACGCTATGTGGCCAACCGGCTTTTTCCGTGTATCTCTGCCGACTGCCGAAGAAGCGGAATGGTACGAAGCCAACTACCCTGGCTGGTATGAGATGTACGGCAAGGTTTATGAAGAATGGCGTGCGCGTGGTTGTGAAGACCCAAACAGCGGCTTCTTGCCACTGCAATGGTTTGCTGAAAACAACCATCCAATCTATATCGACCGCGTCTCACAAGTTCCCTTTTGCCCAAGCTATTGTAAAGGTGCCAGCACGCTGCGTGTCCTTGAATCGAATGGTAAAAAACATTCGTTCAGTGATCCATGGGGTGAACGTATGTGGCTGTCTGAGCCGGAACGTTATGAGTGCCAAAATATCTATGAACAATATGAAGGTCGTGAGTTATCAGAAGTGATTGCAGAAGGCCATGGCGTCCGTAGTGACGGCTTTACTTTAATTAGTCAGCCACATACCAACAAAGACGGCAAGCTATGGACGTTGGATGATATCAAAAAGATCGGCTGCGTATTTACTGATCCTTTGAAAGCATTGTAATCATTATTTTATTGGGTGTTGTTAACGTTGACATGGTTTTTTTAAGGTTGCGAACTTACTCTCTACCAACAACAAGCCATGGCGGGTTGACAACACCGCCTATTATTATTGTAAAGGAATTAAATTATGTCAATTGAAGTATCCGGCGGTAAACGCGGCCTGACAGATCCTGTTATTGCTGCGCAAATTTTAGCAGCAATCCCTGACAAACCATTAGAAACACAACGTAAAATGAATTACTTTGTTACACCGCGCGGTCGCCGGCTAAATGAGTATGAAGTTTTATGTTGTTACACACAACCGACACCAGACTGGATTGCCGGTGGTTTGGATTGGGGTGACTGGACACAAAAATTCCACGGTGGCCGCCCGTCATGGAGTAACGAGTCGACTGAAATGCGTACCACTGACTGGCACAAGCATCGTGATCCGGCTTTTCGCTGGCATTACCTGTATGTGAAAGATAAAGCGGAAGAATGGCGCTATACCGACCGTTTTCTGAAAGCTTATTCTGCCGATGGTCATGTTCGTTCAATTGATCCGGTTTGGCGCGATGAAGTGCTGGGTGATTATTTGGGGGCTTTTGGCTTTAGCGAGTATGGTTTATTCAATTCGCATTCATCGGTAACCCGTGATTGCCTGGGTGATACCATCCGCATGAGTACCGCCATGATCGGCCTGGATAAAGTTGATAATGCACAAATGATTCAGGCAGAAAGAACTTTTCTGGCCAAAATTGTACCCGGATTTAACGAGTCCACTGATATTCCCAAAGCGGAATGGACCAAAGGCCAAATCTACAAGGGTGCCAGAGAAACTGTTGAAGATATTTGGCAAGCCACTTATGACTGGAACGAGATTTTATTCTCGGGTCACATGATTTACGATCCGTTGTTCGGTCAGTTTGTACGTAGAGAATTCTTTTTAAGATTGTCGGCTTATTACGGCGATAACTTAACACCGTTCTTTATCAATCAAATGCAGTTATATCATTCACAAACCAAAGGCATTACTACGGACATGTTCCATACGTGTCTCAGTGCCGACCCTGAATTTGGCGAATACAACGATCGTTTGATGCGTGCCTGGAGCGATAAATGGTTGCCTAGAACGGTTAACGCGTTAAAAGATTTTATGGGTATTTTTGCGAAAATCCCTGAAATTAAAGGCGTCACCAGCAAAGATGCGATTCAAGCGGCATTAGAGCGGGTTTTTGAAGACTGGGAAAGGGATTACGCAGCGCCCATTGGCTATAAAGTCGATACAGCCGCACACATTAAAACCATATTAACGGGTCTTAAATAAGGAATTATTATGTCTACCAATGCCAATTCGTACGGCGCAGGTATCATGGCAAAAACAGGCAAAGCCTTTGCTGATGAATACTTCGCCGAAGAAAATCAAGTTTGTAAAGAAACCAACGATGTCGTTTTAGTTTTGAAAAAATCAGATGAAATGAACACGGTCGTTCAAGAAATTTTGCTGGGTGATCATAAAGATGACAACCCCACTTTGGTCGTAGAAGATCGTGCCGGTTACTGGTGGCTGAAAGCGACCGGTAAAATTGAAGTCGATTGTCGTGAAGTCTCTGAACTGCTGGGTAAACACTTTAGCGTGTATGATTTTTTAGTGGATGTGTCTTCAACTATTGGTCGCGCTTATACGCTGGATGAGACCTTTACCATCACATCAGAACTGATGGGTCTTGATGTCAAACTGCAAGATCTTGAAACCGTATAGGAGGTAACAATGGCTAACATACATGAAAACCCAACGCGTGATGCCTGGGTCAAACAAATCGCTGGATTAAACACCATGGCAAAAGGCCATGCATTTTTAAAAGATTTTCGTGCCAAACACATTGATCCTTTTAAAACTGATTTTTCACTGGAACTGGACGGCCTGTGGATTGAAAGCAAAATTGAAGAAAAAGTCGCTTTATTGAAGCATGCAGAACTCAATGATGTAGAGTTTTTTAACAATACTATCAGTGGTGAAAATGCCCAGAAAGTGGCAGATAGAGCCGTTGCCCAAATGGATGCTTGTACCCACATGTACGAAGCCGAAAAAATCCATATCAACTTTAGACTGGCTAACAAACCGCCTGTTATGCCGGTTAATGTTTTCATGGACACTGATCGTCTGTTGGGTACCAAGCTGATGGAACTTAGAAACGTTGATTACTATGCCTTGTCTTTAGAAGACTTGCGTAAAGCACGTGGCGTCAAAGTCATCGCTTTACAATCGTAATTTGACTGATAATTGGAACTCGCCCCAAGTTCCAATTAGGGTGCCGATGTAGCGCCTGATTGCGCTGCATCGGCATTTTTAAAATCTATAAACAACACGGTAAACCATGTTAGAAGCACCAGACATTTTATCTACTTCACAAGATCAGGAAACGGATAATCCTAATACTGCTCTCACTGTACTTTATGACAGCCATCCCTACACTGCCTATGCAGAAGATCTGGAATTTATGTGGCGGTGGACTATCTATCGCGACCACGCACTGGTTCAGGAAGGGTGTTCGTTAACGTTGGATGCATCAAAGCATTCGATAAAACATGTCATGGCTTTTTTCAACATGAAAAGTCCAAACTCCCAGATAGAAGAGGCACTGTAGTTTATGGCAAGTACACATCAGGTAACGATTGTTACCCAAGACGATGAAACCGTCACCTTTGAATGTCGTTCAGATGAAGATGTCATCAGCGCCGGATTACGGCAAGATATTTATTTAATGGCTTCCTGCCGCGAAGGCGGTTGTGCCACTTGCAAAGGTTTTTGCTCGGAAGGAGATTATGTCTTGGGTAAATTTAGCACCCAGGCGCTGCCTTCAGAAGAAGAGGATGCCGGCGAAGTGTTGCTGTGTCGCTGTTATCCGACTACCGACATTGAAGTTGAAGTTCCTTACACTTACGACCGTATATCATTTTCTCCGGAAGGCTTGTCTTTTGAGGCGGAAGTGACCGAGTTGGCGCAAATATCCAGTAACGTTATGCGCTTACTGGTATGTCGAACCGGTGATGATAAGCAAGTTAAATTTGATTCAGGGCAGTTTTTTGACCTGGAGATTCCGGGTACAACCACTACCCGGTCTTATTCGCCCGCAAACACAAGCAACAAACAAGGTAATCTGGAATTTTTGATTCGGATAGTCGATGGCGGCAAGTTTTCTACCTATATGAAAGACGATGCCAAAATTGGACAAAAAATACAGGTTAAAGGCCCGTCAGGTATTTTTGGCTTAAAAGAAAACGGCTTTACACCGCGCTATTTTATTGCGGGTGGCACAGGTTTGGCTCCCATATTATCGATGGTCAGACGTATGCACGAATGGCAAGAGCCACAAAAATGCGTGATCTATTTTGGGGTTAATACTGAAGCAGAAATTTTTCATCTGGATGAGCTTGATCAGTTAGCCGCTGAAATGCCAACGCTGGAACTGAGAAATTGCGTATGGAAATGTTCAGATGATTGGCATTGCGAAAAAGGCAGTGTCGTCGATATTTTACGTCGCGATTTGCAATTAACAGGCGTCAAGCCGGATATTTATTTATGCGGTCCTCCCGGCATGGTGGATGCCACCTTCGCGGTCTGCGAAGATCAGGGTATTCCCAAAGAACGTATTTATCTGGAAAAATTCTTGTCCAGTGGCTCGTAAAAACACCTCAACAGAAGAGACCGGGCAATCTGTAGGGTCTCTTATGGCGCCCCCCTATACAGCGCCTGTTACAGAATTAAAAAACAATAAATCATCATAAAAGAGGAGCACATAATGTCACTTAATTGTTTAGTATACGTAAGCCTGGCCAACCAAGAGATGTCTGATAAACATCTACAGGATCTGCTCAAGAAAGCCAGAGAAAAAAATGAAGCGTTAAGTATCACCGGAATGTTGCTCTTTCGTGATGGTTTTTTTATGCAAGCACTTGAAGGCGAACAAAAAGACCTCGAAGATCTGTTTGCTACGATTGCAAATGATCGTCGACATCGCGATGTGTTACAAATTTATAAAAAGCCCATTCCACAAAGAAGCTTTCCCGATTGGAAGATGGGCTTTAACAAAATTGACGATAAAAGCGTAGCAGCCATTGACGGCTTCACTGATTTTTTAAAAAATCCAACCCCCGATTTTTTTATGCATCGTGCCAGTGAAGCAGAGGCACTACTCGATCAATTTAAGCATCAATTGTTCTTTTGAATGTCGTCGGCAAGACCGTTAACTGCAACGTTATTTGAGGTGGGTATGAAACCTGATGATGTTGATTTTCTTGGCGAGATGGTGGTTCATCTGGATGTAACCATTAGAAGATTAGTGATAGAAGAGCGGGAGCTAATCGTTAAATTAGGCGCTGCCAGAGTTGAAGAATTAAAGGAATTCTGGAATCAGGAATTAACCGGCGAAGAAGAAGCTGAATTTAAAAGAACCTTGGATTACTGGGAAAAAATCTTGATACGTACGTGGGCGAGTCTAAGTCGAGCCCATAAATCCCGTGCGCAAGTAGGACAGACATTTATGAAATTGAATTCAAAACTTTAACTGATTGAGACAGCATAGCCATGAGTAAACAGATTATTTACAACCCTGAAGCACGCTTAAAAATGATGGCAGGGATAGATAGGGTGGCGCGTGCCGTGATTGTAACGATGGGCAGTAATGGCCCGGCTGTCATGATCCAGCATCGCACCGATGGCATAATGCCCATTTTTACCCGAGACGGTGTGACGGTAGCCAGATCGATCAATTTTGATGACAGAATTACCGATTTGGGCGGGCGGATGCTGCGTGATGTTGCCGGTGCCGTTTCACGACAAGTCGGTGACGGTACAACCACCTCGATTGTACTGGCACAAAAACTGGCGCAAGACTGTCTAAAAAGCGTGGCAGCAGGCTTTCACCCTTTACAGTTAAAAAAAGGCCTGGATATTGGCTTGGCTTTAGTCGAAAAAAATCTGGCAGAAAAAGCCTTTACCGAGGTTAGTGCGGACTGGATAGAAAAAATTTCTGCGGTGGCTACCAATCAAGCCGCCATCGATGTTCGCACGGAAACATTACGCCAGGAAGCGGCAATTATGTTGGCCAAAAAACCCGGACAAGGCTCGGCTACCGGCAATAAACACGACTATGAAGAATTGGAAGATCGAATGGCCTTCTTGAAGGGTAGAACCGGTGTATTTAGTGTCGGCGGAATGGCTGATTTTGAAATAAAAGAACGTCTGGTGCGTATTGAAAACGCTTATATGTCAGCTATAGCGGCGCTTGAAGAAGGTGTTTTACCGGGCGGTGGCGTGGCCTTGTTTCACTGTATTAAAGCACTAGACAGCGTTATTGCCGAAAATGCAGAGCAACAGCAGGGTATCAGAATTTTGCAGGCCGCATTAAGCGCTCCCTTGCAAAAAATAACCCAAAATGCCGGTTTTAACAGTGAAGAAGTTATTGCCCGGTTAAATGCACAAGATGATGACAGTTTCACACTGGATACCCGGCATCATCTTTACGGTAACTTTCTGGAGATTGGCATTATTGATCCGGTTAAAGTCATGCGTCTGGCATTACGCAATGCTGTCAGTGTGGTCGGTACGATGATGACTACCGAGACTGTGGTTATGGATGTCCCCGATAATTCCATTATGGACGGTTACTCGCCGGAATGGGCCGCAGCAACCCGTGAGGATCCAAGAGCATAAAAATAAGCAGTATTGCGCTGGGTCGGGCTGCCAATGATGGCAGTCCGATGGGTAGCAAGAGCACTTATTTTTGCTTATTTGTTTTTATTTTAAGAAGGTGCCGAGTAATCGCGAGCTGTAACCGTTAGTGGTTGTCTAATGCCTGAGTATCGAATCAGGCAAAAGTTTGCTTCGCTATTATTCAGTCTGTTCTGCACACCCTATTCATTTATAACCCCTTTTAAATGATTGTAGTTGTTTTTTTATTTTATTTGTTTAGCTATCCCTACCTGCATCTGAAATAGGTGCCTCCGTTATTGGTTAATAACGTTAAGGCAATGCGTCATTATGACGCATTGCCTATTTTTTTAATTTTGTTATCTTGAGTGCGCGTTATCGTAGTTATGACAAATTCATTAAACTTAAATAACCTTAATGTTTTTTGCTATTACTATCTTTAAGCATTACCCTCATGAGACAACAATGACCATTGATTACAAGATCCCTAATAAAGTAAGAATAATTCAAGAAGCATTATTAGTCCGCCATACCGTAGAGTTTGAAGTTGATCGACCCGCACAGGCCTGGCAATGGATGAATCAAACGCGTTCAATTCCGGATCAGGGCGAGTGGGTAAGGTCGGAAGTGACTGAGTCATGGCGACGTTGCCTGGAAGATTATCAGTTGCCACTGGGTAATTATGCTAATTTGGAAAAGTTTCCGGTTATTAATCATGCTGTTAATAGCGATCATCAGCTAAAACATATAGAACAATTAATCAAACAGTTAAGCCACAACTTTACGGTGTTTCTTAAAGAAGCGGGCGTTATGATGGTGCTGACTACAGCCGATGGCAGGCTTTTGTACACTTCAGGTGAAAGCCGTCAACTCAATGCTTTTATGACCGGAATGTATGAGCCAGGTACACACTGGCATGAGCCGGTTTTAGGTAATAACGGTATTGGTACGGCAATCCTGCTTAAAAAACCGATTGCCTTTCAGGGTATGGAGCATTTTTTAAGTGTATTGCACCCTTACACTACGGTTGGTTATCCTTTGCTGGATGATGCCGGCAACTTGCTCGCGGTAATAGGTTTGGTCAGCAATCATCACGAATGCATGAATTCGTTGTTTGCGTTTCTTCATTTGATTTGTGTATTGGTTAATACCGATCTGCCTTTAGCTCAAAATAAAAACGCTCAAGAGCGAGTGTTGGAAAAGTTTCATTTTAAACCGGCATTAAATCAGGCAGATTGGCAAAATGAATCCAGTATTTCAGAATCCCTCGCATTACTTATTCAAAAAGCGGTAAAACTACAAACGCATAAAATACCTATCTTGATAACGGGTGAGTCAGGCGTTGGTAAAGATCATTTTGTTAATTTACTTAAGCAGGCCGGCCCCAGAAAGGATCAACCCTTTATTGCCATTAATTGTGCATCCATACCGCGTGATTTAATAGAAAGTGAATTATTTGGCTATGAAGCCGGCAGTTTTACCGGAGCAAGAAGTAACGGCAAGCCGGGTAAATTCAAATTGGCTGATAAAGGCATTTTATTTCTGGATGAAATAGGGGACATGAGCTTTGACTTACAGTCCACCTTACTTCGGGTTTTGGAAACCTCCGAGTTTACGCCGGTAGGTGGGTGCTCGCCCATTCGTGTTGATGTGCAAGTCGTCGCCGCGACCAATGTGCAATTAATTGAGGCCGTTGAAGCGGGACGTTTTCGACGTGATCTTTATTATCGACTCAACGGCGCACAAATCCATCTGCCGCCATTGCGTGAGCGGCCTGATAAAAAAACGATTATTCATCACATTTTGCAACGTGAATTGAAAGCGGTCTCTGTAACAGAAACCTATGAGATTTGTCCGGACGTTATCAGCTTGATTGAAAGGCACCCTTGGCCTGGCAATATTCGCCAATTGATTAATGTAATTAGATCCACTCTTTATAGTGCAAGTAATACCTTTATCAGTATCCAGGATTTACCGCTGGATTTTATGGCTGAACTCAAGTTGATTGACGGTGATTGGCAGTCCGCTGACAGCATTCAATCAATGATGACAATACCGTTAGCGCCTTACGAGTCGATTAAGAGTTTATCAAATTGGGAGCTACATGGCATAAAAACAGCACTAAAAGAATCTGACGGTAATATTACCTTGGCGGCAAAAAGATTAGGTATAACCCGGTCGACGCTGTATAAAAAACTGGATTATTTCAGGTTGGATAAAATGGGTGAAGGACTATTGGCATAGATAAATTGCGACGATCTTATTTTATTTTTGCTGGGCGAGTGAGTGCTCTTTCGTGGTTTACCTTGGCTTTTGAAATTAAGCCTGCTTCTTTGGTCGGTTAATCTAAAGCCTGCTTTTTATTCGAATGTATTTGTGTGGTTATTCACCTCACCCTTTGGAAAAGGGGGTTGAGGGGGATTTATCTAATAAAATCTTCCCTAACCCCGGTTTTTCAAAGAGGGGGGCTGAATGATTACGTATTTTTTAATCCTCCATGAGTTTGTGCAAACAGCACTTTAAACGTATATTAGGCGGTTGTTTACATTGCCGGAATTACTTGATGGATACTATTAGCATTCGTGGTGCCAGAACGCATAATCTGAAAAATATTGATATTGATCTGCCCAGAGACAAACTCATTGTTATTACCGGACTTTCCGGTTCGGGCAAGTCATCATTGGCGTTTGATACTATCTATGCCGAAGGTCAACGGCGCTATGTGGAATCGCTTTCCGCTTATGCCCGTCAGTTTTTATCCATTATGGAAAAACCGGATGTTGATCATATAGAAGGTTTGTCTCCGGCTATTTCCATTGAACAAAAATCCACCTCGCACAATCCGCGCTCAACGGTGGGTACAATCACCGAAATCTATGATTATCTGCGCTTGTTATATGCGCGTGCCGGCACGCCGCGTTGTCCGGAGCATCATACGTCACTGGAAGCGCAAACGGTCAGTCAGATGGTTGACCACATTCTTGCGCAACCGCAAGATCAACGCTGGATGTTGTTGGCACCCGTTATTAATGATCGTAAAGGTGAGCATAGTCAGTTACTGGATGATTTGCGTGCCCAAGGTTTTATACGCGCCCGTATCGATGGCGTTGTTTATGATTTGGATGAAGCGCCTGCATTGGACTTAAAAAAGAAACACACCATAGAAGTGGTGGTTGACCGTTTTAAAGTGCGTGATGATATTGCCCTGCGCTTATCTGAATCATTTGAGACGGCTTTGCGTATTGCCGACGGTATTGCAATTGCTGCCTGTATTGAAGATGCCACGGAGTTGGTTTTTTCTGAGCGTTATGCGTGTATTCAATGCGGTTACAGTTTAACCGAGTTGGAGCCGCGCATATTCTCGTTTAATAACCCCAAAGGTGCGTGTAGTAGTTGTGATGGTTTGGGTGTAAGGCAGCATTTTGACGCTGATTTGATTGTCCATAATCCCGATATCAGTCTTGCCGGCGGTGCTATTCGTGGTTGGGATCGCCGCAATGCCTATTATTATCAACTGATTTGTTCGCTGGCCGAGCATTACGGTTTTGATCTTGAAGTGCCTTTTTCACAATTGCCTAAAGAAGCGCAAGACGCCGTGCTGTATGGTAGCGGAAATGCAGCCATTGAATTTAAGTTTATGTCCGGCACGGGGTCGGTTAAAACCAAGAAACATCGTTTTGAAGGCATTATTGCCAATATGGAGCGGCGTTACCTTGAGACCGATTCGCAGATGGTTCGTGAAGAATTGGCAAAATATCGTTCTCATAAGCCCTGTAATGTGTGCAATGGCGCACGTCTTAATGTCGCCGCCCGACATGTTTTTATTGAAGAATTTCCGATTCATCAACTGACTCATTTACCGATTCGCAAATCGCTGGCCTTCTTTGAGACCTTATGTCTGCCGGGGCAGCGGGGCGAAATATCGGTAAAAATTATTAAAGAAATTCAGGAGCGACTGGAGTTTTTGGTTAATGTCGGTCTGGATTATCTAACGCTGGATCGCAGTGCCGACACACTCTCCGGCGGTGAAGCGCAGCGTATTCGTCTCGCCAGTCAAATTGGCGCAGGTTTGGTGGGCGTTATGTATGTGCTTGATGAACCCTCTATCGGTTTACATCAGCGCGACAACCAGCGTTTGCTTAACACCTTGTTTCATCTGCGTGATTTGGGCAATACCGTTATCGTGGTTGAACATGACGAAGATGCCATTCGTGCGGCTCAGCACATTGTTGATATAGGCCCCGGCGCGGGCGTTCATGGGGGACGGATTATTGCCCAAGGTACACTGGATGATATTCTTAATAACGAAGATTCCTTAACAGGCCAATATTTGTCGGGAAAAGTGAGTATTGAAATTCCGGAATCACTAACGCCTATCAATAAAGACAAGGTAATTACCATCCGTAATGCCTACGGCAATAATCTGAAAAATGTGGATATTTCCTTTCCGGTGGGCTTGCTGACTTGTGTAACCGGCGTTTCAGGTTCCGGTAAATCAACCTTGGTTAATGACACTTTATATGACCATGCGGCACGGTTAATCAATCGTGCCGGGGTTATTCCCGCACCTTGTGATGCCATCGAAGGACTGGAGCATTTTGATAAAGTGGTTGATATTGATCAAAGTCCGATAGGTCGAACGCCACGCTCCAATCCGGCAACTTACACCGGATTGTTTACGCCCATACGCGAGCTTTTTTCAGCGACCCATGAGGCACGTTCAAGGGGTTATACGGTCGGTCGTTTTAGTTTTAATGTTAAAGGCGGACGTTGCGAAGCGTGTAAAGGGGATGGCGTAATCAAAGTTGAAATGCACTTTTTACCGGACATTTTTGTGCATTGTGATGCCTGCAACGGCAAACGTTATAACCGCGAGACGCTGGAAATACGTTATAAAGGCAAAACCATTCATCAAGTGCTGGAGATGACCGTAGAAGATGCGGCTGAATTTTTTAGTCCGGTACCCACGTTAGCCAGAAAGTTACACACCTTAACCGAGGTCGGTTTGAGTTATATTACCTTGGGACAAAATGCGACAACACTGTCCGGCGGCGAAGCGCAACGCGTTAAACTGGCTAAAGAGCTGTCCAAACGCGATACCGGCAAGACTTTATATATTTTGGACGAGCCGACGACGGGACTGCATTTTCATGATATAAAACAATTGCTCGGTGTGCTGCATACCTTGCGTGATCATGGTAATACCGTTATTGTTATCGAACATAACCTGGATGTGATTAAAACCGCTGACTGGCTGATAGATATGGGGCCGGAAGGCGGCGACGGTGGCGGTATGCTGGTTGCCGAAGGTTCACCAAAACAGGTTTCTGAAAATGCGGCTTCGTATACGGGGCACTATTTAAAGCGGTTTTTTGAGTAAGCGATTTTCGGTTAAGTTTGGCAATTTAAAATTTGCAACGGTCATGTCGTGGAGTCAGTTTTAGGGGGGGGGCGCATCAAATAACTTCGGCATCTTGCTCCCTCTCCCACCGGGAGAGGGTTGGGGTGAGGGGATATAAATGGTCAAGTTTCAGGTGCGATGCCAGATAGAATTTCACATCCCTGTGACTGGATTCCGGCATCCATGCCGGAATGACGGGGTTGTGTCACTGGCTGAAGCCTCTTGCTAATCAAGTATTATTAAGCAGAATGATGATTTTAAATAACATGAAATATAAACAGGGTTTTATTATGACCACATACTGTTTATGATACTTAAATTTTTGACGCAAAGGAGCAACCGGTTTTGACAAAAGTGCAGGATATTACGAGTCCGATGACCGCATCGGAAAAGCGTGCAACGTGGTCTTTAGCAAGTATTTATGCCTTGCGTATGCTCGGCTTGTTTTTGATTTTGCCGGTATTATCATTATTTGCCGAACAACTTGACGGCTCAACGCCCTCATTAATCGGCATGGCTATTGGTATTTATGGTATTAGCCAGGCGATTTTACAAATTCCTTTTGGCTTAATGTCCGATCGGTTTGGCAGAAAAAAAATCATTATTATTGGCTTGATACTGTTTTTTATCGGCAGTGTGGTTGCGGCTCTTTCAACCAGTATTTACGGCGTTTTATTGGGTCGGGCCATTCAAGGGTCTGGCGCAATAGCCGCACCTATTATGGCTTTGGTGGCAGATTTAACGCAAGAAGTGCATCGCACGAAAGCGATGGCATTAATTGGTCTCAGCATCGGTGTCTCTTTTGGCGTGGCTATTACCGCAGGGCCGGTGATTGCCGGATTTATTGGTGTTCACGGCATATTCTGGCTGATTGCCGGCTTGTCATTGGTTGCCATCTGGGTTATTCGTTATCAAGTCCCCGATCCGCAGCAATCCAAAGTACACCGGGATGCCGAGCTGGTGCCGGGACAGTTTTTAAATATCTTAAAAAACCATGATTTATTGCGGCTTAATTATGGTATTTTTATTTTACATGCCATTTTAACCGCCAGTTTTGTGGTGGTGCCTTTATTAATGCGCGATACCGGTTTACTACCTGCGGAGCACTGGAAAGTTTATTTGCCGGTTTTTGTTATCTCAATGGCCGCTATTATTCCGTTCGTTATTTTGGCAGAAAAAAAACGCAAGATGAAACCGGTTTTTATCGGTGCCATTGCTGCACTGGTTTTGGCTGATCTGGGTTTAATGCAGTTTCATGCATCGTTGCCGGCAATAATTGGTTTTCTCTGGTTGTTTTTTACCGGCTTCAATTTGTTGGAAGCAACCTTGCCCTCTTTGATCTCCAAGACGGCACCCGGCGATTTAAGAGGCACGGCAATGGGCGTTTATTCAACCTGCCAGTTTTTGGGCGCAGGTATTGGCGGCGGGGTAGGGGGCTGGTGTTATGGCGCTTATGGTGCCGCTGGGGTGTTCTTGTTTTGCACATTAGCTGCGTTAAGCTGGTTACTGCTTTCAATCAGTATGAAACCGCCCCGGTATTGGGCTAATTTGCTTATTTCATTAGAAAAAATTAACGAGCAGGAAGCCAACGATTTTGTGGCCGCGATGTTGAAAGTGGTCGGCGTAGAAGAAATTACCCTGCACTACGATGAGGCCGTAGCTTATCTAAAAGTGGATAATCAACAACTCGACAAGAACCAGTTACAAGGTCTGATTACACAGTATGTGGGTTAGCAGAAGAGAGAAGGTGTAACGCTCGCATACACATCAACTTAAAGATATTACAGACCACGAAGACACGAAGTTCACGAAGAAAAACCAAAGAAAAATCTTCGTGTTCTTCGTGTCTTCGTGGTGAAATGTCCTAAGTTGATGTCTAGGAGAAGGTGTAACGCTCGGTTCAGTTTCTGTGCTTAATGAATAGCGATCAAGCTCAAACCAAGATCTGCCCAATGGTAAATGCGCCTAAATAAGTCACGGTAAAATAAAGCAATGACAAGGCTATACTGGCGGCAAAATTGATAGCAAGAATTTTTCTGAAAATATAAGCCATCACGGTAAGCTCCCATAAGAACAATATCCCCAAACTATAATAGCTTACGAGATCCTCACTGACGGTTAGCCAGATTAAAACGGGGATAACGAAAAGGGATATTATATTGGCACACACCAAAATAGCGGTGGTTACTTGTAGATAGGCGTATAAGTTTTTGTTTAAACGCAGTATAAAGCCTATAAACAGAAGCGTTAACAGTGTTTGTATCGCCACTTCAACAAACGATTCAAAAGGATCATCCGTCATGTTGGCTTGCATGAAATACTCAACAATAAAATAAAACAACAGATTTTGTTTAAAAAATACCTTTGACCGGGTTAACTCAAGCGGGTTATGTTTAAACCAGCACAAAGGCAGATATTGTCTTAAAATTTCAATAGGTAACATGGCAAGTCATGCGGGTAGTGACGACTATAGATTCTTTAATGGCCTGTAATTATTCTTTAATGGTCGATAAATCCAGATAGTTAGCGTAGTCCTCGTCTTTATAAGCGGTTTCCAGGGGGGCATTGTAAGAACCCACCTCATCATAAGTGCCAAAGTCATCATTTAATGATTGCACCAGTACCTTGGCTTTATCGGTTAACTGCATTAAACGGGCTTTAATTTTCTTGTTCCAGGAGGCGGGTTCGGTAAGAGGCAAAAGCATACGTACAAAGGTTAAGTTCTGTTCAAAGAGATTAGCCAGATTGCCCATTAAATGCAGTTCTTTTTGTCGTTCATTTAATTTGTTAATGATTAATTTCGCGTGCAGTCTGCTCATCAGTAAATGCAGGGGTATCATAATGCCCAAAAGAATGAGGATTAATATCGGCCCAATAATAGGGTCAATTAAAAACTCTAAAATCCCGACATTTATTTCAGCAAAAACTGCCAGGACAGCAATAAAGCAAAGAATAATCAGGCTGGAAATGTTGACGCGCTCTTTCCATAGAAGGATACCGTTTTTTACTTCCGGTATTATCACGTCTTCAATCTCTCGTATGTTTTTTTCCAGCGAGTCCAGAATCCGATAGGTTCGATCATAGCCAACATTTGACATACGTTGATCTATTTCGGAAAAATCGACTTTGTTGAGCGCATTAATACTGTTTTGCTGGGTAGGTGCGATAATGAATTGTCCGGTATTTAAGCCCGTTCCGGATAATTTCCGTTGCCAGGAAGAAATAATTTCATTCGCTTTGGCTGGATTGATTGCAGCTAAAGGTTCGTCTATCAGGTAAATAAATTTATTGGAGTCCTGGTGCAGGATAATAGATTGTATTAATTCATCCAGCATGGGTGATGCCGACTCAAATACATCAGTAAAAACCAAAACCAAATCAGAGTGTTCAATGATATGTTTTGTTAACATTGAATTAATCGGATGAGTGGGTGCAGCGCTTATATTGGGCGAATCAATGAATAATTTGCCCTTTAGGCGGTCGCTGTTGATGGTTTTTAATTCCAGGTAAGCATTAATGCGATTACCTTCGCCTTTTTGCAGTTGTTCAATTTGTTTGCTGATTTGATAAAAGGGGTAGCGAGGATCAACATCCAGTGCGGTGCCGGGTAAAGTCGCCGGGTTGGCTTGGCTGTTTTGCAGTAGTACCGTAAATTTGTGATTGGATGCCTGAATGCCGGTGGGCACTTGCTGTGCACCCAGATAGCTGTTAATAAAACGGGATTTGGCCGTAGAATTACCGCCAATTAAACTGATTATTGGCCACCATGAGTTTTTACAGGCAGTCGTTTCATCCATTTCAATGAGTCCAAGATCGAATTCAATTTGATCAAGTTCATGAAAGATTTTTGCTGATTTTAGCAATACCGGATTGTCATTAGCGAAGTGTTTTTCAAGGTTGTTCAGGTACTTGCTCACTGTCTTTTCAGTCATCAGTTTAATCCCCATGTTTACTGAGTTTTGAGATATAAATGCGTTGGAGTATACACCTAACGATGTTTTGATAATACAAAAAACAGGGTAGACTTTTAAGCTATATTATAGCTGTGAATCAATACCTCTTTAATGGCGTGTTGTTTTTTCGTGCCCCGTTAAACTTGATATATAGTATATTATGAATTTAATTGAAGCCTTATGCAGGACTAAAATGACAGTAAGGAATCCAAATTGGGCTAATCTTCCAGGCTTAATGCTGATAGGGGTTACGCTAATGTTGTCAGGTTGTGGTACGCCTTTTTTTGGTAGCTATGGAGCAAATGGCCAGAGCAAAGAAGAATTTACACATTACGTGGAAGGCGTGTTTAAACTGCAAAACAGCCTGACCAGCGAGATTATGGAATATCTGGAAACTGACGTTAGCAATCATGATGATTTATTAAAAGCAGAACAACACATGCAAGAGGCATGCGGCCCTCTTAATGAGTACGCTTCTCGTGAAAGTGAAGGCTTAAGCATAGGCATTCTGTTGAGTCGACGTGTTGAAAAAACAGCGATTGATTGTGAGCAGGCCGCTGAAAAAGTTAAAACGCTGCTGGGACACTAACAGACAAAAGCTGGCGTGTTTGGCACGTCAACCCACCTTGGCAGTAACTAATAGATACAGAATCAACGCTATTTTTACAGAACCAACTGCATCACATAAAATGAATTATCACCACAAAAATACGAAGAAATAAAACGTCGTGTTTTTGTGGTGGTAAACCAGTAAAACTTAAATAATCCGCTCACCCCGCGCCAGTTTCGGCAATTTTCCTTCCAAACCCATCGCACTGCGCATGACTTTATTTTTGGCGGGCAAGATGCGTTCAGCCAGCCCCAAGCCTAAATTGCGTATCAGTTTTAGCGGTAATACTTCATTACTGAATACCTGATAAAAAATATCCATGACGGTCATCATTTTCAGGTTTTCATTGCGACGCATTTTTTCATAGCGTTTTAAAACGGTCAAACTGCCGATCTCAAGCCCTTCTTTTGCGGCTTCAAGTAATACTTCACCCAAGGCTGCGGCATCCAGCAAACCGATATTAACCCCTTGTCCTGCCAGAGGATTAATCATGTGTGCTGCGTCACCCACCAGAACGACACCGGGTTTAACATAGCCCTGTGCATGTTGTCGTTTAAGAGGAAAGCTTGCTACGCCCAGCACGTTGTTCACTTGACCCAGACAAGCAGGAAACGCGGCCACCAGTTCGTCTTTTAAGGCTTCAAACGATAAGGTCTTTAACCGATTGATTTCATCAGGGGAGTTGTACCAGACGATGGAGCCATAATGTCCGGTCAATGGTAAAAAGGCCTGCGGGCCGCTAGGCAAAAAGCGTTGCCAGGTTATATCCTGTTGCCCATAAGCCGTTTCAATATAAATCACCAAGGCATGTTGTTTATAATCCCAACTGGTCACACCCAAACCTACTGTTTGTCGGACTCGGGACTGACCGCCATCGGCTGCAACCAGAACGTTTGCAGACAAGATTCGCCCATCATCCAGTTCTACTTCGCCGGGTTTTCCTGCAACGTAATTGATTTTTTTAATACTGACAGGACAAATTAATTCAATATTATCAAATTCCTGCAGGCGCTCCAATAACGCCAATTGCGTTACCCGATTTTCTACGATGTAACCCAGTTCGGGATAATTAATATCATCACTACAAAATTCGGTATCACCTGCGGTTTCCCAAACACGCATTCTTCGGAAAGGGCAAAAGCGTCGATTAACGACACCCTCCCAAGCACCTACGGTTTCAAGGATATTTTTAGACGCGATACTCAGCGCAGAAACCCTCATATCATGCGGTTGATCAGGCGCATAAGGCGCAGGCGGCGAGTTCTCGATAACCGCAACTTTTAATAAACTGCCACCCAGACTACAAGCAACGGCGGCTCCAACCATGCCACCGCCTACAATTACCACATCAAATTTTTCTTTCATAATTAATCGACCATAAATTCAAGCATCCAACATAGATGGAAAGATACCATACTTATTAAACGATTAAGAAAAAATACCTCAATTTAGGTATAGTCAAATACCGGTTGGCGGTTAAATTTAGTTCAAGCATGGCGGGAATTACAACCCCGACCTGCATCAATCCCCACGCTTTGAGTGAAAATAATGTCAAGAAGCCAAGAAGCCAAGAAGTTTTACCTTGGGTTTTTCTTCGTGCTCTTCGTGTCTTCGTGGTGAAATACTTTAAATTGAGGAAAATACCTCAATTAGGTGTGGCTAATTACCGGTTTGCTGTTAAATTTACAAGGCATCCATTGTTAAATTTTATAGTTACTGCCTGTTTTCTGATTAAACCAACGTATAACGGTTTTTTGAATGCTTGCGATTGTTTAATAAGTGTTGTAAAACATCACCTGACAGGCTTGTTCGTCATCCGTATCATTTAGCGGTTTTGCCCGTTTGCGTCTTCTCATGGAAGCTGAGTGCAGGACGAGGGTTTGTAAAGGGACATAGCAACCCTTTTGTAATATTCTTTTAGAGGTGATCATGAGTCAAAGTACGTTACCAGCCAGACAAGGTTTATACGATCCACGCAATGAACATGATGCGTGTGGGGTCGGTTTTATTGTTCATATTAAAGGTCATAAAAGTCATGCGATTGTAAAGCAGGGTTTGGCTTTACTGACCAACCTGACCCACCGTGGCGCAGTCGGTGCCGACCCTTACGCGGGTGATGGTGCGGGAATCTTGATTCAAATGCCCGATGCTTTTTTACGTGCCGAGTGTGAAAAACAAGGGTTGTCATTGCCGACTGAAGGAGATTATGCGGTAGGCATGGTGTTTTTGCCACGCGATGCCTCTGACCGGACACGTTGCGAAACCCTGTTTGCTGAAATCATTGCGCAAGAACAAGCTCTGCTGTTGGGTTGGCGTGATGTGCCGGTTGATAATCATGATTTGGGTGAATCGGCAAAGCTGGTTGAGCCTTTTATCAGGCAGATTTTTATCGGGCGCGGTGCGGATTGCCCCGATCAGGATGCTTTTGAGCGCAAATTGTTTGTCATTCGCAAACAAGTCGAAAATGCCGTTCGTGATTCAAATTTAACCAATGGCCACTGTTTTTATGTACCCTCGTTATCGACGCGTACTTTGGTTTACAAAGGCATGTTGCTGGCAAACCAGGTGGGCCCGTTTTATCCCGACCTGAATGATGAACGCATCGTCAGTGCGTTGGCGCTGGTGCATCAGCGTTTTTCCACCAATACCTTCCCGACCTGGGATCGCGCCCATCCTTTCCGCATGATTGCCCATAACGGTGAAATCAATACCTTGCGGGGTAATATGAACGGCATGGCGGCACGTCGCCATTCCATCGCGTCCAAAGTATTGGGCGAAGATGTTCATAAACTGTGGCCGTTAATTGCCGAAGGACAATCCGATTCTGCCTGTTTTGATAATGCGGTTGAATTATTGGTAGCCGGTGGCTATACACTCGCTCACGCCATGATGCTGCTTATTCCCGAAGCATGGACAGGCAATGTTTTAATGAATGAAAAATTGCGGGCGTTTTATGAGTATAACGCAGCGCTTATGGAGCCTTGGGACGGACCGGCGGCGATTGCCTTTACGGATGGTCGTCAGATTGGCGCGACCTTGGATAGAAACGGTCTGCGTCCCGCGCGTTACCTGGTTACGGATGACGATTTTGTCATTATGGCATCGGAAATGGGCGTGCTGGATATACCTCAGCATAAAATTATCAAAAAATGGCGTTTGCAACCGGGCAAAATGCTGATGATTGATACCGTGCAAGGCTGCATTATTGACGATGCAGAATTAAAAGCGGAGTTGTCGGCTCGCTTGCCGTATTCTGAATGGCTGGATAAAACCCGCATTTTAGTCTCCAAACTGCCCCCCGAAGTTTCAGCGATGGCACCGGATGCGGCCACGCTTTTAGACCGGCAACAAGCGTTTGGTTATACCCGTGAAGATATTGAATTTATCTTAAAACCGATGGCGCAAACAGGCCAGGAAGCCATCGGTTCAATGGGCATTGATGCCGCGTTGGCGGTGCTATCGCAACGTCCGCGTTTGTTGTACGATTATTTTAAACAAGGCTTTGCCCAAGTCACCAATCCGGCTATCGATCCGATTCGTGAAGAATTGGTGATGTCGCTGGTTTCGCTCATTGGGCCACGCCCCAACTTGTTAGGGTTGGATGAGGGCGGAACGCATAAGCGTCTGGAAGTGGAACAGCCTATTTTAACCAATCAGGATTTGGAAAAAATTCGTCGCATTGAAGCCCGTTCGGGTGGTGCGTTTAAGACAAAAACCTTTACGCTTTGCTATCCTTCCGATTTAGGCGCAAGCGGCATGGAAGGCGCTCTCGATAAGCTGTGTCTGGCGGTAAAAAATGCGGTCGAAGAAGGCAATAATATCTTGGCGCTGTCTGATCGTGATTTGGATGCGGCTCATGTTGCCATTCCCGCCTTGTTGGCAACCTCTACGGTACATCACTATCTCACCAGCGAAGGTTTGCGTACCAAAGTGGGCTTGGTTGTCGAAACGGGCGAAGCGCGAGAAGTTCATCACTTTGCCTTGTTGGCGGCCTATGGCGCGGAAGCGGTCAATCCTTATCTGGCGCTGGATACGATTTCCGTGCTTTGCCACGATATACCCGAACTGACTGAGTACGAAGCGCACAAGCGATATGTTAAAGCGGTTTCCAAGGGTTTGTTAAAAGTGATGTCCAAAATGGGCATTTCGACTTATCAGTCTTATTGCGGCGCACAAATTTTTAACGCCATCGGGTTGTCTGAACCGTTTTTGGATCGTTATTTTACCGGCACCACCAGCACGATTGAAGGGGCCGGTCTGCCTGAAGTTAGCGAAGAAACCCTGCGCCGTCACCGACTGGCGTTTGGTCATGCGCCGTTGTATAAAAATGCGCTGGATATTGGTGGCGAATATGCTTATCGCATACGCGGAGAAGCACATACCTGGACACCCGCCACCATCAGCACTTTGCAACATGCCACGCGCACCAACAGTGCGGAAGGTTACGCGGATTTTTGTCGTTTAATCGATGAGCAAAACGAGGCGTTGCTGACCTTGCGTGGCTTAATGACGTTTAAGGAAGAGCCAAATCCGGTGCCTCTGGAAGAAGTCGAATCGGTTACGCAGATCCTCAAACGTTTTGCGACCGGCGCGATGTCGTTTGGGTCGATTTCCTACGAAGCCCATACGACCTTGGCGATTGCCATGAACCGCATAGGCGGCAAATCCAATACCGGTGAAGGCGGCGAGCTTTCAGAACGCTTTACGCCCTTGCCCAATGGCGATTCCATGCGCTCGGCAATCAAGCAGGTCGCTTCCGGACGTTTTGGTGTGACCACTGAATATTTGGTCAATGCCGATGACATTCAAATTAAAATCAGCCAGGGTGCCAAACCAGGTGAGGGCGGACAATTGCCGGGTCATAAAGTGGATGCGGTGATTGCCAAAGTCCGTCATGCCACGCAAGGTGTCGGTTTAATATCACCACCGCCCCATCATGATATTTATTCAATTGAAGATATAGCGCAACTGATTCATGATTTAAAAAACGTCAATCCTCAAGCGCGAATCAGCGTCAAGCTAGTGTCCGAAGTGGGCGTGGGCACAGTCGCAGCAGGCGTTTCCAAAGCCCATGCCGATCATGTCACCATTGCCGGTTATGATGGCGGCACCGGTGCCAGTCCGATGAGTTCAATCAAACACGCCGGTTTGCCCTGGGAAATTGGCTTGGCTGAAACGCATCAAACTTTGGTGCTTAACAAGTTGCGCGGTCGTATTGCCGTGCAGGTTGATGGCGGTTTGCGTACCGGGCGTGATGTTATTATTGGTGCCTTGTTGGGCGCAGACGAGTTTGGTTTTGCCACCGCGCCTTTAATTGTTTCGGGGTGTTTGATGATGCGCAAATGTCATTTAAACACCTGTCCGGTCGGCGTAGCCACCCAAGATCCCGAACTTCGGAAACGTTTTACCGGCCAACCTGAACATGTCGTCAATTATTTTTTCATGATTGCCGAAGATGTACGCCGCTGGATGGCAAAGCTGGGTTTTCGCAGTTTTGATGAAATGGTCGGACGGTCGGATAAGCTGGATATGCAACGTGCGCTTTCTCATTGGAAAACGGAAGGGCTGGATTTTAGCCGTATTTTCTATCGGCCCGATGTGGATAACACCACGGCGGTTTATCATCGTGAACAGCAAGATCATGGTTTGGAACATGCCCTCGATCATGTCTTGATTGCACAGGCGCAGCCAGCACTGGAACACGGGCAAGCTGTCATCATCAATACCCCGATTCATAATGTCAATCGTACTTTTGGTGCCATGTTATCCGGTCAAGTCGCCAAGCGTTACGGGCATAAAGGCTTGCCGGACGATACCATTGCCATTCATGTCAAAGGCACGGCAGGACAAAGTTTCGGTGCCTTTCTGGCGCAAGGCATTAGTATAGAACTTGAAGGCGAAGGCAATGATTATGTAGGGAAGGGCATGAGCGGCGGTCGTATCGCCATTTATCCGCCCAAAGATTGCCCTATTGATCCGGCTGAAAATATTATAGTCGGCAACACCGTGCTTTATGGCGCAATCAGCGGCGAATGTTATTTTAACGGCGTTGCCGGTGAGCGTTTTGCAGTTCGTAATTCGGGGGCTATTGCTGTTGTTGAAGGCGTGGGCGATCATGGCTGTGAATACATGACCGGTGGTGTGGTGGTCGTACTCGGTAAAACCGGACGTAACTTTGCCGCCGGTATGTCGGGGGGTGTGGCTTATGTGCTGGATAAAGACACTAATTTTGACCAGTTGTGTAATTTGGCGATGGTTGAGCTTGAACCGATTCCGGTCGAAGATGACCTGTTGGAAACCGTGGCGCACCAAGGCGGTGATATGGAAACGCACGGGCGAGTCCATATCATGACGGACATGACCCGTCATGATGCCCAGCGCCTGAAGCGTTTGATTCAAAATCATAAACACTATACGGGTAGCCAACGGGCGCAACATATCCTGGAAAACTGGAATGAGTTCTTGCCGCGATTTGTTAAAGTGATGCCGGTGGATTACCGGGCCGCGCTTAAACAAATTCAGGCAGAACAAGCTACCGCGTCCTGCTAACGCCCCTCGCCTACGTCCTTGTAGGCGAAGCAACCGCAACTGTGTAAACATTTTTTGTAGAAGGTATTGAGATGGGCAAACCAACCGGGTTTATGGAACTACCGCGAGCCGAACGGCGCTATGAAGCGCCAAGTGATCGTATCAAGCATTATCGAGAGTTTACGTTAGCCCCCAGCGATGCAGAAATGGCGCAGCAAGGCGCACGCTGTATGGATTGCGGTATTCCTTTTTGTCATCAGGGGTGTCCGGTTAATAATATTATTCCTGAATGGAATGACGATGTTTATCATGGCGACTGGCAAGAAGCACTGGCCGTTTTGCACAGCACCAACAATTTTCCGGAATTTACCGGCAGTATTTGTCCGGCACCCTGCGAGGCGGCGTGTACGCTTAATTTAACCGATCAACCCGTGACCATTAAATCGATAGAACGCGCCATTATCGACAAAGGCTGGGAAATGGGCTGGGTAAAACCCCTGATACCCGCGCAACGATCCGGTAAACGCGTAGCCGTAATAGGTTCCGGGCCGGCAGGTATGGCCTGTGCCCAACAACTGGCTCGCGCCGGGCATGAAGTGGTGTTGTATGAAAAAAATGACCGTATTGGCGGGTTGTTACGCTATGGCATTCCTGATTTTAAGATGGAAAAAACTCATATCGACCGACGTATCGCGCAAATGCAAGCGGAAGGCGTCAGGTTTAGACCCAACTGCAACATCGGTAAAGACATTTCTGTAGAAAAAATACTCACCGAATACGATGCGGTGGTCTTAACCATCGGTTCCGAAAAACCGCGTGATTTAGAAGTCGAGGGTCGTCATGATTACGAGGGCGTACATTTTGCGATGGATTTTTTACGCCAACAAAACAAGCGCAACGCAGGCGATACCATTCCTGATGAGATCGCCATTTCTGCCAAAGGCAAGCGTGTCGTGGTTATCGGCGGCGGCGATACCGGTTCTGATTGCATCGGCACCTCAATTCGGCAAGGCGCAGTATCAGTCGTGCAACTTGAAATTTTGCCGCAACCCCCCGAAAAAGAAAACAAACTGCTCACTTGGCCCAATTGGCCCAATAAACTGCGTACTACCACCTCCCATGACGAAGGCATCAAACACCGCTACTGGAGCGCCAACACTACAAGCGTCATCGGCAAAGAGGGTAAAATTACCCACCTTAACGCCGTAGCCGTGGAATGGAAACAGGACGGTGGCCAGTGGAAAATGAGCGAAAAGCCCGACAGCGCCTTTACCCTCGAAGCCGATTTGGTGTTGCTGGCAATGGGCTTTGTTCATCCGGTACATGAAGGCTTGTTACAGCAACTGGGCGTTGAGCTGGATGGGCGCGGCCAGATAAAAGCCAACGAAAAACACTACAGCACCAGTGTGGATAAAGTCTTCGCCGCCGGCGACGGAAGACGTGGACAATCGCTGGTGGTCTGGGCTATACGCGAAGGCCGACAAGCCGCCAGAGCCGTGGATGAATATCTGATGGGATTTTCAGAATTGCCGAGGTGAGGTTTTTTATTGGTTAACCACGAAGGACACGAAAAGAAAAAGCCAAGGTAAAAACTTTGTGTCTTTCGGGCTGTAATGGCTTTGAGCACGGTAGGGTGTATAAGCGAAGCGTCATACACCCCGCAAGCTTTGCGGATGGTATTTTACTATCTCAGAATTGCGGTTTGATTGTTCGACTTAATATTTTTATTAAAAGAAGTATTGCGAAACAAACAGGCCAACTTTACTGATTTACGAAGGATTTAAGTTTTTCTTTTATGCGAATGAATATGAACCTAAGCCTATCCATGTAATGAAAGGTGGTGATTTTGCCAAGATTGAATTGGCAACATTAAAAGTTATCGATAATTACATGAAGCCAAAAGATATCAAGAAAGCTTTATTGATTGTCGAAAATCATGGTGCCGAGTTTGAGAGGAGATGGGATGAGTATTTTGATTAAAGGTAAGGCGGTGCATTTTGATGACCGTTATTTGCATGTTGAGCTTGAGGATGGGCGTATCATATTAACGCCCATGTCATGGTATAAACAACTACAAGCAGCAACATTTAAGCAATTAACCAATTACCGGTTTATTTGTCAGGGAACGGGCATAGAATGGGCTGAATTGGATTACCACTTAAGCATTGAAAGCATGTTATTGTCACAGATAAAACAACAAGCGGCATAAGATGGTAAGGTGGATTGACTGATAGGTAATTCATTTCGTGAAAGAAAATTACAGAGTTAGGGGCAGCGAAATAAAATTTTTATGTTTAAAGCAAGACCCTTGTTTTTCGAAATGTGACGAATGATAAAGTTTCCTGACTTTAATGTTCGGTGTGAAAGTTGTAATGAGGAGATATTGTTTTGCAAGACCTGCCCCCTTTGTGCCCACTGATGGGGTATTCAGAATTGCCGAGGTGAGGTTTTTTATGGATTAACCACGAAGACACGAAGGACACGAAGAAAAACCCAAGGTAAAAACTTTGTGTCTTTCGTGATGTAATGGCCTTGAACTGGGTTGAGTGTTGCTTAGCCGTGCTCGAAAACTCCGCAGAAATGTTTGGCACAAAAAGGCCTTATTCTATGAAGCTGGACGGATTCAGAAATGTGAAAAATAATAAAGTTTCCTGACTTTAAGGTGCTGTGTGAAAGTTGTAATAAGAAAATGTTGTTTTGCAAGACTTGACCCCTTTTTTCGCTCTTTTTTCGCTTAAGCATTGAAAGCATGTTGTTTTCACAGAAAAAACAACAAGCTGCATAAGAGGGTCAGGTGGATTTTCTGATCGGTAATTTATTCTTTAAACTGATAATTCCACAGCTTTTCTGCGGAGCTGGTTTGTGGTATTTGTTGTGTTGGGGGTATTTGTACTGTTTTCAAATACTCTGCTTGATTAATGCCATCAATATAGTAAACACTAGAAGCAGAATATAGGATTTGGGTGTTTTGAATGGCTTTGGTAGTGATCACCAGCTCTGCTGCCGAGCTCAAATTTTTAATCATTTGTTCGCCGAAAACTGCTGGTGGAACCTTAATGATTCCAGCCACTTCTGAAAAAATATAATAAGTCGCCGCAGTAAGATAAAGAGGTGGCCAGTGATCTCTATCCTCTAGTCCGGGTGTCATTTTCCCCCCGATATGCTTCACAATATTCACGTCATAAGTAATCTTGATATTATTGTTTTTATTTTCCGTCTCAACTGTCTTACCATTTGAGACTAAGCTGCTGGTAAGAAGGTTATAATATGTATTTGAAAAACTGGAGTTATTGTTTTTCTCTATATAGTATGCAATATCAGAATTACGTGTAATTTTTGGTTCATTTTTAACCTTTTGGTGCAATAGTTTTGCTTCATTTTCAGCCACCAATTTCCAATGAGAAGCCGAAGCGATGCGGTGTTGATTGCCATCGTTAAATGTTTTAGCATCCTGAAATACTTTACCATCAAGTCTTTCATAAGCACCTGTCGATTGATAAGCACATCCTGAAAGTAGAGTGGCTGCAACTGCAATAGCCACTGATATAAAGCTGCTCATAAGTCTATTTCCTTAAATTAGGGTGTATAGCGTAGGCAATAGTATAAGTGAATATTATAT
>Ga0194056_10000169_pt1 | contig 31769 bp, 25 predicted proteins | sample SepL4413m_MetaG_FD_155458 | JGI IMG/M metagenome (GOLD analysis project Ga0194056, IMG submission 155458) | Anoxic zone freshwater microbial communities from boreal shield lake in IISD Experimental Lakes Area, Ontario, Canada - Sep2016-L442-13m | ecosystem: Environmental > Aquatic > Freshwater... | reverse complement strand
TGGAATAGGCTCGGAGCGGATGATGCCTAATTTTTCGTCGGATAATTTGCGGAGATTGCTGTTAACCTGTAATAAGATGAAAGCTACCAACGCCAGTACCATCGTGAGTATCCCGAAGATCAGGGAACTGTCGCCTGAAGCGCCGCCTGTATTATCCACTGGTTTTTCAGGAACTTTATATGCATCGGCCCAATCAAGGATCGCCTTGATCTCTTCCTGTTTCAAATTGAACTGGGTCATACGTATCCCGCCAAATTTAGCCGCAAGGTCCTTGGCATACGGATCCGAATCGATCATCGAGTTCACATTATTCACCCACTTATAAGCCCAGTCTTTCGTTGGTTCACGATCACGGGCACCTTTCAGGGCCGGACCTGTAAAATTTTCCAATGGCTTGTGACAGCTGGCACAGTTAGCCTTGAATAATGCTTCGCCGTCCTGGCCAAAAGATTTTTCGCTAGAAGAGAGAAAAATAATGAATAGGAAACAAAGAAAGCTTCTGTTAAAGATTATTCTATAACGACTCATACAGTTAATAACGGGGCTAATGTGGAAAAATATCCTAGTTTGGTTGCAAAAATAAGGTAGGATGCTGACAATATATCAACATTGTTAAAATTTTTTTTTCCTTGACTGGCGCGGGTTTCAGAGGATTATGTAAAATTATATTAGCATAATGTCATCTATATGTAAAACAAAACAATCTGACACTATTTTTCCCCTTTGCCATATTTCACAATTTTTTATTCCACTTTTGCCAAATGTTTAAACGGCTTGAGCAACACTGGCGTGTCAATTCAGTCAACCTGGCGTTGATTATAACCACTTTTGCCCTGGGTGGATCTGCCTGCGGATTCAGTGCCAGAAAATTACTGATATGGATGCAAGTGGAAAAGGGGGTTGCCTGGTGGAATTTTTACATCATCCTGGTGTTTTTACTCTGGCCGATATGCGTTACGCTCATCAGCATCCCACTTGGTCAGTTCAGCTTTTTTAAACGATATATTTTCAGAATATGGAATAGAGTCAGCGGTAAAAAGAAGACCCGGGTAGCTATTTTCGCCTCTGGAGCCGGATCCAATGCTCAAGAGATTATTAATTATTTCTATTTATCTGGAACCGTGAATATTTCCCTGATCGTTTGCAATAAACCCGGTGCGGGAGTGATCTCTATAGCCAATAAAGAGAAAATCCCCTGCCTGATGATCAAAAAAGAGGATTTTCTCAACCCCCAGCAATTCATCAAACAACTTTCCGAACATAAGATCGACTTCCTGGTACTGGCCGGTTTTTTATGGAAGATACCGGAGGCGCTCATTAAAATTTACCCAGGGAAAATCGTCAATATCCATCCCGCCCTTTTGCCCAAGTATGGAGGCCCCGGAATGTATGGCCATTTTGTACATGAAGCCGTGATCGCCAACCACGAAAAAGAAAGCGGCATCAGCATCCATTTTGTGGATGAACAGTACGACCATGGAAAATTGATATTTCAGGCTATTTGCCCGGTAAATTCGGCTGAAACGCCGCAAACACTGGCACAAAAAATACATGAGCTTGAACACAAACACTATCCGGAGGAGCTTGAAAAAATAATTACCAGCGGTAAATAAGCTGGCGGTTTTCTTATTAACTTTCCATCCTAAATCACCTGACATGAAACGAATTTCCCTACTCGGAATTTGCTGCATCCTGGCATTCACTATTGCCCGGGCACAAACCGATACCCTGCCTTCATTTGTAAAAGATAGTCTTGATAATTATATTAACCACGCCATGCAAGATTGGGAAATTCCGGGCCTTTCACTGGCCATTGTAAAGAACGGAAAGCTGGTGATGGCCAAAGGCTATGGGGTAAAAGAAATGGGAGGCACTGATAAAGTGGATGAGAACACCCTTTTCATGATCGGCAGCAATAGCAAGGCCTTTACGGCTACCGCCCTGGCTACCCTCGATGCAGAAAATAAATTATCGCTCGAGGATAAGGTAACCAAATGGATCCCCTCGTTCAAACTGGAAAATAAAGCCGCAGGCGAACAAGCCATTGTGCGTGATCTGCTTTGTCACCGTATCGGGTTCATGACCTTTCAGGGCGATTTTACTTATTGGACGAGTAACCTTACCCGCAAGGAAGTGATCGAGAAGATGAGTCATATCAAAGCAGTATATCCTTTCCGTACCAAATGGGGTTATACCAATGCCGCATTTTTAACCGCAGGAGAGATCATTCCGGCAGTGACCGGTAAATCCTGGGAGGATTATATCAAAGAAAAAATATTTACACCATTGGGTATGAACAATAGTCTGGCCCTGAGCAAAGACTTTCCAAATGCCCCCAATAAATCCGTACCCTATACCTTAGTGGATGGAAAAATTGCGCGTATTCCTTACTGTTATATTGACAATCTGGCTCCTGCAGGCAGCATCGGATCATCGGCCAGCGATATGAGTAAATGGGTGATGATGCAACTGGGCAATGGAAAATATGAAGGCAAAGAAGTGATCCCACAAAAAGCCATTCAAAGCATTCGCTATCCCAATTCCATCATGGGCAATGGCAGTACATTATTTAATAAAAGTAATTTCACTTTGTATGGATTGGGATTAGAATTGCAAGACTATGAAGGAAAAAAGATCGTATCGCATACCGGTGGAGTAAATGGATATGTAAGCAGTGTTACGATGGTGCCTTCCGATAAACTGGGTATTGTGATCCTCACCAACACCGATCAGAACGCTTTGTACGAAGCCCTCAAATGGGAGATCCTGGATGCTTACCTGGGATTACCTTATCGCAATTACAGCAAGAATTATCTGGATTATAGCAAGGGTCAACGCAATAAAGATATTGCTACAGAGAAAAAATTAATAGACTCTATTGGCCTAAAACTACCCACCGGTTTGCCGCTTACCGCGTACACCGGTGACTACAGCAACGAGGTATATGGCAAAATGAAAGTAGTGCTGGAAGACAATGAACTGAGGATGCGTTTTGAACACCATCCAACGATGTACGCCAAACTGAGTGCATTGGAAGGCAATCGTTTTTATGCAGCCTTCTCCGATCCTGAATTTGGAACCGCTGTTTTTCCCTTTCATGTAGCAAACGGAAAAGTAAAAGGGGTAACCGTGAAAGTTGCCGATTTTGTAGAGTATACGCCTTACGAATTCAGCAGGAAATAGGCTGTAAAAGCGAAATCATAGTTAAAACAATGGTTTAGCCGTGTACTAAGGATCCATTGCTGTAATATTACGCCTCCAAATTTTATATACTGTTGCGCTTACCTTTAAAAATAATTTTACTGATCTCGATTTGCTTGGGAGCTTATACTCCCTTGTCGGCACAATTTATATTAAGTGGCACGGTATACGATTCTTCCAAAATAAATTATGTAGAAGGCGTACGGGTGGTGAGCACGGGTGGTTTGTTTACAGTAACCGATTCGATGGGCGTTTATCATTTGAAGGTTACAGAGAAAGATTCGGTCTCTTTTAATTTCCGCAATAAGCCCACCCAGAAATTTCCGATAAAAACGATTCCCGACCCCAGTCATTTTGATATTTCGTTACGCATCACCGTTAGAGGCAAGTACAGCACCCTGAAAGAAGTAGTGGTATATGCCAAATCATTCCGGCAAGATTCTATCGAGAACCGGCAAACCTATGCCAACATATTCAATTACCGCAAACCCGGATTACAAACCAGTACCAACCCCGATGGGGTGGTGGGTGCCGATGTAGATGAACTGATCAACCTGTTTCGATTTAAAAGGAATAAACGCCTGCATGCTTTCCAGAAAAGACTGGAGCAACAGGAGGAGGACCACTATGTGAATTATCGTTTCAATAAAACACAGGTAAGAAGGATCACCCAATTACAAGGCGATCAGCTCGATAGTTTTATGGTACGGTATCGCCCCAGTTATGAATTTACCAGCAACGCCAGTGAAATGCAGTTCGACCAGTACATATTGAACTGCCTGTACAAATACAAGATTTACCTGCTGCAACAAGATGCAAAAAAGCAGGATCCCTGATCGGCTGTAAAATTTCTCAACCAATTTTTTTAGTAGCTATTTTTTTTTTCGTTCCGACGAGCTTTTAAACCCAAGGGCTAACATTATTTAGAGATGATTTTCCATAAAACATCTTTTATAATTAATAATTACCCGATCATTTATGATAAAAATGATGAATATATGATTACCTTTTGTGAAAACTGGCGGGCACTTAAATTATTTAATCTCTATCCCAAACCGAAAAATGAAATACAAAATACTCGCTGCCCTATTGTGCTTTGCATTCCCTGCTTTTTCGCAAGACTGTAATACTGCTTTACTGGCAAAAAAACCCGGCAGCTGGAAAGCAGGACAGCAGGGGTTTATACAGAATGTACTTGGCCCAGATCTGGCTAAAGAAAAATTGGTGCTGGCCAATATTCATAAAATGATGAATTCCCATTATGATCCTACGGGATGCCAGGTGAGTTATAGTACCGTGTATGGTAAAAATATCCATGCAGGTGAACAGTGGACAGCCGATCCCTATCATTATGCCATGTACATCCTTCCCTATTTATGTGATCGCAAAAGTACCGACCCCTCAAAATATACCGTTGCCGTTTCTTCTGCAACCAATGTGGATATTACTGCCAATGTGATCTTCTGGTTAGATAATCTGTATGCCGCCAATATTCCAGCAGATGATTTCAGGGGTTATTTAAAACTAAAGCAACGCCCTCAAAAACAAGATGACGCCTGGTTTATGGGCGAAGAAATAGTAGGTGATTATGGCATGCCCAGTGAAATAAGAGAAACCCGCTGGCTCATTACTTATGATGATGCCTTACCCTTTAATTATGTTAGCCGTAAAGAATATTTACTCATTCAAAAGAAAAGATTGGAGAAAGACCTGAAAGATAGTCCGGGCGATAAAGCGTTTACCAATAAGTTCCTGAATAATGTAATGAACTATTTAAATAGATCTGAAGCCGAATTGAGTGAGCCTGCCATCAGTATGTGGAATGAAGAGGAAAGGTTTGAAAAGTTTGTGGCGGAAGGAACCAAGGGTTCTTTTATTGCGGTGAAACCCAACCTCAGTTATTTCCACAAGAACCTGCCAAAATCATCTCCTCAATTTTTTACCGTGGTTTATAAAATATCCGCGGGTGATTCAGTCTTTGAAGAGAATATCGCCAATATTAAAAAAGCGATAGACCTTACCGTATTAAAAAACATGTTGGGGAAATAAGCATCTTATTAAAATACTATAAAACGTAAACCATGAAAAAAATTACTCTGCTCATCATTTCTCTTGCGTATATGGGTGTAGCAATGGCCCAAAAACAAAGCTTCGACCTGATCACGTATACGGCTCCGAAAGGATGGAAAAAAACTGTGACAGAAACATTGATCAGTTATAGTTATTTTAATGAAACAGATAAAACATGGTGCCAGATTGGTATTGTAAAAAGTACGATCAGCAAAGGAAGTATTGAACAGGATTTTGAAAGCGAATGGAAAGACCTGGTGATAAAGAATTACCACCCTACAATTGCTCCGCAACTCAATGAAGTACAAGTGGCAGATGGCTGGAAAATATTAACGGGTGCTGCAAAATTTAATTTTAATAAAGGCGAAGCAAAGGCTTTACTGACCACCATGACCGGTTACGATCGTTGTGCCAGCATCATTTCCAGTTGCAATAGCGAGAAGTATTATAAGGATATTGAAGCGCTGTTATCATCAGTTGATCTGATAAAACCAGCTACTAGCACAGCACCCCTGGCCGGCAATGCCGATGACAAGAATCTCATCGTAAGTACCTGGGTGGCTACTGCCAGTGACCAGTCGAGCCTACGGGTAAACAACGGCGTGATGAATTATATTCAACGCCAATATACTTTCAATGCGAATGGCACTTATAACTTTTATTCTAAAACTTTTGATCCGTTTATGGACAAAATATTATTGGGAAAAGAAAACGGAACCTATCAGATCAGTGGAAATAATATTACGATCAATCCAAGTAAAAGTGTACTGGAAGCCTGGAGTAAAAAAGATGGGGCCGATAGATGGGGCAGGTTATTATCTTCACAAAACAACAAACTGGAAAAAATAACCTACCAGTTCACCCGTCATTATTTTTCGGGTATAAAAAACTGGAGCTTGGTGTTACAGGCCGATAGACCAACACAACGGGATGGGTCCTTTAGCGGCGGCTCGGCATTCAGCAATGCATGGTTATACGGAACACCCTGCGCCCAATGCTATATTAATTTACCCGGACAGTAATCTGCTTTCAATTTTAAATCAAGATTTGTAAATAATTTGATCAGCCAACTGTAAACTGCCAACTGCTAACTGCAAACTGCCTCCATTTCCCTACATTTGGTATCAAACTTAATTTATGGAACAGCTCAATTTAGGCATCGGAACCCGGCTGCAACATACCCTCTATGGCCCGGGTGTTATTGTGGGTATCCGTTATGCCAGCTATCTTATCTCTTTTATCCATCATGGCATCAAGGAAATTGAAAAAACCGATGAGCAACTGGATGAGATCATCCCCGAAAATGTGAGTGCTGAGGTGGAAACTGCATCTGAAATGGAAAGTTCCATGCTCAAAATATTGAGGCAATGGGGCGGTATCACAGAACTCGTTCCCATCGGCGATAAATGGGTGGGCGGCACTTTGTCGCTGCAAGCTGCCGATCAATCACTGAAACCCAAGGAAATCCCTATCGATGATTTCTTTCATAAAATAGTGATGCTGCGCGACCGCCTGCGGGTGCTGGAACAAAATATCAACAGTCATAAAAAACTAACGGATGAAGAAAAAGTGAATATCCAGCAATACATTACCCGTTGCTATGGCTCACTCACTACTTTTAATGTGCTGTTTAAAAATAAAGAACACTGGTTTGTTGGAGATAAAACCGGAAGCGAATCATAAAACAAACCATCATGAAAAAAATATTCTTTTGTATTACCGCATTATTTTTCATGCTATGCAGTGATGCCCAATCCTACAAAAAATTGCACGATCGGGCCATCCTGGTAGATACGCATAACGATATTCTTACCACGGCCATAGACAAACATTATTCCATTGACCAGGATCTTCGAGGCAAAACGCATTCAGATCTTGCCCGCTGGAAAAAAGGAGGTGTAGATGCAGAAATATTTTCGGTATGGTGCGACGGCTTGAAAAAAGATCCCTATGCCTGGGCCAATCTGGAAATGGATACCCTGCTGGCCTGGGTGCAACGCAACCCCGATAAGATCAGGATGGTGGGTACTCCGGAAGAATTGCTTCAGGCAGTAAAAGAAAAAAAACTGGCGGCCATGTTTGGCGTGGAAGGCGGACACATGATCGAGAACGACCTGAACAAACTGGATGCCTTATTTCTGAAAGGCGCGCGGTATATGACCCTTACCTGGAACAACTCGAACGACTGGGCCAGTTCTGCCTTGGATGAAAGTACCCGGCCCGACTCGCTCAAACACAAGGGACTCACCGATTTTGGCAAACAGGTGGTGAAGCGCATGAATGAGCTGGGCATGCTGGTCGATCTGTCGCATGTAGGTGAACAAACTTTCTGGGATGCCATCCGCACCAGTACCAAACCCGTCATCGTATCTCACAGTTGCGCTTATACGCTATGTCCGTTCAGAAGAAATTTGAAAGACGATCAGATCCTGGCCGTAGGTAAGAACGGGGGTGTGATCCACCTTAATTTTTACTCTGGATTCCTCGACAGCAATTTTTTTAAGCACAGCGATGCCTTTTTGGAAAGGCATAAAATAGAAAGAGACTCCATGCTAAAAATTAATCCCGAACCTTATTTCAGTGAGGAATATCTTTTCGGAAAATATCCCGAAGAGGTTGAGGCCATGCGGCCACCATTATCCATCTTACTGGATCACCTCGATTATATCGTAAAATTGATCGGCACTGATCATGTAGGCATTGGAAGTGATTTTGACGGCGTAAATTCTTTACCCCGTGAACTCAACGATGTGGCCGATACACCCTTGATCACAAAAGAAATGGTAAAAAGGGGTTATCGTAAAAAGGATATCCGGAAAATACTGGGCGGAAATTTTATCCGATTATTCAAAGAAAATATGAAGTAAAATTTTTTTACAAATTATTCTGCAACAAAAAGCCCGACTAATATTAGCCGGGCTTTTACATTTTCATAAGGAATTATCTTAATCGCATCAGCACAATCGTGCCTCTTTTCAATATCAATACATTGTTGAGTACCTGGAACTGGTCTACTGATCGTAAAGCAGCCAGAAAATTATTTTCAAAAGCAATGTCAACGCAAAACATTTTGGTTACTGCCATTTCACCAAAACCCAGGCGATAGCTGTCGATTGAATAATTTCCATTGATCCGGTTACAACCACCCGATCCGCTCACGCGTTTATCACTGGCACTAAAATAAAGATGAGCGTCTTTCTCTGTTCCGCTGATCTGTACAGGAGTTCCATTGATCTCCATGAGCGTCCATTTGCGATTGGCCCAGCTATAATCTGCCGTTTGTGGTGTCATCAATTGAGTACAGCTTACCACGCTTACCAATACGGTAAGGAATAAAATAATTTGTTTCATAAGTATGTATTTAGCACACAAAAATAAAATAACAGAATAATTTAGCTTGTAGTACAAATTCTACATTTCCGCTAAAATTGGAGTAAATAAACTATTGATTAAGCAGTGTAAATAGTTTTTCATCTAGGCTATAAATATCATCCCTGAATTGAAGTGTGCCGTCCGATCCCACAAATGCTGTAAAATAGCCGATATACACTGGGATCTTATTTTTGAGAGTTACAAATTTTTCCTTGCCTGCATGCATTGCCGAATCAATTTTTTTTTCGGTCCAGTAGGGATCTTGCTTCAATATCCGTATGGCCAGATCGCGTGGTTTATTTACCCGTATACAACCATGACTAAATGCCCGGTTATCATTATTGAATAAAGATTTAGAGGGCGTATCGTGCAAGTAAATATTATTGGAATTGGGGAACAGGAATTTTACCAGTCCGAGCGAATTGGCAGGACCCGGTAACTGCCGTATATTACCACCATTCCATTCCATACGATGAGCAGCAAGGTAATTGCGATTCCTGGCCATACTCGGTTTTATTTCTTTGCGAATAATTTCGGTGGGTATATTCCAGTAAGGACTAAAAACCACGTATTGCATCTTACCGCTGAAGATTACTGTTTTGGTCATTTGCTTTCCTACTACCACCTTGCATGTCCAGGTCTGCTTATTTTTCTCAAAATAATGCAGGGTATATTCCGGAATATTCACCAGGATAAATTCAGTAGAAACCGTATCACGAGGCATCCACCTAAAACGCTCCATATTCACCATGATCTGCTCAATGCGTTTACGGATGGGTACATTCAATTGGCTGATCAGGGCTTTAGTAATGAGGGTATCGGACTTTAACCCGTAACTAGTTTTTGCATCATTTACAGCTTTTACCAATGCGGCATTATATCGGCTGGAAGAATCTTTTGCTTCAAACATGCCTAATTGGGCTAAACGTTTTTTTAAAAGCGGAATTACTGATGAAGAATCATTGGGCTTAACGGTAACCCCTTTTGCAAAAGCCGGAACAGTTGTTTCGGTGGTCAATTTTTTCTCTATCTCGCGGTACTCGCCCAGATATTTTTTAAGTTTTTCGTATTGTGGGATCAGGGTGGCATTTCCTTCGTGGTCAATATTTCCTGTCTTGAGATTATTTTCGAGCAATTCTACATACGAAAATTTCTTAGCCGGAATATACCATTTGATGGCTTCCAACTTATCAGAAACAGCTCCGGCATATACTTTTTTCACATAATTGAAATACTGCCCGGTAAGCATCAGTTCCAATTCGGTATGAATACCCGGGTTATCATTGGCAGAATCGAGCTGCAACATATTATAAAACTCATCGTGATAGGGTACAGTTGCACGCACGCCTTCCGTTTCCAATTCATTGATATGAGCAAGTAGTTTATTGGTGGTTTCACGGAGGCCATTTTTATCAAACCAGATATAATTAAAATGGTTGGAATGATATAGGGTATCATACTGTTTGCTATACACTTTCAGTAATGGATACTTGGTTAAAAAAGTCTCCACGATGCTGCTGTCGAAAACTACATCCGATTCGGGAATGATAATGGCCGGAGGATCTTCCTGAATCGGAACTACCGCTTTAAGTTCTGATGATTTACTGGACGAAATGTTACAGGCTGTACCGACTACTATCATCAGTATTGTTGAAAAAAGGAGCACTTGCGATAGTACGTTTTTTGTGTAGTTCATTTTCTACAAGGGCTTTAGATTAAATAATTGGATATATGATATTAAAGGCTGTAATACAATACTATTGGGCATTATAGGCTCCTGATATCGTCTGCAAGTTAAATAAATTATGGATCATCTTCGTCCCGATTTGTTCATATTTCATGCCGCAATTTTCTTACAATGTACCCTGTCCATTCAAATTAGTATGTAGTTTTGTAAACTAATTTTAAACCCTGTATGAAAAAAATAATCCTAGCACTAGCCACACTAGTGGTATTAGCCGCCTGTTCTCAAAACCCTTATGCCGATAAATCACTGGCCAAATCCTTTGCCCTCAATGTGGATTCTAGCCTGCAACAAATTGCCACAGAAAAAGGGGCACGCATCAGCATGAAGATCCACGCCCCCAATGGAAAATCATACTATACAGGGTATGATGGCAGAACCAAACAGCCCATCACTGATTTTGGTGGAACCATTGATATCGGCAGCTGCAGTAAAATGCTTACCGCTACAGCTGTATTACAACTGATTGAACAGAAAAAAATCAGTCTGGATACAAAACTGGTAGACCTCTTACCCAATGATTCGGCCTATAAAAACCTGCACGTGATCAATGATACCGACTATATCAGTTCTATTACGGTGCTTCAACTGCTGAATCATACATCGGGATTACCTGAATATTTTTTAGAGAATGATGATGATAAAGAAATTGCCCAGCATGGTGATTCCAGTTTACGGTTTACGCCCTGGCAATTGGTTGAGCTGGCAAAAAAGACAAACAAGGCAGGATTTAAACCAGGCACCGGTTTTAAATATTGCAATACCGGCTATATCCTGTTGGGCCTCATCATTGAAAAAATATCCGGTAAAAAATATGAAGATTATATTCAGCAACATATCCTCGACCCGCTGAATATGAAGCATACTTATTTCGCTACCACCAACTCTCCTGCCAATAGGGCCCCCGGGCATTTTAAAGGAAAGCCATCAGCCATGCCCGCTACATTGGCCTGGTCGGCCGGTTTGCTGGTTTCTACCCTCGACGATATGGATGTGTTTATCAGGAACTGGAATGACGCAAAATTATTCAATGCGGAAACCGCTAATATGGTAAAAACAAAGAATTTCTCTGAGATGGGAATCACTTATGGAATGGGAGTGATCAATCTACTCGGCACCAGTTATGGACATGCGGGGCAGACATTCGGATTCCAGGCATATATGGCTATCCTGCCTAACGGATATAGTTTCTGTTTCGGTGTAGATGATGCATCAGTGTCGGCCTGGGACCTGGCATTTCTTGCCGTAACTGCGATTAAGGATAGTAAATAAACTTTAATGACATGAACGCTTGTGAATAATTATGAAGCATTCCCATAGGAAAAGACAAACAGCTTTTCGGATACCCTTATCCATATATATATGAAAACGATCCATATCACCCAATGGTTTCCTGCCGCAGGTAGCTTGAAATATTTTCTTCAAAAAAATAACCTGCATAAAGAACATACGGTATACACCTACTTGGATGACCTCAGCATTGGGCCACTGCGCAATATGGGCACTGCTGCAGGACTTCAATACAGAAAAGAATTTTTTGATGTGCTGTTTACCGAGGCTGAGTTACCCGATCATTTTATTGTTGACCTGGAAAAAGAGCTCGAAAAAAGCTGGCTGCAGCCGGAAGCATTTGAGGATTATGATAAGATCGTGGTATGGCATGGGAATAATGCAAGAGAAAGAATGTTGTTCCAGCTTTGCTGTAAAAGACTTTCGGGTAAGAAATTACACGCAGTGAATGCATCGCATTATAAAACAGAGAGTGGATACGAAATGCGAACCCTTTCTGAGTACCCGATCAATATGATCCAGCAACCTTTTGAAGAGATCGCTCCCGTTGATGCAGATACTGCAACCCGTTATGCAAAAGAATGGAGCCTGCTTGCCGATACCGATTATATCCTGCGCATTTTTGAAAACAATGAAGCAAAAAATGAGGAAGCGGATTATTTTGATCGGACGATCCTTTCGCATTGTACCAATGAAATGATGCAAGCTGCCCGTATCGCAGGAACGGTAATGAGTACCTGCGGCCAACTGGTGAGCGACACGTATATTTTCTTTCGCATTCGTCAACTCATCAATAACCAAATACTGGAATGCGAAGGAGATATGAAGGGTATACGTTTTTTTAAAATCAGACTAGCACAATAAATACTGACTAGGATTATTATTTACTTAAAACAACCAACATGAAAAGACCAATTTTAATTACCATTATTGCTCTACTGGCCATCATCAGTGGAGCCATGCAAATGCTTGCTTCTTTCGGAATTGGAGTGTCTTCTGTTTTCACCGGATTAAAAACTGCCGACCCGGGATCACTGGAAGGATTAAAAGGACTTCAATTGGCCAGTGTGATCGCTTTTGTCATTGGATTAATCGCTTTTGTTTACGGACTGGGTATGTGGGGACTGAAAAAATGGGCCTGGTGGCTGGCGGTATTGTTCAATCTGGGCGTGATTGTGAGCAATGCTTATAACTACAGCCAGGCGGTGGATCAAGCACAAAAAACCGGTATACTTATTGGATTGGCAGTGTGTGTGTTAATGCTGCTTTTCTTACTCAGCGGCCATGTGCGCAAGGCTTTTGGATTTGGATCTCAGGACTAGCTTTCGTAAAACATTAACAGAATTACTACAGCCGGAGAATTTCCACCCACATAATTTTACATTTCAAATGTTGGGGAAAAAAATTTAACCTCTCCGGCAAATGAAAAAAATCTTATTGATTTCAGCTGTCTCTGTTTCATTATTCGCATGTAACAATGCCGAGAACAAAGAAGCCACCACAGAAAAGAAAGACAGTGCCGTAGTAACCACTACCGCCACCACCGGTACCGATAGCAGTGCAACTGCTCCGTCTACCAAAGAGTACAAAACAAAAACAGGTAAAACCTTTGTAGTTGTGACCACTCATCCCGAAGGCGCTAGTCTCAGCAACATTAAAGTAACGCTGAAAGAAGTGCCAGGATCAGAAATGAGCTTCGACAAAGTAGATCCCATCAACAAAGTAATGGTGGATGATCTTGATGCCGATGGTTTTGATGAAATTTATATTTCTACCACTTCAGCCGGTTCCGGAAGTTATGGTAATCTTTATGGAGTAGCCTCTAATAAAGATAAATCGGTTTCAGGTGTGTACATGCCTACTGTTGAGCAAGCCGATATGGCAAAAGGCAAACATTTTGAAGGATACGAAGGACATGATGATTTTCAGATCATTGAAAATTCAATGATAAGAACCTTCCCCATCAAAGCCGATAAAGCTAAAAATCGTCAGGTTAATTACAAAATGAAAGCGGGAGAAGCAACCTTCCTTTTCTACATCAAAAATTCTACTGCGTATTAATATACTGCAGCATGATACTAAAAGAGGATCCAAATGGATCCTCTTTTTTATTTTATATCAAGTAATTTATTCTTTTCCGGCTGGCCGTTCAGCGGTTAAATTATTATTCAGCAATGCCTGCTGACTCAATGGAAATTTGATCCCCGATGCCTGCAAGGCTTCAAATATATTTTTGGTTACCCGGCTGCGGGTTATATCTTTTTCTGAAGAACTGAGTGCATAGAATACCATACGGAAAATGACGCCCTGCTCGCTGATATCTTTTACCAGCACAGCGGGTTTGGGTGCATCGGCCAATCCTTCCTGTGCCAACAGGGTTTGGGTGCAGATAGCGGCTACTTTTTCCAGATCGGTATCCTGACTAACGGTGATCAGTACCTCCAGTTTTCTGGAATGATTGCTGTTTGACCAGTTCACCAGTTTATTGGAGATCAGTTCGCCATTGGGTACATATACATCCGACCCCTCGGAAGTAACAATCTTGCTGCTGCGGATACCGATCTCTTTTACCACACCGGTTTTATCGCCCACTTCAATGGTATCGCCCACTTTCATGGGATGTTCAAATACCAGGATGATGCCCGATACCAGGTTGTTCACAATATTCTGTAAGCCAAATCCAATACCCACGCCAAGGGCACCAAACACAATGGCCAGTTTGTCTAATGGAATACCCGCTGCCAGCATCGCCAGTAAAAAACCACCAGTGAGTACCAGCAGTCGTAGGATCAATACCCAGGAACCTACCTTAGGCTTGTTCACATTTTCGATATCGGTTTCATTGCGTGCGTTGTAAAATAAATTGAGCAGCCTCGAGATGATGGAAGAAATGATGATTACCACCAAAAAGATCAGGATACTTTCATACGTGTACGTATAATGCCCAATGGTTCTGGTCTTACCCAGAAAGGCCATCAATTGTTCAGATAGGAAATAATAGAATCCCAATCCCCATAAAATAGCGAGCACCCAACAAATGATGGCAAACCAATTTAACACACTTCTGAACCTGAGGGTAAACGTATCAAAATCAAAATATTTTTTAAGCCGGCTATTCTTCCTTGTTTCCACTTGTAAGTAAATGGCTTCTGCCAGTATCATGATCATGATCTGCAGGGATACGCCGAAATTAAGTCCGTTCACTCCTGCACTCATTAAAATCTTAGTGAGATTAAACCAGCCAAATACATTCAGCAACATCGCAAAAGCCTGTGATGCTACAAAGAACCAGGCCGCCCAGATGATGGGCCCTTTGTTATCCATATCCAATGCCAATGCTGCTTTCCGTAAACGCAGGCCCCATAATAATGCAAGAAAAGAGCCGAAGAATAAGGCCCAGCGTTCTATCAGACCTGTTTCAAAAAACATATTATCAAAACTGAAGCAGAGGTATACCACAATATTAACCATCCACAGGTAACGAATGGGACCACGCCAAACCTTCCAAACAATGAAACTGATGGAGAGTAACATGATCAACCAGAATCCTTCCACCATCAGATTGGGTGGATTGGGCAAAATAAATGGATACACGATCGACACAAAGGCGATCGCCGCCGGAAGGGAAACGCCTTTTAAATACACGATCCCTTCTATCAATGCACTGTTATTGTTTTTTTGCATCAGGTACACATTTCTGCGCATCCACAAAAACAATAACAATACCAGTGCAATAAATACATAAAAGTATTTCCGATAGGTAAGGGTATAGAGTTTTACCACCGTTACATTTTTATACACCGATGCCCGAACCGAGCTGTCCATCACCCGCACATAGTCGCTTTGCTTTGCCTGCCAGAGCGGCTTGGTATCCGGAATAAAGAAATTGTTCTGGCCAATAGCAATGTATTCTTTTAATGTATTCAATAATTCGGCACAAGTATATTCTGTATCGGTCAATTTGATCAGGATCTTTGCCAGTGCCGCCAGGTGTGTCTTACGCAAAGTATCGACATTGTTCAGTTTAGTAGTCAGTAAGAAGGCTTCAACGACTATCTGGTCGCGCATCATTGAATCGGTAGGCAATTGTTTGTACAGGCTGTCGCTCGTGAGCGAATTCATTACTTCCTTTATTTTTACCAGCTTATCGTAATATTTAAAAACCCGCTGCTGATAGGTCTTGATACTTTCATTATACTGATTGATCTGACTATAGGCGGCGTTGAGGGTGCGCAGGCTCTGATTGGCTCCATATTTAACCAGATAACCCCTGATCTGATTCATATTTTCGTTTATCCCGGGGAGATAGTCAACTACAAAAGCTGTATCGTAATTGCCTTTCAGCTGGATGCTGGTTTCATTCAGCATCACAGACACCTGTTTCAGGTTAGCACTTAGTTTTTTGTAGGCGGTATCAGAAAAACTATAGCCCTGGGTGATTAGGAATTCTTCCTCCGTCATGGGCTTGTCAGGAACAGTATCTGATTGGTGGGTACTGTCTTTTTTATTCTGCGAAAAACTATTGAGGAAGGATAGGCTACCCAGTAGCAATATCAATATCATGCGCATAGGGGCATGTTTCATTTGCATGAACTGTTTCATAATTATAGGATTAATACAAAATTCGATATTACATCACCCCCGCAAATTCATCTGCACTTGGTTATGGTCTTCAATACTCCATCAACCTTGCTACATATTCATTGAGCCTACTATAGGCCATGAAATTCTTTTCCAATTCAAGGTTAAAAGGAATGGGTGTATCCAGCGAGGCACAACGCATCACGGGCGCATCTAAATATTCAAAACAGTTTTCAGAGATCCATGCGGCTATTTCACCACCAATACCTCCGGTCAATGTGTCTTCATGCAGGATCAATATTTTTCCAGTTTGCATCACGGCTTCCCGAATGGCTTCATAATCTAATGGAAGTAGGGTACGCAGATCGGTTATATGAAATGAAATGGCCGGATGATTTTTTGCATAGTCCATTGCCCAATGCACACCTGCTCCATAACTGATGATGCTGATGTCATCTCCTGCAGATACCAACCGTGCTTTTCCGATCTCGGTTTCATAATAGGCATCCGGAACAGATCCGGTTACACTGCGGTATAAGGCTTTGTGTTCGAAGAACAATACCGGATTGGGATCATTGATGGCCGCGATCAGCAATCCTTTTGCATCTTCTGGTGTGGATGGATATACTACTTTCAATCCGGGGGTATGTACAAACCAGGCCTCGTTACTCTGACTGTGAAATGGCCCTGCTCCCACCCCGCCACCGGTTGGCATCCTGATCACCACATCTGCGTTTTGCCGCCACCGGTAGTATATCTTGGCCAGGTTGTTGATGATCTGGTTGAAGCCTACCGTAGCAAAATCGGCGAACTGCATTTCCATCATACTTTTGTATCCTTCTAAGCTTAATCCAAGGGCTGCACCCACGATGGCACTTTCGCAAAGCGGAGTATTGCGCACCCGTTCTTTCCCAAACTGCTGCAAAAATCCTTCGGTGATCTTGAACGCGCCACCATATTCAGCAATATCCTGTCCCATTAAAATTAAATTGGGATGCCGTTCCATCGATTGCTGCAAGCCATCTTTGATGCCATCCACAAATCTTTTTTCGGAAACTAAGCCACCGGTATTCGGATGCAGGGCAATGCGTTTATCGGTGCGTGGAGCATACACATCCTCCAATTCGGTATCGGTATCCACAAATATCGGCGTAGCCCCATAGGCAATATTCAATTCCGATTCAATGGTTGATTTATTTGTTTCGCGTATACCAGCAATATCATTGGCCGATAAAATATTTTCATCCAGCAGCCATTGCTCATAATTTTTCAGCGGGTCTTTCTTTTCCCAGAGCTCAAACAATTCCTTGGGCACATATTTTGTTCCACTGGCTTCCTCATGTCCGCGCATCCTGAAGGTCATGCATTCGATCAGGTAAGGTTTTTGCTCCCTGATGCAATAATCTCTTACCCCCAGTATCGTATCATATACTTCCAGAATATTATTGCCATCGATGCGCACGCCTTCCATTCCATATCCTTTGGCTTTATCAACCAGCTGAGCACAACGATATTGTTCTTCCACGGGGGTACTGAGTCCGTAACCATTATTTTCTATCAGAAAGATCACGGGCAGGTCCCATACTGCAGCGGTATTGAGGGCTTCATGAAAATCACCTTCACTGGTACCACCATCACCACTAAAGGCCAGGGATACCTTTTTTTCTTTTTTTAATTTATGGGCGAGGGCAACTCCGTCGGCAATGGCCAACTGTGGACCCAGGTGCGAGATCATGCCGCAAATATGATGTGCTTTTGAACCGAAATGAAAACTTCTTTCCCTACCCTTGCTATATCCATCGGCATTGCCCTGCCATTGCATGAATAATTTATGCAGGGGCATATTCCTGCTGGTGAATATTCCCAGGTTACGGTGCATGGGCATTACCCATTCATCGGGTTGCAGGGCCATTCCCACACCAACACTGATCGCTTCCTGACCAATACCGCTGAACCATTTGCTGATCTTACCTTGACGCAACAGCACCAGCATCTTCTCTTCAATCATCCTGGGCAACAACAATTCTTTGTATAACCCCACAAGGGTTTCGTTGCTAAGATTTTTTCGTTGAAACTGCATAAGAGAAAGCGGCATTATTGTAGCACAAAGTTAACTCATGTTTTACTAAGTTAGTCAGGCTTTTAACGAGGAAACAGACGGATATATATGAGCAGAAATGCCAATGAATCAAGCTTGCGGACCTTGTGTTTTATCTTTTTTTCCGGGGAATGCATTTTTATAGACCAGCGAATTGAAAAAAGAGAGTAAGCCGCCAAACAGTAAGGCATACCAGAAATTATCGACCTTAAATCCATGCACAAAATGAGCATCGAGCAGGATGATGCCCGCATTGATCACAAATAGGAAAAGTCCGAGGGTGAGAATCGTAGCAGGAAGGGTCAGCAGGATGAACAATGGTTTTACAAATGCATCCAATAATGAAAGAATAATGGCCACCCATATCGCTGTAAAAAAATCGACTATGGAAATGCCGGGTAATATCCAGGCCAGGATAAATGCATTTACCGAGCAAACCAATACTTTAAACAACCATTTTTGCATGGAAGAACTATTTAACTTTTGAAGCAATTGAAATATTCATAGGTCATTGGGGAGGTTAAAGTTTAAGGTTTAAAGTTTAAGGTTTAAAGTTCTTTTAATTCGGTGCATAAAAATGGTTTGTTGTGGCATCCCCCCCAACCTTAAACCTTAAACTTTAAACCTTAAACTTCTACACAACAACCAACTCATAAAACTCCTTCTCCACTAAATATGTTTTTGCCAGTTCTCTCAATTCTTCAGCCGAGATCGTTTTAATGGTTTTGATGGTATCATAAAAATAATCGCTATTGAGTTGATTCAATACGATATTTTTCCACCGGCCCATGATCTGGAAAGGTCCATCAAGGTCGCCCAGGATGGTGCCCATCAGGTAATTGCGCACGAGCGACAACTCTTCTTCACCCACCAGTTCTTCGCGCAGCAATTTCATTTCTTTATATATCTCTTCAATACTGGCCTCAATTACATCCTTGCCGGCTTCGGTACTGATCATCCAGGCCGATTGCTGCAGATGATTTTGTACATAACTGTGAATGCCATAGGTATAACCTTTGTCTTCGCGAATATTACTCATCAACCTCGAACCGAAATAACCACCGAATAAAGTATTCAGCACCATCGCCTTCATAAAATCGGGATGATGCCGGTTGGGAAATGGTCTCGCAATACGGATCGAACCCTGCACTCCGTCAGGATCATTCTGTACCCTTGATCTTTTTTCTGTCAAGGGCTGCACAGAAATTGGCTCTACTGCAAAAGATGGCTTTCGCATGCTATGGTTTCCGAAATGCTTGTTCAGCAATACTTGTAAGCCTGCTGGAATTTTTCCTGAAACAAAGATCGCGCAATGTCCTTGCAGGTAATATTGGTTGAAAAATGTTTTCAGCTGTTCTGTTTGCAGTGCATCAATATCTTCAGCATGGGTATAGGTTCCATAGGGATGATGGATACCGTACAAACTGGCATCGATCAAACGAGCAGCCACAAAATCACTTTTTTGCAAACTTACTTTCAACCGCTGCTTCGAATTTTGTTTGTAGATAGCCAGTTCTTCTTCCGGAAAAATGGAGTCGGTGATCATATCTTCCACCATCGGCAATAACTCGTGCAAGTGTTTATTGAGGGTAGATAAATTGATCACAGCCGTTTCATTGAAGCAAGACCTGCTGCAATAGGCACCGTAATATTCAAATTGTTCATTGAGTTGAAAAGCAGTTCTATTGCTGGTTCCGTTCTTCAACATAAAGTTGGTGGCGGCGGCTACCGAACGATCTTTTTCGAACCAGTTACCGGCATAGAACACCAGTTCCAGTTGGATCACTTCCTGTGTACCCGCATCGATGGTATATACCGGCACGCCATTATCGAGTTCAAAATATTCGTACGGCTTTAGCTGCAGGTTGAATTCAACAGCATCCTTTATCACCGGGGCTTTTTTTCTGTGCATGTTTAATTGTTGTTGGAATGATAGTACAACGTATTGCAGTTGTGCTCGTCAAAAATGATCCTGCATTCATCCTGTAATTGCTGGGCGGTTACCGCTTGGTATCGTTGCAATTCTATATTGATCAGTTCCGCGTCGCCCAGTAATTCGTACATGGCCAGACTAGCGGCCCGGCTCATCACGCTCATGTCTTCAAAGGCGATCATGCTTTCTGTTTTGTTCTTTACTTTTTCCAGTTCCCGCACCGTGATGCCATGATCGATCAGTTCTTTCAATACTTCATTCACTGCTTTTTCAGCAGCATCCATTTTAATGCCTTTTACCAGCTTGCCCTCAATGGTAAGTAAACCCGCATCGGTACTGCCCAAATGGTAGCATTCAATATTGCTGAACAACTGTTGTTCTTTTACCAGCTTCTGAAATAATCTAGAAGAGCCACCCCCACTTAAGATCTCGGTGATGAGGTCGGCCACATAATACCGCATATCCGTTCTGGGATAAATATGCCAGCATTTATACAAAGCATCGAGCGGCACATTGGCCGTTACTTCCATGCTTCTTGATTCCGTTTGCCGAGGTTCTACAGGAAGGTTACGGTCATATTTTTCTCCTGCCGGAATAGGAGCAAACCATTTTTCGGCCAGGGCCTTTATTTGATCAGTGGTAATATTGCCGGCCACTACCAGGATAGCATTGCAGGGCGTATAATGTTTAAAGAAAAATGCTTTCACATCTTCCAAGGTTGCCTCTTCTACATGACTCAAGGAAGCGCCGATGGTCATCCAGCGATAAGGATGGGTGGTATAGGCCAAAGTGCGCATCTTATGCCACACATCGCCATAGGGCTTATTGATATAATGCTCTTTAAATTCTTCGCATACTACTTTGCGTTGTACTTCCAGGCTTTTCTTACTGAAGGCCAGTGACAACATCCGGTCGCTTTCGAGCCAGAAAGCGGTTTCAATATTTTCGGCTGGAAGCTGACAATAATAATTGGTGAGGTCATTGGTGGTATAGGCATTGTTTTCGCCGCCCGCTTGTTGCAGGGGCTCGTCGTACACCGGAATATTGATGCTGCCCCCAAACATCAGGTGCTCGAACAAATGCGCAAAACCTGTTTTTGCAGGGTCTTCATCGCGGGCGCCCACATCATATAATACATTCACCACCGCCATGGGGGTACTCTTGTCTTCATGAACCAATACCCTTAAGCCATTGGCGAGTACAAATCTTTCAAACTGAATCATGCTGCAAATGTACGGAGGTTTGTGGTTTCAGTTGGGGTAGAAAGTTGGCAGTTTGCAGTTTGCAGTTGGCAAGGGTTTCGTTCTGAATGAAGGCGCTCATACTTATGTAAAGTATCGCTACCTTAAACATTAAACTTTAAACCTTAAACGTTTATCGTATACTAATCGTGTGCAAGTTTAATAACACCAATTTCTCGTTTCGTTTTACCAGTATCTTCAGATCAACATTGGGCTGCTGTATCAGGTTCTTATAGGTTTGGATATTATGTGAGATATTGGAGTCTACCGAAAAGATCTCATCGCCCGGTAAAAATTTTGCTTTATCGGCGGGTGAGCCTTCAATGATATCCACCACAGTGATCTTGCCGTCTACAAAATAAATACCCAGTCCGGTGTAGGCATAATCAAAGGCTTCGCCGTAATGATTATTTGGCAGCAGATGCACTTCCCTGTTTGGGTAATTAAGCACCACATTAAAACGGCGCAGCAGGTCGTTGCCGATCAAGCCGCCCACAAAGGGATAAGAAGTAACATTGTATTCATCATTATAAAGATAGGTGGGCACTTGCCTGAATTTATACGGGCCCAGCTTCACTTCCTTCACCACGGTCAATCGCATTTGCAACCTGCCTCCCATTCCTTCAGCCTGTGTTACCACGGGTTTTCTTCGTGAAAGCAATATGCCACTATCGGAAGCAAATTGTTCGCTCATTAAAAAACAGAGCCCTGCGCCGGTATCCAGATAAAAATTAAAAGCCGATTTTCTTTTGTCTTTCAGCGTTGCCCATTGAATAGGAAGGGCGGTGAAAACAGGATGCAGGGTGGTGCCCCCGGAGGGATAGCTGATCTTCCCCGGACTCAGCACATCAATGGTATTGTCCTCATAATTGATCTTTACAATATACCTGTTGAAGAAACTATACCCGATAATGCCATCTACTTTTTCGCCATACACGCTGCTGAGTACATTATAATCGTTCACATGAAAATTGAGGTGCTGCACACTAAGGCCGGGCAAGTGCAGGGTTTTATCAAAGGCAAAAGAAACTTTGCGGATACCGCCAATTCCGGTGATGGTGGTATCGGTAGCCTTTAGTGGAATATGAAATTCAAGGCAGGTGGAGGAATCGAGTGAGATACCTCCGCTTCCGGTATCGAAAATAAAATTGAGGGTATCGGGTATATCGGCAAACCTTGCCCTAACGACCATAACACCGCCATTGTATTGTTTAAACGGGAAGCGGGTAATGAACTGAGCCTCAGGCTGTGATAATATTTCCTGCGCAAAGGCAGCAGGTCCCGCTAGGGATAATAATATGAAAAATAAAAGCGTACGCATGTTCAGGTTAATCTAATTTACAATTTATTGGATGAAGTTTAGCAGCTAATTACATAAGCGGTGGGTGATTATTGAGCCGGTCATATTTAGCCCAACGGATTTATACCTGATTTTGGATTTTTCCCGTAAAACTGTCTGTTTAACATATAATTATGCCCTACCGCAGCCGATTAAAAGGCAATGACAGGAATTGACGTATTTTCGCGCTTCAATTTCCAAATGGTTCATATGCAATTGAATTCACTCTATCAAAAAGCTCTGGGTTTCGAATTTCTTTCGGTAGAAGAAGGTATGTTCTTATTTGAACAGGCACCCCTCACCGAACTGATGTGGGTAGCCAATGAGTTACGCAAAAAACAAGTACCCCACGGTAAGGTAACCTGGCAGATAGACCGCAATGTGAATACCACCAATGTATGTATCGCCAATTGTAAATTCTGTAATTTTTACCGAATCCCGGGTCATGCTGAAGCCTATATCACCGATATTGAAAGTTATAAGGTCAAGATCGAAGAGACCCTGAAATATGGTGGCGACCAATTGTTGTTGCAGGGTGGACATCATCCCGAACTGGGACTATCATTTTATGTTGATCTTTTTTCGCAGCTGAAAAAATTATATCCCCAGTTAAAACTGCATACCCTTGGGCCCCCGGAAGTTGCGCATATCACCAAACTGGAAAAATCTACCCATCGTGAAGTATTGCAGGCACTGAAAGCTGCGGGTATGGATAGCCTTCCCGGTGCCGGTGCAGAGATATTAACGGATAGGGTTAGACGCCTGATCAGCAAAGGAAAATGTGGCGCCCAGGAATGGCTCGATATCATGCACGAAGCCCATGAGTTGGATATCACCACTTCGGCTACTATGATGTTTGGTCATGTAGAAACCTTGCAGGAAAGATTTGAACACTTAGTGAAGATCCGTGAAGTACAAAGCCGCAAACCCGAGCACGCAAAAGGTTTTCTGGCCTTTATTCCCTGGACCTTCCAGGATGTAGATACGCTGCTGGCCAATATTCGGGGTGTACATAACCTTACTACCGCAGAAGAATATATCCGCATGATCGCCCTTAGCCGGATCATGTTGCCGAATATCAAGAACATTCAGGCCAGCTGGCTTACTGTGGGTAAACCTGTTGCTCAAATTTGTTTGCATGCAGGCGCCAATGATTTCGGAAGTATTATGATCGAAGAAAATGTAGTGAGCGCAGCCGGTGCACCACACCGCTTTACCAGCACTACCATACAAGCCTCTATTCGCGAAGCCGGATTTGAACCCCAATTGCGTAACCAGCAATATGAATGGAGGGAAATACCGGAAGCGATCGTAGAACAAGTGGTGAATTACTAAACAATTTAACCGTTGAGTCGTTTATTGATGAAGCTGTTTCATTACACGCTGAACCGAAAGCACTATAACTAGTTGAACAAATACAGAACTGAACAACATAAAAACAAATAGACAGATGCAAACCAAAGACCCAAAAAAATTAATGCAAACATTCAGGATGATCGCCATTGCAGAAGGTATCTCCTTTTTGATCTTACTGTTAGTGGCCATGCCATTGAAATACATTTTTCATATTCCGCAGGCCGTAAATGTTTTTGGATGGGTACATGGTGCCTTATTCATCAGCTTTGTTTACCTGGCTTTTTCTGTGATGACCACGTACAACAAACCCATCAGCTGGTTCTTCAAAGCATTCCTGGCCTCCATCATGCCATTTGGAACCTTTGTTCTGGATAACCAATTAAAAAAAGAAGCAGAGGCGGTGTAATTAATTGTGTATTAGATTTGGAGCGATTGATGCGTTGATACGATGTCTTTCTTGATGTAAGTGTAGCTTTCTGGTACAGGCAACCTGGGAAAATATTTAACATCCCGGTTTATTTTTTTTACATTTGGTAACACTTCACCAACAAACCATTTTATGAACCTCCAATTCTTACTAAAAAGAAAAATAATTTTCTTTTTAGTGCTATCGTTTTTAACCGCAGGTCTTTCTGTTCAAGCGCAATCCAAAGAACAAACCCTACGCAATCTAAATAACCTGCTGGTGAATACCGTGATGGATGACCTGTTCACTCCACCGGTTGCCAGTCGCATTTATACCTACCCCAATATCGCTTTTTATACCTGCATCAGAAAAGATGATCCCAGTCTTCCCGACCTTACCGGAAAACTCAACGGATTAAATACTATTCCCGCAGAAACCGTGGCAGTAGATCATTTTATAGCCGCCTGCATTTCTTTTTCTTATGTGGGTCAAAGTATGGTGGGCTCCGAATATAAATTTGAAGACTGGAGAAAAGCATTCACCGATTCTTTACAGCTTCATGCCGACAACCCCTTGCTAAAACCCTCTATCCAATACGGTAAGCAGGTGGCCGATAGCATCATCGCCTGGAGTAAAAAAGACAATTATCTTAAATCAAGAGGAATGCCCCGCTGGGTGGTTTCCAGTAAACCCGGTACCTGGCAGCTGACCCCCGAAGATTATTCACAAGCCATCGAACCGCACTGGAATACCATTCGCCCGATGACACTGAGTAATGCGGCCCAGTTCTCACCCAAAGAAAAACTGGTATACAGCAGGGACAAAAATTCTACTTTCTACAAAACCATGATGGAAGTATACCGCATCGGCAATACACTTGATAGCAATAAAAAAACCATTGCGCTGTATTGGGATGATAACCCGAATGTTTCCGTGGTTCGCGGACACCTGAATTATTATATCCATAAAATATCTCCCGGCGGACACTGGCTCATGATCGCACAACAAGCCTGTACAGCCAATAAAGAAACCGTAACCAGAACCTCCCTCATTTGCACACTCACTACCATCGCCTTATTTGATGCCTTCATCAGTTGCTGGGACGAAAAATTCAAGACCAACCTGGTAAGGCCCATCACGGTGATCAATTATTATATAGACAAACACTGGAAACCCCTGATACAAACTCCCCCATTCCCTGAATTTACCAGCGGACATTCGGTGAGTTCAAATTCCGCAGCCACCATACTCACTGCTTTATTAGGCGATCATTTTTCTTTTTCAGATGAAACTGAACTACCCTTCGGAAATAAAGTACGGCAGTTTAATTCTTTTTATGAAGCTTCATTGGAATCGAGCAATAGCCGGATCTATGGAGGTATTCATTATCCCGAAACCGGCCGAATCAGTGTTTTGCACGGCAAGGCCGTAGGTCAGCATGTGCTCAATATATTGTACCCTGCTGCTGCCAACAAATAAAAAACTATGACACTATTGAACCGGCGCCATATCACCATTCTAATACTGTTGTTAAGCACTTCGGCCAAAGCTCAACTGACCAACAGTACCAAACTTTTTACGGCATTGCCCTCATCTACCACCGGGGTGCAGTTCAGAAATGATATTGTAGAGGATGAGAAAATGTTTTACTACATGTTCGAATACCTGTACAATGGTTGCGGCGTAAGTGTGGGCGATTTTAATAAGGATGGTTTGCCCGATCTGTATTTCAACTCCACCATGGGTAGTAACAAATTATACCTCAATGAAGGGAATTTTCATTTTAAGGATATTACCCTAACGGCGGGGGTTAGTGGCGGAGCAGGTATCAAAACCGGGGTAAATATTTTCGACATCAATAATGACGGTTATCCCGATATCCTCATCTGCAAATCGGGACCCGGACCTTCTGCCCTGCGGAAAAAGATACTGTACATCAATAACCACGACCTCACCTTTACCGACCGGGCAAAGGAATACGGACTCGATGATGACAGTCATAGTTCGCAGGGATATTTTCTCGACTACGACAAAGACGGTGATATGGACCTGTTCTTTGTGAACCAGCTCAGTGATTTCAACAGCTCCATGGCCATTCAGGCAAAAATGGTAAACGGGAAAATGGTTTACATTGAAGACAGCGCAACCGTTGGGGTAAGCAACCGTTTATATGAGAACCGAAATCGGAAGTTTGTAGACGTTACCGCAAAGGCCGGACTGATCTCACATAATTTCGGACTCAGTGCTTCTGTGTTCGATTTCAACAATGATGGCTGGCCCGATATTTATGTGGCCAATGATTTCAACAAACCCGATAATGTATATATCAATGATCATAATGGTCATTTTACCGATAAGCTAGGCAGCTATTTCAGCCATATCCCCTTTTTCAGCATGGGCACCGATATCAACGATATCAACAATGATGGACTGGAAGACCTGATCTCCCTTGATATGTCGAGCGAAGATCCTGTTCGGCAAAAACAATTGTTCTCTTTGAATGTGAATTATGATAAGTTTCACTTGCTCACGCGATTCAACCTGTTTTATCAATATCCGCACAACTGTCTGCAATTGAATAATGGCAACGGCACATTCAGTGAAATGGCTTTCCATTCAGGAGTGGCTCAAACCGATTGGAGCTGGGCACCCCTGATCGCCGATTATGATAATGACGGATGGAAAGATATATATATCACCAACGGACTGTTGCGGGATATCACCGACTGGGACTATAAAGAATTTGTACTGGATTCTGTGAAGAACCTGATGAGCAAGGGGCAGGCAGTAAGTTTGAGCGAATGGTTCAAACAGATCCCCTCTTCAAAGATCAAGAATTATTTTTTCCATAATAACGGATCCCTGCAGTTTGATAATTACAGCAGCGCCTGGACCGATGCCCCGGCTTCTTTTTCTAACGGCGCCGCCTATGTGGATCTTGACAATGACGGCGATCTTGACCTGGTGGTAAATAATGTACAGGATGAAGCCTTTATCCTCAAGAACAACAGCAACGAAAATCCCGATCATCATTTCCTTCGGTTCCGTTTCTTTAAAAATAAAAATTCTGCCGAAGAAGTATATGGCACCCGGGTAACGCTCACCAATAATGAAGGCAAGATACAAACCCAGCATTACGATCCCCAGCGCGGGTTCCTGAGTACCATGGAGCATGTATTGCATTTTGGACTGGGAGCCGCTACAGAAGTAACAAAGGCGGAGATACAATTCCCCTCGGGCAAGAAAATTATTCTTAATCATGTACCTGCCGATCAGGTATTGGATCTGTATGAATCCGATGCGCAAACCGATCCGGTAAAAAAAGAAACAGCTCCAGCTTTATTCACCGATATCAGCAACCAGAATGGTTTCAGGTATACCCATGTGGAGAATGAATACATTGATTTTAAAAGAGAGCCCCTGCTACCGTATCAGTATAGCCGCAAAGGACCTTACTATGCCATGGGCGATGTGAATGGCGATAAACGTGCCGACATCTATATTGGAGGCGCAGCAGGCATTGCCGGAAAAATAATGCTGCAACAAGCAGATGGAAAATTTACAGAAAGCAATCAGGCGGCCTTTATCAAAGACAAAGCGCAGGAAGATAATGGTGCGGTGTTTTTTGATGCCGACGGAGATGGCGATCTTGATCTTTATGTGGTTAGCGGTGGCGGAGAATTTGAAGCAGGCAGTAATTTATACCAGGATCGTTTATACCTCAACGATGGAAGAGGAAATTTCACCCGTTCCCCCAATGCCTTACCCAAAGAAAGCTTTAATGGCTCATGTGTAATCGCCCTCGATTTCGACGGAGATGGTGATATGGACCTCTTCGTAGGAGGAGGCACCACACCGGGAAGATTTCCCCAGCACGACAATTGTATCCTGTTGCAAAATAATAAGGGACAGTTTACAGAACTAACAGAAATGGTAGCGCCCAATTTAAACAAGCAGGTAGGTATTGTCAATGCAGCCAGCTGGGCCGATATCAATGGCAACAAAGAACCCCAGTTGATCCTGGCCGGAGAATGGATGCCCATCAGCATATTTGTTATGCAAGAAGGCAAGCTGACCAAGCAGAATGCTAACGTTACCGTACAAACGCCATTGGCGCCCCGCACCGATACCCTGGTAAAACTGGATGCGCTAACCGGATGGTGGAATACGGTAGTTGCGGAAGACATAGATCATGATGGAGACCTCGACCTTATTGTTGGCAATCGGGGTACCAATTCAAGGATCAGTTGTGATATCAACCAGCCCTGTACCATTTATGCAAAGGATTTCGATAACAACGGCAGCTATGATGCCGTGCTGGGTTATTACAACCGGGGTAAATGTTATCCCATGTATAGCCGCGACCAGCTGATCGACCAGATGTCATTCTTCCGGAAAAGATATTATCGGTATCACCAGTATGCCGGACAAACACTGGATGAACTGTTCAGCCCAGAACAAAAAAAGGGGATGGATATATTTACCACGGGTTGTTTTGAATCGGGGGTGCTGCTCAATAACGGAGATGGCAGTTACCATTTCATCGCTTTCCCGGAACGGGCTCAGTTATCTACCATCAATGATATGGTAGTAGATGATATTGATGGTGATGGCATCAAGGATATTGTAGTATGCGGCAACAGCTATGATGCCGATGTAGCCACCGGCAATTATGATGCTACGGCTGCCTTGTTCTTAAAAGGAGATGGGAAAGGGCAATTTACCGCATGGCTTCCCGGCTTTGCAGGATTGAATATACGTGGAGAAGCGAGAAAGCTGGTGTACCTGAAGAGCAATGCTGGCAGATCGTTAATATTTTTAAAGAACAGTGCCGCAGCGCAAGTATTTTCGCTTAAAAAATAATTTAGTTTTCATTTTACTTTATACTCAATTAGCTGCTGACCCCCGAAATATTTCGGGGGTTTCTTATTTCTATTCTGTTAAAAAAAATTAAAAACCAGCATTCCCTTAAACCCCGTTCTGCAGGTGAAGTCTATTATACATAACCAATTGTTTTACTTTTAAAATTTCTTGTTATGAAAAAAGATATACCCCTGGAGATCTCTAAAACAGAAGCCATCGTATTTATACTATTGTTATGCTGGATAATTGCTTCGTGCTTTGTGCCATTACCAGAAGTAAATTCACTGGGAAGTTAAGGTTCGGCTATACTATATATACCCTTCCAGCGCCGGTCTTTGTATAAAGGCCGGCTTTTTACACAATAATCAGAACGGGCAGCCGTTTCCTAATACTCAATGTTATTACTATGGAAAGACCAAGATCATCCAACAATCATCAGCATGTGCTTGTACAGGTAGTTCGGAGTTTTTTTGAAAAGCTCAGGCAGAATCCTGAATGTTACCCTATCCGCTTTTATAAGAAGAGTCGCCGGTTCAGGAGACACACGCATGCCCCGCTTGTAAAATAAGCAGGCGACCCTCGGAATTTACCGAACCTAAAAATCAGCAAAAGCACGCTTGTATTTAGTTACAGGCTTTATTATTTTTAAAGTTCCAAAATCCGATGTTATGCAAAAGAATGCTACAAAAACCAATTTCCTTAGCGCATTTTTCAGCGCAATGGCCCAGGCCTTACGGTCTCTTTTCCAATCCAGCGACAACAGGGAATTTAACAGGCTGAAAGATTTCATCACCTCTTAAGTAGGAATGGACGACAGCGGCATACAGTCTTGCCCCCGGCATTGATCCTTGTATGCTCATTCCGTTCAATTAACTGAACAGGTATTCCACATCTGATTTGGTGAGTGCTTTTACAAAGCTGGCATCGTCGGCGATCAGTTCGCTGGCCAGTTTCTTTTTCTTTTCCTGCAGTTGCAGAATTTTATCTTCAATGGTATCGATACAGATCATGCGGTAGGCGAAAATATTTTTCGTTTGTCCGATACGGTGCGTACGGTCAATGGCCTGTTGTTCTACGGCCGGGTTCCACCAGGGGTCAACGATATATACATAATCCGCGGCGGTAAGGTTCAACCCCACACCACCTGCTTTTAGTGAGATCAGGAACACGCGACACTCATCGTTATTCTGAAAATTTTGGATCGCTTTTTCCCGGTCAGTAGCCGAAGTGCTTCCATCAAAATATTCGAACGGAACTTCCTGTTCCTTTAGTTTTCCTTTGATGAGCGCCAGCATGCCTAAGAACTGAGAAAAGATCAGGGCTTTGTGGTCGCCGATATTTTCTGATATCTCGCGGGCCAGTTCATCCAGTTTGATGGAATGGTTGGGATATTTTTCTTCTTCATTCAATATTGAAGGGCTATCGCAGATCTGGCGCAGTTTCATCAATCCCTGCAAAATGGTCAGTTGAGATTTATCAATGCCCTGCTGATCAATGGTGCCCAGGATCTTGTCGCGGTAGCTGTTCCGATATGCATCATAGATCTTGCGCTGTTCTTTTTCCATTTCGCAGAACAAGATGGTTTCTGTTTTCTCCGGAAGGTCTTTGGCCACCTGTTCCTTGGTACGGCGCAGGATAAAAGGAAATAATAATTTCCGGAGATGTTCTTTCTGTTCCTGTTCACCAAATTTATCGATCGGCGTAGCAAATTCATTCCGGAAGAAATCCATGGTACCCAATAAACCGGGGTTCAGGAAATTCATCTGGGCAAAGATGTCGAAGGTATTATTCTGCAAGGGTGTACCACTCATGCAAAGCCTATTCTTGGCATTCATCAAACAGGCCGCACGGGTAACTTTTGAGGAAGGATTTTTGATGGCCTGACTTTCATCCAAAATAATATAATCGAAATGTATCTTCAATAATACCTGTATATCAGAACGCAGGGTGCCATAGGTTGTGATCAGGATATCGTGCTTCTGCAGTTCTTCAATATTACGGCTACGCGTACTTCCGTGGTGGATATGCCAGCCCAGGGAAGGCGTAAATTTCTCTACTTCATTCCTCCAGTTATAGATCAGGGTGGTAGGACAAACCACGATCGCTTTTAATGTACCATTGATCGACTTATAATATTGCAGCATGGTGAGGGCCTGAACGGTCTTACCCAAACCCATATCATCGGCCAGGATACCGCCCCAACCCACATCATTGAGGTAGCTGAGCCATTGGTAACCCGAGGTTTGATAGGGCCGCAGGATCGGCTGCAGTTCGA
>Ga0194056_10000168_pt1 | contig 31823 bp, 25 predicted proteins | sample SepL4413m_MetaG_FD_155458 | JGI IMG/M metagenome (GOLD analysis project Ga0194056, IMG submission 155458) | Anoxic zone freshwater microbial communities from boreal shield lake in IISD Experimental Lakes Area, Ontario, Canada - Sep2016-L442-13m | ecosystem: Environmental > Aquatic > Freshwater... | reverse complement strand
GCGCTTAGAATTATTGGCCGAAACTATTTCAATAATCAGGTCCGGAGCGCCAAGGCAACCTCTCTCATCCATTTTTAACAAATCGCAAATCACATAGATATCGGGCTGCAAAACAGTGTAAATCTGTGCGTTGTTTTTGATTTGCTTCCCCTTTGGCAGACGCACGTCCGAAGGGGCGTGATAAACTTCACATGGTTTATTTTCAAGGTAAACACCCCAAATTTTCATCATTTTTGCAGAAATTTTCTGATGTTTCCTCGAGGGCGCCGGGGGCATCAGTTTGATGAAACCGTCAAACAACTCACGCCTCACGTTGTCCATCCAGGTGAGATAATCGGCGTAGGTGTATCTTTTGTCGGCATCCAGGTTAAGTGTGTCCATCTTCACGGTATTTATCGCAAAGATAAGTTTTCTGAAGAAGAAAAGCAATATGCCTTAAATCCGGCAAAACAAAGGCAACTTATCTGACTTCTTTTTCGACCCATCGTTGCTGAAGCCCAAAAAACCGTCACATCAAAAAAGGTCCTTAATTGTTTTCATTGCCAAAAACATTTTATCGCTGTCAGGTAATTTTATAAACCCATATTTGATATAGAAATTCTCAGCCTCTTTATCTAATAGGTCAACAACCACGGCAAATGATCCTATGTGTTTAGAATTATCGTAGCTCCTGTATAATGCATCAACCAATAATAATTTTCCAATTCCTTTTCCTTGATACCTGAGGGCAATAGCTAATCTTCCCAATAATGTTGCAGGTATCGAAACATAAGATTTATGAAGTGTTATTTGAAATTCAGCGGGTACCAGATGCAAGGGGATACTGCTATTTGCCAATGTGTAATACCCTTGAATATGACCAGTTTCAGAATCTACTTTTCCGAAACAAGCTGACGATTTTCTTTTAACATCCTTACTGGCTTGATGGATGAAATAATTATCAAGAATATTCTTTCCGCAGGAAAAATCAGTTTTTTCATGTGTTGAGTTCAGCACTTCTGTAAGGTGACTCATTTCGAAGGGAGCGATTTATATTTTTTTGCTGCTGAAATCAAGGCTTTATTCGGTTTAGCCGGTTTTGTGATGGCATCAAAAAATATTTTGCTATCTCTTTGCGATGCAATGATCAGCTCTCTTTCTTCGATAATTTCTTTGGCTTTCTCTTGCACTGTCATTATCACAAAGTCCGTTAAGTTTCGATAACCCCCTGCGATAGCTGCTCTTTCAAAGAAGTTTTTTTGCTCTAAAGGTAACCTTGTATCAAACCTTGCCTTTTCTTTTCTTATCGTTGTCATGAAAGTTTTATTTTTCTACCAATGTACGGATAAAATACGTACAAACCAAATCTTTCTGATTTTAGATTTGCTCGACAAAACTCCCCGCAAATGCAATGAATGATAGTCCTGGCATTTCGTATACAACGCACTTCTGAGTTACAATGGATCAGTTTTGTAATCTGCCGATTTTCCTGAACAACAAAATCTACCTCTTCCTGCTTTTGGTTCTTTTAGTAGAAAAGTCTCATGGTACCGGCCCTTCCCAGGTTATTTATGCAGCGCCAGCACCTTGTCAAGCAGTCCGGCGAGATAAAACGGGAGACTAATGAGATTGAATTCTTTTCCTTCAAACGTTTTGACCAGATCTGTTTGCATGGGTTTTGCCCAGAACCGGATACCGGTTTGATGCGATACGCCATCCATAAACAGATGGAGGGAACGCAGTCTTGCCGAATCACCTGATTTTACTTCCACAGGGATTATCAGATTCTGATGCAGCACAAGAAAATCGACTTCGGCATTTGAATTTTTCGATTCGCGAACCCAAAATGAACGTTTCGCTGAAACTTTAAGGTCAGCAGCAAGTAATTCCTGGGAAACGATATGTTCGGCAACGGTCCCTCTCCATTGATCGCTTATATAATCAGGACCGGATATTTCCTTTTGAATACCATTGCAGTAATTTACAAGACCGGTATCGAACCATAGAAGGCGTGGTGATTTTTTAAGGTCGGGTAAAATAGGGGCGGAATATCCTGTCGAAGGATATACTAATTCAAGGAGCATGGCCTTTTCGAGGGTGCGAAACGCCTCGCCCATCTCGCGTGAGCGGTAGCCCGAATTAGCAAAGCGTTCAAATTTAATTCGTTGCCCTGAATATGCAAATCCAGCGTGCAAAATATGCCGCATGGAAAGTTGCATGGTACTGTTTCTCGCATACTTTTCAACATCATCCCGGTATCCCAGCAGCAAGGATTCAAAAACACGCTGCAATAAAACCATATCCCGGTTTTCTGCAAAGTTCGCAACGACCTCAGGCATACCGCCAATCAGCGAATAAAGATTGAAAAGCCGCATCATTTTATCATGCAGAATTTCCGGCAGTGAAATTGCTTCAAGCATCCCCAGCATTTCGGTCTCACCCATGGCGCCCAGAAATTCCGTAAACGAGCATGGCCTTAAAGGAAGATACTCAACCCTTCCCACCGGAAACGATATTTGACGGTCAATCAAACTTTCGAGCAAAGAGCCCGCGGCAATTACATGCAAATCAGGAATTTCTTCGTGAAAATACCGCATCATCGCAACCGCTTTGGGAGAATTCTGAATTTCATCAATGAACAGTAAGGTGGATTTATTGCTCCTCACTTGCTTGTTCGCCAGATATATAGCCATCATGAGATCGTCCATCGGATAAGCGACCTCGAACAGATTCCTGTCACCCTCTTTTTCCAGATTGAGTTTAAGAAAGACCTCATAGCTTTTCGCAAATTCCTGCACCACAGTAGTCTTACCAACCTGCCTTGCTCCCCTAAGTACGAGTGGTTTACGGTCGGGCCTTTGTGACCATTTATGCAACTCCCTTAAAATGTTACGTTTAAACATGATTTTGTGATAAATCAAAACACAAATATAATAAATAATGTAATAAAACCAATCAGTAATTACAATATTTATGTAATGATTTGTATCGTCATCTTTAATGATGGAATGGTTATTCAGCCAATCTGCTCTGGCTGATGGGTTTCTTATACTAAACCGCCGGCTCTTTTTCTTTTTCCCTGTCCTTCCTGGCCTTGTACAGCTTCTTACCACCATAGGCAGCGCCCATGGCCAGCAATATACCAAGGCCGCCATCGATTGGGGCGCCCACCGGGCCGCCACCGCCGCCACCACCTGTACTTGGGTTACCCGGAGGAGCCGGAGGAGCCTGTGCCCATACCGAAATTCCAAAACTTACTAAAACAGCTACAAAAAGGATTTTTACGATATTTTTCATGGAGATATTGTTATTTGTTAATGACTTTGGTTACAAAATTCTGGCTTGCTGTTGCAACGTGAATGATATATACTCCTGTTGAAAGCGGCGCTTCAATGCTGCTGATGCCATTGATCATTTGCTTTTGACTGCGGATGACTTGTCCGATAGCATTATATACGGTGATGCTGGCAAGATGGCCCTGCATTGAGGGTAGATCAAGGTAGATCCTGCCGTTGCTGATGAATGCCCTGCCGCTGACGGCTGCAGTGTTTTCCTTAACGCCTGTGACTCCGTTAAGATGAAGTACGAAACGGTCGGAGGCGCTGCCGGTTTGGTAATTGAAAGTATACACCGGCCCGGCTTTTAGATTTACCATTTTGCTTAGGGTTTTATCTTCAAGATAGATGGTAGTAGCAGGATTGAAGGATGCCATTCCGCTGGCCGTGAAGGTAACGTCGGAATTTGAATTGAGTGTAAAATCCAGTGGCACGGTGACCGGTTCTGCGCTCAGCGGGAGGCTGTTGATAGCCAGGTTTATGTTATCCGCAGTCACAGAAGACATTTGCGGAGCATCTTCTCCGCCGATCATTTTATAAGCATCCCATTCACCATCAAATCCGGTTGTTGCACCATCTGCAAAACGAACTACAATTTCATCGCTGGAAGTACCGGCATCGGCATGAATTCTTAACAGGTCAGCGATGGTCTCATTATTTTTCAGAAATGAGACCGAATTATGTACCCGCACATTATTGTCCATGGTTAAAACAGGGCTTGGAACAACGGCATATACGAAGAAAGCCTGTCCTGGCGCTATATAGCGGCTACCGCCGAGGGTTTCGACACCATTCACATATGAGGCATAATTGGCAGTGTTCCATACATACACCGCATCATAAATATAGGTTTTGGTCCATCCGCTTGCAGCATTCCAATCGATAGAGGAGGGATAGGGATTGGGCACGAGGTTTTTGCCTCTGTTGTTGGCAGCTGCTCCGCTTGTAAAGGAGGTGGTTGCCGTAAACGAACCATTGTTCATGGCTCCGGCAAAGTTGTAAGTCTGGCTTGTCCCGGGATAATATACCATGTAACCGCGTGTTACATTAAGAGAGTTTGTGGTGGAGATTCCCATATTGACCCAGCCATTGTCGACAGGGTTTGTTTGTGTTTCGTCAAAATAGTAGAGATACGAACCCGCGAAAAGGTTGCTGGTAGGGGCAGCAGCAGTAAGGGGAACCGAAACCAGATGATAAACATTATTGGTGAGGGTTGCGCTGCCGGCAATGTACCTCTGGATGGTGGCGTTTATACCGGCCGTATTATGCATCAGGGAGCCGGTGCCGGCCACAGTGGATTGTATAATAATTCCGTTGTTTCCTGCGCTGTTGGTCAGCGTACCGCTCACCGTCAGCGCTTTGCCCGGGGCGATGGTGAGTACGGCACCTGAGTTTATGGTAAGGTTGTTACAAATGGCAGGTGTGCCGGGAGCCTCATTCACAATCGGCTGGTTTGACGGGGCGCTGGGGATGATTACATTTGCAGATGAAATTGGTGCAGAGATGGGACTCCAGTTGCCGGAAGTGTTCCAGTCGGTTGAAGTACTTCCGGTCCAGGTTTTTGTTAAATCCTGCCACTCATATGCCCCCATGGTTGGGGTAGCTGCCCTGGTGGTTCCGGCATAATCGGTAGCATAGCCTGTAATTGTTGTTCCGGGAAGCGCTGCTGAGGGAATATAATTTGCCGCTGAGGTGCCGCCTGCATTGGCAAAAGACGGATTGGTATTTAAACTATTGGCATCCTGCGTTGTGGCGGTTTTCCAGAGGGCAAGTGTCGTTATGTCTGACCCGCTGAAATATCCAAGCACACCTCCTGTTCCCGGCGCATAATAATCATTGTAGTTCTGGGTTAAACCGGTTCCGCTTGGGTTTGTATAAAAGTATGCAGCATAATGTTTTCCCGTTGCCCCGCTGTTCGATCGGGCATTGTCGAAAATATTATTTCTGAAATCCCTTGTGTTGTTGTTTATTCCCTCACTGTACAGCGCATAACTTTTCAACGCTCCTGAGGCAGGTGTTCCGTTTATATATACCGTATTGAAATAAAGATTGTTGTTCTGGCCAGCTACACCTGTTTCGTAAATGCCGTAAATAGTTGTAATGGTATTTCCGCCCAGCGAAATGATATTGTTGGACCAGGTTGTTGCCCCTGCATATCCTGTTGCAATTTGTACCCCATAGATATTTGCGGTAGTCGAGCCACCCGTTGCAGCCAGACTGGTAATAAAGTTTTTTGAAACGGTACTGGCTGTTAACCCTACATTGCAATACAAACCTGTCACTACACTTCCAGTGTTATAGGAAGTGGCATTGGTCAGATTGGCAATGGTATTGCCCGAGATTGTATTCGCACCGGTTGCTGAACAACGTATACCGTATACTGTTTGTGAAGCCGCAGAAGAGGCTGATGTGGCATTGATGCTGTTTGCGGTTGACAAGCTGCCTATTGTATTTGTGCTGATGGTGGTCGTGCCGCCCAACACAGTTCTGTATATGCCATAGAAATTTGTGGCGCCCCCCCGGCAGAGTTTGCTGTGGTTATTGATCCGATGGTATTATTTTGACAGTCGGTGATTCCTGTGGAGATGTTATATATGCCGTAGAAATTTCCGTCTGTGGCACCGGCAGAATAATTAATGGACCCGGTGCCCGTGGCGGCGCCTATGGTATTACCCGTCACCGTTCCTATATTCACGCTTCCTGCCAATATATCCATCCCGTAAAAACCATAGTTTCCGGAATTGCTCCAGGAGATATTCTTAATGGTGTTGCCCTGAATACTGCTTGCTGTTCCTGTTTCGAAAGTCAAATACATTGCATAAAAGGGATTGTTTTGCGTTGCTGTTTTTGTCAGGGCAGTTCCGGCGCAAAGTGGGGCGCTGCCTCCAAAGTAGTTACCTGTAATTGTATAATTAATTCCGCTTGAAATCTCTAGGAAATACAATGCGCTATTAGCACTTGGAGAAATCGTAATTGTTTGATAAAAGCTGTTTTCCGAGATGGTCCATGCAGTAGAATGAATTAAATATATTCCAGTTGTAAAACCGCCCGAAAGAGCCACAAAATCATGAAAATTATTATTGCTGATGATATTCCCACTGTTTTCTTTCCCCGTCGTACCTGAAGAATAAATGGCATTCCATGGCATTAAGTTGAGCCAGTCGCGGGTAATATCATTGTGGTCGATCGTATTCCCGTTGTTGCCGGTTGTTCCGTTTGTAGTGCTGAACAGGAGTATTCCGAGAGAATTATCCGTTTCCGACCCCCAAATATTACAGTATTTCACCGTATTGTTTGTGGCATCGTTGATAAAACGGATGGTGGAACCTTGCTCAACTGATAAAGAATTAGTATTTTGATTGCGAATAAAAAGATCAGTTGTTGTGTTCCCGCCATTCAAACTTCCATTGATGGTCACGTTATCAGCCCCGTTGAGGTCGATCAGCGGTGCCAACAGATTTCCGGTGATGTAACAAGAGGCTGCTGTCGGATAAATCGTCACCGAGGTGTAACTGGCGCTGCCGCTGCCGCTTGCATTCAGTACCGCAGACACGCTTTCCGACGTACCTGACTTGATCTGCAGCGTGATTGCACCGGTGATGCTGCCGCTATTGATCGCAGTGAAAGCGGCTCCAAGAGTTGCATAATCGGCATTGGTGTTGCCAACCGTTTTAATTGCATCAGCTTTTGCACTTTGCACAAAAACACCGGCTACAAGCGCCAGTGTGAGCAGTAAAATTCTTATTCCGGCGGGGCCCCTCTGTTGCGGAATGTAATTCAAAACAGCAGAAAAAATTTTCATAGGTCTTTTGATGTTTAAAATGGTGGGTTATAGTTAATATTTTGGGTTTATGATGAGATTCTGTTAGGGCTTATTTTTCGTTTCTGTTAAGCATCAGGTACATTTTTATAAGCCAGGGCAAAAATAGGTCCTGTTTTTTTCTTAAGTAAACAATTCGGTGCTAAAAAATCTTTACAAAATCTTTCAAATAAATATATACACTTGAAAATCAATGTCTTGGATTGGATTTGGCTGCGTCATCGCTTGCTGACTGACTGACTTTTGTTAGGGCAATTACCTAACTACCATACAGTTAAACTGAAATGAAAGAAAATTGAAAGATCGTTTTACCCTCAAAAAGGCAGATCAGGAGAGGGAAGTCCCTGAAATTTGCCCAAAAAACCACCTTTCAATTTTCTTTCATTTCGTTTTAACTATCTGTGGATGTGACAGTTATTAACCAAAATCTGGTCAGGCTGTAAGCTGTAGTCCGTCCGAAATCTGATCTAAAACGTTGCATGTCAGGAACATATATCTGTTTGAAAGATTATGTAATGATTTTTGAGCCCCTGATTATTGGCTTTTGGTAAAGACCTGACTTATTTTTGCCCGAGGTTAAAAATATACCATATGACCAGCAATCTTTACGGAACAAATAAAATCCTGATCGCCCGTAACGAGGGAGCAGGCAAAGACGACATTTCCCTGCTTCTTAAGCGAACCGACGTAGAAGTGCTGATGGCTGCGACAGGCCAGGAGGCGATCAGTCTGTTGAACGATCACCCCGATTGCAGGATGGCTGTTTTCAGTGCCGATCTCGAAGACCTGAACGGTTATGATACAACCATCCTTGCACGATCTTTAAATCCGGGCCTCCCCATTATCCTGCTGGTGAACTACAGTAACCGTGAAACGATCAACCTGGCAGCTATGGTTGGTTGTGACCAGGTTCTGCAAAACCCGATTGAACCCGAAACCTTTGAAGTACTTCTTGACAAATTCCTCAGCCCTGTAAATCATGATTAAAGATATCCGCAGTATATATGTTTTCTATTCTTGTCACTAATTAAGAATCATCATTATGAGAAAGTTGGTACTTGTTTCTTTTGCATTGTTTCTGAGCTTTGGATCAATGGCTCAGCTTACCGGGGTAAAAACCATAAAATCATCCGGCGGGGATTATGCAACTTTCACCGATGCGATAACTGCTTTAAATACCGCAGGTGTCGGTGTGGGCGGTGTTACTTTTAATGTGGATGATGATCTGGTGTTGGTTGAAGATCCCCCTGCGATTACAGATCGTAAGGAAGATCTTCATAAACAAATAACATTCTTCTTACCGGGAATACCGGATTCCATAATTGTTTCCGATGCCATTAATTGTGCAATTTGCTTATCTTTGCACAAGGCAATCTATTTTTAATGAAGGCTTTGAGAATTATCTTTTCGCTTTATATACTCTTTCTCGCAACCCTTCCCTGTGTTGATTCGGTTGATAATTGCAGCCGGCAGGGCCATGGAGAGACCGGCCTTTATCCTCTGAACTCCAAATCACAGGAACATAACGACATCGACAGCTGCAGCCCTTTCTGCGTTTGCAACTGCTGCCAGGTGAACGTAGTCACCCAGGCTCTTGCTATCCTAGCCGAACCTTTAAGCGTTTGCATAAATACTTATAAGGCTGTTACCCTGGGTAAGATCCAGGAAATCCCCCTGCCGTTCTGGCAACCGCCGAAAGTGTCGTGAAACGTGGGACGTGGTACGTGACACGTGACACGTGATTCGTACATCGTACATCGTACATCGTACATCGTACATCGTACATCGTACATCGTACCTCGTACATCGTACATCGTACATCGTACATCGTACATCGTACATCGTACATCGTACATCGTACATTATTTCATCCCGCACCCAGTTTCTATTCTCCTACTTTCTAAGCCACACCCATGTTCGACAAAATAATCGACTTTTCAATCAGTCATAAAACGGCCATTGGAATAATGACGGTGCTGCTGATCATTAGCGGTATCTATTCCATGTTTCATCTCAAACTTGATGCGATTCCTGATATCACCAACAACCAGGTGCAGGTCATCACGATTGCCCCGACCCTGGCGTCTTCCGAAGTGGAACAGCTCATCAGCTACCCCATCGAAAAAGCCGTTGCCACTATCCCCGATGTATTGGAACTGAGGAGTGTGAGCCGGTTCGGGCTTTCGCTGGTGACGGTAGTATTCGACGAGAGTGTTGATATATACAGAGCCCGTCAGCAGATCGGGGAAAAGCTGAGGGATGCCGAAAAGCTAATCCCAAAAGGAGTAGGAGAACCTGAGCTTGCCCCGATCAGTACAGGACTTGGTGAAATTTACCAATACCTGATCAAAGTGAAGCCTGGGTATGAATCCAGGTATTCATTGAGCGATCTGCGAACCATGCAGGACTGGATCGTGAAACGACAGCTTCTCGGAACCCCGGGCATTGCCGAAGTAAGCTCCCTGGGCGGGTATATCAAGCAATACGAGGTGGCCCTTGACCCTAACCGCCTCCGAAGCCTGGGCATCTCGATCAACGAGATCTTCGAAGCCCTCGAAAAAAACAACGAAAACACAGGTGCCGCCTACCTCGACGAAAAACCCTATGCCTATTTCATCAGGGGGATTGGCTTTGTGCACAATCTCGATGACATCGAGAAAATTGTAATCAAAAACGTGAAAAATGTGCCGGTCCTGATCAGGGATGTGGGAAAAGTACAGTTCGGCCATGCGAACCGCTACGGGGCTGTGGTCGAAGCTGGAAAGGGTGAAGTCACAGGCGGCATGGTGATGATGCTCAAGGGAGAAAATTCGGTGGAAGTCATCAAACGGGTCAAGGATAAGATAACCCAGATCGGAAAGTCCCTGCCCGAGGGGGTGTATATCGATTCCTTCATCGACCGTACGAAACTCATTAACAAAACCATCAGCACAGTCATGAGAAACCTTTTGCTTGGCGGATTGATCGTGATCTTCGTGCTAACAATTCTGATCGGGAATCTCAGGGCCGGACTGATCGTTGCATCCATGATTCCGCTGTCGATGCTCTTTGCCGTTATAATGATGGTGCTAACCGGAGTCTCGGGCAACCTGATGTCGCTTGGCGCCATCGACTTCGGGATCATTGTAGACGGGGCCGTGATCATCGTCGAAAGCGTGGTGTTCAGGCTTTTCCTCAGTGATCACCATAACAAAGGGATTATCAGGCTGAGCCGGGAACAGATGGACCGGGAAGTGGGAATATCGGCAAAGAAAATGATGCGTTCGGCCACTTTCGGTCAGATCATCATCCTCATCGTCTACCTGCCCGTGATCTCTCTCTCGGGCATCGAAGGCAAAATGTTCAAGCCCATGGCCGAAACGGTGATGTATGCTGTGTTGGGAGCTTTCCTTCTTTCCCTCACTTATGTGCCGATGATGTCGGCCCTCTTCCTCAGCAGGGATACAAAACACCGGGTAAATATTTCGGACCATATCATGAGGTTCTGTCACAGGATGTACGACCCTGTGATCAGGTTTGCACTCAATTATAAACTCAGCGTGATCCTGGCTTCAGTTGTGATCTTCGTTATCTCACTCATCATGTTCCTCAGGATCGACGCGGTATTCGTGCCTTCTCTCGAAGAAGGCGACCTGCTTATCCTGCCTAAGATACAAAGCGGAAGTTCACTCTCCCAGAGCATAGATACCTACGGTCAGGTGTCGGATATTCTTAAAAAGGAATTCCCCGAGGTCATCGACGTGGTTGCCAAGATAGGAGTAGGTGAGATCCCCACCGATCCTACTCCCATGGAAGCCGCCGATATGGTAGTCTGCCTTAAAGACAAGAAGGAATGGGTTTCCGCGACAACCAAAGACGAGTTGATCGATAAAATGAAAGAGAGGCTTTCGGGTATACCCGGCGTGAGCTATGAATTCATGCAGCCTATCGAAGCCCGTTTCAATGAGCTGATGACCGGCATCAGGTCTGATGTGGCTGTGAAGATCTTTGGCGATAATATGGATACACTTGCTCTGGAAGCCTCGAAACTGTCGAGCCTCATCAGCAACATCCCTGGAATAGGGGATATGAAGGTTGAACAGGTAGTCGGTCTTCCGCAGATCATTGTACGTTATAACCGCGACCGGATTTCGGCCGACGGCATGAACATAAAAGACCTGAATAAAGCCTTGAAAGCGGGGTTTGCCGGTGAACAGGCCGGGATCGTATATGAAGGTGAAAAACGGTTTGATCTGGTTGTACGTCTGGATAAGGAACACCGTAATTCCATCGAAGATGTAAAAAAACTGTTTGTCTCACTGCCATCCGGCCAGCAAATACCGCTCGAACAGCTTGCTGATATTCAGTTTGAGGATGGCCCCCAGCAGATCGCAAGGGATGACGGCAAACGCAGGATCACCATAGGGATCAATGTCAGAAACAGGGATGTCCGGTCACTGATATCAGATATCAGTAAGACGGTCGATAAAGAGCTTAAGCTCCCCACGGGGTATTATGTGACCTATGGCGGACAGTTTGAGAATCTTACGGAAGCCAGGAAAAGACTGGCTATTGCAGTGCCCCTGGCCCTGTTCCTCATTCTTATCTTACTGTATATGACCTTCAGGTCGGTCCGCGAGACCCTGCTGGTGTTCACAGCAGTGCCCTTTGCCGCAATTGGCGGTGTATTCGCGCTGTACCTGAGGGGAATACCCTTCAGTGTTTCGGCGGGGGTGGGATTTATCGCCTTGTTCGGGGTAGCTGTTCTTAACGGCATAGTACTTATCAGCAGCTTCAATCAGCTCAGAGATGAAGGCATTGACGACATCACCGAACGAATTTTGAAAGGAGTGCGGATGAGGTTACGGCCTGTGCTCATGACCGCTTCGGTTGCCTCAATGGGCTTCCTCCCCATGGCGATCTCCCATGCCACCGGATCGGAAGTACAGAGGCCTCTTGCTACTGTGGTTGTCGGCGGATTGATCACTGCCACAATTCTTACACTCGTCATACTTCCGGCGATCTATGCACTGCTCGAATCGAGGTGGAGGTCGCGGAAGAAACCGGTCTCCGGAAAGGTCCTGATCATGCTGTTGCTCATGATGGTAACAATGACGGGCCTCAGGGCACAAACTCATCCGCAGATCTTAACACTGAAACAATGCATCGATTCGGCCCTTGCAAAAAGTCCTTCGATAAGGGCCGCTGTTCTTGAAAAAGACTATTATCTGGCAGGGAAGCCGGCTGCCGTCAACATTCCCAAAACGGAGGTCGGGGTGGTTTACGGACAAAGCAACAGCATCAACAACGATGATGAATTCACAATACAGCAGAGTATCGAGTTCCCCACGGTGTATATTTACCAGAAAGAACTGGCAAAAAGCCAGTCGCTGGCGGCTGAGTTCAAGCTGGCCCAGGCCAGGAACGAATTAGTGTTCCAGGTGAGAAACCAATATTTCGCTTTGCTTTGCCTGGATGCCGAACGCGGACTGCTGAAGTCGAAAGACAGTCTGTATGCCTTGCTGGAAGTGGCAGGGGAGAGGAGGTTCAGGGCTGGCGAAACCGGATCGCTTGAAAAGATGGCGGCCCAGGCGGCCCGGATGCAGGCGCTGTACCAGTTGAAACAAAATGAAAGCCAGTGGCAGAGCGGGTTGCAGAAGCTCAAAGCCGTGATGAGCTTCAGGGGGAATTTTATACCCGATAAAGTGGCGCCGCTTCAGGAGCTGTATTCGCTGAGCCCCGATACCAGCCTGCTTACCGATAACCCGGTGATGCAGTATCTGAGACAGCAAACCGATATCGCGGGCCGTCAGGTTAAGATCGAAAAAGCAAAACTGTTCCCGGAGATATCGATAGGCTATTTTAACAAAAGCCTTATCGGCACCCAGATCATCGATGGAATGGAACAAAGCTTTACCCGTTCCGACCGGTTTTCGGGAATTGCGGGAGGGCTGTCAATCCCGGTTTTTTTCGGGGCCCAGGGATACAAGATCAAAGCGGCCGGCCTGGAACAGAGGATCAGCGAGCAGAAATACATGCAGCAGAAGAATGAACTCGAGGCAGGATATGCTTCTTTTCTGAATACCTTCAGGCTTGAGAAAGAGATGCTGCTGTATTACGGCAACACCGCGATGCCTCACAGCCGGCTGATGATCGCCAATGCAGGGAAAAGCATGAACGCCGGGGAGATAGGATATCCCGAATACCTGAAACTCATTGAGAGTGCGCTGGAGATACAGGGCAGCTATATCGATATACAAAGGAAATATTTTAATACCCTCTCGGCTATTCAGCTGATGCAGGGAAAAAACGAATAATTATGAAGACTTTAGTGATATCAAACCTTATCGTACTATTAATGCTTTGCTCCTGCAGGCAGTCCACCGAAAACCCGGCCCCGGATCAGCATAAAGCCGGGGAAGCTGAGGCCGTGACCTCAGTCGTTGAGCTTACAAAGCTGCAGGTGGCAAAGACCGGCATACAGTTTGGGGATTTCGAGAAAAAGAACCTTCGCGATGTGGTGAGAGTGAATGGTTACCTTCATGTTCCTCCCCAGAACAAAGCCCAGGTCTCGACCTATGTGGGGGCGGTCGTAAAGACTATCCTCGTGAGGGAGGGGGAATTCGTTCATGCCGGCCAGGCGCTTATTGAGCTCGCCCATCCCGATTTTCTAAAGCTCCAGGAAGATTATCTCGTGGCGAAAAGCAACATCGTGTTTTCACAGAAGGAATATGAACGGCAGAAGGAGCTTTCGAAAGACAATATCGCTTCCCGGAAAGCTTTCGAAGAGGCCGAAGCCAGGTATACAGGCGAAATGGCCCGGCTGGCTTCGCTTGCTGACCAGCTGCAGATGCTGAACGTGCCGGAGAAGGAGCTTTCTGCTTCTTCACTGCGGAAGACATTCACGCTTTGCTCTCCCATCGAAGGGTATGTGGGCAAGATCCTTGTCAACACGGGTTCCTTTGCCGAGCCCCAAAAGGAACTGCTATGCGTGATCGACAACAGCCATCTGCATGTGGACCTGATGATCTACGAAAAAGACCTTTCGAAGGTAAAGCCGGGGCAGAATGTGAACATTACCTTTACGAACATGCCGGAGCTGGTGATGTCGGCGAAGATTTTCAGCATAGGCAAGGAGTTTGAGAATGAGTCACGCACCGTAAGCGCTCATGCTGAACTGATGGGCAGCGGCAAGCAGGAACTGGTTCCTGGAATGTACGTGAACGGCCTCATCGAAACCGGTAGCGCCGATGCCGTGGTGATCCCCGAAATGGCTGTGATCCGCGACAAGGGCAGAGACTATATCTTCATCAAAGATCCTGCCATGCAGAAACACGAGGCAGAAGTGGCATTTACGCCTATCGAAGTCAAGAAAGGCGTCACCAACGGAGGCTACACCGAGGTAACTACCCTGGGCAAGCTCCCCGAAAAGTACCAGGTCGTCGTGAAAGGCGCGTACTACGTGCTTTCGCAGATGAATATGGGCAAGGGGGCGGGGTGCGTCGATTAAGTGGGATGCGGGATGCGGGATGCAGGATGCAGGATGCGGGATGCGGGATGCAGGATGCGGGATGCAGGATAAAGGATGCAGGATGCAGGATGCAGGATGCGGGATGCAGGATGCGGGATGCGGGATGCGGGATGCAGGATGCAGGATGCAGGATGCGGGATGCAGGATGCAGGATGCAGGATGCGGAATTTTTTCCCTACAGGCTATTTTGTATTTAAGGTTGCAATGATTCCTTTGAAACTTTCGAGACCTGCTTCAAGATTTTCAATAATCTCTGCTGCCAAATCTTCCGGGTCGGGAAGGTTGTCAAGGTCGGCCAATGATTTGTCTTTAAGCCAGGTGATATCCAGACTGGTTTTGTCCCTGGCAATGATTTCTTCATACGAAAACTTCCGCCAACGCCCATCGGGTGAGGTTTCTTTACGTTTATGCCGGTTAACCGGGTTGTAGCATGTGATAAAATCACTCAGGTCGCTGATTTTTAATGGATTTTTCTTTAATGTATGATGAATATTCGTGCGGTAATCATACACCCAGATTTCTTTTGTCCATGGATCTTTGCATGCCGTTTTATTATCGAAAAAAATAACGTTTGCTTTTACACCCTGGGCATAAAATATCCCTGTGGGTAAACGAAGTATGGTATGCAGGTCGGTGGTTTCCAACAATTTTTTGCGTACTGTTTCACCTGCTCCGCCTTCAAATAATACATTGTCGGGCACTACAACGGCAGCAAAGCCGGTTGTTTTCAGCATGGTGCGAATGTGCTGAACAAAGTTCAATTGTTTATTGCTGGTGGTTGCCCAGAAGTCCTGGCGATTATAGGTCAAATCATCTTTTTCCTGTTCACCTTCATCGTTGGTAAAAGTCTGGCTGCTCTTTTTCCCGAAGGGAGGATTTGCCAGTACATAATCGTAAGTTATTGGCGAAGCTGCGATCAAGGCATCGGCTGGGGAGATGAAATTATCGCTGTCGATGTCGCCAATATTGTGCAAAAATAAATTCATCAATGCCAGCCGTCTTGTTCCTGCCACAATTTCGTTTCCAAAGAAGGTTTGGAGTTTCAGGAACTTATTCTGGTCTTTGTCCAGTTTATTGTTTGACACCAGATAATCATAGGCTGCCAAAAAGAAACCACCTGTTCCGCAGGCAGGATCGGCAATGGTTTTCATGGGTTGAGGCTGAACGCATTCGACCATGGTCCTGATCAATGGTCTTGGCGTGAAATATTGTCCGGCCCCGCTTTTTACGTCTTCTGCATTTTTCTCCAGAAGGCCTTCGTAAATATCTCCTTTGACATCGGCGCCCATCACCAGCCATTGTTCGCTGTCGATCATGTCGATTACCTTCGCCAACATGGCAGGGTCCTGAATTTTATTCTGGCTTTTCGTAAATATTTGCCCCAAAATCCCCTTTTGTTTGCTTAACTCGCGAAGCAAGGCAACATAATGCAATTCCAGTTCCGCGCCTTTTCGGGCAGTCAGACTCTCCCAGTTGCATTCCTCAGGAATATTCAGATTGCGGTTGTATGGCGGCTTGCTATATTCATCGGCCATTTTTAAGAACAGCAGGTAAGTGAGTTGCTCCAGATAATCGCCATAACCAACGCCTACATCACGCAAGGGATTGCAAAAACTCCAAACTTTGCTGACTATACTGGAAGTATTGTTGCTCATTGTTTTTTTCTTTAGTGGCTTATTACCTTCTTATTCGTCAAGCATTAGCTTATTGGGACGTTTCTTGAGTTTTTTTAATTGTTCTCGTTCCACATCGCTTATGCTTTTGTTTGGAGTGGGTATATCTTCGGGCATTGTGCCTCCCACTCGTTCAATGGTTCCTCGCACTTCGCGACCAACAATAAAATGGATTTCATTCGCATCATCCGCAGTAGAAGCCAAATCTTTTTTTAGTTTTTCTTCGGTTTGCGAAATTCTGAACAAATTTGCAATCAACTCGGTGCTGCTCATAAAATCAAGGATCTTATCTTTTTCTTTCAGCCCTTTCTTTTGATGGATATCTTCGACTTTCATTCCACCATAAAGTCCCATATAACCCGCATTTTGAAAAGCGGCATACTCTTCATTATCGAGTTGGTTAAAATAGTCGGCTACTTCCTGTCGACGGGTTTGGATGGCAAAATAAGTCTGCCCCAACGCAATAACTTCTTTGCGCGGGTCGCCATTTTGCACAATCAAATAACAGGCATAGCGGGTAAGCTTAAAATCAATTAGAGGTTTTGAAGTAGCGCCAGCTTCTACGATTTTGCTGACCTCAGCAAAATGGTCAATTGCCCTGTAACCACTGTTCTTACAAGCAAGCTTTGCCCGGTCTAACACTTTTGCAAAATTGCGCCACTGCACATATTCAAGCAGTATTGCAAGTTCGCGGGCATACCAAAACTCAGAGCCATCATCGGCAATGTGTTTTATAGCTTCAAAGGCTTTGTATTCTTTTGCTTGCAAGTTGCTCATTGTCTGATTTTTTATAAATTTATTTCAGATGCTGTGGGTAATTAATTTCCCCTCAAACGCCTTCTTCAAGATACTTTGCCTTAATGTTTCGGCTTGCTGCAAACTTTGCCTGATGGTTTCTTCTATTTTATCGCAAACAGTGAGTTTGCTTTCTAATTCGGAGACGATGAGATTCTGTTCCAAAATGGAACAAACCTTAACTGGTGCATTCATCAATGCATTCTTCGTTAATTTCTTCCTTCCGGTTGTGCCAGTTGTTAATGGTAAAAATGGATAATAGCTGAGCTGAAAATTTAAAAAATCAATATCTGTATATTCGTTTGGTTTTAAAACATGGGCATGATTGTTAACCCAAGTCTTACCTGTAATTTTATAAGAAAATGGAATACTCCGACCTGTAAATGTTTCGTCTTCAACAATACAAACTAAAGGTTCATCAAAAATAAAATCATCGATCCAGCCAACTCTGCCATTTGCTCCATAATATGGAATATGTCCAGTTCTCTTAACCCTTTCATTTTTATTGATAGGTTTCCTTTTATAATCTAAGGACAATGCAACATCTTCAATTTTCGCCCATTTCCACCCCTTCGGCAACTCACCATCTTTCACATCCTTGTTGGTGAGTTTCCCTTCAAACGCCAATTTCAGCAAACTTTGGCGGTAAACCTTTAATTGCTGCTGTGCGATTTGAAGTTGTTTTTTGCCGTTTTCCAGATCGCTGAGCAGTTCTTCTATTTTGGAGACGATGGTTTGTTGTTCGGGGAGAGGGGGGATAGGGATTTCAAGTTCAGAGAATGCTTTTAATGAAATTTCTTTGAATGTAGTTCCACTTGCAACCTTTTCGGCTTTCTGCTTAGATGCTTTTAAATAGTAAAAAAGATAATCACTTAAAATTGAATTGTTTGGAACAATGCTTTTAAAACCCTGATTGGTGCATAATTCGTTACCTGCTATGATAACGTATCCTATTGGCGCTCTTGATGAAAAAAGAACAGAACCTTTTGGGATCAATCGCGCAGAAGAATTCTTTAATCCACTTTCTGTAATAGATTTTCTTCCTTGCAAAATGAATTTTTCCACATAGCCAGATAAATCGGCTGGTGAGATCCAGGAAATTTTCCCATTCCAGTATTCAGCTACTTTCGTTGAAGGGGTTCCACCTGAAATTATTTCACCCACCTCCCCCAACTTTTTGATTAGCCAATGCTTTGGTATGTTGGATTGTTCACTCATTTTTTGCTCCAGTCAAAAAGTCGTCGAAAAAGAAATCCATCCGGTCAGTTACATATCCATTACATACTTTTTTATGTACAGCCGGGGTTTCACTTAATTGTCCATCACATATTAAAGTACAGATAATCAATACAAATTGTTCTAAAAGGATGTTTATATCCAATGCTCATCACATAAGTTTTTAATCTAAAAACGACTTTCAGTTACAAATTTGTTACATACTTTTTCTCGTACAACCCGGGTTTCATCAAATATGAGGCGATAGATTTTCTTTAATCCTTCAGGAATTTGAAGAGGAAGGTTCTCGTCAACATAGATAATCATCAGGCTGCTTTTTTGCAGAAGGGTATTGCATCAATGATGAGCCTGAATTGTTATGGGTACGGGCATATTATGCACAAGGCTTTACTGAGTTTTCGAATTTTCTCTTCCTGAAATACTCAATTATTTCCTCTTTTGTCATCTTTGACAATTTCTCACTCAACCTTTTTCTTTGTTCACGCATAAATTCAACAGCGTCAAACGCTTTTTTAATCGTTGTCTCCATAAGTCATAAAATCTCTTGGTGAACGAATTTCTATTTGTTTATAGCCATTTTTAATGTTTATTGCATTATAACCTTGAATTCTCTGAATGTTTACTATGTGTTTAAAATTCCAGCTAATCAAAAAATCAGCCCGATTTATTGTAGCAAGTGCTATGTGTAAACAATCTGGAAGACTTGTTTGTCCAACAACTTTTTCTATAATGTACTGGGTTGCCAATTCAACTGCTTCTTCATTTGCTTCAATGAATTCAGTATTTTCAACTTTAATATTTTCCACCAATTTCTTAACATTATCGGGAGCAAGGGCTAACTCTTCCTGAGTTACCGTTGAAAATAGTAATTTAAATTCTCCTTCTTGAAGTCTCTTAAAGAGTGGTCTCGTGAATTCCGCAAATTCTTCATCGTAATATCCACCAAAAACGGATGTGTCTATGTACAGTCTTTGTTTCATTTAATAAAGGTAAGAAAAACTCACTTATACACACATAAGATCTTGTTTAGAATGAGGAGATCCCCGATTTAATATTTACACAAAAATAACAAATCCGGTTCGTGATTTGGCAAGTGTTTGAGAACTTTTTATTCAGGCGGCCAGGGCTTCATTAAGTTCAAGAATAATTTCATCTGTCCCCGTTCCAAACAGTTGCCACATCTTCCCTAATCCTCCTTGTGCATTAAATGGATTCAGGTCGAAATCTTCCTTTTCAATATGGAGACTGTTCACTACGTATTCTTTGATCATCCGCAGCCACTGCATTTGCTCTTCGTTGAACTTAATTGACCCAGCCTGTTTTTTAAACACCCATTCCTGGAAATTTTTATCGACCGTTCTATCGTAGGAGGTGAGAGTGAGATCCAATCCGCTTACCTTGCGAATGAGTGAAATGATAGCGGTTAGCTCATTCCGCGGAGAGCCGTTACATTGTTCCAGGGCTTCGTAAGCACGCCAAACATTCATAGGAGCAAGGCGGGGCTTATCGTTTTGCAGTTTCTCCAGAACCTCTTTGATCATCGTATAGGTAAGTTCACGCCGGCGGAAAGGCTGGTTGTAAAAAATCTGCAAGGCCAGCAATTCATCTTTATGATCGAGCATCCATTCCGAAAAATCTTTGATAAGCTCATTCGCTTTTTCTTTATTGTCTTTATCCCAGCCTGCTTTGATCAGTTCGTCGGGATTGGCAAGATCAATGCGTTGTTCATGTGCCTTGCGAACATTTTCAATATATTCGTTCAGTTCGCCTGTAAAGACTTTTGCAGCCTGATTCTGCAGTTTCCCGGTTTCGTTTTCAATGGCTGCTTCAATATCCACCGGGGCAGCGCCCATAAGTTCACGCTTAATCCTGGTCTCTATTTCATCGAGCACATCAGGATTAAAGGCGTTCAATAAGTCTTTTACCACCTGCGAAACGCTCTTGCCGCCTGCCTTTTCGGCAAAATGCGTTCTCTCTTTTTCGGTAATTTGCTTATCAAGGCGGATTAAGCGATTGGCCAATGAGGTAAATAGCTCCTCATCCCTTGCGCCCACGGCAATGGCCTGCAAAAGATCCTTGAGTGGAATGCCGGGTTTTTTCTCCAATGGACGGCTGTCGGTTTTTAAACTTTTGGTAACGCCAATGGCATCAACAATCACAAAGTGGTCTTTAGTGAATTGTGCAGTAGGCGTCACCTTTCGCAAATCATCCAATAAAATTGTACGTGTGCCCCTGCCCTTCATTTGTTCAAAATAGTTCTTGCTTTTCACATCCCGCATAAAAAGCAGAATCTCCAGGGGCTTCACATCAGTCCCGGTAGCAATCATATCAACTGTTACAGCAATACGCGGATGATAATTGTTACGGAATTGGGCCAGGGTGCTTTTCGGGTCTTCACCTTTCTCAATGATCCGGTCGTCGGCATCTTTCCGGTCTTTCTCTGAATTGTAAGTTATCTTTTTGCAGAAACGGTTTTCTTCAGCAAATTCTTCCCTTACAATCTGAATAATATCATCGGCATGGCTGTCGGTTTTGGCAAAGATCAAGGTTTTGGGTACTTCAAAATTCCCTGCCTGATCGAATCGTTCTTTGAAAATGAACGGCAGATTTTCTTTGAATGTTCCGATAATGGTGCGGATTTGATTGGGGTTCACCACATCCTTGTCCAATTGCTGTGATGAATATGTTTCATCTTCATCCTGCAATTCCATTCGTTTTTTACGGCTTAAGCGTTCCCGATGCTCAATGTATTCGCCTTTCCAAAGCGTTCCGCCTTGCTGAGTAACTTTGGTATCGATGAGAAAGACATCGCAACCCACGTTCACACCATCGGCAACGGCCATTTCATGAGAATATTCGCTAACCAGATTCTGGTTGAAGTAGCCAAAAGTTCGCTGGTCGGGTGTGGCAGTTAATCCGATTTCAAATGCATCGTAATATTCGAGTACCTGTTTCCACAAGTTGTAAATGCTGCGGTGACATTCATCGATCACAATAAAGTCGAAAAATTCAATCGGCATTTTGGGATCGTATTCAACCGGTGGAATTTCTTTGGGTTGGAATTTTCGTTCATTCGGGTTTTCCTCTTCAGCTTTTTCATCCAATTCAGTACCTTTCAAAATAGAATACAAACGCTGAATGGTACTGATGCAAACCTGGCTGTCGGTGGCAATGTAGCCTGACTTCAGGCGCTGAACGCTGTAAAGTTCAGTAAACTTGCGATTATCGTCATTGGGCACATAAGCCATAAATTCCTGTTCGGCTTGCTCCCCAAGGTTTTTGGTGTCGACCAGAAACAGGATTCGTTTCGCTTTGGCATATTTCAGCAAACGATAAATGAAGGTTATAGCAGCAAAGGTTTTTCCCGACCCGGTCGCCATTTGTATCAAAGCCCTTGGTCGGTTATTCTTAAGTGAAATTTCCAGTTTGTTGATTGCATCTATCTGGCAATCTCTAAGTCCGTGAGTTTGAAGTGCAGGTAAATCTTGCAGCCTTATCCGCAGTGATTTGTTTTTTTTAAGCCAATCTTTCAAAGTTTCAGGCCGATGAAAACTAAAAACCTCTCTGGCTCTGGGTTTGAGGTCGGTAAAGTCGGTAAATCGGGTAATTTCTCCGGTGCTCAAATAGACAAAAGGGAGAGGATCGTTGTTGAGATATTTAAGTTTAGCGGCTGCATAATCCTCGACCTGATTTTCGTGGGAGGACAATCTGTGGCCGTCTTCTTCGCGTTTTGCTTCGATAACCCCAACAGGTTTTCCGTCAACAAACAAAACATAATCAGTCTCTTTGCCATCCTGGGTAAGATAATACCTGACAATAACCCCTAAGCCTGCGTTGAGATTGATACGGTTTTTATCCTGGATAATCCATCCACAATTCAGCAACTGCTTGTCGATATGATCACGCGCTATTTGTTCCGGATCCTGGTTGGGCATAAATTTCAACAGTTTACCAGCCTTTTTTTCGTGAGGGTGACGAAACAAAAAAGACAATAACAAGTAACAAATTTAACGGATTTTATGGATTAACACTTTTTTCGAAAAGATGAGTCGGAGAAAGCCGGTCCTCATCCGCAGTCAAAGAAGATCAAGAGTGGTATACCCAATATTCAGAAATTTATCGCTTCATTTCAGGTAATACCTGATTGCTAAGATAGGAGAAATCATGATTATGAAGGTTTTCTGATTTGCTTATTGGCATTTATCTTCCTGTAATGCCCAATCAGTAATGGAATACCATTTTTCTCCCAGAAATCATGGCTTACAACTCCACTTGACATGCCTCCTTTACTGTATTTTCTTACAAAGAAATTTTGTTGACCTAATGTTGAACTACCTGTAAGTTCTTCCATTGCCGTATGTATTTGTTCAATTAACAGAGATTCACTTTCAGGAAAAGGTTTATTTGAGAAATAAGATTCCAAATCTTCCCATAAATAATCATCACCCCTCAGACCAAACTGGGATGGAGGAGTTTTGAAAATGGTTCTGATGATATTTTTTTTAAGGCCTTCCAATCTGTCGAATTGAAAAATTGAGTTTTCAAGTTTCAGGTCATTGTATTGATTAATGAAAATGGAAAACAATTCAGCATCAATTGGGAACAATTTGGAAAAATGAGAAAAATTGCAGAGAATAATATTTGTTGGAATTCTGCTTGTCCCGTTAAATTTTCCCAAAGCAAATGCCAAGTTTTGCTGTAATTTTCAGGGTGTTTTAAAAGTTTGGCAAATTCCAGATGTAAGTCGTTGATACTTTTTATCTGTTTTAAATCGATGGTTAATATCTGGTACATAGTTTGACTCCTTTGCTTGTAATCGTATCGTTGCACAGAATACTGGCTAAAGTTACAATAACCGAAAACGGACTTTGATCCGCTAGTACCGTGAAGACATGGTCGTGTGTCTATGGCCCAGTTGCAGAGCCAGGGCTGTTCCTCCAACCAGCGAGAACCGCTTCATGTACTTCTCTTTAGAAAGTCTGAGAAGGAGTTGTGCAGTGGTTGAAGGCAAATTATTCAAATCCACATTCATAGGCCTAAAATTACTTTTTCAATAAAATAACAACGCTTTTTCCACCTCCCGCTGGATAATATTTTCTGATTGACCTTTGCAATGATGACTGAGGAAACATTCCTGGATAAAAGAAACAAATCGTCAAGATCACCATATAGGATTACCTGCTCTGCCACTAACTCCTCAGGCAAATCGGCCGTGGGATCGTATGACCAGAAAATATGTTTAGGAAACAAGGCAATTTTCATTGATTCATCAACTAAATCAGGCATGTGTATTGATCAAAGATACGGAATTTTTCGTGCTGTTTGTCAAAATTCTTAGATTTACATACTCTAATCACCCGAAAAATGAATCACTGGTCGAAATACGTAGTCCGAGAGATATTGTAAAGGAGGATGAATATGAAGAATAAAACATTTGATTGCGTCGAAATGATGCGAAGCATAAGAGAAAAGCACAGAATCAAATATAGTAAAGCGCCTGCTTTGAGGAAAAAGAGATTGGAGGAGATCAGGAAGAAATACGGATTTGCTCCTATGAAAGAATTGCTGACAAGTAAGTAAAATCAGGGGGTAATGCAAGCCTTGCAACAGCGCCGATAATGGCAGAAGTGATTATGAATGCAGATTTAATACGGTGCTGGATTTCATCAGAAAACAATCCCGGACTTTTAATCGTATCTTTGCACTATATACCGGCTGAAGTTACAATAACCAGAAAACGGACTTCGTTCCGCCAGTAACGTGAAAACATAGTCGTGTGCCCCATGGCCCTGATGAGACTTAACCTTTAGCCGGATTTCTTTTTCTGATTTCTTCGATAAAATGTCGGGAAATTTCCTGCTTTATTACTATCTCTTTTGGAAAAAGATGACTGCCAATTTCATTTTCGTGAATGTCGTCTGTATAAATAATTGTCTCAGAATAGGTGATTGGAGACTAAGATTTTAAATGATACCTGGTTTGAATTTTTGCTTTCTGATCCTGGTTGGGCATTCTTCTTTGAAAGGATAAAGTCGGAGAAAAACGGTTGTCATCCGCAGACAAGGAAAGGCATGAAAAATACATTGCAATGTTGAAATTTATCATAAAAATCCTTGACATTTAGAATTTTCATAGTACTTTTGCTGTCAATAACACCTGCCACGCTTCCCATTTGAACAGCGCACCCGGGCAGGTTTTCGCTTTTATAGACATTAGTTTATATAGAAACGATTTCATCTTCAATGCGTTATACTAAACCCCCAATTACACTTCCAGACCAGGTGAGCAGGTTAAAATCGAGAGGTTTGCGATTTGTTTCTGATACTGAAAGCATTAACCAGTTATCCAATATAAGTTATTACAGGCTGAGAGCTTACACTTATCCTTTCCAGGACAATTCTGACCCAAATCACCCCTTTACTGTTTCTGTAACCTTTGAGCAAATAATCGAACTATATCAATTTGACCGTCGATTAAGCCAACTTGTTTTTAACGCGTTGGAGAAAATTGAGATAGCGATGCGGACTCAAATCATATATATTTGGGCAATAACTTATGGAAGCCATTGGCAGAATGACCCTTCATTGTACCGTGATCCGGTAAAATTTGCCAACCAAATAAACACACTTCATTCCGAAATTGACCGCAGCCACGAAACTTTTATTGACCATTATAAAAACTCTTATACAATTCCACCTGAGCCGCCTTGCTGGATGAGTCTGGAAGTGAGCGCCAAACGTAAGGAAATGCTGAATCTTGCCTTGTCTGAATATAAGCGATACAGGGAGATTGTTGTTAAAGGATTTATCAAGGCCTCAAAAATCCTGGTCGAAAACCATATTTACAATTACTGCGATATTCCATACAGCACACAATTAATTCCAATGGCAGCCATTCTTGCAAGGCTTGGGAATCAAATCGATAATCTCGGGAATAAAAACAAATTGATGCGATGGTTCTGGTGCGGTGTTTTTGGAGAGTTATATGGCTCGGCCAATGAGACCCGGTATGCTCTCGACTTATTGCAGGTCCCCGACTGGATCCTGAATAACGGAGATGAACCTAAAACGATTTACGATGCGAATTTTTCCCCCTCGAGGTTACATACTCTGCGCACCAGGAACAGCGCTGCATACAAGGGAGTATATGCTTTGCTCCTTGACGAAAATACAAAAGACTGGCTGTCGGCCACCAAAATAGACTTCAGTACCTACTTCTCGGAATACATTGATATTCATCATATCTTCCCTGTCGCCTGGTGTCTCAGGAACAATGTTCCAAGGAGTGATTTCGATTGCATCATCAATAAAACCCCATTATCCTGGCGCACCAACAGGATTGTCAGCGGGGATGCTCCGAGCCGTTATCTCGAAAGACTGAAAAAGAATGCCGGTGTTTCCGATCAGGAATTTCATAGTATCCTGCTTACACATGTAGTTAACCCTGAGTTCATGCAAAAAGATGATTTCCCAGGGTTTTTCAGAGACCGCAAGGAAAAAATCCTTCAGCGCATTGAAACCGCCATGGGCAAAACCATTGCAAGAGAGCAGGTCATTCAGGAGGAAGGTACTGTTAATGATTCAGAAGAAGAAACCGATGATGATAACATGACCATCACTCCATGAACCCTTCTCCTCCCGAAACCTCATTCATACTTATCTCAAAGCACCGCCAGTTAGGGTTTGTAGCCGAATTCAGGCTGGCAAACGGCAATGTCCAGTCAAATGAGGAACCACCTGCTGCTGAACCTATGATGATTAAGGAATTATCGACTTTATCACAATCCTTCAGCGACTCCGAAATCCACCGGCGGTTTTCACGTAAAACGGCCACACAAAGGGATTTCCTGAACCATCTGAATGAAGAGCTGCTGTTGACCCAGATCCGGCCTTTTATAGATCGTCAGATGGATAAATTGTTACATCTGGCTATTTCTCATAAGATTCAGATATGTTTTCAGGAAGGGCCTGCCCGGGAAAATCCAGGTGTGCTGCTTGTCGCTGAATCGGTCCCGGCCGAACCCTGGTTTTGCTTTACGAAAAGGGAAAACGGCTCTGATTATGTTTTGGAGTTGTACCAGAATGAGCATCGGATACATCTTCGCGAAAAAGGCAATCTCATCATCAGCAACGATCCCTGCTGGTTTAAAACAGGAAACCATTTGCTGTATTTTCCGCCGGGCTTCGACGGCAAAAAAATTCAACCCTTTCTTACAAAAGATTCAATACTCATTCCCTCATCCGCAGAAAAGAAATATTTCGGGAGTTTTATTCTTAAAACTCTGAAAACCGGACAGGTCAATGCTGAGGGTTTCACTGTTCAAACATTGCATCCCGAAAAGCGTATGGAATTGTCTCTGGAGGTCGATTGGCAGGGGATGGCTGTGCTGATCGTTTATTTTCGCTATGGCGACAAACGGATTATGAGGGGAAAATCACAAAAGGTTTTTATTGAACTGAAGATGGAAGGCGGAGATGCGGCTTTTTTCAAGACCGATCGTGATTTTACCTGGGAGGCTACCATGCTCGGGCTGTGCCAAAATATGGGATTTGAATTATTCAATGCAAATACCCTGGGTCTTCCCACCAAAACGGGAATTACTAATGTCGACCTTTACTCCCTGGTTGAATGGCTGAATTTGCAAGCTGAAGAATTAAAGCGTTCAGGCATCATCGTTTTTACCGACCGCTCGCCTTTGGCTTTTTATACGGGTTCTGTAAGTTCTGAAATAAAGATCATTCCCGGCAAAGACTGGTTTGATGTTCAGGCGATTGTCTTTTTCGGCGGATTGCAGATCCCGTTCGTCCAACTCAGAAACTATATTCTTAATGAAATCAGGGAGTTTCCATTACCAGATGGTGAAATTGCCGTGCTGCCGGCGGAGTGGTTTACCCGTTACAGCGATCTTTTTTACTGGTCGGCTGATGTGAATGATTCGCTGAGGGTCCCGCTGCGTCATTTCCACCTGGTCGGCGAATTAACCGCCGCTGAAGACCCGGATCTGAAACGCCGTCTTGAAACGCTGGATTATAAGCGGTTTCAGGATCTGCCAGTACCGGATGGTTTACATGCCACTCTGCGTCCTTATCAGCTGGAAGGATTGCAATGGCTTTATTTTCTTCATGAGAACCGGTTCGGAGGCTGTCTGGCCGATGATATGGGATTGGGTAAAACCATCCAGGCCCTGGCGCTGCTGCTTACTGTAAGACCATCGCCTCATAAAGCCACCCTTCTGATCATGCCTGCTTCGCTGATCCATAACTGGAGAAACGAAATCAGGCGATTTGCACCTTCGTTGAGAATGATGGAACACCGGGGGGCTTCACGGGGCGAATCTTCGCTTTTTTTCGATGCCGTGGATGTGGTCCTCACTACGTATGGAACTCTGAGAAACGACCTGGATTTATTTATCTCATACCACTTTCATTATGTGATACTCGATGAAAGCCAGGTGATCAAAAATCCTTCGGCCCGGATCAGCCAGGCAGTTTGCCAGCTGAATGCCAGACACCGTTTGGTCTTAACCGGTACACCTATCGAGAATTCAATTGCCGACCTCTGGTCCCAGATGGAGTTCCTGAACCCGGGGATGTTAGGCGGGCTGGCCTCATTTCAAAAAAGGTTTAAATCTCCTGAAACCGATGCTGAAAGGATGAGAAAAATCATTTCTCCTTTTGTGCTTCGCCGGAATAAGCTTGAGGTTGAACCTGATCTTCCGCCCTTGACCATCAAAGAAGTGCTATGCGAGATGAGCGAAGACCAGCGCGTAAGTTATGAACGGGAAAAATCGGCAGTAAGAAACGAGATCCTCGAAAAGCTTGAAAGCGGCGGATCTCCCGAAACCTCACTCACCATTCTGAAAGCCTTGATAAGATTGCGGCAGATTGCGAATCATCCCAGGCTTGTCGACCCGGACTATTCCGGCGAAAGCGGAAAGTTTGAAGAGATCATACGTGTAGCGATGACCTTACATGATGAAGGACATAAAGTATTGGTCTTTTCCTCTTTTGTAAAACATCTGAAGTTGATCGCAAACCGTTTCGACCTTGAAGGACTGAATTATACCATGCTCACTGGTTCAACAATCAAACGTGAGCAGGTAGTTGATATATTCAGAAAGGAAAGCGAAGTTTCATTTTTCCTCATTTCACTCAAAGCCGGCGGACAAGGCCTTAATCTTACCGAAGCCGGCTATGTGATGATGCTCGATCCCTGGTGGAACCCGGCTGCCGAACTCCAGGCCATCAATAGGGCCCATCGCATCGGACAGGATAAAAAAGTCATTGCCTGCAAATTTATATGCTCCGAAACCATCGAGGAAAAGATTCTCCTTTTACAGCAACGAAAGCAAGAATTAGCCGATGCCTTTATACCCTCGGGAAACCCACTGAAAGACCTTTCTAAAGAAGAGATCAGGGAGCTGTTCGGGTAAACTGATATCAGATGGCAGATGGCAGATGGCAGATGTCAGATACAAAAATAGGTATGGAATTCTCCTTCGTGCTGTTCCGTAAAGCTCTTATATCCTGCATCCTGCATCTTCTCAATCATAGGCATCGGTTGGAAAGGAGTGATGATCTCATAGATCTCCCCCTTGGCCATCGCGGCAGTTTCGCTTTTCACCTGCTCCAGAGGATGAATACCAGAAGCCAGTAAAGGCCTGGCATCCAATGTTGTTATAATGTTGGCTTTATTAAGCCATATTGGTGTTTCCATAGTTCAGTATCCTTTGTTCGTTTTCAAGTTTCCTTTTTTCAGTAAGATCCTGAGAAACCTCAAGGGTACCCAGGTATTCGCCTTGTTCATTTCTCAGTGCGAAATAATCAATATGAATGAATCTGCCTTGCATCTGTATCCAGAACGGGGCCGAATCTGCATGTCCGCTCTTAAAATCGCTGATGATCTTATCAACAATATGCACGCTTGAAGGCGGATGGCACATCCTCACGTCCCGTCCGAGAATCGCACGGTTACGGTCGAAGATCCTTTCTTTGCCCTGTGTAAAGTATTTCACTTTATCATTTCGGTCAACAAAAGTCAGGTCCACCGGCAGTGTGTTCAGCACAGCCATCAGCTCCTCGGCGCTGAATTTCCCGCTCGGCAGGCTTATGTTTCCTTCCTCAGCCGAACGCTGTTCGCTGAGTTGAATCCCTTCGGGTTTCCATTCGATAATGGGGTCGTAAAGGCAATACCCGATCTCGTTGGTCTGTCGGTAAATCTCATACCAGTCGGCATCAGTGAGCTTATCCATGGTCATAGGTAAAAGTATCTCCTCTTCCTTCATGATCATATCGGTGATGGCTTTAGCTGCAGGCTGAAGATAGACATCGATGGTGAATTTGACCTGGTCGGGATCGCTATAGGAAGCGGAAGACAGGCTTTCCATTGCATTTTTCAGCAGGACCCTGGTCTCGTCATGCTTGCCCCACATCACTTTGGGCGGACCGGTAATACCGTATCGTTCGAGAAATGGAAACAGAAGATTTTCCTTACGCCGGTAATGCTTGTCAACATCCATCAGACTGTTGAATAATGACTTCACCTTATTAAGATAAGCCACAGGGCCGATGGCAGCATAGAGCTCCTCTGCCTTATCGAATAGTTCACGGAGTTTTTTTACCACACCCTGAAGTTCCTTGTTTTCCTTTTTAAAGGTATCGACGGGATGACCCGGGGGGACAATAAGCATGCCCGAAAGGTCAATGCTGCCTTCAAGTACCGCGGCATGAATGTCGCACAGACGAAGAACTTCACTTTCGGGCAGTCCTTCGCTGATCAGCTCCTGTTCAACTTCCACCACGTCGCCGTAAGGTATTTTCGACATCAGTTCCATAAGGCGCTTCTTCACCTCTTCAGGCGCCCTGCCCTCATGAAGTTCGAGAATCATGTGTTTGAGAAGCCCTTTCCTTTCGGAAGAGTTGTTTATAAGCTCACTCATGGCTTTATCCTTTGATCATTGTGAGTACCATTTTGAATTTCTCCGTTGCATTTACGGCATGCGGTATGCCTGCCGGCATCACGATTGTATCGCCCGTGATGAGGTTGTAGGGAGTATTGTCGATAATGATCTCGGCCTCCCCTTCCACCACCTCTGCCATGGCATCAAAAGGAGCCGAATGAGTGCTGAGTCTTTGGCCTTTGTCGAAGGCGAATAAAGTTACCGTGCCAACCGGCCGGTCAATTACACGTTTGCTTACTATCCCGTCGGTGGAGTAATCCACGCTTTCAGGAAACCGGAACTTATTGCCCGGATTGAAGATGTTCTTTTCCATTTTTTGTTTTTTAATTATTTTTATCCTGCCTTTTGTTTCTCTTTTATAAAGTATTTGGCCGACAATATCGGGTGCCTTAACATCATCCCCGGTCCTGCATTCCGCATCACCTTTTTTATCTCCTCACGCATGGCCGGACTATAACAATGTACCGGACAAAGCCTGCAGGCAGGTTTCTCATCTCCATAAACACAATAATTCAATCGTTTCAGGGCATATTCCCCGAGCCTTGCACAGTCGGCACACAACTGTTTTCGACCATGAACCCGCTTGCAATACACTCTGATCATCGCGGTCAAAATTTTTTTTTCGGTAATGTTAACCTCTTTCATCTCATTTTATCTGATATCTGCTATCTGACATCTGTCATCTCTTAACAACCGACCATCCGCCCTTAAGACCAAAGATGAACCAGGCCAGGGCAAGTGTTCCCGTTGCAAAGATAGTATCACCGAAGACTCTCATCCAACGGAAAGTCCTGAGAACCGGGTCCTGCATGAATTCGGCTGAACGGGCATACCACATGCCATATTTCACGCTCACCCAAGTCTGGGCAAGGCCAACAGGAAGTACGCTAAGCAATACCATTGCTGCGAGGCCGATATTGATTGCCCAGAAAGCAAATTTGATCCATTTGTCATTCCAGACTTTTTCGGGCTCCATGCTTTTTAGTACAAATAACATAAGTCCGATGCCCAGCATTCCGTACACCCCAAATAATGCAGTATGACCATGAACAGGAGTGGTGTTCAGTCCCTGCATATAATATAACGCAATCGGTGGATTGATAAGGAAACCAAATATGCCGGCACCGACCAGATTCCAGAACGAAACAGCAAGGAAGAAATAAATGGGCCATTTATAACCTTTGATCCAATCGCTGCTTTTTGTAAGTTTCAGGTTTGTATAACCTTCAAACCCGATCAGCACAAGAGGTACCACTTCCAGAGCGCTGAATGTCGCTCCCAACGCAAGGATCGCTACAGGCGTCCCGGTAAAATATAAATGATGGAAAGTACCTATAATACCGCCGGATAAAAAGACGATGGTAGAGAAAAGCACGCCTCCCGTGGCTGTTATCACACGCACTAGTCCCAGGCGTACAAACAGGAATGCAATTGCAACAGTAGCAAACACTTCAAAAAATCCTTCAACCCAGAGATGGACCACCCACCAGCGCCAGTATTCGGCAATAGCTAGATG
>Ga0194056_10000164_pt1 | contig 31974 bp, 24 predicted proteins | sample SepL4413m_MetaG_FD_155458 | JGI IMG/M metagenome (GOLD analysis project Ga0194056, IMG submission 155458) | Anoxic zone freshwater microbial communities from boreal shield lake in IISD Experimental Lakes Area, Ontario, Canada - Sep2016-L442-13m | ecosystem: Environmental > Aquatic > Freshwater... | reverse complement strand
GTAGAGCTTAGAACTTAGAACTTCCCCTCCCCATGCATCTCTTCTACTACCCTATCGCCGATAGCTACTGGCTTGTGGCCGGGGTGGCGGCTGCGCTGCTGGCACTGGTCGTCTTGGTGGGGCCTGGAAGAAATAGCGTGTCGCTGCGCCGCCGCCTGACGCTGGCGTTGATTCGCTGCGGCATTATTCTATTGCTGGTACTGGGAATGTTGCGGCCAACCTTGGTCTATACGGAAACGCACAAGGAAAAGGCCACCTTGGTGCTGCTGATCGATCAGTCGCGGAGCATGTTGGTCCGCGACAGCCTCAACAACAAGACCCGTTGGGAATCGCTCCTGGCAACACTGGAAGATTCCGTCCCCGCGCTGCGCAGCCTGGGCCGCGACTTCGAGATCAAGGCATACACGTTCGATGCCGAGATCCATCCCCTGGAAGTCAAAGACGGTAAGCTCGTCCTGCCGGATAGCCCATCGGGCAACCAGACGGCCATCGGCGCGAACCTCGACGATGTACTCAATCAGGAGAACGGCAAGCGGCTCTTGGGGATCGTTATTCTCACCGACGGCCGACAGCAAGCCCTCGCCCCGCGCGACGCATCGGTGCAGGACATTGCCGCCAAGTTGCGGCACCAGAGTTATCCGGTATTCCCTGTGGTGTTTGGGCAGTCGCGCGGGCTGGGCGGCGTCCAGGACGTGGCCGTCGTCGATTTCCCACCGCCGGCCTCCGTCTTCGTTAAAACGGAAATGGCGATCCATGGCGAGATCAAAGTCAGCGGCTACGTCAACCACCCGATCCCGCTGCGGGTGTTCATGGAAACGCCCGAGGGCAAGATGGAGCAAATTGCCCAAAAGGAAATCACGGCCACGGCCGACGGCCAATTATTGCCGGTCGACTTCACCTATACTCCGGAAACGCCGGGCGAGTTCAAACTGACCCTGGAAGCCGTTGCTCAGCCCGGCGAGTTGGTGACCACGAACAACCAGCAAAGCTCGTTCGTGCAGGTGCTCAAAGGTGGATTGCACGTGCTGTATATCGAGGGTGATCTCCGCGTGGAACAGAAGTTCTTGCGACGGTCGCTCGATGCCTCGCGCGACATCAAGGTCGATTCCATCCGCCTCGATCCACGTCACAAAGAGACAAAGCCGAGCAACCTCATGGAACTGCTCAAGCCGGGCAAGTATGACGTCTTCATTCTGGGCGACGTCGATTCCACGGCCTTCGAGCCAGCGGAACTGGAGCAGCTCAAGGAGACGGTCAGCCGCGGCAAAGGTCTGATCATGTTGGGCGGCTTCCACACCTACGGCCCAGGCGGATATTTCAACACCGCGCTGGCCGAGGTTCTGCCGGTGGATATGGATCGCCTGGAACGACAATTGCTCGACACACCCGTTCGGGACGACGTGCAGCTTCCCGGTCCTCTGCGGATGCAACCCACGCCGAGAAGCCTGCGGCATTTTGCCCTCGCCTTGGCCGCCGGGGCGCAAGAGAATGCGGCGGCCTGGGCCAAGCTTCCGCCTTTGGAAGGCGCAAACCGTTTCATGGGGGTCAAGCCCAGCGCCACGATCTTGGCCGAGGCGGATGGCAAAGAAGGCCGGCCGCTACTGGTCAGCCACGAATTCGGCAGCGGTCGCGTGATCGCCTTTGCCGGCGATTCGACCTGGCGGTGGACCATGCGAGGCTTCGATTCGGCCCACAAGCGATTCTGGCGGCAGATCGTGCTCTGGCTTGCACGTAAGGATCAGATGGCTCAAGGCAATGTCTGGGTGCGGCTGGACAACACGCGATTCTTTCCCGGCAATCGCGTTGAGTTCACCGCCGGTGCCCAGTCGCCGAACAACGAGCCGATCACCGACGCCGAATTCAAGGCCGATGTACTCAAGCCCGACAACAAGCGATCGCCCGCAGTGCTGATTCGCAAGGACGAGCAACTGGCCGCTTCGTTTCGTGAGACGCAACTGCCCGGCGACTACACGATCGAGGTCACGGCAACGCGGAAGGGGGAGCTGCTTGGCACCGCGCGTGCCCGATTCATCGTCTCGCAGCAGGATCTCGAACTGGACAACGCCTCCTCCGATCTCGACGGCATGAAGGGCGTTGCCAAGTCCTCCGGTGGAGAAATCATCGAGCCGGAGCGGCTCCCCAAGTGGCTTGCCGAGCTGATGAACAAGACCGACTACCTCGACGTGAAGCAGGAAACCAAGAAGACCTTATGGGACCGGTGGTCACTCTTCCTCTCCCTCGTGCTTCTCTTGACCGCCGAGTGGTTTTTGCGAAAGCGCTGGGGGCTGGTGTAACTCCTGCGGAAACTACTCAGGCGATCACAACTTCCATCTTCTGGCCTGCCTGGAGAACCATTTCCGCAGCCAGTTCGATCACCACCTTGCCGTTCTCAATACGATGCCGGCAGGCGGCCTCCGTCCCGTTGACGGTAACGCGGACACCCTTGGGGTTGGCCTTGTCGGCCAAGGCGAAGGTCAAGGTACGTAACCGAAGCTTGCCCGACTTTAACTCGATCGTGTCGCCCTGCCCTGCGGCGTCGCGCAATTGGCTGAAGGCACCCCAGCCTTCGGCCGTGGTAAAGGCGGCGCGGAAGTTCTCGGGCGTCAGTCGAGGTGCGAAAGCGAGATGGCCCTTGGGACCATGATACTCATAGCCGCAGGCCGCCAGGAAGACGCCGTAACTGGCCATCGACCGGGCATAGTGGTCGCCGCACTCGACTTCGTTCCAGGGATTGCGCCGCAAGGCGTGGTAGCGGTCGTGAACGGCCCGCGTGATCGCCAGCCCCTCTTGGACCATCCCTTCCCAAATCATGTGGCCGGCCACTTGGTACTCAAAACCGTTCATGCACTCATTGAAGTAGAAGTCGAATCCGGTTTGGACACGGGCGGTATCCCCCTTGGGCCATGTACACATAATCAGTCCGGCCTCGCCCGCCATGGCGTACCAACGGCCGGGCTTGTTCTTGGCGCGGAAGGGGCCAACGTCCGGCGTAAAATTGTAACTCCAGAGCGACGCCAATGCCTTCTTCACGTTCCTCTCGTCCAGAATCCGACCCAATCCCACCTGATACGCCCAGCTTTGCCCGAAGACCTGATCGACCTCGCAACCATTGTAAGAGCCGACCGTCTTGATGTGATTCTTGTCGGGACTCTGGATGTAGTACTCCCCATTGAACAGATCGCGGTCGAGGCTTTTTCGGCCGAGTTCAACGATCTCGTGCATCTGCTTCGCGTAGGCGTCGTCTCCAACTTCGTTGGCCATCGCTTCGCACGCTCGGGCGGCGGCAAGGTAAAGCGAGCTGAGCCAGGCCACTTTACCAAACCAGGCTTGATCGAGGGTGTTGTGCTGCGCCCCTTCGAGGATTCCCTCGTGGTTGTCCATTCGCACCAGGCATTGCATGGCCAGCTTCACCTTCGGCCAGAGCTTCTGCAAGAACGCGGCATCCTTCGACATCTGGTGTTCGCGATAGGCCCGCAGGATGCAGCCGGCTTGGCCATCGACTGCCAGCCCAGCCTCTTCGCCACGGTGGTTGATAACGCCGGTCCTCAGATCCATCGCCGTGCCGAAGTCGGTCCGTTGCCGCAGGTCGCGTTCCAATTCGGGGAACAACCGGCCGACGGCGTGGGCGTAATGCCAAACGTGCGTGCAGGTGCCGGCGCAGCAACAAACGCCCTCCCAACCGTAGAACCGGCCGTTCTTGAGCCAATGACAGGTTGAGCTGGCCAGGATCGACGTATTGGCGAACGTCCGATCGAGGAACCAGTAGGGCAGAGTGGAGTCGTACCATGTGTCGTGCCAGAGCCGCGTCTGGCGATAGAGCGCGTCGAAGTTCTTGGCTACGTGTTCGGCAACCGCAGCCGCCGTGGAATAAAGGGTCGCGTAAAATCGCCCGTTATCCTTGAGTCGCAGATTTGGAAAATTCCAGGTGATCACAAACGTGACGGTGGCCGACTGGCCGGGCTGAAGCGATAGCTTTCGAGCCAAGGCTCCAACAAGCTTCTTTTCGATGGGGACCGAGGCCGAGGGTATGTCGGCAAGCTTGGCTTCGGCCAACGTGCCTGCCGGCAGCGATGCCACGCCGATGTCGGTCGCCTCCGGAGCAAGCAAGCCCAGGCTCATGGTGCCAAAATCGTGCTGTTTGCCAAAATTGGCGGCCGCTGCCGCGTTCGGGGCCTTTACGCTACCGTCGAGCAAGAGGATATCCGCTTGGCGGATGACGCGATTCTCGCGATGGCCTTCGCCGGCCTTCCCCGTGAAGAGGCGGACGGCATTTTGCAGCCAGCCGATCACCTCGACGCCGACATTCTCTTGGCTGGTGTTCTTCACCGTATAGCGCAGGATGGTTGCCGGGAGAGCCGACTCCTTGGCATCCAGGGGAATGAACGGCGAGAATGCTTCGAGCGAGACTTGGACCGGAGTTTTCGAGTCGGCATATTCAACCAAGCCGATCGGATATTCGCCGCGGAACGAGATGTCCGAGAAGCCCGAGCGGTCCAATGCCCGGTACTCGGTCTTTCCTCCCGACGACACCCGGAGACCGAAGCCCTGATCCAGGGGCGAGGCCGTCTTGGGCGGGTTGGCGTAGTGGCGATCGGCTGTCTTAAGACGCTGATTGAAAATATCCCAGTGCCAGAGCTTTCCGTCGCCGCCGAGATAAAGTTGCCCGGCGCAAATGCCACCGATCGGCATCCCGATCTTCTCCAGTTCCGGCCCGCGATAGACGGTCGGCGCGCCATGTGCAAAGAGCGACTTCACCCAGGCCGCGTCGAGTTTCTTATCGGCGGGAATCATCTTCTCGAAGTCGGATGCCTGGAATGGGCCAGCCATCACCGTCAGTTGTGGGGCCAAACCGGCCGCCGTGCCCAACGCAACCAATTTCAGAAAATCGCGCCGTTCGATTCCGCTGTCACAGCCCGACGGGCAGGAACACTCCTGGATATTGGGCTTGCTCTCGGCTTTGTTCTTCATCAGATCGCTCTCCTTGGGACTGAATTTGTGGATGAAATGATAATTCCGCTTCACGGACTCTTCAATTCGGTCTGGGGTTATCGCTGGGCAGGCTGCGGAGAGCCGAAACATTGGGCACACCACCGATGGCGATGCCGAAAAGCACTCCACGTCGATCGTCGAGCAATAACATGCACACCATTGTGCGGTAAGCCTCGACTCCGTGCAAGGATGGGCGAATGGGTCAGCCAACTTTTTATCCGGTTGGAATAATGTTCTCATCTGGTGGAACTGGAAGTCCATGGCAAGAACGATTAGAATGGTGTCAAATGACTTTCCCAAAATACCTTCATTCCATTCCATCAAGGAACTCACCATGTTGTGCCGTCCCCTCCTTACCCCCCTCCTTCTGGTAGCTCTTGCCCCCACATGCATGGCGGCTGGCTTCACCCGTGTCGCGGACTGTGTCGCACCCAGCGGCCGGTTACGGGCCGAGGTCGGAACCGACGCGACGGGCCATCTCGCCTGGCGTCTTGCTATCGCGGGCCGTTCGATCATTGATGTATCGCGGGCCGGCGTGATCGTGGCGGGGGTCGATAGCGGCGCGGCGGCCACGGTTGGCAAGCCGGTATTGCGAACCATCGATCAGGCATTCCCCTGGCGTGGTCCCGAGACTCAGCGCCGCGAGCAATGCCAGGTGGCGGAATACCCGGTGCAATCCGGGGGCCAAGCATGGACCTTCGAGGTCCGCGTCTTCGACGACGGCGCTGCCTACCGCTGCCGCATCCCAGGCACGGGAAAACGCCATATCACCGGTGAGTCTGCAACATTTGTCCTGCCTGAGGGTGAACCTTGTTACGTCAATCCGAACACTGCAACCTATGAGGGCATTCACATCCGCACCGCAGTGCAGGCGATCAAGGCCCGGGATGGTATCGGCATGCCCATGACGTTCCAGTTGTCGGCCGGCGGTTATGCGGCGATCACCGAGGCCCAGAGCATGGGCTGGAGCGGCATGACCCTGGAAGCCACCGGCACCTCGATGTTGCGGTGTTCCTTCCGCGATGACCCCAAGGGCTGGGACATCGACGGCGACATCGTCACGCCCTGGCGCGTGGTCATGGAGACCGAAGATCTCAATGGCTTGGTCCATGTCCCGATTGTCGATGCCCTCTGTCCGCCTCCCGACCCAACACTCTTCCCCCAGGGCATCCATACTCCGTGGCTCAAGCCTGGCCGTTGCCTGTGGCAGTGGTGGGCCTTTGACGATCCGGGCACGCACTGGTCGAAGCAAAAGGCGTTTGTGGACAAGGCCGCTGCGCTGGCCTGCGAGTATTACCTAGTGGACGAGGGATGGGAACATACTCGCCAAGAGTGGTTCAAGCCGGGTGAACCGGATCGTGCTTGGCCTCGCATGAAAGAACTCTGCTCCTATGCCAAGACCAAGGGAGTGGGGATCTGGGTTTGGCGCGGCTGGACTTTGGATAAGGGGCGGCAGTGGCCGGGCCTGGAGACCCACGCCAAGCGGGTCGATTTCTTCCGCCGCTGTCGCGAAGCCGGCGTTGCCGGCGCGAAGATCGATTTCATGGACAGCGAGAGCCACAACCGTTTGGAGTTTTATCAGGACTGCCTGAAGGTGGCGGCCGAAAACCAGATCATGCTCAATTTTCACGGGGCCAACAAGCCGACGGGCGAGGCCCGCACTTGGCCCAACGAGATGACCCGCGAGGGGATCCGCGGCCTGGAGTACAACAAGTGGGATACCAGCCCGCCATCCCACTACGCGACGCTGCCCTTTACCCGTCTGTTGGCCGGCCATGCCGACTTCACCCCTACCACTTTTAATCCGAAGTTCCTGAAGGGGACCACGGTGGCGCAGCAACTCGCCTGTGCGGTCGTTTTATCGACGCCGATGCTTTGCTGGGCCGAAAATCCCGACCTCTATCTGGCCAGTCCCGCGCTGGACGCAATCCGCGCCATGCCGGTGGTCTGGGATGAGACCCGCGTTCTGCCGCAAAGCCGCATCGGCGAATTGGCTGTGTTCGCCCGCCGCAGTGGCGACGAGTGGTGGGTGGGGGTGATCAACGGTGGTGGCTCGCGCACGGTCGAACTGCCCATGGATTTCCTAGGGGCCGGCGACTGGACCGCCGATCGTTACGCGGATGGTGCCAAACCCACGGACTTTGCCGTCACCCGCGCGGTGGTCTTATCGGCTGCGGATAAGCACAAGGTAGATCTGGCCGCCGGCGGTGGATTGACGTTGCGCATCCGCAAGAAGTGAGGACCGGCTGTAACGCTGGTTGGTTGCCGTAACTGTAGGGTGGGCCGAGTGAAACGAGTCCCACCATCTCTCCGCGTTTCTTCACACCAAAACACAAAGGTTGTTTCTATGTTTGTACAAACGATGATCGTCGCGGTTACCGCCTTCGCGTATGGCGGATGGGCGGTGGGCGCATGGGCGGAAGACGCAGCGAAACAGCCGGTCACCAAGGACACGGTTTTCTCGTTGAAGAAAACGCCGGTCTCACCCCAGGCCATTGTGTCGCAACGGCAGGTGGAGGATGCCGCCAGGTTGCTCAAGGGCGAACCCGTCAAGTTGCAGCCCGGGCAGAATTCCGCGGAACTGATTTTGGATTTCGGTCGGGAAATCGTCGGCACGATTCAGTTCACCGTGAAAGCAGATGCGCCCTCCCGACTTGAGGTCTACTACGGCGAGGCGTTGCAGGAAGCCCGCAAGGAGAATGAATACACAACCCGCTGGTACAAGCGGCCCAAAGATTTTCTGTCGGTCAAAGCAGGATCGCAAACACTCTCCAACCGCGGGCGGCGGGCGTTTCGCTATATGCGGCTTGTCGTGCCCAAGGGTGCTGCTGCAATCACGCTGGATCGCGTACAGGCGACGTTGCAGCACTATCCCGTCAACGAAACAGGCTTATTTTCCTGTTCTGACCCGCAACTCAATAAGATATGGGAGATCTCGGCCTATAGCACCAAGCTTTGCATGCAGCAGTGGTATGAGGACGGCATCAAACGCGACGGACTGCTCTGGGTCTCTGACTACCGCGTCGAGTATCTCTGCAATGCCCTGCTGTACGGCGACGGTGCCCTGGCCCGCAAGTGCCTCTTGCTGATGGCTGCCAGCCAATTTCCAGACGGTTCCATTCCAGCGCAGGCGAGCCGCGCCGGGGTCAGCCAGCACCCGTCGAATATCGAGTACATGCCGGGCATTCCCCGCGGGGTGAATGGCTGGATACTGGTCAACTACGACCTCGATTTCATCGGCTGCCTCCGAGACTATTACCGCTACACAGGCGACCGTGAAGGTCTGGCGCGGCTGTGGCCTGCCGTACAGAAACTGGTGCCTTACCTCATGAAGCAAAACCCCGGCAAGCTGAAGCCGCTCGGCAACTTCATCACCGACGCCCACTACAAGGAGACCTGGTGGGGATCGCATGGCGTGTTGGAAATGCAATACGTGATCGCCATGCAGGACGCTTTGTACCTGGCTCAGGTGATGGGTGACGAAGCACTCCGCAGCCAATGTGAAGCGTACCTTCCGCCCCAGCGGCAGCGCATTCAAGACGCCTACCTTTCCAAAGACCTCGGCTTCTTTCTTGACGAAACCGGCAACAAGACTTCGACCAGTTGGCACGTCAATGCGTTCAGCTTGCTGGCCGGCATCGGGGACTATAAGACGGTGGCTGAAAAGCTCGAAAAGAGTACGATCAAGGTGCGGCCAGCGACGGCCGGGTTCATGTTGTACTGGACGCTGGAAGCCAAATTCAAGGCCGGGCTAGCCACGGCAGCCTTGAACGATATCCGCAAGATCTATGGGCACATGCTGCGTTTCGGGGCGACGACGACCTGGGAGAAGTGCGACCTCACCGTGGAAGATCACCCCGACGAAAACGACGTTGCCGAGAGCCGCTGCCATGGCTGGTCGGCCGGCCCGGCCAATTTATTCCCAGCTCACATTCTGGGTGTGCAGCCGAAGGAACCCGGCTTCGCTTCCGTGCAAATTGAACCTCAGCTTGGCGATCTGCAATGGGCCGAGGGCACCATCCCCACGCCCAAAGGGCTGATTAAGGTTCGCTGGGAAGCCGGAACCGCGTTGACCGGAACCGTTACCCTGCCCGACAACATGACCGGCGAAGTGAAGGTGGGCGATCGAATTATTTCATTGAAACCCGGGTTGAATGTAATCAAGGCCGGTTTGTAGAGAATAGACAACCCTTTGAATGTTTACAGCAGTAGTCTCCTGACCCCGCCGAAACGCCTGACCGCAGGTCTCCCGGTGAAGGGGAGACCTACGGTCGGTCGTGTGGCTCGGTCGGAGACCGGCCACAACCGGGGGCGGTTCCTTGTTTTCTTTCCTGTTTTTCTGCTCCTCATATTTGTGTCGAAAGTTTTTATTTTGGCTTTGCCACGGTCGAATCATTGCCCGCAGGCTCGGCCTTGAATAACGGCATCCAATGGTAATACAACATCAGGGGCAACACCGAAAGACTAGTTTTCATCACGCGACCGCCAGATCTGCCCCATACGTCCTTCTCCGGGTCCCAGCTACCGTTGGCACAGCTATCAACATTGCGGACCTGCGTCCGCACCAGAATATCGCGCATCTTTCGATTCCAGGTGTCCCACTCGTATCCGTTCATGTTGCGCATGACCTGGGTCGCGTAATACCAGTAGTAGACATTGGGAAGACTCTCGTCCGGCAAGTGATTCATCAAATACTTCATACCGCCGGCAAGCATGGGGTTGTCGCGTTTGGTGCCGAGATATTGACGGCCCAGCAGCCCAACGGCGGTCATCGTGGGCGACGAACCAATGCCAGGCGTATAGCCATATTCCGTACCGTCGTGGATGGCCACGGAATCGAGGAACTTGCCGGCATTGACGAAGGCGTTTCCCCCGACGTTCAATCCGGCCATTTTTGCGCTCTTCAATGCCGTCAACTGCCAACCCAAAACCGAAGTGTCGCCCGGATCTTTGGGATTGTAACGCCAACCGCCGTCGGTCGCGTTCTGAGCCGCAAGGATGAAGTTCACCGCTTTCTGTGCGGCCTCACCGATGTGCTTGTCGCCGCTCAATCCAAAAGCTTCCGAGAGCGCAATCGTGGCCAGACCGTGCGAATACATCATCTGCGGTACGCCTTTGGCCAGGTTCCCATCGGGCTGTTGGTGAGCGATGAGCCATTGGACCCCTTGGAGGATATGTTCCCTGTAAGGGCCTTTGGACTTGTGCGATTGCCCGGCAGCAAGGAATGGCAACAGGCCCAGGGCCGTTGCCCCGGCATCGGCTGAAACTAGGCCCTTGCCGGTACAACTCTTATCCTTGCAGCGTTGCGTGTAGTTTTGCAGGCTCCAACTGCCGTCCGACATCTGGTGATTGGCCAACCAGATCAGTGCGGCAGTCACCGTTCGTTCGGTGCGTTTCGTACCGCCGCCGCTGGCCACCATGGCTTTACGGCTGCCGCTGCCGCGCCCGCCAAAACCTTCATTGTCTTTACTCTTTGGCCGCGGGCCAATGGCCGGTTCATCACCTTGATGTTCAAGGACTTTGCTATCGTCGTGATACACTGGAGTTGGAGCCGCTTTGGCTGGACTTTCCAATGTTGGGTCAACCATCAATTCGGCCGGCGGGGTTTCTTCGATCCCACCAATGTCGAATTTATCAAATTGATCCGGGGCCAACTGCTCCGACTCCTTGTTTGGCCCCGCCTTGACGTCGTCCAAGGCATTGCAGACGGAAGGACAGTAATGGACACCGGCGATCAGCACGATCGCCCCGAGGATCAGAGATGCCTGACGGAACATGACTCGCCTCCTGGGTTTGGGAACCGGAAATTCGTCGACACGACAAGCGGACGATAATCATCATACCGCGCGGACAGGCAATGGGGAACACTCCAAATTCCTGTTGCACTCTACAGCGAGTTGCTCAAGCCGTTCTGCGCGGGTAGAATGGTAGTTGTTTAACAACAGATGGCAATAAACGAGATGTTTTTCATGAGCACGGTTACGACAACTCATATTCATCTTGACCCAAGGGGGGGGGCTTGGATCGACGACACAAATGTTAAGGTTATCGAGGTTGTGCTTGACAAGATTGCTCACGAATCGAGTGCCGAAGAGATGCACTTCCAGTATCCGCATCTTTCGCTAGCTCAAATCTACGCGGCACTCTCCTATTATCATGACCATCAGGATGCCCTCGACGCAGAAATCCAAAGTCAGCTTGATTTCAGCGAAGCCTTGGCAAAAGTAGCCACCGATAGCCCAGCGCGACAGCGGTTGCGTGCCGCGGGAATTTGCCATTGAGGTGAGCATGCAATGAACGACAGCGAAACAACCCTGCAAGACGTGAAGAACACAATTGCCCAGTTCACCGCCGAGCGCGACTGGCAGCAGTTTCACAGCGCCAAGAATGTGGCCATGGCCCTGGTTTCCGAAGCGGCCGAACTGATGGCCCATTTCCGCTGGAGCGAGCAGGACCACGATGCGGACGTCCTGAGCGACGCACAATCGCTGCGGGAAATCCGATTCGAGGTGGCCGATGTACTGCTCTTGCTGGCCGAGTTCGCCAATGTCGCCGGAATCGATATAGCCCAGGCCGTGCAGGAGAAGATGGCGATCAACGCGGAGCGGTACTCGGTGGAAAAATCGCGAGGAACCGCGCGGAAGTATGACCGGCTGTAATGGCAGATGAACACAAAGGATAGCCACCAAACAGACAAAACAGACGAAAAAATCCTGCCAGTCATTAGCCGCTGCGGTTCGGCGCGAGCATCGCCGGGCCAGTAAAACTTATTAAAGGCTAAGCACCGAATAGATCACGTCTTTGACGATGCCGGCGGCCTCCAGGCTTTCCAGCACGGGGTCGAGGTCACTGGGCGAGCCGGCCAGAAGGTACGTCCATCCGTGGGCGTCGCTCTTCACCAGTTCACTGGTTAGGAACGCCGTTTCGCCCACCACGTCGCGTGGTTTAAGTTGCCGATTGCAGCGGATGAGGGCCGATTTTCGCAGGCTCTGCGACTCATAGGGATGCTCCTCCAGTCGAATTACCTTGCTGAGGCGTTTGACCTTACGGACCATCTTGTCCTTATTGGCCTCACTGCAATAGAAGGTGAGTACCACACTCCCGTCCACTCCCGCGCGTTGCTCAATCCCGTGGCCGACAATCGTGTCGATGCTGACGCCTTCGTTGCTGAAGGCGGAAGCGATGCTGGTCAGTGCCCCAGCTCGGTCGAGCACATGGGCACGGAAAACCCATCGACACATCTCTCGATTACTCATCTGCATGTTCTCCTGGCTTCAAAAAGTCCTGAGGTCTTCGTCGGGCATAGATGGCGCACAGCGCGATCGACGCCAATCGAGTTTCCAGCGTGTCCGATCGCGATAAGATGACGTACGGCACGGGAAACCCGACGGTGATGCTCGCCAGCGATGCCTCGCCGTACTTGTCCAAGGCAGCAATCATTTTGTAGAGGACATTGGCCGTGTCAATTCCGGGGCAGACCAGCACGTCCGCCCTGCCAGCCACCTCCAGGGCACCGGGCAGGTCGGGCATCCCCTTGATTGCCACGGAAGCGGGATCGGTGGCCAGATCGAACGACAGCGGGCCGCACACCACGGCGTTTTGCCAATCGCGGCTTGCCAGTTCCAGCCCCATGCGCGTGGAGGGCAAGGACGCGATCTGCTTCTCGTTGGCCGAAAGGATGGCCACGCGAGGCCGTTCAATCCCCATCACCGCCTGGGCAACGTCAACGGCATTGCTGACTAGGTCAATCATGCGTTTCAAATCACACACCGTGGTCACGCCTGCGTCGGTCAGCAACATCGGGCGCCCACCGGCAATCGGGGCCGCATCAAATATGGTCGCCAAGCTCACGGTTGGCCGGACGGCCAGCGGCAGGATATGGCGATTTATCACTGGGGTGGAAATGTCGCCCTTGAGCACGATATCCACGCCCCCGGCCTTCAACACCTTGATCGTGGCCGCAGCGATCTGCTCTTCGCCATCGGCCGCGATCATGTCGTCCGCGGCCACATCGATTCCCGCCTCTTTCACTGCGTCGGCCATGCGGTCCTTCTGGCCCACCAGAATAATGCGGTCCACGAACCCATGGTCCCGAGCAGACTCGACCAGGCGCAGGTCCTCGACGCGATGGCCGCCCGGCAGGACCGCCGTGGAGGGGCTCAATCGCCCCGCGATTTCAAGCAGATCGGTGACCCGTGTCAGCCGTTCCCAAGGAAGCTGGCCGTGGCTCATTGGCTCCTCTCCTCTTTCTCCAAAAGCTCGGTCCATGCTTTGTCCACTTGTTCCTGGTGCCAGGCAAGGATTCCATCCCGGTCGCCGGCAACCATGTTCTTGAATCGGGTTTGGATCTTGAACCAATCGATCACGGGTACAACGGTCTTGGGCTTATTATTGACTTTCCACCGACCGTGGTCAACCTCGTAGAGCGGCCACCACCGGGTCGCGACGGCAAGGCGTGCCAACTCGATGGAATCTTCCGGCTTGCAGCCCCATCCCCGATGGCAGGGCTGCAGGATGTTGATGAACGACGGACCATCAATCTCCAGCGCGCGTGCCACCTTTCGCATGAAGTCGATGGGGTTGGAGACCGAAGCCTGGGCCACGTAAGGGATGTTGTGCGCCAGCACGCAAGCCGTGAGGTCTTTGCGCGTCTGCTGCTTGCCGGAAATGACGCTGCCGTTGGGACTGGTGTTGGTCATGGCCCCACGGGGCGTTGCGCTGGATCGCTGGGTGCCGGTGTTCATGTAGGCGTTGTTGTCGTAGCACACATACAGCATCCGATGCCCGCGTTCCATCGCGCCGGAGAGCGACTGAAAACCGATGTCATAGGAGGCGCCGTCCCCACCAAAGGCGATGAAATTGATCTTCTTGTCCGCGGGAATCCGGCCCTTGCGCTGCAGCACGCGGTATGCGGCCTCCACGCCGCTGACGGTCGCGGCGCAGTTCTCAAACGCGCAGTGGATGTACGGCACGCGCCACGCGGTGTAGGGATAGATCGTCGTCGAGACCTCCATGCATCCGGTGGCGAAGCCCACGATGGTGTCCGGCCCGGCCACGTGCAGGGCCTGACGCAAGATGGCTGGCGCGGCGCACCCGGCACAGGACCGGTGTCCACCGACCAGCAGCTCGGGTTGGGCCGACATTTCTTTCAGGTTGATCGCCATGGATTTCCCTACGACTCCCTTAAACCAATATACCGAAAAACTCCGTCCGACTCACCGGACTGCCGTTTTGCAGCCAGTTCGGCAAACACGCCTTGCAGGTCGCTGGGGGTGATGTCCCGGCCGCCAAGGCCGTACACGTAGCTGACCAGCACCGCGCCTCCATTGGCAAACGATCGGACTTCGTGAAACAGCGGCCCGCCCGGCAGCCCATAGGAGATCGATCGATCCAACACGGCGACCGCGCCGACGTGCCGGAGGGCTTCGGCGATTTCTTCGCCTGGGAAGGGCCGAAAAGACCGCAGTTTCAGGACGCCGGCCCGGATGCCTTTTTCCCGAGCCCGATCCGCCGCCACCTTGGCCGTGCCGCAGGTCGAGCCTAGGGCGACGATCGCCACCTCGGCATCGTCGAGGCGATACGGCTCGAAAATGGCGTACTCCCGGCCGGTCAAGCGGCCGTACTCCTTGCCCACTTCGACGATGACCCTCCGTGCGGTCGCCATGGCCTCAACCACCTGACGCTTGCACTCGAAGTAGTAGTCGGTCAGGTGGAGCGGACCGACGGTAATCGGCTTGGCCGTGTCGAGCAAACGGAAGGCTGCGTCGTACTCGCCCACGAACTGCCGCGCAGCCTCCGGCCCGATCAGTTCCACGCCCTCCATGGTATGGCTGATGATGAAGCCGTCGAGGCACACCATGACCGGTAGGAGTACGTCTTTGTGCTCGCCGATCCGAAACGCCTGAACCACCGTGTCGTAGACTTCCTGGCTGTTTTCGCAGTACAACTGGATCCAGCCGGCGTCGCGAAGGAACATCGAGTCGCTATGGTCGCAGCCGATATTGACCGGCGCACTGATTGCCCGGTTGACGACCGGCATGACCACCGGCAGCCGCGTAGCGGCGGTAATGGCGCAGATCTCGGCCATCAGCAACAAGCCCTGCGACGAAGTGGCCGTGACGGTGCGCGCTCCGGCGGACGCTGCGCCAAAACACGCGCTCTGGGCGCTGTGCTCCGATTCGACCAGGATCAATTCCGTGTCCACCACGCCGTCGTGGACGTAGGACGCGAACTGGTGCATCAACTCGGTCTGCGGTGTGATGGGGAATACCGCGGCCACATCGGGATTCACGTCCTTCAGGGCCTCGGCACCCGCGTCGTTCCCGGTTAGGGGCACTCGTTTGTTCATGCGGCTACCTGTCAAGTTCCATCTCGATTGCGTGACACTTGGCCGGACATTCCCGGGCACAGATCCCGCACCCCTTGCAGTGATCGTAGTCGAACCCGACCACACGGCCGTTCTCGACTAGCACCGCGGAGTCCGGGCACAGGATCCAGCAGCGAAGGCAGTGAACGCAACGATCCTGGGCGTGGATCGGTTTGTACGTTCGCCAGCCGCCCGTCACGTAGCGTTGGCTGCTGCCCGACTCGAAGATGATCCCGCCGATGGGCATGTCTTTCCAACTCAGCAATTCGCTCACGATGACTGCACCTCCTCATAAGCACGCTCGATGGCGCGGATGTTGCCTCGCACCACGCGCTCGCCGAACTTGGCGAGAAACTTCTTTTGGATGTCCTTCTTCAGCGCGCTGATGGAGATACAGGCGGTGGCTTTGACCAGGGCACCGATCATGGGCGTGTTCGGCATGGGACGCCCGAGTTCGTCGATCGAAATTTTGGTGGCATCGACGCAGTACAACGAGCCCACTAGGTTGCCCACCGCGCCTCTGAGCTTGTCGCCGATCTCGCTGGCCGCCAGCATGGTGTTGATCACGAAGATGGTCTTGTGATCGGCACCCTCGGTGATAACCGGCATGCCGATCAGTGTGTCGTCCAGCACGACGACCACGTCGGGCCGTTCGATGGCGCAGTGGAGGCGGATCGGCGCGTCGCTCACGCGGGTGAATCCCCGAATCGGGGCACCCATGCGTTCCGGGCCGTACTCGGGGAAGCCTTGACTGAATCGCCCCTCTTCCAGGGCTACCTGTGCCACCAGTTGAGCGGCAGTCTTCGCGCCTTGGCCCCCGCGTCCGTGCCACCGGATTTCGATCATTTCACTTGCCATGCCGACACCTTTCCCACAATGCTCAGATCATTCAGTATAACCGAAACGTGCGCGATTACAAGACTTTCAGCATTACAGCGGGTTGTAGGGTGCGTGAAGCGAACTGCCCGGCAAATGGTGGGTTGCGCACGAAGTCGAGACGCTGAAAGCACTTACCGCTGTACTAGATCAGTTCGCGTAACGCACCGTTCGATGACAGCAGTTGGCAAGGTTATGACCAGGGCCTGTATTCGCCGACTACTGGTTCGCGGATACGCCGCCGCGGCAAGTAAGCTGACGGATCAGATCGATCTCCGTCTGGTTGAACGGCTTGCCGTCGGGTCGGAGGATATCGTGGAACCAGGTGGCCGGCTCGGCGTTGAAGCTCCTATTCCAACTCGACCAGGGGTATTGGGTCTGGATTTTACCCGTCACGAGGCCCCAATTGATCGCACCGATCCGCTTTTCCTTCATATACGGCAGCACCGACTGAAATGTGCAACCGGTGTTCCGGTTGAGGTACTCGGTACAGATCGCGGGGCGATCGCGCCGCAGCACAATTTCTGCGCGGGCCTTGAAGACATCCCCGCCGTTGTAGCAGTGGAAAGTCATAATGTCCGACCGCTCGACGCACAGCTTGTTGATCGGCGACATTTTGTTTGGATCAGCCCAGTCGCCTTCCCACAGCCCGGCCGTCAGCGGTTGGGTCGGGTTGACCTGGCGAGCCCAGTCGAATGCCTTTTCCAGTAGCCGTGCCGAGAGCTTGCCCTTTGAAGACGGATCCTGGCCGGGGTATTTTGAATTCTGGTCGTTACCCGGTTCGTTGTAGAGATCCCAGCAAAGCACGCGCTTGTCGTCTTTGAATCGGCGGATCACTCCCTGGACGTAGGGTTTCAGTTCGTCATGCCGCTCAGGTTTGGAGAGGATCGCCGTTCCAGGACACTGCAACCAGCCGGAATTGTGGACATGGGGCCTGGGCTCGCGTTGCTTGCCGGGCTTGGGGTTGGGATCCCAGCAGTCATCCAGCAGCACAAACATCACGCGAATGCCATGCTTCTCACAGATCGACAGGAACTCGTCCATGCGTTTGAAGAAGCCGTCGGCGTCCTGTTGATAGAGGATATCGTGCAGGTAGACCCGTAGCACGTTGAAGCCGACGCCCTGTGCCCAGGTGAGTTCCTGATCGATCGTCTTGGGATCGAATGTATCGGCCTGCCAAAACTCGAGTTGGTTAATCGCGGTCCGCGGCGTGTAGTTGCACCCGACCATCCATGGCTGGGCGGAGTACCATTCGGCTGCCTGCTTTTCGGGCCATCGCTCGCCTGCAAAGGCTGCAATGCCCAGGAGGAATACCAGGTGGACGGCGATCAATGTGCGATGAAGACTTTGAAACATTTACCAGACTCTCCTTGCTGTCACGATCATCACGCAATAGAATTGGACATGTTGCGTACCTCCATATCAGGCGCGCGGCTAGACCCTTCGGTGTCGTGAGCATCGAAGGGCCGTTTTCACCTTTCGTCCACCCCTCTGTCATAGGAAGGCATGTGTCAGGAGGGTGTCAAAGCGTACCTGAGTCCATAGTATCATTCGGCTAAAAGACTGTCAATACATCGAATTTTACGTCGAATTTTACGTGTTACAAGACTTCCGGCAAGCTACTTCTGTCCGCGGTTGAGATTGTCCCAATCCATACCAACCCGAAGCGCAAGCGAGGCAACGACTTAGCAACCTCGCTCGCGCTTCGGGTTAGTGTCAGTCTCAACCGCGAGCAGTACACTTCTGTGCGGAGTCACGCAAGGGGGGGCGAAACTCGTTGCCAATGACCACGGCTTTGGAAAAGTCGGCTCTCTACCGGGTTTGCGGATAATTGTGGTGCGGGTGTCCCGCCTGCCCAAGGTGTTGTGGTTGAGCCAGGCAGGCGAGACGCCCGCACCACAAACTTGGCGGAGAGCCGAAAAGTCAACATCAGGATGGCGTCATGCTCTGGTACTGGCAGGTAAGGACCGGCGCACCAATAACTGTCGTGTTTTGCGCATTCGCCGAGCGAGGGCAGACGGCACACGGAGTGTGCCTGCTACTTTTCTTGCGACACTTATTGATGCGCCGATCCTAAGTTGCCGAGCATCCTACGACACCAAAGCCGACGTTGTAACCAATCCATGCCCATGAACGTCCATCAAGGCAGGCGTTGACCTTGTTGATACACTGTGTTTTGCGATAGAATCTCTTTCGGAAAAAGCCCTTACCCCCGGCCCCTCTCCCAAAAGGGAGAGGGGGGCCTTACCCGCTGTCTCTCTCTCTCAAGGGAGGGCGGAGTCTGCGGATAGCCTTTAACATGCAGAAAGACTCTTATGAAGCGAATTATCCCTTGGATTGGCCGCGGAGCCGTGCTGTTGGGTTTTGCCGCGGGTGTGGTCGTGCTGATGCTCTGGCTTGCGGGGAAGTTTTCGCCCAAGGTTCCTGCAACTGCGGATGCCGGTCAGGCTCAGGCGTCCTCCCTCGATGGTCATATCGTGCGGGTGCAATTGATTCAGTTGCCGCTGACCGAATCGGCCATCGGCACGATCCGCGCGGTCCACGAGACGACCATCGGCTCGAAACTGCTGGCCCGCGTCGTCGAAGTGAACCTCAAGGCGGGGCAGAAAGTCAAAGCCGGCGAGGTTCTGCTGCGATTGGACGATACCGATCTTCGTGCCAAACTCCAACAAGCTAAGGCGGCCGTGGCATCGATCGAAGCGGTTCGTGCCCAGGCTGCCGCCGATGAAAAACGGTATGCCGCCTTGATTGAGTCCAAGGCCATCAGTCGTCAGGATTATGAAAAGGCCGTTACCACTTTGCGTTCCGCCGAAGCCGATCTCCTGCGCGCCCAGGAGACCGTCAACGAAGTGCAAACGAATCTCGATTCGGCTACCGTTCGTTCCCCCTTCGACGGCACCGTGATCGACAAGAAAGTCGACGTGGGCGATATGATCACGCCGGGACAGATGCTCGTCACACTCTTCGATCCCAAACGGATGCAACTGGTCGCCAGCGTTCGCGAATCGTTGACCCGCCAACTCAAGATCGGCCAGAGCATTGGCGTTCGGATCGACGGGCTGAATAAACAATGTAGCGGCACGGTGAGCGAAATTGTGCCCGAGGCTCAGTCCGCCAGCCGCGCTTTCCAGGTGAAGGTGACGGGGCCTTGCCCAACAGGCATTTACTCGGGCATGTTCGGTAGAATCCTGATTCCCTTGGAGAAAGAAGAGGTTCTTGTCATTCCCCGGCAGGCCGTGCGAAAAGTCGGCCAACTGGAACTCGTTCAGGCAATCGAAAAGGGCCGAACGATTCAGCGGGCAATCCGCACGGGACGAATCCTGGGAGATATTCAAGACGAGGGCGGGCAGGTGCTGCGAGACCAGGTGGAAGTTCTCTCGGGCTTGCGCCAGGGCGAACAGGTCGTGTTGCCCGCCGGATCGAAGCCGGAACAGGCCGCCCCAAGTTGTCCGGTTGAGCCTCTCCCATCTATATCATCGCAGGGCAACCATTCGCGGACGCTAGACATAGTAGCAGGCACAGTCCCTGTGCCGTCCGCTCCGCAACCACCAGTCGCAGGATATTTGTGCGGAAGCAGAGAGCGTCCAGCGAACGGCAGACGGAGTCTGCCTGCTACTATATCGCAGGAGACCAGCCGTGACTGAGCATTCCAGCCTTCCTGAAGTTCATGAGCACGGCTTCACGAATCGCATCGTGAAGATTTTCCTCGAATCGAACCTAGCTCTCGTTCTGATTTTACTGGCAACCGTCGTTGGCTTGGCGGCACTGGGGCTGACTCCGCGCGAGGAAGACCCGCAGATCGTCGTCCCGCTGGCGGATGTTCATGTCAACTTTCCCGGCCACTCGGCGGCGGAAGTCGAGCAGTTGGTTACCACGCCCCTGGAAAAGATTTTCTATCAGATTGACGGCGTCGAGTACGTCTATTCGATGAGCCGTGAGAATCAGGCGATTATCACGGTTCGTTACTATGTGGGCGAGGACCGCGAGCGGAGCTTGGTCAAACTCCAGAAGAAGCTGGATGAGAATGTCGATGCGGTTCCGCCGGGCGTCAGCGGCTGGGTCGTCAAGCCGGTCGAGATCGACGACGTGCCCGTGGTAACTCTCACGCTTTCCAGTGTAACTTCCGATGGCAGCACGCTGCGTCGCGTGGCCGAGGAAGTCACGCAGCGACTGGCGGGCGTCCAAGATGTGTCGCGTGCCTATGTCGTTGGCGGGCAGCCGCGCGTGATACAGATCCTCATGAACCCGGACCTTATGGCCGCACATAGTGTGTCTCCCTTGGAATTGCAGCGGGCCATTCAGGGTGCCAACGTCCGTCAGACAGCAGGCGACTTCCGCGCCAAGGATAAGCTCATTCGCGTTGAAGCTGGTCGTCCTTTCGAGAATGCCCGGCAGTTGCGCGATCTGGTCGTGGGTGTTTTCGATGGCCGGCCGGTCTTTCTCAAAGATGTCGCCCGAGTCGAGGATGGGCCGGAAGAAGTTGCCAGTTACGTCCGCCATGGCTGGGGACCGGCCCGCGGGTTCACCAAACATGAATTCTTCCCCGGAACCGTGCTGGGGAAAACCGTAGCAGGCACACTCCGTGTGCCGTCCGCCCAATCCGCCGTCACGATTGCCATCGCCAAGAAAAAAGGATCGAATGCCGTCTGGGTGGCCAATGCGGTTTTGCGACAAGCGGAGGAGTTGCGTGGGAAGATCGTGCCGGACGACATGGAACTTGTCGTCACGCGCAATTACGGCCTGACGGCAGACGAAAAGGTCAACGAACTCGTCGAAGGCTTGGCGGTTGCCATCCTCATCGTTGTTGCGCTCTTGACCCTGGGCTTGGGGTGGCGCGAGGCACTCATCGTGGCGGTCGCGGTGCCGGTGGTCTTTGGGTTGACATTGGCCGTGAATCTCATGCTTGGCTACACGATCAATCGTGTCACGCTCTTTGCCTTGATTCTCTCGCTGGGCCTTCTGGTCGACGATCCGATTGTCGATGTGGAGAACATCGTGCGGCATTTCACCCTGCGAAAGAAGGCCACCCGACGGATCGTCCTGGAGGCGGTCGCCGAGATTCGTCCGCCGCTGATTACGGCGACGCTGGCCGTCATCGTCAGCTTTCTGCCGCTGTTTTTCATCACCGGAATGATGGGCCCTTACATGCGGCCAATGGCGCTGAACGTGCCGGTGGCGATGCTCATGTCGATGGTCGTGGCCTTCACGATCACGCCTTGGCTGGCCTACCATGTACTCAAGCGAAAGTATAGCACCGGCAGTGTCGGCAGTGCCGACAGCCTTGGGAATCACGACCCGCACGATCTGAATGCCGTCAAACAGTCGCGATTGTATAAGATATTTTATCCGCTCATGGCGCCGTTGCTCCACTCTCGACTCGTGGCCTGGTCGTTCCTGCTGGCCATGGCCCTCTTGACCGTGGGGGCGATGGGTCTGGCAGCCATCCGCAGCGTACCGCTAAAGATGCTTCCCTTCGACAACAAGAACGAACTGCTCCTAGTGCTGGACTTCGACAAGGGCACCACGCTGGAACGCTCGGATGCGGCCGTCCGCGAGTTGGAAGCCTATCTGGCCGGAGTGCCTGAAGTCTCGGATTATACAAGCTATGTCGGTCTGGCTGCGCCGATGGATTTTAACGGGCTGGTGCGGCACTATTATCTCCGCCAGGGCGATGAGGTAGCGCAGCTTCAAATCAACTTGGCCGGCAAGAAAAATCGCCAGCAGCAAAGCCATGCCCTCGGCCTACGGATGCGGAACGGCTTGCAGGCAATTGCCGATCGGCATCACGCGCGGATGAAGCTTGTGGAGACCCCGCCCGGTCCGCCCGTCATCGCCAGCCTGGTCGCCGAGGTCTACGGCCAGCCGGACCATCGCTACGAAGACATCCTGCTCGCCGCCGATACGGTGCGAGCCCGCATGGCGATCGAACCGGGCATTGTCGATGTCGATCATGTGCGGGAAACAGCCCAGCAAAAAATTACCTTCATTACCGACAAGGAAAAGGCCGCTCTCAACGGCATTACCACGGAACAAATTGCCGACACGCTCCGGACGCTCTTGGATAGCGGCACGGTGGGCCTGATGCGGAGCGAGACGGAGCGCAACCCGTTGCGCATCGAGTTGCGGCTCCCCGTCGATCGCCGCGCTAATGCGGCGGATCTGGCGAAGATTCATGTGAAAGGCACTACGGGCCAGTTGGTTCCCTTGGCTGAGTTGGGGCAATGGGAAACGGCTCGCGTCGATCAGATGATCTACCACAAGAATCTACAGCGAGTGGGCTATGTTTTTGCCGAAACGGCCGGCCGACCGCCCGCGGATATCGTGGTGGACCTATTGGCCGACGAGTTGAAGACCGCCCCCGCCGGGAAAGAAATCCAGCGGATTGGCAACGGCTGGATGGCTGCGGGCACTCCCCGCTCGGTCAACGAGAGGACCTTCTTTTCCAACGGCAGCCACATCGGTTGGGGCGTACCCGATGGTTTTGAGGTAGCCTTTGCCGGCGAAGGAGAGTGGAAGATTACGCTCGACGTGTTCCGTGACCTCGGATTGGCCTTTGGTGCGGCGATGATTGCGATCTACGTTTTGCTGGTGGCCCAGATGGGCTCGTTCACCGTGCCGTTGGTCGTCATGCTTGCCATCCCCTTGACGATTTTGGGTGTCATGCCCGGCTTCTGGCTGCTCAACGCGCTCAGTGCCCAGCAGGTGGGCGGATTTCTCGATCCGGTTTACTTCACGGCGACCGGCATGATCGGCATGATTGCCTTGGCGGGGATTGTCACCCGAGATTCGATCATCCTAGTGGACTTCATTCACCTCTCGCTTTCTCGCGGCCGTTCGCTATTTGATGCGATCATGGAGAGTCGCGTGGTGCGTCTGCGGCCGATTCTGCTGACCGCGTCTGCGGCGATGCTGGGGGCCGTGCCGATCATCATCGACCCGATCTTCTCCGGCCTGGCTTGGTCGCTGATCTTCGGCCTCTTGGCCTCGACCATTTTCACCTTGTTCGTAATCCCCGTAGTTTACTGGCTCCTCTACGCCAACAAGCCCGGACACGGGCTACCCCAGTCATCCATGGATCAAGAGGGTACATGACTTACATCATGTGGGACAGCGCAATAGGCCGAAACCATCGTTTGCCCCCGAACTTACGGCATTTCATGCGTTTCTATACTTTTGCACAGAACAGGCAAAAACACGGGGAAAACGGGGTTTTATTTTGCTAGCGGGTGTCGGTGACACCTGCTCTTTTCCCATTGGACACTTCCGTAAACCGCTGCCCGGACTGATCGCCAGTACCGCCATGCTTAAAATTCAAGGTGCTTAAAATATCCCCGCGAACCACGCCACCCCCTGGCCAGTCGCTTCGCTCGGCGGCGCGCTCGCCTCTTGCTGGCAGCGGGATGTCTGGACCTGCGGTGGTCCCAGCGTGAAACCGGCTAGGCAACGACGGCGGCGATCCCTACCACACGGATGGAAAGTTGTTGCTGGGGCCACGTAAGCCCTACCTGAGAACGATGTCGAATGCGGAAAGCAGCGACACCGCCTCGGGCAGGGAGAACACCGCCTTCTTCACTCGGTTCGCTCTAGGGTCGATGGTGTAATTCACCGCTTGCGAGAAATCCGCATAACTCAGGTTCGTGTCTACGAAACGACTGCCCAGGAAGTCGGTCTTGCCAAGATTCGCTCTCGTCAGGTTCGTTCCCGTGAAATCGACTTCGCGGGCCACGCATTCGACCATCTCCATTTTTTGCAAGCTGAGTCGCGTGAACATGGAATGGCTGAGGTTGCTCTCTTGGAATGCCAGGGTCAGTGGCGTTACGGCCTGAGTCCAGTCGATATACAATCTCGCTCACGCTGGTCGGACGACTTGGAACTACAGCAGTCTTGGGTTGAATGCAACCCGATGAAGGTTACCCAACCGCTACTCCTTAGTGTACGCTCGATAGAGTTCCATCGCTCGGTCGTCGGTGATGTCTGTGCCGATCACCAATCGGACGCTGGCCGAAACATCTTGCCTCGCATAAAGATCATTGCCAAAAAGCGAGAGATAGACGGAGCGATGCCCTTCGTCGCCGTAGGGCATCGAGATGGCAAAGCAGTCATTGGGTCGTGACATCAGTACGGCGGTCAGTCCGCTCTTTGCGTCCCGTCGCAAAGCTAACGGAACCGCTAGGCGGGGCATTATCTTCCACGTCACAGGGTGCGGTGGGCGAGCCCACCGGCCGTCACGGCAAATCGTTGCTGCCGTATCGTCGCGAGGAAACATCTGCCAATCGCCGCCCGACTTTATAGCTTCCATGAATCGGCAGGAACTTATTTCCGATACCGGTTGCTGCACGCAGGCCAGCGATGCTGGGAATCCGTTGAAATAAGAGGCCACAAATACCTCAAGTCGCCGCAAGTTACGTTGCGGACTGACAGTCAGTTGAAGATCCAGCGTGTTGTCTGCTGCCCAACGATAAACGCCCTTCATTTCCAACGGATGCTCTTTGTCTGGTAACCAGCGCACGTTTACCGCACCGTCAGCCAGCAATTCTGACTTGCTCGCCCAGTCCCACGCCGCCGTTCCGAAGCGAGCATCGGAGGTAAGTATGCGATATGGCGAGAGTATGCCATACGCCCCAGCTATCTGGACTCCCGAGGCGATATGCGTCACGGGCCGTATCCCGAAAGACTTGCCGCCTTCGCCGAGTGTACCCTTGAGAACGCCTGTATCGAAACGAAATTCTTTTCCTTCGCGATGAAACGCGAGTTTGGACAATGGACCGTCCCCTGCCACGGCGATGCGTCCCCGAATGACCAGTAAGATTGCGGTCATGACAAACAAGAGAATGCCGCGGAAGTGATTCATACTACCCGATCCTCGCTCATTAGCTCTGCATCCCTTCCAAATTGACCACAAGTCGTTTGTTCTCTCTGATGACTTCGTCCATGGTGAGGAAGCAGTGGCGGGCAGCGGCCTCGCGGCCGAGAATCGCCGTCAGTGTGCCATCGACGGCTCGTTGGGCCGAAAGGTTTTCGTAATGTCCTTCCACGATGTTCTCGTGAAACATGGCAATGTTCTTGACGGCACCCTCCTTGTAGATGTCACCGCTGGATCCTGAGTAATGCTTTTTGCCGCCGCGAACGTAGTTCTTGCCACCATAGGTTAGGTGAGCCGTGGCTTGCATGCCGCAGATGCTGGCCGAGAGGGTGGTAATGTCAATGTTATTGTTGATGCTCTGCGTGATGTGGGTCCAGATCGTACCGTCCGGCAATTCATAAACGACGCTGGCAGCATCGGTGCGGTCGCCATGCGGCTCCGGCCGGCAGATACGTGAACATCCGCAGGCGTTGGTGGGCCGCTGGCCCAAGGCCCACACGATGCCGTCGATGATATGAATGTCGTAGGAAACGAGCGTGTCACCACTCAAAGCAGTATCGGAGAGCCATATTTCGTCGCGGAGCCGACTTTCGACGTTCTTGCCTAGTGCCGGATCGGGCCAAGCTTGCCAAGAGATACCGAAGGATGCAATGTGAGCCAGCTTTCCTAACGCACCCTCGCGTATGCGGGTGGCCACCTCGATGCAGACTGGGTCGTACTGCAACTGATAGTCGACGAGGAAGCAGCGTTTTTTTTGCGTAGCTTCCTTGGCAGCCGCCCCGATAGTCAGACAGCCCGGCACGTCAACGGCGACCGGCTTGGCCATGTAGACGTGCAGGCCGGCTTCGACCGCAGCCTTGGCCTGTTCAGGATAGAAGTAGGGCACGTCCTCGATAAGGATCGCCTCGATGCCGCTGTCGATGAGCTTCTTGTAGCCCGACAACCCACTGAATCGGCGGGTCTTAGCGATGCCGAACTTGTTGCCAGCAACCTCGGTGACTTGCGGGAAGTAGTCGGCCACTGACTGAAGTTCGTATCCGCCGTGCTGCAAGAACAGGGGCATGATCCAGTGACCGCGGCCGCCGCAGCCAACCCACCCCAGTTTGATTTTACGCTTGGGTGCTGCCGGCTTCGGAGTGTCGGCTACTAGGGGATTCACGCTTCCGAGCATCGTCATCGAAGTCGCCATGGCGGCGGCACTGCCGAGGAGTCCGCGTCGAGTAATCGTCGATTCTTTCCGATTTGGCATACTCATAAATTTGATCCTAGTTTGGTAGAGTCGCTATGGCAAGCTCAACGGCAGTTTGCAACCGTTCAACCTCCAAAACTTCATTGAAAAACAAGGAAAACAATATCAGCACTATTATCGACTACCCATGCGGGGAATGCAATCGATGCGTGGCGATGATCAAAGCGATCCTGTGTGCGATGATTAGCCGGACAGACAGCCTCTTTCAAACATTCAAGTGCGAAGGTGAGGTTTGAGCCGGCCAAGCAAATGCCATGGTGCCCTGCCTGGGGAGCAGACTCCGCCCAAGAAACGCCACGGGGCGAGATTTCTCCCGCCCCGGGCGGGCCAGGGCATGTAACGATAGACTACTTCCTGTGGCCCTGGATTGGAACTACCTCGTTGTGGACTTCGCCCGTTTGGCGGACAACCACAGGCAGGCTCGGCTCAAATTGCTCGTGGTACGTGCCTTCCTTGACTAACATCGTCAAGTGACTGTAAAACCCGATGGCCGCCTGCAAATCGGCAAATAAGGTTTCCTCGTGGGCCTCCTGGTACTCGGTCGGTAGTTTGGACACGTCAATGCCCATTGCCTTGGCCACGATAGGGCCGTGCGACAGGGCCGCGAAATGGCACGCGCCCGCGACTGCCAGCATGGCGTTAATAGTCCAGCCGCATTCTGGCGGTTCGATCGCCTTTCCGTTGGCGATGCAATCGAGCAGGTACTCTCCCCGCTCTTTCTGAAAATTCACTGGGTACATTCTCTGTGCTTTCTAAAAGGATTGAAAGCCCCACCCGGCGAAAACCGGGTGGGGTGAATGCCGCCGCATCATGCGGGGGCAGGGTGGTTATTACTTACCCGTGGGCGGTTTTGGTTCCCAGAGACAAAACTCCTTTAGATCGGTTGAGGCCCTGATGATCGGCTCAACATCTAATGCATCTAAGGCATCCACCAGCACTCGAAACTTTTTCGCCCCCGACCATGGGCCTAGTGGTCCTGCGGCGTCGATTTCGTCTAAGGCTGCCTTGGTCGCATAAAGCAAAGCCAAAATGCCTGAAATCACGGCGTCGGCTTTGTCAGTTCCGTAAAACTTGCCCATTTCTGAAATCGCCGCGCGGGATGCTTTCATCGCTGAAATCAGTTTTTTGGCAGGTAACATGAGAGATTTCCTTTCTATTGAAGCCCCCCGAAACCGGGCGGGGCATGGTTATTGTGCTACTTCTCCAACCTATCGGCCAGCGTGGTCAACTCGCGAGCCAGTGCTCGTCACGCCGCCGTAGCACCCTCGGCAACAGCCGTAGCGATCGACGGGGTGGCGGACACGCTCAGTGGCTGGACCGCTACGGCTGGTTGATCCGGCTGCGGAGTTCCCGTGACGACGGTGGCCAGCACGCCACGGCGTGAAGAGCCGCCTTTAACGGTCACCCGTCGTCGTGCTCGCCTCATACCCAACCTAAGGGCAGCTTCAAGCGGCGACGGTTCCTCTCCCAGCCATTCACGCGCCAGAGTCTCTGCTGGCAGCCAGCGGGCGCGAGTTGATTGGCAGTACCGAAGCAGATCGTATTCATCCATCCCCTTGATCCAGCGAACCTGACGAACGCAGCTACGCATCATGTCCACGGTGGCATAGTACCACGAGTCTTCCATCGCCTCGTCGAACGGATTTTTGTTTTCCGTAAGCCTTGCCCATATTGCGTTGACTTTTGACTCGCGTCGACGAGCGGCTTCCTGGTCTCGTATCGCCTGCCTCGCTTTGGCAAGTGCTTTGTTCCTCGCGGTGATATACGCCTCGCGAGGAGAGCCATTCTTCGGCCGAACAGGAGCAAACCACAGGAATTCCGCCGCGGTTAACCCGAACGCCGCCAAGGCTTGTCGATACCATTCCCGCAGGATTCCACCAAAGAAATCGTCTCTGAAGGCCGACCTGACCGATTGCCGCTCCCACTCCATCACGGCTCGCTTGTCACAGCCGATTCGCCTGGCGAGTTCCGCATGTGTCCAACCCGCTGCCTTCCGCAGTACTCTGAGCCGCTGATCGCCGCGATTCCGTGGCACGTACGGTTCCCGGAAGCCTTCCGCAACCAGCATTTCGGACAATTGGAGTCCTCGCTGAACATCGCTACGGCCGGTATGCCGGGCCTCCCTCACGTAGGTATTCAGGCACTTGCGCATGTCTTTTTCCATTCGTTCCGACCACGCAATCGCATTGTCCTTCGCCCATTCCCATGCTCCAACTTCGTGTTCCAATCGGTCACCATCCTGCATGTTTCCGATAATGTGCCCGATTTCGTGGAGGGCAGTCGCGTAGGTGATCTCGCTTTTGATTGGCGGAATCTTAATGTACCGGTGCGCTCTAAATGCTATTCCCCCCCTCGTCCTGTGTTTCACATCGATATCGTGTTCGCGGCACAAATCGGCGATGTGGACGACGTACTTTCCCTGCCGCTCACCGAGGCGTGCCAGGATATCGTCGTACGTCACATTGGACTTCGGGCGTTTGAATTCCTTGCCGTTTTCTTCGTAGAGCAGTACTTCGGGCAAGGGCACAATCACACCATTGGCAAGCTCGTCCCAGCATTCATGGCAGTACTGGCTCCCGTTCAACTCTTTCACCCCAGCGGCGGCCGAAGCTGTCTTCCACGTCGCAGGGATCCAGACGCTCGACTTCAAAGCCCTTGTGATTTTTAGCATAGTGCGTGGGTAGAGCGTGGGTAGTGCGTGGGTAGCTGGGTTTCGGCCGGGGCGGTGACGAAATTGCCGTCAACCTTTGCCAAAACCACCGAAAAGGCCTAATCCAATGGCGGGCTGGTACTCGTTGCCCTCTCACCCCCTAGTTGAACAATCCTTCCCACGGTGGTAAGCTATCCGCTTGGGTTCTCAGCCGCGATTGCAACGTAACTGGGATGAAATCGAGTCGGTGGGCTGCTGTGTCTTACCTTTTCGCGGCAGCCCGCCGGCCGGCCCATTTCCCCACTTCCTTTGCGCAATAACGATCCCGAATGGCCGACCCCAATCTTTCCTCCTTCATCTGGTCCGTCGCCGATCTCCTGCGTGGCGACTACAAGCAGTCCGAATACGGCAAGGTCATCCTCCCTTTCACCGTCCTGCGCCGTCTCGATTGCGTGTTGGAGCCAACCAAGGCAGCCGTGCTCGCCGAACTGGCCAAGCGTGAGAAAGCCGGACTGAACCCCGAGCCGTTCCTCCTGCGGAAGTCTGGCCAGTTCTTCTACAACACCTCGCCGCTCGACCTGAAAAAGCTCATGGGCGACCAGGACCATATCGGCGAAAACCTCCGCGCCTACATGCAGGCATTCTCGCCCGCCGTGCGAGACATCTTCGAGAGCTTCGACTTTCACACCCAGATTGACCGTCTCGCCAAGACCGGACTGCTCTACCTCGTCACGGAAAAGTTTGCCAACATCGACCTTCACCCCACCACGGTCAGCAATGCCCAGATGGGCACGGTTTTTGAGGAACTCCTCCGCAAGTTCGCCGAGCTTTCCAATGAGACCGCCGGGGAACACTTCACCCCGCGCGACGCCATCCGTTTGATGGTGAATCTGCTGTTTATTGAGGATGACGATGCCCTGACTAGGCCCGGCGTCGTGCGTTCGCTCTACGATCCCACTGCGGGCACCGGCGGCATGTTGAGTGTGGCCGACGAGCACCTTGCCAGCCTGAATCCCGACGCCCGGCTCGTCATGTATGGGCAGGAGCTGAATCCCGAGTCCTACGCCATCTGCAAGGCCGACATGCTCATCAAGGGGCAGGACATTGCCAACGTTATCTTCGGCAACACCCTCTCCGCTGACGGCCTGCTGGGGAAATTCTTCGACTACATGCTCTCAAATCCCCCGTTTGGCGTGGAGTGGAAGAAGATCGAATCCATCATTCGCAAAGAAGCCGAGCAGATGGGTTTCAATGGCCGCTTCGGTCCTGGCCTGCCGCGTGTCAGCGATGGTTCGCTGTTATTCCTGCTTCACCTGATTTCCAAAATGCGGCCTGCCGTGGATGGCGGCAGCCGTTTCGGCATCGTGCTCAACGGCTCCCCTCTCTTTACCGGTGGCGCAGGCTCGGGCGAGAGCGAGATCCGCCGCTATGTGCTGGAGAACGACTTGGTCGAGGCCATCATCGGCCTGCCCACCGATATGTTCTACAATACCGGCATCAGCACCTACGTCTGGATCGTCAGTAACCGCAAGCCCGCCCCCCGCAAGGGCAAGGTGCAGCTCATCGACGCCAGCGGCTTCTGGCAGAAGATGCGGAAAAGCCTGGGTAGCAAGCGGAAAGAACTCAGCCCCGAGCATATCGAGGAAATCACCCGGCTGTTCGGTAATTTCAAGAAAGTCACCAAAAACGGCGTGCCGCTCAGCCGCATCTTCAAGAACGAGGAGTTTGGCTACCGCACGATCACCGTCGAGCGGCCCGAGCGCGACGCCAAGGGGAAGATCGTCATGGGCACCAAGGGCAAGGGCAAAGGCAAGCCGGTGCCCGATGCCTCCTTGCGCGACACGGAGAGCGTGCCGCTCAGCGAGGATGTGGAAACCTATTTCAAGCGTGAAGTCCTGCCCCATGCAGCGGATGCCTGGATTGACCACGAAAAGACCAAGGTTGGCTACGAAATCCCGTTCAATCGGCACTTTTACGTCTTTAAGCCGCCACGCCCGTTGGCCGAGATCGATGCCGAACTCAAGGAATGCACCGATCGCATCCTGAAGATGATCGGGGGGCTCACGAAATGAGCGACGCAGCCGAAATCACGCTCTATCGCGAACTCCTGACGGAAATCAAAGTGCGAGTTCGTCAGGCGCAGCACAAGGCCGCAATCTCGGCCAATGAGGAGATGATTTCCATGTATTGGGACATCGGCTGCATGATCGCCGCCCGGCAGAAACGGGAAGGCTGGGGGGCAGGGGTCATCCCCCGGCTTGCAGTCGATTTGAAGAATGATTTGCCCGAGGAAAAGGGGTTCTCCGAGCGGAACCTGAAGTATATGATCCGCTTTGCGCGGGAATACCCGTCGCAGCCAATTGTGCAACGGCCTGTTGCACAATTACAGAACCCTGCCCTTGAACCGACGGCAATCGTGCCACAGGCTGTGGCAAAATTGGAACCCCCGGCCCTGCCTCCAATTATGCAACGGCTCGTTGCACAAATCCCCTGGGGCCACAACATCGTCCTCTTCGAGAAAATCAAGGATCTCTCCACCCGTCTTTGGTATGCGCAGCAGGTGCTGGAGCAGGGCTGGAGCCGCGACACCCTGATCGTTCAAATCAAGAGCCGAGCCCACGAGCGACAGGGAGCCGCCATTACCAACTTTGCCGCCACCTTGCCTGCCGTTCACGCGAACCTCGCTCAGGGCCTGCTCAAAGATCCCTACCTTTTCGACTTCTTCACCCTGGAGGAACCCTTCCACGAGCGCGAACTGGAAACCAGCCTGCTGGCCCACCTTCAGAAATTCCTCCTCGAACTCGGACGCGGCTTTGCCTTTGTGGGAAGCCAATACCGGCTCGAAGTCAGTGACGGGTGCAATCCCATTTTGCAGTAGCGGAAGCTAGCTGTCAATAAGTACGGATTGAAGGGCGAAAAATGCACTGGTTGATACGACGCGTGTCGGTTATCATTTTCCCGGGGGGCGATTTTCAGTCGCA
>Ga0194056_10000162_pt1 | contig 32044 bp, 30 predicted proteins | sample SepL4413m_MetaG_FD_155458 | JGI IMG/M metagenome (GOLD analysis project Ga0194056, IMG submission 155458) | Anoxic zone freshwater microbial communities from boreal shield lake in IISD Experimental Lakes Area, Ontario, Canada - Sep2016-L442-13m | ecosystem: Environmental > Aquatic > Freshwater... | reverse complement strand
TGGCAGCCAGGTCTTAGCCGGCCTGATTCCGGCAAGTAGCACGCTCTTAGCGCTCTTCCATCCAACCGGCCGATTCAGTTCGCTCCCAAACGGATTGATCTCCGGCAGTAAAACGGTCGCCATCCCAGGCGAACATTTTTAATGCAATTCGGCTTGGCTCCATTGTCACCATCTGCCAAGAGGGAGGCTCATCGGCGCGGGTTCTCGTTGAACAGGCAGTACCGCCGTGAGCGGCAATCAGATTACGCCCACCAAGATTGACGCTAAACGGGCGCCCGCGATGCGGACGATGCGTATGGCCGGAGAGCAATAGGTCAACGCCACCCGCTTCAGCGGTACTGAGCAGTTCATCGCCGCTTACAACAGTGTGGCCGGCTCGCTGCGATGCCGGATGGAGCGCCAGTGGATGGTGGGTGACAAGCACTATCGGAGAATCACCACGACCTGCATCAAGCGTCTCGCGCAGCTGAGTGAGTGATTCACGACTGACGGCCCCCTCGACGCGCCGGTGCGGGCTCGCCGTCCGCACACAGATGACAAGTGCGCCGTCTACTCGAGCCGAAGGTTCGAGATCTTCGCCTACGTTCAAACGGAACCGACCGAAGGGCGACACAGCCCTGCGGGTGAAATCGAACATTGGAATGTCGTGATTGCCGGGCGTCGCAATCCATGGCGCTGGCATCCGGTCGAGCCAACCGACCGCCCGCTTCCACTCCGAACGCCGTGAACGCTGCGTCAGGTCACCACCAATCACGATCTGATCGGGCGCCTGCTCGCTAAGCGAATCGATCAGCGCATCGGCGATCCGATCGTCATGACGACCAGAGTGAAGGTCGGTTATGTGCGCAAGTTGTGCCATCAGATCTCCAAGCGTTACTGACAACCTGCAGATTGCTCTTTCAACTGCAGGTTCAGCGCCGGTCGACTTGTCAGAGTAGTTGTCTGTGAGCCGCTTGACCCGACTTGCCGCCTCGCTGTCGCTTTCACTGCTTGTTGGGGCTGCGTTGAGTGGCTGCCCTGGCGGTGGAGATGGCGTTGGTTTTGTCGGTGTCTCGGAACCACAAAAGCCGGCTGGCCCGCCGCCGGTCAAGCACCTGACGATTGAAGTCAACGGTGACTTACTGATTCACTCACCTATCTGGAATCTTGCGCTCCAACAGGGCGGCGGTACTACGTACGACTTCAACCCAATGCTCGCTCTCGTCAAGCCAACAATCGAGAAGGCCGACCTCGCCGTTTGCCATGTCGAAACTCCGATGAGTAACCGTCCGCCGACCGGATTTCCAATCTTCAACACGCCTGAACAGTTGGCGGGAGCGATCAAGGCGACCGGCTGGGATGTATGCGATACCGCTTCGAACCATTCACTTGATGGTGGCCAGGAAGGCATCGACTCAACCGTCGCCGCACTCGACAGGGCTGGAGTCCGCCACACCGGCTCCTACGCCACTGCTGCTGGACCCGAAACGCCGCTGATCCTCAATGTGAAGGGAACAAAGATCGCCTGGCTCGCATACACGGAGATGACGAATGGAATCCCATTACCTCACCCGTATTCAGTTGGAATCGCGAGCGCACCGAGGATCCTCGCTGACGCTCGTCGAGCAAAGGCGGCTGGCGCGCAGGCGGTAATTGTCAATCTGCATGCGGGAGCGGAAAACCAATCGCAGCCAAGCGACTTCCAGACCAACATCGTTCGCCAACTTGTTGCCTCGCCAGACATCACTGCGGTCGTTGGCCAGCACGTACATGTCGTGCAACCAATCGAGATGGTCGGCGGCAAGTTTGTTGTATTTGGCGAGGGGAACTTCCTCTCGAATCAGACCCCAAACTGCTGCCCAGCCGCTTCCCAAGATGGAATCATCGGCCTCCTACACCTAACGGCCCAAGGCTCGAAGGTGCGCGTTGACAAGGTTGACTACATCCCAGTTTGGGTTCGACACCCTGATTTTGTAGTCGTGCCGGTTTCGCTCGGGCTCGCAAAAGGACTTGCTCCGGCCGACGAACTCCGGGCATCATGGAACCGAACAACTTCGGTTGTAGGGACCTCTGTGGCCAAACCACGTTGAAGTTACCTACTGGCTTTTGAATGCTGCTGAAAGTACCGCTACCGGGATTCGAACCCGGGTTTCCGCCGTGAGAGGGCGGCGTCCTAGTCCCCTAGACGATAGCGGCGCGAGGCCGCGAGACAGTAGCAACAGAAGCCGCTCACTACCTGTATGGTCATCTCCGTCCAGCGGCTGTGGCGGAATTGGTAGACGCGCACGGTTCAGGTCCGTGTGGGGGAAACCCCGTGGAGGTTCAAGTCCTCTCAGCCGCACTGGAGTTCGTCGCCAATCACCCCGCCGGACGGCGGGAACCTATACGGCGACTGCTATTTACGCAGCAGCGTGATGTTGATCAGGGGCGACTGACAGCGACTGCCTCCGCCGATCTCACCGACAAGCCGGACATTGCCGGAGATGCGTCCGCGCGAGTATTTGAGCCGCGCACGAAGTCGTCGCGACGGACGACCACTTTCAAAGTTGATTGCGCCGTTGCTTGCAACTCGTGTTCTCGGGTTGACGCTTACTTCAGCGGCACCGAGGTTGCCACCAAGCGCACATGTGTAGGTCCGAGTCCAAGCTGATGCCTGAACGACCTTGCCGCTGCGAAGAGTGAGGTGAACGCTTGGCGCGCTAGGACTCGCACCCGCATAGAAACCACTTGGTGCGAGAGCGAAGATTGAGATCGCTGTTGTGAGATCAATCACGAGAAATGAAGATACACGGATTTGGGCAGAGCCGTGACGGTTCCAACAGCCGGTTCACTCGCCGCTCGCCTAGATTGTGGGGGTGCTTGTAGCTACTTGGAATGTCAACTCCCTTCGCGCCCGCCTGCCGCGAGTTGAACAGTTCCTGTTGGAGCACTCTCCCGATGTGCTTCTTCTGCAGGAGACAAAGTGCTCACCTGAGCAGTTTCCGTCCGCAGATCTTGAGTTGGCTGGTTACCGAGCAATTGAGCACAGTGGTGGCCGTTGGTGCGGTGTGGCGGCTCTAGTTCCAGCCGATGTTGAGGTCCACGAGTCATCTTTTGGACTGCCGGGCGAACCGGACCCAAGTGAGGCTCGCTGGGTTGAAACAACCTTTGCTGGCATTCGCTTCGTAAGCGTCTACGTACCCAACGGTCGTGAGGTTGACAGCCCCCACTTTGAGCAGAAACTCGACTTCCTAACGGCGGCGGCCAATCGAGTTAGTGAACTCGCCAAGCTAGGCCCGCTGATCGTCGGCGGTGACATGAATGTGGCGCCACGCGACGAGGATGTCTGGGACATCTCCTCGTTTAGCCACTCAACGCATGTCAGTGAGCCGGAGCGGGCCGCTTTGCGCGCCGTCTTAGCGGCCGGTGAAATGGTTGATGCTCATGTCCACCTGCATGGCGATCAACCTCAGTTCACTTGGTGGGACTATCGCGGCGGCTCGTTCCATAGAGGCTTCGGTATGCGGATTGATCACATTCTCGCCAGCAGCGGAATCGCCGGACGGATCAAAAGCTGCGCGATTGCTCGTGACTATCGCAAGGGCGAGAAACCATCGGATCATGTGCCGCTGCTGGTCACACTTTCTGACTAACCAATCAGTGTCAATGGAGCGGAGTTATCTGGCTCATACCGCTTTTCAGTCGGCTACTCTGGTCAGAAGATGCTCAACGCTACGCGAATATCGTTTGGCAGATTGGGCTATCGCTTCGCCTACCTTCTAATCGTGGTTGATCGACGCATCCGCCGGTCGAAGGGTCGCGGCGTAAAGATGATTGTTCGTGACAGCGACGCCCGTATGCTGCTCGTTCGTCATACCTATGGATCAGGTACATGGACCTTCCCAGGCGGCCGTGTTGGGCGTGATGAACCTGCCGCTAAGGCAGCCCAACGCGAACTTCTGGAGGAGCTAGCAATTGATTCTCCAGACCTGGTGGAACTTGGTCGATTTCCGCTTCAATGCCACCGCCGACTTGAGACAATCGCCGTTTACCTGAGTAGTCGCGATGGTCAGGACGCCAAGCCACACGAAATTGAGATAGCTGCCGCAAGATGGTTTGAACCTAATGACCTGCCAGTTGATGTTGACCCACAGGTTTCGACTGCGATTGGTCTACTTGACGGCTATCTGGCCGAGCTTAGGGTCAGGGTCTAGGCAGTGAAGCTAACCGCCAAACCACTGCTCACCTCCGCCGCCCTGCTGCTCGCATTGGCTGCTTCCCCGGCGGCTTCAGCCTCTCAGCCAGCACCTCTGACACCAGCGGCAGCGAGCGCAGAATCAAACCCTCTGGCGCGATGGCACGATCGCATCCTGCCCCGCAGTCCGCGGCACGCACGGCAATCATCGACTCCGACTGAGTACGGCGGCTCATACAAGGCGAGGGGAGCAACCCTTCGCATCTTCACTGCAGCGAGTTACGGCGACGGCGCCGAGGTACGGGCATCGCGCGTTGCATGGGCTGATTACTTTGCTTCGCTGCCACATAGCAGCGAACTTGACCGTCTGACGGTCGTTATCTCGCCATTCGGTGAGATGCAGACCAGCTGCGGCGGCGAGGCCGACTCCTGTTACAGCCCGGGCGAAGGGATTATCTACCTCGTCGGTGAGACACCGCCTGATGGCTCCGACATCCGTCAGATCGCGGCCCACGAGTATGGCCATCACATCGCCACAAACCGCGATAACTGGCCTTGGGATGCCGAGTACTGGGGGCCTAAGTATTGGGCCAGTGCACGCCAGGTTTGCGCAAATACAAGGACCCGCCTCAACTCGCCTGTGACGCGAACCAAACCACTGATGTTTCCTGGCGACCAGGGCGCCAATTACAACGACAACCCGGCAGAGGTCTGGGCGGAGACGTACAGAATCATCGCCTCAAACGCAATTGGCGTTCCGGCTGACCCTTGGGAGTACGACCCAGCCCACACGCCGCCGCTGCTCGGTCTAGGACTTAACCCGGCTTGGAAGCCAACCGCTGAGATGTTGGTTGCTGCCCAGCGTGATGTTACCCACCCGTGGCCGGGTGAGCGCACGCGCGTTTGGAAGGGCAAGTTCAGGCCCGGTGGCCGCTCAGCCAAGGTTGTTGATTTGCCACTTTCTCTCGATGGCCGTGTCACGGCCAAACTTGAAACAGCCGCACAGCTGACCTCTCGAATCCAGCTTCAGGCAACCGCTGGCCGGCGTTTGACTCATTGGACCGCTGCGAGCCACACACCAGCGCTGAAGAACGACGTCTGTGGCGTCAAGCTCGCCCGAGTCAGGATCGCGCGGACCGCTGGTGCCGGCAGCTGGAAGCTGACCGTTACTGACGCTGGCAGCTGATCAGAAGATCGGCGTTAATCAAGCTTCAGCTCGTAGTCAACCCATCGCGAGCTGACCGCTCCTACGCGCTCGTAGACGGTTTGTGCGCGCAGGTTGTCGGTTGCGGTCTGCCAGCAGAGCGAGTCGATTCCTCGCTCACGGCATAGTTCGCCACAGGAAAGAATCAGCTGATCGGCTAAACCCTTGCCTCTATGCCCCTCAAGGACGAACAGATCGTTCATCAGACCAAAGCGTTTGGCTGTCAAAGTTGACCAACTCCAGTAAATCGTTGCGAAGCCTGCTGGCTGACCATCTTTCGTCCTCGCGATGATTTGCAGCCCTTCGCTTGGCCTATCGATCAGGCTCCGACTTAGTTCTTGCAGGTCCTGATCGCTCGGAGCCACTTGATAGAAATCGCAGTAGAGGCGGACCATCGGTAGGAGATCGTCAAGGTCCCGCTCAACTACAACCTGAATCCGCGCGCTTTCCATTAGTTGATCATTCCACGCTCTCCGGCCTGATTGAACCGCTAAATTGACAATGCTTCTCTTTGCAAAGGCTTTACCAAAGGATCGCCCCAGGTTGTGTGTCCCCTGCGTACCTTTGTCTACATGCGATTGATGCTGCGACTCACAGTCACGACAGTTGCCACCTTGGCAATGACAGTTGGATTTGTGTCTCCGGCCTTCGCAGCTGAGGGACAAAGCTCAAAATCACCAGCGCGGCTAGTCGTTGCTACCGCGGCAAGCGACGATAGTGCCGAACATTCCAGCGAACAGGTCGTGCGAGGCACCTACGGCGGAAAGTACGACGTCTACAACTGCGAGACCTCAGGCTGCATGTGGCGAAGCTACTCCCGCGACCGACGCGGCAAGTGGGTTGTTTCAAAGGGCGGCTATACGGTTGTAAGTCGCGTAATTACCGGCTATGACCGCAAGCGCAGGCCGATCTACGGCTACAGGGTTCGCCTCTACAAGACCTTCGGCTAAGCCGATCGCCGGGCAGAAAGTCCGGCAAGAATTTCGTCGGCCGCCCGCTCACCGGAGCGCACCGCCCCATCGATGTAGCCTGCGGAACGCTCGGCCGTTTCAGTACCAGCCCAATGCAACCTTCCGATTGGCGCTCGCAATGCTTCACGGCCACTCGTCAGCGCCCCTGGCGGCGCAATTGCGACCGGCCCACCCCTGCTCCATGGCTGAGCCGCCCAATCTCGCTCTAGCCAACGCTCAGGCTCGAGCGCTTCGTCGCCATAGAGGCGGGCAAATCCTTCGAGAACTAAGGCGCGACGCGCTGAAGCCTCAAGCTTGGCGTAGGAGCGAGCGTCATCGCCTCCCACAAAGCCAACGAGCACTCCTTGCGACCGATCCTCGGGAGAGACATCGAAGGTCAGGCTCGCCGGCGACGCATCGCTGAGCGCTTCACCCGTGAACCCAGCATCCCGCCAGAACGGCCGCTTGTAGACAGCAAACACCTTCGTCAGCGCCCCCATCCGCCAGCTGCGCTGAAGTTCCGCTCGAGCTTCGGGAAGCGCTGGCGCGAACGAAATCCGCTCGCAGAGTGGCGGTGGCAGAGCAACAATCACCTGATCAGCCCGAACAGTTTGATCAGCTAGCTGCAGGACTACAGCATCCGCCTCAGTGGAAATCGCTTCAACCGGCGCATTCAGCACAACCCTGTCACCAAGCTCAGCGGCAACTCGCTCCGCAACTGAGAGCGCGCCGCCAGTGAAGCGCTCGTGCTGTGCTCCCCCCTCAGTGTCGAGCAATGCATCAAGGCCGCCGGCGGAAGCGATGTAGTGCAACACATAGAGAAGTGACATCTCGCGCGGCTCCGCACCCCAAATCGTCTTGCCGGCAATGCCAAGCAGCTGTTGTGCCGTTTGCCCGTGGTGGCGCTGGCACATCCAATCCTCAAGCGTGATCGAATCGAGCAGATCAGCCTTACGGGCATCCCAAGGGCTGCCTGCAGCGACTCGTTTTGCAGCCCGCCCCGCACCGAACTGGAGTCGGGCTAGGTCCAGTAGTGCTCCGACGCCAAGTCGTGGAATTGTCCCCCCGTAGCTGCGAACCCGGCCGTTGAACTCAATCTGGTTGCGCCCATCTGCGAACTGTGGAAATACCTCAACTCCGACCTCAGCTGCGAGCGAAGCAATTCGATCCTGGGTTGGACCGGTCCAAGTCCCACCTAGGTCGAGTACGAGGCCATCGCCAAGATCCTCACGGTCGACCCTTCCTCCAACGCGATCATTTGCCTCGAAAACGACAACTTTTAGTCCTGCAGCCGCAATCCGTCGGGCAGCGGCCAATCCACTAAATCCGGCACCGACAACGGCAACATCGAGATCAGCTCGCGCACTCACATCAGCCAAGCTAGCGAATGATTCGCCAGCAGCATGGTAAAACCGGTTCAGCGGGGCGCAACCCCACCACTGTCGGCAAGCTTAGGCTCAGCCGCCAGCGAAGCGCGCGGGCAGCCACGCAGTGCATTAACCGTCCCCCGCGAGCGAGTCTCGTACCCGTCACTACTTGGGTGCGGATCCCCATACGCGAACCAGGACGGATGCAAGGCGGCAATCCTTGACCAGTGATGGATTCGCAGATTGTGATGAGTTGCTTTCAAGCTCTCAAGCACCCGATTCAGAGGCGCGTAGTAGGGCGCCCCGCGCTGGCCCTTTTTCGGCCGTTGGTAGAGGTCTATCCAAACAACACAGCGGCTCGGACCAATCAACCTGAGAATCTCGGCTGCCTGTGAACGGAACATTCGTACGCCCCAGCTATCGACGTCATCATTTGTTCCCAACGCAACAACCACTGCACCCGGAAGTTGATGCTTGGCTGCCACGGTTTGGATGATCCGCAATCCCTCGTAGGTATGACGGCCATTCTTCGCAGAAACCCATACTGACGAAGGACTCGAGTATTTACGCAGCGAATCCATGCTGTCGTAGGTGAGCGAATCGCCCTGAATGTAGAACTTCGTTGGCATCGCCGCCGCAGATGCGACCCGGCTACTGGCCGCGGCCGATAGGGCATGCGAAGCACTCGCAACGGCGAGTAGCAAGGCAATCACAGCAAAGCATCGCAGCGGCCGATTAGCTAGGCCGCGAGCGAGGCCGCCTCCATTTGGCAGCGGATCGACCACGGGACAATAGTAATCGCTTATCACTGGCCTAGCGCTGCTTCAGACGCGCCAGCAAGCCGCCTGCCGACAGCACACCCAATTGCAACCTAGAGTCTGACTGTGTCCCAAACCGCAGCTCCAGCCGCACGTGGCATTGAACTAATTGTCGCCGCCGTCGGCGCATCGGCACTTGGTATTGAAATCGCCGCCGCACGACTGCTTGCTCCGTACTTTGGCACCAGCACAATTATCTGGGCAAACACAATCGCCACCGTCCTGCTGGCGCTGTCAATTGGCTACTGGATAGGTGGACGAATCGCCGATCGCGACCCAACTCTTCGAGGACTGTGTCGACTCGTTTTGATTGCTGGCCTGCTGCTGGCAGCGGTGCCGTTCATCGCTCACCCGTTCCTGAGTGTCGCCATCGATGCGCTTGACAGCATTGCTGCCGGAGCCTTTGTTGGCTCGCTGCTAGCTGTTCTTGCTCTCGCTGCGATCCCGCTCGTATTGCTTGGTGCGATCGCCCCATATGCCGTGCGCCTAAGCGTCACTAGCGTTGCGGAGAGCGGACGCGTGACTGGCAGGCTATACGCGATTTCTACGATTGGATCTTTAGTCGGCGTGTTCCTCGCCGCACTTCTGCTGATCCCGTTCTTCGGTACGCAGCTGACCTTTCTTGCCTTCGCGCTGATCCTTGTGCTTGTGGCGGCGACCGGCCTCAGTCGTCGTGCGCTAATTGCTCCCCTTGCCGTAGTCCTGCTTATGGCTGTACCGACCGGAAGCATCAAGGCCGCGTCGCCGGGACGAACAGTCCTTGAAGAACAGGAGACTGACTATGGATTCGCACGGATCGTTCAAACCTCTACTGGCGACCGCTGGCTAGAACTCAATGAGGGTGTGGCAATCCACTCGCTATTGCTTGCGAATCGGTCACCACTGACCGGCGGCTATTGGGACGAGCAGCTCGTCTTACCCTTCACCCGAAGCGGTCGCTCAGCTGGCTCAAGTGCGCCGTCAAGTGTTGCGATCCTTGGCAATGCTGGCGGCACAATGGCTCGCTCCTACGGGATTCTTTTGCCTCAGACCCAAGTAACCGGGGTTGAGATTGACGGTCGCCTAACCGAGCTTGGCGAGCGCTGGCTCGACCTTCGCCCGCGCCCAAGCCTGACTCTCAAAACCTCAGACGCGCGCCTTTTCTTGCGCACAACCAACAAACGCTTCGACGCGATTACCGTTGATGCCTATCGGCAGCCCTATGTGCCGTTTCACCTAGCAACAAAGCAGTTCTTCGAGCTTGTACGCGACCATCTAAACCCAGGTGGGGTCGTGATCATCAATGTTGGTCATCCAAGTAATGACAACGCGCTCGAGAAGGCGCTGACAGCGACGGTCGCCTCCGTTTTTGGACCTGTCCTGCGCGATCCTGCCGAGCCGGAGAACACTCAGCTGATCGCCGGCCGTGGCATTCCGTTGGCGTCAAGGCTGAAAGCCGCTGATGGCATGCCCGCGATCCTCCGAGCGACCGCCGCGGCAGCTGCTGAGCGAATTGAGCCTGGCCTTCGCGGCGGCTCTGTATGGACGGATGACAAGGCTCCTGTCGAGTGGACTATCGACGGCTCGATTATCAAGATCGCGCTGAACCCAAGCCTTCGCTGACAGCGCAACAGCATCTTGCGAGGACTTCCACCGCATAGCTGGCGCTCTAGACTCACGGGCGATGCCACGCCTTTCAATCCTGATGCCGGTCTACAACGAGTTGAAGACCTTCGAGCGCGCAATCGCCGAGACGCTTGCCGCCGATCTCCCAATCGACAGGGAACTCGTAATCGTCGACGATGGGTCAACTGACGGCACACGCGAACTGCTTACTTCACAGGAATGGCCAGAGCAGGTCAGAGTTATTCTCCACGATCACAATCAGGGGAAGGGTGCGGCGATCAGGACAGCGCTTGAGGCTGCCACCGGTGAGTACTCAGCGATTCTTGATGCAGATCTCGAATATGACCCGAATGACCTAGGCCACCTGCTGGAACCACTGCTTGCCGGCCGCACAAATGTTGCTTTCGGAGTCCGCGCATTCGACGGTTCCTCTAGCCACTCGTTCCTTTACGTACTTGGGAACCGCGGCGTAACGCTTGCCTGCGATGTCCTTTTCAACGTCTTCCTCCACGACATCATGACCTGTCACAAGGTGATTCGAACCGAGATCTTCAAGTCACTACAGCTTCGCGAAACAGGCTTCGCAATTGAGCCGGAAATCACCGCCCGCCTACTTCAGCGCGGTGAGCGGATCTTCGAGTTGCCTTGCAGCTACCTTGCTCGCCCGACCAGCGCTGGCAAGAAGCTCAATTCAACCGACGGGTTCAGGGTGTTGCGAACGCTACTTCGGCTGCGAATTACTGGTGGGGGCCGTCCGGTTGAAGATGCGGCAATTCTTCCCGCCCTTGGTCCAGCCGCCGAGTAGCTGCGCCGATAGCAAGAGCGCCGAGCATCACCAGCCAGGGGATGAACGGCAAATCGAAGCGAAGCTCGCTGTTGACTAACGCCGCCGAGAGGAACAGCATCACTGGCACTGCCCAGAACCACAGTGACGCTCGCCGGGCGCGGCGCGTAAAGGCTCCGACGATTGCCAATAGCGCATAGATCCAGACGCTGATGGCGACCAGCAGTCCAAGCCGTGGCGACTGACTTGCGACGCCAACCGAGAACGCCTGCCAGCGCGGCCCACCGCCGCCGACGAAGAACAGCCGCCGCGTACCCCAGAAACCGACGACGAATGGTGCGGTCGGATTGGCGATCACATACTCAATCGCGCTGCGCCGCATATGTGTGTCGTATTGATAGTCGCTGCCCGCGTAAGTCTCTGAGAGCTTGCGTAATTCCGGGACTTGATTAATTAGCCGCCAAGCCCCTGGCCTGACACGGTCATTGAGCGATGTGGCGTTATAGGTACCGGCGAGTGTCGGCCCCGACGACGAATCAACAGGAATCAGTTCGCCGGTGACAACTGCGTTTCGTATCGTCCACGGAGCAATAACAAGCAGGGATACCGCTGCTACGAGCAGCGCCGGAGCCAGTGCCCGCCACCTGAGGCGCGGCGATGGGCCGATTGCCGCGATTGCAAGCACAGCGATGAGCAGCATCCCATTGCTGCGCGTAAGCCATGCGAGACCTGCGAATACGGATGTCGCGACAAGTGCCCAACTGACCGACTTACCGGTTTGACGATGCTTCAACATCATCAGCACTGCCGCTAGAGCAAGCGAAGCAAACATCGGCTCCGAGAGAAGTGAGCCGCCAACAATTATTAGTGGCGGACAAACCGCCGCTAGACCGAGCGCGATCAGCCCGACTCTTCGACCCCAAACCTCTGCGGCAACTAGACCCGCAAGCCAGACCAGCAGAACACCAACAAAGGCAAGAAGTATCCTCGCTACGGTGACCCGGTCGTTCGTGAATGGCCTGCTAACAAAGTACGAACCTGCCAGCAAATAGGGAAATCCTGGCGGCCGGTAGGTGACGGGCACCTTCGACGACTGCTGGCCAGGAATCTCGCACGAACGCGCTGTTGGTCGTTTGGTTGGCAGCCGCGGATAGCTGCCGCCCGTAGCGATTGCACAGCCAAGTCGGTCATAATCTCGATCGTCATGCAGCGGTGTGTACGACGGCGTGGCAACGACAAAACCGACTCGCAGAAGCGCTGCAATCACTAACAGCGCGATAACAATCTTGGTTGGCATTCGATTGCTCACCAGCGCAGAGTATGTAGCGGCGCGGCGCGGCCTGAGAGCATCCGGCGCTGACCATGCTTGGCAGCGGTACGCTGTGACGGCAGCACCTGCTAGCTGAGTGGAGGTTTTCTTGAATAAGCGACTTTTCAAAACTGCATTGCTCGTTGCTACCTGCACCTCGCTTATTGCTGCTCCAAGCGCCTTCGCTGACTGCGTTCCCGGCCCGAATGCGAACTGCTCGGGCGCAAATCTAAGTGGCCAGGATCTCTCGGGCGTTGACTTCACCGATGCCGACCTAACTGCTGCAACGATGATTGGAACAAAACTAACTGGCGGCTCACTTGCCGGTGCTGACCTAACTGAAGCCGATCTGACTGGAGCTGACTTCACAAATACAGACCTGACTGGAGCAAACTTCAGTTCAGCTGTCGCCTATGCGACGACCTTTAATGATTCGCTGCTTGCTGGCGCAACATTTACCGGTTCCGATCTAACCTTCGCGAACCTTACGCGTACCAGTGGCAGTGGAGTCAAGTTTGACGGAGCCACAATCACGGGGACAAGGTTCATCGGGGCGAAGCTCGGAAAAGCCCTTTTCAGCGGCGCCACGATTGCCGGTCTGGTCGCCAGCAACGCCAACTTCAATGGCCTAATTGCGGTTCGCACCAACCTCACCTACGCAGACTTTGTTGGAACCAGCCTAATCGGAGCCAACTTCAGCAATTCGAACTTAACCCGCAGCAATCTCCATGACGCGATACTCAATGGCGCTCGTTTGGCTGGAGCACGCCTAACGAAGGCTGATGTGAGCCGAGCAAGGCTGGTTGGGGCGAACCTAAGCTCAACAGTTCTCTTCACTAGCAACCTCGCAGACGCAGACCTCCGCAGGGCCAACCTCACCAACGCCGATCTGCGCAAGGCAACGCTCACGAAGGCCAGGCTGATCAACGCGACACTCAGTCGCTCCGACCTTTCAGGAGCCAACCTAACCGTGGCCAACCTGCTCGGCACTTCACTGCGAGGCGTCAGGCTTGCCGGTGCCCGTTGGAGCCACACAACTTGCCCGAACGGCAGGCTCTCAAGTAAGCCCTGCCGAAGCTAAGTAGGCAACAAGCGGGCGACGGGAATCGAACCCGCCCTAAGAGCTTGGAAGGCTCCTGTGCAACCACAACACCTCGCCCGCGGGTACTGAGAGTCAGTCTACCGGCGGTCGCTCAGAGGAGCGGTGAGAGGCACCGACAATTCAGTGCAGGATATTTACTGCCCTTGCCGCAACCAAAAGAATCGTCACTGCCGAAATACTGGCTTCGGCCATCATCAGCGCCTTTGCTCGCTTGGTTAAAGGCATAGCGTCAGTCGGGCTGAACGCGATCGAGTTTGTAAATGAGATGAAGACGTAGTCGATCAAATGCGGCTTCCAGTTCCGACCAGAGCTGACCATTTGCGGGTTCTCCATCTGTGGAAACTGAAAGTCCCGCTGTTTGAACTCCGGGCTCTCGCTCGTCGAACCGCTCGCAAGGCGAGCGTCAGGGCCACTAGCGTCCATCTCCCAGAAGAACAAGCCGAAGGTCACTACGTTCGTCCCCCAAATAGTCAATCCGCTCAGTAAGAGTTGGGATCCGCTGTGAGCCTGAGATGTCAGTAGCGAACCGATCAGCATCATCAGCGCAATGAAGTTGGCAGCAGCAACAATTGCCACGAGCGCAAGCGACGCAGCTCGACGGCGTCCCTGAATGATCGGCAACCTACGCCGGCGGTGAAGAGCAAGCGCAGCAACAAGCAGCAACTCGGGGACGATGGGAACCAGCCAGACCCAACCCCTTAGATGCCACAGCGACCAACTATTCGAGATGCTCGCCGCTGCGAGAGCAATCTGCAGACCAACGACGATCAGCACCGCAAACGGAGCCTCTACGTTGCGATCAATTTGCTCGTCGCCTTGGTCGCTTGCTAGGTCACTCAGCATCGCTCTGACATGAAGCTATCCACCCCGCGCCGCCGTGGATGTATCTGAATTGCTTCACCCGCCTGTCCCATCGCGATAATCACTAGCCAAATGCTCTTCCCGACTTTCATATTCACGGTCTTTTTCATGGTTGTCTGGCCGCTGAACTGGATTCTGATGCGTCACCCAGGCCGTTGGCAGGTTCTAATGCTCGTCTCCGGATATGTCTTTTACGCTTGGTGGGACTGGCGGTTTGCGTTTCTCCTTGCTGCATCAACGCTAGCCAATCAGATGTTTGCCGTTTCGGTAAGCAAGAGCAAGGATCAACAACGACGCAAGCTGATCCTCGCTTTGGCAGTGATTGCAAACCTGTCATTGCTCGGCTGGTTCAAGTACTTCAACTTCTTCACAACCAGCGCAGCAAACATGCTCGGGCGGGTCGGAATCGACTGGGCCGCTCCGGCGGTAACGACCGTGCTTCCGGTCGGCATTTCCTTCTTCACGTTTATGGCGCTCTCATATGTGATCGACGCCTACCGAGGTACCTTCCAGCCAACATCTCTCTCAAAGTTCGCTGTGTTTTTGTCTTTCTTCCCGCACATTGTTGCTGGACCAATCGTTCGACCAGCCGAACTTGTTCCACAGTTTGAATCGCCCCGTGACCCTCGCCGCATTGATGCGAGCCGAGCCTTCTTTCTGATCGCCGGAGGCATGTTCAAGAAGGTTGTTATTGCCGGCGCGATGGCAAAGCTTGCGGACCCAGTCTTTACATCTCCAGGCACTCACTCGGCGCCCGAGGTAATCATCGGGATCTACGCCTACGCAATCCAAATCTACGCTGACTTCAGCGGCTATACGGATATGGCGATTGGCCTCGCACTGCTACTTGGCTTCAAGTTTCCACTCAACTTCAACCGCCCCTACTCGGCCGAGGGGCTGCGCGACTTTTGGCAGCGCTGGCATATGACACTCTCGCGCTGGCTGCGCGACTACCTCTACATTCCGCTCGGCGGCAACCGCAAGGGCCCGGGTCGGACGAGCGTCAACCTGCTTGCCACAATGATCCTTGGTGGTCTCTGGCATGGCGCCGCTTGGACCTTTCTTGCTTGGGGGACTTTGCACGGCGCTGGTCTCGTGGCTGAACACCGACTCTCCGCGAGGCGACAAGAGCACGGCGCTCGATTCCACCCGCCGGCCTGGCTGGTCCGTTTACTTACGCTCAATTTCGTTGTCTTTGCGTGGATCTTCTTCCGGGCTACCTCGTTCTCGAATGCCTTCGCGGTAATCGGTCGAGTGTTCAGCGGTTGGGGCGAAGCTGGAGCCGTTTCAGCTGGCTCCGTAGCCGTAATAGTCGGGATGATCGCGATCCAGCAGTTGCGAGGCCACTTTGGTGAGCGCATGATGGCTGCGTTCTCGCGATTCCATTGGGCTGCCCAGGGTGCGGCGCTCGGAGTTGCACTGCTCTTCATTGGCGCGCTGAGCCCAGCTGGCGTCGCTCCATTCATCTACTTCCAGTTCTGATGCCAGAGACACCGAACACACCCACAGATTCAACCCCTGAACCGGCCGAAGCAAAGGTTGATGGGCTCCGGCTTGAACCGGTCGGACTTGCGATTGGGACGGCTTTAGTCGCGCTGCTTGTTGCCGCCCTGCTCAATGCTCAAGGGATGCACCGAAACGCTTCCATCCAGCCGGATTCACCTGCGCGTGATGTTGCCCTTGCTCTGACTGGCGGACTCGCAAGCGTCAGTGACTCGCTTGGACTCAGTGCACCACGCACAGGGTTGGAGGCTCTTGCCGGCAACAGTGGTAAGGACAGGATCATCACTGCTATCGGTGGCCCGATTAAGACTCCGCAGCCCGCGGCTGCGGCACCGAAACGCAGTTTTTCGTCGGCTAACAAACTGCGGCTCTATGCCGGTGGTGATTCCTTGAGTCTGGAAACTGCTGCGGCTCTCTCGGCTCAGGCGCCTGGCACAGGTGCGATTCAGATGGCCGAGCCTGACGGCCACCTAAGCACAGGCCTGATTCGCCCTGACAACTTCAACTGGTTCGACCGCACAAAGGAGGTCGAAAAAAGCTTTAACCCCGATGTGTCGGTGCTTGTCTTTGGAGGCAACGACAACGACGATTACATGACTGGTCTAGCTAACGGGGTGACGATCGGCCCATTTGGCAGCCCAAGTTGGAGGGCGGAATATGGACGTAGGGCTGGCCTGCTTATGGATAATTTGACCAGCCACCGAGGCCAACTACTGATCTGGGTTGGAGCTCCGGTCGCGCAGGACGAGAAGCTCGACGCTCAGATGAAGGTTCTCAACTCCGTTTATAAGTCAGAGGCAGCAAAACGCCCCGGGTCAGTGCTCTATGTCGACCCAGACCCGATTTTCGCTCCGAATGGCCAATACCAGACTGCGATTAGTTTCAAGGGCTCCCAAGTCGTAGTACGCGAGCCCGATGGACAACACTTGAACGCTGAGGGCGGCGTCGTGCTCGCTGACTACATCATCAATCTGCTGCGCAAGCGATACAAACTCTCGGCAGCGCCTGTTTCGCAAGCACCGAAATAATCTGCTCCAATTTTTTGAATCAGATGTAACCTCTTTGAGGAACAGTTACGCGCCAACTCGAGCTGGAGGCAAGAGAGCACATGTCGAGCAACCCTGTACCAATCAGCGAGCAGGTTGTCTTTGATCCGGACGCTTGGGTCAACGGCCCACCGCACGACATGTTCAAGCAGATGCGCAGCGAGTGCCCGATTCACTGGTCGCCAAACATGGTCGACTTTCCAGACGAAGCTGGGTTTTGGTCCGTCACTAAGGCGGCAGACATCAAAGAGGTCAGCCTCGACTGGAAGACCTATTCCTCCGCAATCGGTGGCATAACTGCCGCCAACGAAGCTATCCCACTTGAGCTTATGCAGGCGATGTTCATCGCTATGGATCCACCGAAACACGATCGCCAGAAGGCGCTCTTCCAGCGTGGCTTCACACCGAAGCGAATCGCCGAACACGAGGACCGCATCCGCGAGATCGCCCGCAATGTGCTCGACAGGCTTGAAGGTCAAGAGGAGTGCGACCTCGTAAGCGACGTTGCTCAGCCGGTTGTATCGCGAGTGATCTGCAGCTTCATGGGTCTGCCACCGGAGGATGATCTGATCTGGGCACAGTTAATTAGTGCGGTCGTCTCCTCAAGCGATGAGACCGTTAACCCCGATGGAATTCAGGCGGGAATCCAAAAGAACCTGCCAATCATCGTTGAGCGCGCCAAGGCGCTGATCGAAGAGCGTCGCGCCAACCCGACCGATGACCTCACAAGCGTTCTGGTTCACGCAGAAGTCGACGGCGAGAAGCTCGACGAGAACGAAATCATCATGGGCTTCTTCCTGCTGATGACCGCCGGTAATGACAGCACAAAGGCTACATATTGCAGCGCTATGCGGGCGCTGATCGAGCACCCTGAGGAACGAGCCAAGTTGATCGCCGATCCGTCGCTAATTGCGTCGGCAGTTGAGGAGTCATTGCGGATGTTCCCTGCATTTGCTCACTTCCGCCGCACAGCTACCGAGGACACTGTCCTCCATGGCCAGGAGATCAAGAAGGGTGACAAGGTGGTCATGTGGTACCCATCATCGAATCGCGATGAGGATGTCTACGAGGACCCGGATGTCTTTGATGTTGAGCGCAACCCGGAGCACCAAGCCTTTGGAGCTGGCGGACGCCACTTCTGCCTCGGCGCGGCGCTTGCTCGGCTTGAGCTGAAGATCCTGCTTGAAGAGACTCTCACCCGTTACCCAGAGATGGAGTTTGCCGGTGAGCCGGCATACCTAGTTTCGGGCTTCGTTAACCAGCTTCGCACTCTGCCCGTGCGCCTCGGTCCTCTCGCCACCCACTAAAGGGGCTGGCGAGAGGTCGAGTGTTCCTGCCTGTGGCTCAGGCAGGAACTGCAGCTTCGTCAAGGTAGAGCTCGCCGCTTACTGCGCGAGCTACGAGTGAGGCTGGTGGCTCAAAGCGATCGCCATAGGTCGCCTGCAGCTCGCGGCTGCGATCAACAAACCCTTGGATTCCGCCCTCATAGCCATTGATGTACTGGAGGACGCCCCCGCTCCAACCAGGGAAACCGATTCCAAATACTGAACCGATGTTCGCGTCAGCAATCGACTCAATTACACCTTCGTCAACGCACTTGACAGTTTCGAGTGCCTCGATGAACAGCATCCGCTCCTGCATGTCCTTAAACGGAACATCGTGGTTCTCGCCACCGAATGCTTCCTTGAGTCCGGGCCAGAGCGAAACTCGCCTGCCATCTTCGTAAAGATAGAAGCCGGCTCCCTCAAGCTTGCCAGGGCGCTCGTATTCATCGAGCATCTTGTCGATCACAGCAATCGACGGATGATCGCTCCAAGCGCTCGCATCGGACTCAGCGGCGGCTTGGTACTCAAGCCTGATTCGCTTCATCAGCTTCATGTTCAGCTCATCGGAGAGCTGCAGCACAGGAGCCGGGTAGCCGGCCTGAGCTGAAGCCTGCTCGATCGACGGTGCTGGAATACCTTCAGCGAGCATCGCGATGCCCTCATTGATGAAGGTTCCGATCACGCGGCTGGTGAAGAATCCACGGCTGTCATTAACGACGATCGGGGTCTTCTTGATCTGCTTGGCGAAGTCGAGCGCGCGATAGACAGCCTCGTCACCCGTCTTTGCACCCTTGATGATCTCGAGCAATGGCATCTTGTCGACCGGGCTAAAGAAGTGCAGGCCGATGAACTCATCTGGCTTGCTAACACCCTCAGCGAGGTCAGTGATTGGCAGTGTCGAAGTGTTCGATCCGAACAGTGCGCCTTCGGCAAGGTGTGGCTCAATTTCGGCGTAGACCTTCTTCTTGAGCTCCTCGTTCTCGAAGACAGCCTCAATCACGAGATCACAGCCGGCAGCACCCTCAGGCTTATCAGTCGCCGTGATCCGATCAAGCAGGGCATTGCCCTTCTCCTCGGTCATCCGACCACGCTCAACCGCCTTGTCAACGAGCGCCTTCGAGTAGCCCTTACCTCGGTCTGCGTTCTCCTGCGATACATCCTTGAGAACGACATCGATGCCGGCCTTTGCACATACGAACGCGATTGCCGCGCCCATCATGCCCGCACCCAGCACAACAACCTTGGTTGCCTGCCAGGGAGCAATTTCAGCCGGACGGCCTCGGTCACCATTGACACGGTTGAGGTCAAAGAAGAACGCCTGAATCATGTTCTTGGCAACCTGCCCAGTAAGCAGATCCACGAAGTAGCGTCCTTCGATCTCAATCGCGTTGTCGAAGTCAACCTGAGCACCCTCAACTGCGGCGGCCATGATGTGCTTCGGTGCTGGGTAGTCAGCCCCCTTAAGCTGCTTGCGCAGATTCGATGGGAAGGCTGGCAAGTTCATCGCCAACTTTGGATTGCTGGGTGTTCCACCAGGAATCTTGTAGCCCTTTACATCCCAGCGCTGGACTGCCTCAGGGTTCTCGGAGATCCACTTCTTAGCGGCTGGCATGAGGTCATCTTCACTGGCAACAAGCTCGTCAATCAACCCAAGCTCCTTCGCCTTGGCAGCAGGGTGACGCTTGCCTTGAAGAAGCCACTGCATCAGGGCGTCGGTGATGCCAAGCATGCGGACGGAGCGAACCACTCCACCGCAGCCGGGCAGCAGACCGAGCTGCACCTCTGGGAATCCAAGCTGAACAGCACGTGAATCAACGGCAACCCGATAGTGGGTCGCGAGCGCAATCTCAAGTCCGCCGCCGAGCGCGGCGCCGTTGATTGCAGCGACAACCGGAACGCCAAGCGTCTCAAGCCGGCGCAGCTGGCTCTTCAACTCACGAACCATCTCCTCGAGCTCGCCAGCCTGGTCAGGCTTGGCTTCCTTGAGGTCATTGAGGTCGCCTCCGGCGAAGAACGTGCTCTTCGCAGAGACAAGGACAACGCCCTTGATGTTCTCCTTTTCAGCCTCAAGGCGGTCAACGGTCGCTGCCATTGACTCGCCGTAGTCGCGGTTCATCGTGTTTGCCGACTGGTTGGGATCGTCAAGCGTCAGGACTACGACGCCATCTGAGTCTTGGTCCCAGCGGATTGTCTTGCTTTCAGCCATATTTAGATCGCCTCCACGATGGTTGCGATGCCCATGCCGCCGCCGACGCAGAGCGTCGCGAGGCCATACTTGCCACCAGTGCGATGAAGCTCATCAATCATCGTTCCGAGGATCATCGCTCCGGTTGCCCCAAGCGGGTGTCCCATTGCGATTGAACCACCGTTGACGTTGACCTTTTCCATGTCAAGGCCCATGTCCCTCACGAAGCGCAATACAACAGCTGCAAATGCTTCGTTGATTTCAACTAGGTCAAGGTCCTCAACCGTCAGGCCAGCCTTTGCGAGTGCCTTCTTGGCGGCTGGTGCTGGACCGGTGAGCATGATCGTTGGGTCTGCACCGGACAGCGCCGTGGCGAGAATTCGCGCACGAGGCTTAAGTCCGAGCTTGTCGCCGGTCGCTTCGTTCCCGATTGCAACCAATGCTGCTCCATCGACGATTCCCGATGAGTTACCGGGGGTATGGACATGGTTGATCTTCTCGACCCAGTGGTACTTCTGAAGTGCAACAGCGTCGAAGCCACCCATCTCGCCCATCGCCGCAAATGATGGCTTCAAGCCACCGAGAGTCTCGGCTGTCGTACCGGCGCGGATGAACTCATCGTTGTCAAGTACAACCTGGTCGTTGATGTCCTTAACCGGAATCACCGAGTTAGCGAAGCGACCCTCAGCCTGCGCTGCCGATGCGCGCTCCTGCGAACGCACGGCGTAAGCATCAACGTCATCGCGCGAGAAGCCTTCGATCGTTGCGATCAGGTCCGCGCTTACTCCCTGCGGAACGAATGAGGTGTCGTAGTTGGTCTCGGGATCCATTGCCCAAGCACCGCCATCGGTACCCATTGGCAGCCGTGACATTGACTCGACGCCGCCGGCGAAGACAAGATCCTCCCAGCCCGAAGCGACCTTCTGAGCAGCGACATTTACTGCTTCAAGTCCTGACGCGCAGAAGCGATTCAGCTGAACGCCAGCAACGGTGTCAGGCAAACCAGCCTTGATCGCTGCAGTCTTGGCAATGTCTGCGCCCTGATCACCAACAGGGGTGACGCAGCCGAGCACGACGTCGTCAACGAGGTTCGGGTCAAGCTGATCGTTGCGGATCAGCATCTCGTGCATTAGGCCGACGACAAGGTCGACCGGCTTGGTTCCGTGCAATGAACCATTTGATTTGCCCTTGCCGCGAGGTGTGCGGATCGCGTCGAAGACGAGTGCGTCAGTGCTTCCCATGCTGATGCTCCTGATGTCGTATTGACTGGTGAGTCAATGGTACATACGCGGCCAGCCGACCGCGATCCGATCAGTCTGGTCATTAGAGGCTGAGCTAGTCAGACTTGCCGCGCATCGCCGACACGACCCATGCGATGAATACAGCCTGGAATGGCAGTCGGGCAAATAGCGCCTTTTCGCCGCCCGGAACCGCAGGGAACTGCTCGGCGTTGAGTGCCATGTTCAAATTTGCGGGAAATACCGCCAGAAGAGTGGCGATTAGCCACCAGCCTGCGGGGCGACGCACGCGAGGACTCGGACAGATAAGTGCTGCCCCGCCCGCGATCTCAGCTACACCACTTGCGTAGTTCATCGCCTCGTGGGCCGGCAGCCACTCAGGCATCATCTGCAGGTAGAAGCGTGGCTTTACGAAGTGCATCGCCCCAGCGAAGATGAAGAATGGGCCGCAGAGAAACCTAATCAGTCGCATAAGCTGATCCTACAGCCGATGCCAAAGATCGGGGAGACAGGATTTGAACCTGCGACCGCCCGGCCCCCAGCCGGGTGCGCTACCAGACTGCGCCACTCCCCGCGGTGGCAAGCAGCAGCCACACGAGGCGCAATATTACCTGCGCTGCTCAGTCGGCACGAGGCCATCCTGATGGCCGGTACTCGGCGGCGGCCATGAGCCATGCCAGTTGTCTAGCGCGCCATCAAGACTGATTGTCGTTCCTGACATCGCTCGCCCAAGTGGCCCGACCAGCAGGCTAATCAGCGCGCCATAGTCGGCGACCTCACCAAGACGCTGGAGTGGAACCGTTTCGGCTGCAGTCCGCCAGATCGGCTCCGGATACTTCTTAAGTGATTCGGTTGCAAATCGGCCAAGAGCGACTGAGACAAGGCTGACTCCATCAGTCGCCCAGCGGCTAGCCAAGTCGGCCGTTATTGCTTCGACTGCTGCTCGCGCGGCTCCAGTATGTGCCATGCCAGGCATACCTTGATGCGGGGAAACGGTCGTGTTGACAATCGTTCCGGCTGCGGCTGGGCGCATAGCCAGCTCATAGGCCACCTCACACATCCTCAGTGTCCCTTCGACATTCAGCCTTCTGACCGCTGAAAACCCATTTGTGCTGACTCCTTCGGCTGGCGCCCAAAACTGTCCGCCCGCGTTGTTCAGCAGCAGGTCAAGGCGACCATGTCGCTCAAGTGCGGATCCGATGATCGCCTCAGCGCCCTCGTCCTCGCGGATGTCAGCAACCACATATGAGGATCGTTCGCCGAGCGCTTCGGCGGCTTCGCTGAGAACTTCCTGCCTGCGCCCGGCGATAACGACATTGGCTCCTGCCGAAACCAATTCGCTCGCGGCAGCAAAGCCAAGGTTTGTACCGCCACCGGTTACGACCGCAACGCGGCCGCTCAGAGAACCAGCGCTGACCACCCCCGGCTGGCTCACAGTTGGGCTCGATTCAGCGCTCGTGCTCCGCTAGTTCCCATTCGCCAAGTCTAGGTGTACTTCCTCACAACCGCATCACATTTATTCACGGTGATCAACCGACTCTTAGGTATTTCTCATCTAGCGTCGAAACAATCACCTACAACCACCCTGCCATCAAAGGAATTACCTGTGAACGAAGTATTTGGTCTGCCCGCCCATCCGCTGATTGTTCATGCACCGGTTGTTCTTCTGCCACTCGCATTAGTTGGCGTGATCGTGATCCTGATTAGGCCAAGCTGGCGTCCGGCGTTGATCTTCCCTACGGCCGCAATTGGGATCATCGGCGCGTTCGGGGCAATCCTTGCCGCCCAGAGTGGCGAGTGGCTCCAGCAGCGAGTCAGAGAAACTCAGACCGTAAGCGACCACCAGCAGTTGGGCGAGATGGCTCGCAACCTGTCGATCCTCTTTGCCGGCATGCTCTTCCTCTGGGCGCTCCGCGAACTTGTTATTGAACGCAAATGGTTTGCCAAGACTCCGCTCCCAAAACTGTTTGCTCCTAAGTGGACGGCTACCGCGATTGCCATCCTGACGCTGCTGATTGGCGGTCTTACGACTGCCTGGGTAGTTCAGGCTGGGCACTCAGGTGCCAAAGCTGCGTGGAAGGGAAAGCTGATCCCCGTGCGAGACACTCGCCCTGAGTCAGGCTAGAACGGCGGCGGATAGCGGGGGACCCAGGAATCGAACCTGGCGTTGCGGTTTTGGAGACCACCGTGTTACCGATACACCAGTCCCCCAGTGCTGCGCAGATGCTACCCGGCTTGGCGCCAGCCGTCAGGACCGGGGCAGTGTTGACTTAAGTCGCGAGAGACCGGCGGCATCCAATACGCGCCGCGCCTCATCAAGTGAGCTCTGCTGTTTGGCGGCTCTTGCAGCCTTTGCTTCCCTGACGGCAGCTGCATCGGCAGCCGCGCCCGTCAGGCTATTGCCAACAGAGGTATAGGGCCCAGACTGATTCTCGATTCCCTTGCGAGAGTCGGAACCAGAGCCCGGGCAGCCTCCAAATGGATCGCAGTACTGGTCGGCGCCAGAGTTAGCGATTGCAGCCGCAGGGCTGAGAGCAACAATCAGGACTGAAAGCAGCAGCGCGGCTCGACGGTTGATGGCAACTTTTTTCATCCCAATCAACGGTAGCGGGTCGAACAGCAATCTTCCAATCGAAACGGCAACTTGCACAGGGTTGTAATCTCGTCCCTATGGAGACCGGCCCTACCGTGACCCATCCGAATCGTGACAAGCCTGAGTCGCAGAGCGCTCGCATGGCCGTTCTTGCCCTGCTCGTAATCTCAATTCTGCTGATGGCCATAATTCTGTTCGGTGGCTGGTCCGTTCTCGAAGGTCAAGTAGCGGTTTCCTTCGCCTATATCTTGATCTATGCCGTACTCGCCTGGCGTGTTTCAGGTTGGGCGCGCGGCCCACTGGCAGTTGGCTCAGCGCTGGCAATGATCCTCGCGATCTTCTGCGCGATAGCTGCACCAACTTGGGCTGACCGCGAGGGAAGCGGCTACTCAGCTGCCGAATCAGTCTTTGGCACGGCAGGCCTTTCAGCCGGGTTGCTGGGAATATTTACGATGCTTCTCGCAGTGGTTCAGATCGTGCTAATTGCAGCGTGCCTCCGGGCATTCCGCCAGGAATGGCAGGTGGAGCTGGAAGTAGCCGAACCGAGCAGCGAGCAGTTGCCGATGCCTGGGGCTGCGTAAGCAACCTCGGGCTAAACCGGCAGCCGGCAGATCCAAAGCGGCGGTGGCGGAATGGCAGACGCGGCGGACTCAAAATCCGCTGCCCGCAAGGGCGTGTGGGTTCGACTCCCACCCGCCGCACTGGATCAACCAACTAGAGGCCGGACGAGGACTAGTAAATCGGTGTGGACGGCCACTCAGGTGGCTCAACCTCGTAGCCAAAGGCTGCAGCTAGCGGTACGCAAAGTCCAGCTGGTGCGGCAACAAGCCCGGCTGGCCAGCCATCGTGCGACGGAAGCGTCCTTGTTTCAAGGCCAGCTGAACGGCAGACCAAGCCGGCCGCTGATACATCCCAGACTCGACCTCCATGCTCTAAGTAAGCATCAACACGACCGATCGCAGCCCAGCAGAGGTCCAGTGCAGCGGAGCCGCCTCGCCGGATATCGCGGACTCTCTCGATCAGATCAACAAAGACCTCACCCTGCAGCGCACGCACTGGCGCCTCATAGCTGAACCCGGTTGCTAACAGCACGCCATCAAGCGGATCAGCGGCAGGCTGATGTGCTCCCCGAACAGCAATCGGGCTTCCATTCAGCATCGCGGGCTGCCCCCTAACAGCAGAGAACTCCTCGTTACGGGACGGATCGAGGACAACGCCCACCAGCGGGCCGCTTTCGTCTTCAACTGCAACCGAAACACACCATTGAGGTATCCCGTAGAGGTAGTTGACCGTTCCATCAAGTGGATCGATCACCCACCTGAGGCCCGAGCTGCCGCTTACAGCCTCGCCCTCTTCGCCAACAATGGCATCAAGCGGCCGCTCGGCTTCGATGACCGCCCGAATCGCGATCTCCGCTGCTTCATCTGACTCGCTGACCGGATCGGTTTCCGACGACTTAAAGCGAACCGCGCCAGCACTACCTTCGCGACTAATGATCGCGTTGGCACCTGCTGCAGCTGCGCGGCGCGCAATAGCGATCAGGGCGTCGGGATCGGTCACGGAGTGAGGCTCGGACGCCGGTCCGCCCATGGCAGCTCGGCTTCAATCTGTGCCGAAATAGCAAACAGCAGTGGCTCGGAGTTGGCGGGGCCAACGATCTGAACAGCAAGTGGCACACCGTCGCGATCGAACCCAGCTGGAACGCTGACCGCTGGCTGGCCTGTCAGGTTCCATGGCGCAGCGAAGGGAGTGAAGCGCGCCACCCCATTGAAGGTCCACGTTGCACCACGCCCGGCGTACCTGCCGATCGGCAGCGGCTGCGCCGCTAGCCCAGGCGTGACGAGTAGGTCGTACTCACCGAACAACCTTCCGATTCCGGCTGTAATCCCTACCTCCGCCCGCATCGACCAGTCAAGCGCGCGATCACCAAATAGCCGCGATCCTCTAGCCATTGCCTTCGTTCGGGCTTCGAGCCGATCCGGATCTGCTGTCGCGGCGGCGTCCTTCGCAATCCCGCGCAAATAGCGGATCACGAAGGCCGGAATTGTTAGCCCATAGTTGGGGTCGCTCTGGCTGACCTTGTGGCCAAGCCGACCGAGTAGCGCAGCGATGTTAGAGACAGCCTGCTTCTGCTCATCACCGACGGGGCCTGGAATCGGTGGCTTAACTGAGGTTGCAATTCGGAGTCCAGCTGGCGGTGGCACCAGACATTCGCGATAGAGAGCCTCGCCTGCTGGGCGATCGGCGATCGCATCGAGGAAGATCGCCGCATCCTCAACGCTCCGCGCCAGCGGTCCGAATACAGAGAGACCAAACCAGGCATCTGTTTTCGGAGCAATTGGCACTCGGCCGCGCTGCGGCTTGATTCCGAACAGGCCGGCGCAGGCCGCAGGTATGCGAATCGACCCGCCCCCGTCACTTGCCAACGCAACGGGCACCATGCCCGCAGCAACCGCCGCAGCCGACCCACCACTTGAGCCACCGGGCGTAAGCGACGGATTCCACGGATTACGGGTAACGCCAAAGGCATCAGTCTCTGTGAATGGCCACTGCGTTAGCTCTGGGACATTTGTCTTGCCGACGAGGATCGCTCCCGCGCTTCGCAAACGCTTTACCAGTTCAGCGTCTTCACTCTTTGGAGTTTCCGTAGTCGCATTACTGCCGTAGCGAGTCGAATAGCCGGCAACATCAGTGTCGTCCTTGATCGCAACCGGCACGCCGTGCAGCGGACCTGAGTCAGAGCTGCGGCTTCTGTCTGCCTCTGCAGCAGCAGCCAGTGCCTCCTCTGGGGCAGTCACTCTGAATGCGTTGAGCAGACCATCGTGGCGTTTGATTCGATCTAGTGAGGCTTGGACTAGCTCGACAGACGAGATTGAACCCGCGGCCATCAGCTCGGCCTGCTTGGCAACTCCGGCGTATGCGAGATCTTCAGCGTCCATAGACCATTAGCCTACCTGCGAGTCGCTAGCGAGCGCTAGACGAATTGCGTCGAGAGACTCTGGATTCTCAGCGCTTGACATGTCACCGGGATCCTCGCCGATTGCCAGGGCGCGCACGGCGCGACGCAGAATCTTTGCGGAGCGAGTTCGCGGCAGTGCCTCAACCCTAATTACGCGTCCGGGCTTAAATGGCCTACCGAGCTGCTCAGCAACAAGTTCACGCAACTGTTCGGAAACATCGTCGCCCGCGACGTCGGTCGGCACCCAGAAACACCAGACGCTCTCCCCCTTCGTTGCATCCGGTACGCCAACGGTCGCAGCCTCAGCTACCGCCGGATGCGAGACGAGCACTGACTCGACCTCGGCAGGCCCGAGACGCTTGCCAGCGACATTGATCGCCTCATCGGATCGTCCGAGTAGGAACCACTCGCCATCGGCATCAATCTTCGCCCAGTCGCCATGGCGCCATATGCCCGGGTAGGTGCTCCAATACGACTCCAAGTAACGCTCACGGTCCCCCCAGACGCCGCGAGTCATCCCAGGCCACGGTTTCGTGCAGACGAGTTCGCCAACCTGACCGCGAATTGAGTTACCTGCCGGATCAAAGACTTCAACAGCCATGCCGAGCGCGGCGCCTCCTAGCGAGCAGGCCTTGAGCGGCTCGACCGGATATGGCGCGAGGAAGCAGGCACCAACCTCAGTTCCACCTGAAATATTGATGATCGGGACTCGATCGCGGCCAACCTCGTGGGCGAGCCAGCGGTATGGATCAGGGTTCCACGGCTCGCCGGTTGAACCAAGAATCCGCAGCTTGTTCAGCTGATGCCGCTCTGGCCATTGATCACCCTTCGGTATTAGCGCCCTAATCAGGGTTGGCGAAATCCCAAGAACTGCAACTCCGTGGCGCTCCGCCGTCGCCCAAACCCGGTCGGGCTCGGGAAAGTCAGGCGAGCCCTCCAACATCACCATCGCGGCGCCAAGCGAATGCGCTCCGACCATCGTGAGCGGGCCCATAATCCATCCCATGTCGGTGATCCATTGGAAGCGATCGCCAGCCCGAACATCAAGAGCATAGGCCGCTTCGCTTGCGATCTTGACTAGAAAGCCACCGTGGACATGGACGGCGCCCTTCGGCCGACCGGTCGTGCCTGAGGTGTAGGCAAGCATCCAAACATCCTCGGAATTTGTTTCGGCAGCCGTTGATCCATCAACACCTTTTCCAGCCTCAAGGAAATCTGCCCAACTGATATCGCGACCTTCGAGCATCTCGACCTCAGGCAGTCCCTCGCGTTCAAGCACTACAACGCGCTCAACACTCGGCGAATTTGCAACCGCCACGTCAAGGGTCGGCTTCAGAGCAATCGGTTTGCCGCGGCGCCATGAACCGCTTGCGGTAAGCACAAGCTTCACCTGAGCATCGTCGAACCGTGACTCGATGGCGCCGGCTGCGAAGCCTGAAAAGACGGGCAGGTATACGGCGCCAATCTTTGCGATTGCGTAGGCAGCGATGACTGCCTCAGCGATCATCGGCATAAAGACAGCAATCGCATCGCCAGGTCCTACTCCAGCTGCCCGCAACGCCGCACTTAGTTTGTCTACCTCTGCGGCCAGCTGCGCGTACGTCAACTCGACTGAACTGCCGTCCTCAGCCTCAGCTATCAGAGCAGTCCGTGCCGCCTCTTGCGGATCATCAAGCCAGCGGTCAACACAAGCGGAGGTTAGGTTGATCCGACCATCATCGAACCATCGCGTCCATTCGATTCCTGCTGAATCGTCAAATGTCCGCGTGTATGGCTTCGCAAACGGAATCTCAAGGTCATCAACGACGGCGTCCCAAAAGGCGGCCGGCTGCTCGACTGACAGCTCACGAAGCTCATCTATTTGGTCGCAGCCAAAGCGCCGCATTAGCCGGGCGACATTTGTCTGCTTTGCTTGCTCTGGGTCAGGTGTCCAGACGGCCTCTTCCATCAGCGAGCGATCCTACCGTTAGCGGCTGGGACAGCTATACCCGTGCGCTGGGGAATCAGTCGTCACGGCCGGGGCTGTTTGCCCCACTGCCGCCACTACCCGAGACCACAGCGCTATTGACCGGGTCGCTCGTTTTAGGGACTCTGTCAATTGTCACCTTGCCGTCAGGTCCGACCGTTCCCACTATCGGAGCCTGTTCGAGCGACGCTGAATTTGATGGCATTCGGCCGCCTTGGATCAGATCTGAACCAGCGGCCCTCGGCGTGCCCGGCAGCAGCGTTTCGGGGCTCGTCATGCGATCAACCAAGTAGGTAATGCTGACGGCGGCAAGCAACCCAAGTAAAGCAAACAGAATCGTCTTGGTGCGCGCAGAAGCCATCAATTAATCGTAGCCTGCGGCGCGCTCAAAGGCAGCACTTGACTGAGGGTGATTACCGCTCGAGCGCCACCACCATCACGGTTCTCGATCCGAACATCACCATCCTGCTCACGCAGCAACTGCCTCGCGATAGCTAAGCCGAGGCCGGTGCCTTGTGGCACCGAGATCCCAGCCGACCCTCTTCGGAAGCGCTCAAAGACCAGTTCCTCTTCGCCCTCAGCTAGACCAGGTCCCGAATCTAGAATCGAAATCTCTGAGCCTGCGACACCAATAGTTATCTCGCTGCCGGCCGGCGAGTAACGCACAGCGTTTTCGAATAGTGCGTCAATTGCCTTGTCGAGATCCCCTGGGCGACAGTAACCGTAGGCAGTTGCGGTTTCTGAGCTGTCATCTAGCTTAACTGCGAGCCCTGCCTCCTCAGCGATCAGACGCCATCGGCTTGCGGCAGCTAACGAGACAGTCTGGATGTCAAGCTTCTCAATCGTTTCACTGCTCTGACCAGCACGGCTGAGGAGCAGCAGGTCGTTGATAATTGCGCTGATCCGTTGATGCTCACTCAATGCTGCGTCTAACTCTTCGGAGACGTACTCAGAGACACCAACATCCTGCGCCTCCTCAATCCTGAGCCGCATCGCTGCCAGTGGTGTGCGCAGCTGGTGGGATGCATCGGCTACAAACTGTTTCTGATTCTCAAGAAGATGCACGAGGTCATCGGTCATTTCGTTGAATGCAAGTGCAAGCGTCTGCTGTTCAGACGATCCCTCAACTTCGGCGCGCGCATCAAGGTTGCCAGCGACGATCTCACGAGCCGTCTTCTCCAGCCGCTTAATCGGTCTTGAAAGTTGGCCGGCAATAACCCAACCTGCTGCGAGGCCAAGAGCGAGTACCAGCAGGCCGATCCCTATCAGGGTCAGCACCGAGCGACGAATTGAATCGTTAACCGCCTTGACGGACTGGGTGATCCGCACGGCCCCAACCGTCCTGCCGAAGTGAGTGATTGGCACTGCAGTAGCTAGCAGATCCTCCTTGAGCGTCTTGCTATTTCGCTGCTGCTGCGCTGCCCGCCCACCAAGCGCAATCTTGATTTCCGGGCGCGACGAATAGTCAAGACCAATCGGACTGCCAGCGACGCTGTCAGCAATCACACGACCGTTCGTGCTTACGATCAGCACCCGTCCCTTCGTGGTTTGTGCAGCAGTCTTTGCCAACGCCGCGAGCTGCTGGTAATCGGGTGGATCAACCATGTCATTGGCACTGCCCGCTACGACCTCAGCCGAGGATCTCGCCTCACTCTGAACTTGGGAATCGAGCCTTCGCGCGATGTTGATGCCAAGCGGTACCTCAAGCGCCACGACTGCCAGCACGAGGATGTAGGCAAGCGCTACTAGGAGTCGTGTTCGGAGGCTCAGCCCGCGTCCAGTTCCTCAGGAGTTGCAAACCTGAACCCGACGCCCCTGACCGTATGGATGAAGTGCGGATTAGCTGGATCATCACCGAGCTTCCTGCGCAGCCAACCGATGTGGACGTCAAGCGTTTTTGTTGATCCAAACCAGTTCTCGTCCCAGACATCGGTCATCAATGCCTCGCGAGTAACGACCTTGCCGGAGTCCTTGACTAAGCGCATCAGCAGCGCATGTTCCTTACGCGAGAAGAGCAGTGGCTCACCAGCAAGCGAAGCCGTATGAGCTGAGGGGTCGATGTGCAGGTTGCCGAAGTCGATCGGTTCAAGGATCTCAGCAGCTCCACCGCCGGTGGAGTGTCTGAGTAGAACATTCACCCGCAGCAGAAGCTCTTTTGCACTTATCTCGCCCTTCACTTGGAAGTCGTCCGCCCCAAGCTTAAAACCAAGTTCAATGTCCGATTCCGCTCCGCTTGCCGAGTAGAACATCACCGGAGGTGCACCGTGGCTCTTCAACTCGGCAGCGACAATAAATCCGCCCTGTGGATCGTCGGCCAAGCCAAGATCAAGGATCACGCAGTCCGGGACGATACGTTCAAGGATCGCTCGAGTTTCCTTTACGGAACGCGCCGTAATCGTCTGGAGACCGTTGCGCTCGAGAAAACGCACCAGCGGGTCGCTAATCGACGGATCGTCTTCAACGACCAGAACTGTCTTGATCTCTTCCCCCGGAAGTGCTCCCATACCTACAAAGCTAGCGCGCCTTCCGGCCCTGCGCTCTAGAGCAACAGCATCTGGGCCGATTTCCGACTCTCACAGTCCCCTTAGCTTTTTACTCAACAATGGGTTTCAGTTCGATTTGCGTTGCAGAGCGCGCTGCAAAGGTCCTTATCACTGCTCACCAATCGGGCACCGGGGCTACCAAGGAGAAACTGATGATCAAGGCAAAGACAACAATTGCAGCCGGAGCCAGTCTGCTGACAGTCGGCGCAGTCGGAGCAGTCGGCATAACCGCCGCAGAGAACGCCGCATCAACGGCAAAGCCAGTCAAGCCGATTATTCAGACCGAAGTTCAAACGATTCGCCGAACCGTCCACATCAAGCCAAAGGCAGCGGCCGCAGCCGTCGCAGCAGCAAGAGCTTCGGCCGGAGCAAGCGGTGGCACAACCTACGCAGCTAGTTCGCCGGCTCAGCCAACCTCGTCACCTAGCTACTCGCGCGTCAGCTCGAGCCCAGCAACGTCATCCGCCCCAACAGTCAGCACACACAGCAGTGCCGGTGGCGCCAAGGGTGAATCTGAAAGTGGCGACGATGCA
>Ga0194056_10000159_pt1 | contig 32154 bp, 39 predicted proteins | sample SepL4413m_MetaG_FD_155458 | JGI IMG/M metagenome (GOLD analysis project Ga0194056, IMG submission 155458) | Anoxic zone freshwater microbial communities from boreal shield lake in IISD Experimental Lakes Area, Ontario, Canada - Sep2016-L442-13m | ecosystem: Environmental > Aquatic > Freshwater... | reverse complement strand
GCTGTTTGATGGTCGAACGGGAGAGCCGTTTGATCAACGGGTGGTCGTGGGTTATATTTACATGCTGAAATTGCATCATTTGGTTAGTGATAAGATTCATGCCCGTGCCGTGGGCCCTTATTCGCTTGTTACCCAGCAACCGCTGGGGGGTAAGGCGCAATATGGTGGCCAGCGGCTCGGTGAAATGGAAGTGTGGGCGCTTGAAGCCTATGGCGCCGCTTATGCTCTTCAGGAATTATTGACTGTTAAGAGTGATGATACCACCGGGCGGACGAGGATTTACGAATCCATCGTAAAAGGCGAGAATGTACTTGAGGCGGACCGCCCTGAGTCATTTAACGTCTTGATCAATGAGCTTAGGGCCATTGGTTTGGATGTGCGTGCTGAAGCGAAGGAAAAACGAGTTTAACGGAGGCGGCGGCAACGCTGAGTCACCCTATGTCTGAACGTACCTTTACAAATTCTGCCGCCCGTGAGCGGCTTGGAATGCCCCTGATGGAGGGGTTTGATTCAGTGAATATTTCGCTGGCCTCTCCGGAGACCATCCGGGCGTGGAGCCACGGCGAAGTTAAAAACCCTGAGACCATTAATTACCGCACGTATAAGCCTGAAAAGGGCGGCTTGTTCTGCGAGCGTATTTTCGGTCCTACGCGGGATTGGGAATGCAGCTGCGGGAAGTACAAGCGCATCAAACACAAGGGTGTTATTTGTGACCGTTGCGGTGTAGAAATCACGCAATCCAGGGTGCGTCGGGAACGCATGGGTCACATTGATCTCGCGGTGCCTGTATCTCATATTTGGTTTTTTAAATGTACCCCCAGTAGGTTGGGATTGGTGCTGGATATGACTGCCCGTGCCCTTGAGCGCATTCTTTATTATGAAGATTACGTTGTAATTGATCCGGGTGATACGCCGCTTCAGGAAAAACAACTTCTGAGCGAGATGGAATATCGTGAGGCTCAGGACAAGTACAACGATGCCTTTGTTGCTAAAATCGGTGCCGAGGCGGTGCGTGATTTGATGAAGAAACTTGATCTGGAAAAGGCCATGGTGGAGCTTGATGCGCAAATGGAAACAACGCGCAGCAAACAGATCCGAAAAAAGATTTCCAAGCGTATGAAGGTTCTGGAGGGTTTTTTAACCAGCAATGCCCGTCCGGAGTGGATGATTTTTGAAGTCATGCCGGTGATTCCGCCGGATTTGAGACCTTTGGTGCCTCTGGAGGGCGGGCGGTTTGCCACCTCTGATCTGAATGATTTATATCGGAGAGTGATCAACCGTAACAACCGGTTGAAGAATCTGCTCCAACTTAAGACGCCTGATGTTATTATCCGGAATGAAAAGCGGATGTTGCAGGAGGCCGTCGATGCGGTTATCGACAACGGCCGCCATGGTCGTGCGGTAACGGGTGCAGGCAATCGTCCATTGAAATCCCTGAGTGATATGCTCAAGGGCAAAGGGGGCCGTTTCCGTCAGAACCTGCTTGGAAAACGTGTGGATTATTCCGGCCGTTCCGTGATTGTCGTGGGTCCTGAACTGAAGCTTCATCAATGCGGATTACCCAAGAAGATGGCGCTGGTATTGTTCGAGCCTTTCATTATCCGGCGGCTGAAGGAGATGGGGGTTGCGCATACGGTCCGTTCCGCCAAGAAACTGATTGATAAACAATCGGATGAGGTCTGGGCAATTCTTGAGGAGATTACGCGTGACAAGACGGTCATGCTGAACCGTGCTCCCACATTGCATCGTTTGAGCATTCAGTCTTTCGAGCCTACCCTGGTCGAGGGGGAAGCCATTCAAGTGCATCCTCTCGTTTGTACGGCCTATAACGCGGACTTTGACGGTGATCAGATGGCGGTGCATGTTCCGCTCTCAATCGAGGCACAGATTGAGTCCCGCTTGCTGATGCTGTCGCCGCATAATGTCTTCTCGCCTTCCAGTGGAAGGCCTGTGATGACCCCCACGCAGGATATTGCCCTGGGGATTTATTATCTGACGTCGTCGGCGCAAAAGGACAGGATCAAAGAAGTCCGCAGGAAAAAAGAAGGCAAGGCTCAGGAGCAGGAAAGGCTTCCGATTTTTGCCGAAGCCAGCGAGGTCCGGTTGGCCTATGATGATGGCGCGCTGAAGATTCATCACCGGATCCGTTTTAAAAATCCCGACTTCCAGCGCAAGACGGTATTCGGCGATATCAACTCCAAGATGCTGGTGACGACGGTCGGCCGCGTGTTTTTTAATGAGATTCTTCCGGATACTCTCGGCTTTGTTAATCGCTGCTGCGATAAGTCATTCCTGGGTAAATTGATTTGGCATTGCTACCGGCAGAGCGGAAACACGGAGACTGTGCGAGTTCTGGATAGCCTGAAAAACATCGGATTCGAGCATGCAACTCTGGCCGGGATTTCAATCGGTCTGTCCGACATGATCATTCCGGCGGAGAAGGAAGAGATTATTGCCCGGGCTCATAAATCGGTGGCGGAAGTGGAAAGCCAGTACCGGCGCGGTATTATTACCGATGGGGAACGGTATAATAAAATTGTCGATATCTGGACGCAGGCTACGGACGAAACGTCCACCGCCATGTATCGCGCCATTGAGGAAAACGGGGATAGTGATGAAGCCAATCCTATTTTCATGATGGTGGATTCCAAGGCCCGTGGTAGTCGGCAGCAGATCCGGCAGTTGGCTGGTATGCGTGGTTTGATGGCCAAGCCCTCAGGTGAAATTATCGAGCGGCCGATTGTATCGAACTTCCGTGAAGGGTTGAGCGTTCTGGAATACTTTATCAGTACTCACGGTGCCCGCAAAGGCTTGGCTGATACCGCTCTGAAGACGGCTGACGCAGGTTATTTGACCCGTAAACTGGTTGATGTGGCCCAGGATGTGAGAATCATCGAACAGGATTGCAATACACTTAACGGGATCGAAGTCAAAGCCATTGGCGAAGGCGACGAAAATATGGTGTCGTTGGCGGATCGTTTGAAAGGGCGTACCGCGCTCAACGATATTATTAATCCTGTGACGCGCGAAGTGATTGTCACTGCTGGCGGCATGATTGATGAAGTCGTGGCGGATGTGATCATGAATGCGGATATCGAGAAAGTTAGAATTCGCAGTGTTCTGACCTGTGAATCCAAGCGCGGTATTTGCGCGAAATGTTACGGTCGAGATTTGTCAAACGGCAGCCCGGTGGAGATTGGTACGGCGGTTGGAATTATCGCGGCTCAATCCATTGGTGAACCTGGCACGCAGTTGACGATGCGTACTTTCCATATCGGTGGTACGGCCAGTGCTGTTTTCAAGCAGCCCCACGTGATCGCGAAGCATGATGGCACGGTTCAGTACACTAACATGCGTACGGTTATGAACGGTCAGGGCAGCTACGTGGTGTTGAATAAAAACGGAACGGTATGCGTCTTTGATGACACCGGCCGCGAAGTTGAGCGCCATTCCATTGCGATTGGAGCGCTCATTTCCGTAGCGGACGGCGGACGCGTCAAGAAGGCGCAAAGCTTTATTGAGTGGGATCCCTATAGTGTGCCGATTCTTGCGGAGAAACCCGGGTCCGTGCATTTCCAGGGATTTATTGAAAATGTGACGGTGAAAAAAGATGTGGATCAATCCACCGGGCTGATGGGGACCGTTGTTCTTGAGCATAAGGAAGATCTGCACCCTCAGATCGTTGTGACTCATGGCGGCCATGAGCCCGCGTCCATCTACAATATCCCGGCTGGTGCCCACGTCATGGTTAAGGATGGCAAAAAAGTCGCCGCGGGGGAAGTGCTGGCCAAAACTCCCCGTAAAGAGTCGAAAACGAAGGATATCACCGGTGGTCTTCCCCGCGTGGCGGAGCTGTTTGAAGCGCGGCGCCCCAAAGATGCGGCTGAAATTGCGAAAATTGACGGCATTGTCGACTTTGGCGCGAATCAGCGCGGACGGCGTTGTCTGCTCATTCGTGATTCCGTCACGAATGATGAGGAGCAGCATTTGATTCCGATGGGCAAGCATATTGTTGTCTATAAGGGCGACTATGTGCAGAAGGGGCAGCAGCTGACGGAAGGACCGATTGTCCCTCAGGAAATTTTGGAAATTTGCGGACCTCAGGAACTTCAGGAGTATCTGGTCAACCAGGTTCAGGAGGTTTATCGTTTGCAGGGTGTTGAAATCAATGACAAGCATATTGAGATCATCGTCCGGCAGATGTTGCGCAAGGTCCGGATAACCGATGCCGGCGACACGGATTTCCTCTGGGGTGAGCAGGTTGAGAAGCAGGCTTTCCAGGAAGTCAATGCAAAAGCATCGGCGGAAGGCAAGCGTGCAGCAGAGGCCTCGCCGGCTCTTCTGGGGATCACCAAAGCGGCTCTGGAGACGGAAAGTTTCATTTCAGCGGCCTCCTTCCAGGATACGACGCGAGTACTCACCGAGGCGGCGACGCTGGGGCGTGTGGACACATTGTATGGATTTAAAGAAAATGTGATCATGGGGCATTTGATACCTGGCGGGACAGGGTTCCCTATGTTCAGGAATATCAAATTAGTGCCTTTGGCGGAGCCAATTCCTGAAGAGGATCTGCGCCAGGATAGCGAAGAGTTGAAGAAAGCCAAAGAGCTTCTTGGATAATGCTTGACAAGATTGCGATGCTTCGGGCATCTTTACACGCTTTGCGTTAAAAAGGGATAACGAAACTTATGCCAACGATTAATCAACTTGTGAAATACGGACGTAAACAAGTCCGTTATAAAAGCAAATCTCCTGCGCTGAAGAATTGCCCTCAGCGTCGTGGAGTGTGTCTCTCAGTTAAGACGCAGACGCCCAAGAAACCGAATTCAGCGTTACGTAAGGTGGCGCGTGTTCGCTTGACGAACGGCGAGGAAGTAACAGCTTATATTCCGGGCGAGGGGCACAATTTGCAGGAGCATAGCGTTGTGCTTGTACGTGGCGGGCGTGTAAAGGATTTGCCGGGTGTTCGCTACCACATTGTTCGTGGGACCTTGGACACATTGGGCGTCGAGGGGCGGCACAGGGGCCGCTCCAAATATGGCGTCAAAACACCGAAAAAAGCGTAGGATGGCGCAAGATCATGGGACGAAGACGAAGAGCAGAGCGTCGGACGGTTTCTCCGGATCCGAAATATAACAGCGAGCTGGTTGGTCGGCTCGTCAACCACCTGATGAAGGTGGGGAAAAAGTCGGTTTCGGTCAATATTGTGTATGATGCATTAAAAGTCATTCAGGAGAAGCATCCTGATGGCGATCCTCTGGAGATTATTCTCAGGGCAATTGGCAATGTGAGCCCTAAAGTTGAAGTCAAATCACGCCGCGTGGGTGGGGCGACCTATCAGGTTCCCGTTGAAGTCTCTCCTGATCGTCAGGGAGCTCTGGCCATGCGCTGGATTATGCAGTATGCCAAGACTCGCAAAGGCGTACCGATGCGTCGGGCGCTGGCTCAGGAAATTCTGGATGCGTATGCCGAGCAGGGGAATGCAATCAAGAAGCGTGATGAAACGCATAAAATGGCGCAGGCCAATAAAGCCTTTGCCCATTATCGATGGTAGTGGTTTTAATTTGACAAATCCCGTCGGCCAATCGGGCGGCGGGACTTGTTTTCTATAGCAGATTACAATGGAAACCGTTTTGGAACAGAATAATAAAAGTGGGTCGGCAGGGGAGTACCGTCAGCGTGAAGCTGCGGATCGCCTCCGGCCGCTCTCGGCTGTTCGCAATATCGGGGTCATTGCTCACATTGATGCGGGTAAGACCACGACGAGCGAGCGCATTCTGTTTTATGCGGGCCGTGTGCATCGCATGGGCGAAGTGCATGACGGAACCGCCGTGATGGATTGGATGCCCCAGGAGAAAGAACGGGGCATTACGATCACCAGCGCGGCAACCATGTGTTTTTGGCGGGATCATCAGATTAATCTGATAGACACTCCCGGGCATGTCGACTTTACCGTTGAAGTCGAGCGATCATTGCGGGTGCTGGATGGCGCGGTGGTGGTGTTCTGTGGTGTGGGTGGAGTTCAGCCCCAGTCTGAGACGGTTTGGCATCAGGCGGATCGTTATCGCGTGCCACGCATTGCCTTCGTCAATAAAATGGATCGCGTGGGTGCGGATTTTAATGCCGTCGTTGAGCAGGTCAGAACCCGGCTGGGTGCGATGCCGGTGCCCATTCAGATTCCATGGGGCTCTGAAGAGAATTTCGCAGGGATTGTGGACTTGGTTGCCATGCAGGCGGTTTCATTTGATGAGACCACATTCGGGTCCACTCTTAACTATTTGCCGATTCCCAAGGAAATTGCCGTGGCAGCCGAAATGGCGAGGGCGTCAATGATCGAGGCGTTGGCGGAGCACGATGAGCAGGTCCTTGAAGCGTATCTCGAGTGTCCCGATGTCCCTGCACAAGTCCTCAAGGACGGGTTGCGTCGCGTCACGCTGGCGCAGAAGATCACGCCCGTGTTATGCGGTTCGTCATTGCGCAACAAAGGGGTGCAGCAGTTACTGGATGCGGTTGTTGACTTTCTTCCCTCTCCTCTTGATGTTCCCGCGATCCAGGGTGAGCATCCCAAAACCCACGAGATTTTGATGCGTGAGGCGGATGATTCGGCGCCTCAGAGCGCATTGGTTTTCAAGTTGATGAGTGATCCGTACATGGGGCGTATGGCCTTTGTGCGAGTTTATTCCGGGCAGATCAAGCAGGGCCAGAATGTGTTCAACCCGCGCACCAAAAAGCGCGAGCGGGTCATGAAATTGGTGTTTCTGCACGCGGATGACCGGAAGGATGTGGATGTCATCCACGCCGGTGAAATAGGCGCGATTATCGGGCTGAAGAATGTGACGACGGGGGATACGCTTTGCGCTGAAAATATGCCTGTCGAACTGGAACGGATCCGTTTTCCCGAGCCGGTCATTTCGATGGCGATTGAGCCGAAGTCACAGGCGGACCGCGAAAAGCTGAACGAAGCTTTGAGCGCGCTTGCGTCCGAGGATCCTACTTGTGTGGTCTCCAAAGATGTTGATTCCGGACAGACCCTGTTGAGTGGAATGGGGGAACTGCATCTGGAGATTTTGAAGGATCGCATGTTCCGCGAATATAAAGTGCAGGCGAATGCCGGCCGGCCGATGGTGTCCTATAGGGAAACCGTGACAGCGGCCGGGCATGGGTCATACCTTTTTGATCGCGATATTGGCGGCCAACGGCAATATGCCGAGGTCAGCCTTGATGTTGAACCGGCGAAAAGAGGGTCGGGCATTGAAATTGAATTTGCAGTGTCTCAGAATCGAATCCCTTCGGACTTTCGGGCGAATGTTGAAGAGGGAATTCGGGATGGGCTGACAACAGGTATTCTTGCCAACTATTCGTTGGTGGATGTAAAGGTGCGAGTGGTGGGTGGTGATTTTCGCGATCAGGAATCCACGGAAATGGCATTCCGAACTGCGGGAGTTATGGCATTGCGGGAGGCTGCCAAGGTGGCTAAACCGGCAATTCTTGAGCCTATCATGTCCCTGGAGATTATTCTTCCAGCGGAGCATTTGGGTGATGTGCTGAACGATGTGAGCGCCAGGCGCGGCCATGTTCAGAATATGGTTGGGAAAGAAACTGTGCAGGTAATCCATGCGCGGGTTCCGTTGGCGGAACTTTTCGGTTACTCTACTGCCATCCGGTCATTAACCCGGGGGCGCGCGAGTTATACCATGGAGCCGGCCTGTTTTGATGTGGTGCCGGAGGCGATACAAAAGCAACTTCTGGAACGGTGAGTGAATGATGGAAAAGCAACGAATACGCATACGTTTGAAAGCCTACGACTATCGGGTGCTGGATCAGTCAGTGTCTGATATTGTGGAGACGGCCAAGAGGACGGGAGCCAGGGTCGTTGGACCGATTCCCATGCCCACGCGCATTGAGAGTTATAGCGTCAACCGAAGTGTTCATGTCGACAAAAAATCGATGGAACAATTTGAAGTTCGCACGCATAAACGGTTGTTGGACATTGTGGAGCCGACGGCAAGAACGGTGGATGAGTTGAAAAAACTCAACATGCCGGCCGGCGTAGATATAACGATCAAGATTTAAGCAGGTAGCCATGCAAGGGATACTCGGAAAAAAAATAGGAATGACAAGAGTTTTCGGTGACGAAGGTCAGCAGACTCCTGTTACAGTAATTGAGGTGGGCCCGTGTGTGGTCGTTCAGCGGAAGACGAAAGTCTGCGACGGCTATGATGCGCTCAAACTCGGGTTTGATGAGGTGAAAGCCTCGCGTGCGAATAAACCCCATAACGGTCAGTTCACGGCTGCGAAAGTTACGCCGAAGCGGTTTTTGCGCGAGTTTGACGTTGCGCCTGGCGATGAGTTGAAAGTGGGGGATACGATCACGGCGGCGATTTTAGAAGGCGCCTTGTTTGTTGATGTCATTGGCGTGACCAAGGGGCGCGGCTTCCAGGGTGTTGTGAGACGGCATGGCATGGCCGGCGGTCCGATGACCCATGGTGGTCACTCGAAGCGACGTGTCGGTTCGATTGGTTGTCGTTCCTATCCCGGTCGTGTTCATAAGGGCAAGCGCATGCCGGGGCATATGGGAAATATCCGGGTTACGACGCAAAATTTAAAGGTAGTTCAGCTGCGTGCGGGTGAGAATTTGATCCTTGTCAAGGGAGCGATTCCAGGACCGGTCGGAGCGATGGTTGAAGTGCGTAAAGCATTAAAGAAGACGAAGGCAGGGCAGGTGAAATGAGCAAGCTTTCAGTCTATGACATGAAGGGATCCTCGTTGGCGAAGGTTGAATTTCCCGACGAGCTTTTGACCACCAAGGGCCAGCAGGCGGTGCATGATGTGGTCATTGCCTATCAGGCAGGTATGCGTGCCGGTACGGCGAATACGCTGGGTAAAGGTGATGTGGCGGGTAGCAACAAGAAGCCGTGGAAGCAGAAAGGGACCGGACGTGCCCGTGCGGGTTACCGTCAGTCTCCGGTGTGGCGTGGCGGTGGCGTTGCCCATGGTCCGCACCCCCGCAGCTATGCCAAGAAAGTGCCTCTCAAGGTGGCGCGCCTGGCCTTCCGGCGTGCATTCAGTGATCTGGTACGCGAGGATCGTATTCGGGTGCTCGATCAGCTCACGTTTGCAGAGCCTAAAACCAAGGCGGCTGCGGCACTGCTCAAATCTCTTGGGTTGAGCAAGGGCGCTCTGGTTGTGGTTGACACGCTGGATAAAAATCTGTTATTCGCCCTGCGCAATTTATCAAATGTCGAAGTGACTACCGCAAAAGATGTGAACACGTTTCAGTTGATTCGTTTCCCTGTAACGGTGTTGACGCGAGCAGGTATGGAGAGTTTGCGTTTGCGGCTTGAGGGTGACGCAGGGAGGAAATCATGAAGAATGCGCTTTCAGCGGTGCGTGGCCTGCATATTACCGAAAAGGGGACGTTGCTGGCTGCCCAGAACAAGTATCTCTTTAAGGTGGATCCGGCGGCCAACAAGCTTGAAATCAAAAAAGCTGTTGAGGATTTTTTCAAGGTTAAGGTAGTCAAGGTCAATACCATGAACTACGATGGCAAAAAGCGCCGCGAGCGCACGCTTCATTATGGCAAAAAAGCGGACTGGAAGCGCGCGGTGGTAACCTTGAAGGATGGCGATAAGATCGATTTGGAATAGGAATCACGACATGGCGCTTAAAAGTTATAAACCGACGACGCCGAGCTTGCGCAATACGAAGCTCTCCACGTTTGATGAAATCACAAAAAGTAAGCCTGAACGTTCGTTGACGCAGGCTCAGAAATCCCAGGCGGGACGCAATTCCGCCGGCAGGATTACTATTCGGCACCGCGGGGGCGGGCATAAACGCAAATTCAGAATCATCGATTTCAAGCGGAACAAGATCGGGATACCCGCCAAGGTTCAGGCGATCGAATACGATCCGAACCGTTCGGCGAATATTGCTTTGTTGGCCTATCGGGATGGCGAAAAACGTTATATTCTGGCTCCCCTCGGCCTGGAAGTTGGCGCCATTGTTTCAGGCGGTCCGGATGTCGAGCCGGTTACGGGCAATATGATGCCGTTAGCTAAAATTCCACTCGGTTTACCCATTCATAACATTGAATTGACTGTTGGTGCAGGGGCGCAGTTGGTGCGGAGTGCGGGTCAGACAGCGCAATTGATGGCGCGCGAGGGTGGATATGCCAGTGTGAAACTGCCTTCAGGCGAAATTCGATTGATTAATGTCAATTGTATGGCGACGATTGGTCAGGTTGGTAATATTGATCATAATGGTGTTAAGCTTGGCAAGGCTGGGCGCAAACGCTGGAAGGGGATTCGTCCGACCGTTCGTGGTGTGGCGATGAACCCGGTGGATCACCCGATGGGTGGTGGTGAAGGTCGTACGTCTGGCGGTGGTCACCCGGTGACGCCGTGGGGTCAGCTCACAAAGGGCAAGAAGACTCGGGCGAGACGGAAGGCGTCGAAAAAATTTATTCTTAGTCGGAGAAAGTAAACCATGGGCCGTTCACTTAAAAAAGGGCCGTTTGTTGATGAAAAGCTGCTGGAGCGCGTGGAGAAAATGAACCGTGCAGGTGAGAAGCGCGTCGTTAAAACGTGGTCTCGTCGCTCCATGATTGCGCCCGAATTCGTCGGGCACACGCTGGCTGTTCATAACGGTAAATTGCATATGCCGGTCTATATTACTGAATATATGGTGGGGCATCGTCTGGGGGAATTTGCCCCCACGCGTATCTTCCGTAAACATGGGACGCATACGGACAAGACTGTGGCGAAGTAATGGAATGAGCGCGCTCGGACTTGAGGGGCGGCTCAAACCTATCATCGTGGGCGCAATCTTATTGATGTCGGGTAATGCAGGGGTTGGCGCTGAAGAGGACGGGGATGCCGATCTGATCGGGACCTTGCGAGGTCAGGTGAGATTTTTAAGTGCAGCGTTGGTTGCTGCGAAAATTGAGATAGACGGTTTAAAGGCGCGGCTGGATACCCGGGCTGGTGAGACGGCGGATGCGACTGGCGTAATGTCAGGCGGATCTGCGATGGTAAGAGAAAAAGAATATCTGATTTTGGATGTAAACAAAGAGTTGGGCATGGTAATCCTCAACGGAGGACATCGGGACGGGGTCAAGCCTGGCTTGGTGTTCAATGTGATAACAGAGGATAAGTCCGTGACGACGGTTCGGGTTGTGGATGCGCGGTCGGCCATCGCCGGTGCGGTCATTCAAAACAGGGGCCGGGAGTTACCCAAAGTTCAGGATCGGGCGGTTTTGGCGGCCGGGTCGAAGAACTAGGAGCGAGTTAATGGAAGTTAAAGCAATAACCAAGTATGTTCGGTTGTCACCGCGGAAAGCGCGTGATATGGCTCGGGCGATTCAGGGCATGCCAGTGGCTGATGCAATTAAGACGGTTGAATTCAGCGAGCGCAAGGCGGCGAGGCAGTTGGAGAAAACCATTCGTTCGGCCGTCGCAAATGCTGAAAATAATGCAAAGCTATTGGCGGACGATCTGAAGGTGAAAGAGGCCACGATTGGCGAAGGGCCGGCGATGAAGCGTTTTTGGGCGCGTTCGCGTGGCATGGTGAGCCGGATTCGGAAACGAACCAGCCATATTACGATCGTGTTGTCGGACGGAAAGTGACCGGTAAATACCGGGTGACGTGAAAGGAGCATCGTTTTGGGACAGAAAATCAATCCGATTGGATTAAGGATTGCGGTCAGCAAGGCCTGGAAGTCGCGCTGGTTTGCGGATAAGCGCACGTTCGGTACCCTGCTGAATGAGGATCTAACGATCCGTGATCTCGTAAAGAAGCGTCTTGATGCCGCGGCGGTTGCCGAGATCATCATTGAACGCTATGCAAATCGCGTACGGGTAACTATTTGTACCGCCAGACCCGGTATTGTCATTGGGCGCAAGGGACAAGATCTTGATCGTATTCGCGAAGAGATCGCGAAGTTGACCGGCAAGGAAATCTATCTCGAGATCCGTGAGATTCGGAGCCCTGATACCAATGCCCAGTTAGTGGCGGAGAGTGTGGCGCTCCAGATGGAACGACGGGTATCTTTCCGGCGTGCCATGAAGCGGGCAATCAAAATGGCGATGGAGCTGGGCGTGAAGGGGATCCGCATCAAGGTGTCTGGTCGCCTGGGTGGGGCGGAGCTTTCGCGCGTTGAGTGGTATAAAGAGGGAACCATTCCGCTGCATACGCTTCGTGCCAATATTGACTACGGATTTGCCGAGGCGCAGACGACGGCCGGTAAAATCGGTGTCAAGACCTGGATTTGTAAGGAAAAAGACGAGCCTGAAAAGGCAGTAAGGGGACGTACCAATGCCGCTTATGCCTAAACGCGTGAAGCACCGGATGGTGCATCGTGGATCCCGTAAGGGAAACGCGCAATCAGGTAATTCCCTGGCTTTTGGCGAGTATGGGTTGAAGGCGCTTGATCGGGCTTGGGTTAAAGCCAACCAGATTGAGGCGTGTCGTGTGGCCATGAATCGCAATATGAAGCGACGGGGTAAAGTTTGGCTGCGCATTTTCCCGGATAAGCCTGTGAGTAAAAAACCTCTTGAGACCCGGCAGGGTAAGGGGAAAGGCGATCCGGAGTTTTGGGTTGCTGTCATTTTGCCCGGCACCATGATGTTTGAAGTGGATGGTGTTTCGGAGCAGTTGGCTAAGGAATCGTTGCGTCTGGCGGCGGCAAAGTTGCCGATTCGGACAATGTTTGTTAAACGGCACCACTAATACGGGCCAAACAGGACAGGGGTGCGGACGATATGAAGGCCGCTAAACTGAGAGAAAATAACAAAGAAGAACTCGTGCAGCAATGCTCTGACATGGAGAAGGAATTGCGCGCGTTGAAAATTCGTAAATCGGCGAGCCAGATTGAGCAGCCGTCGCGTATTACAAGCTTGCGTCGGGATATTGCCCGGGCGCAGACCGTGATGAGCGAACGGCGTCGCCAGCAAGGTGGATGATTATGGCAGACACGGAAACCAATCGAGCGCTTCGCAAAGAACGCACTGGAATTGTTGTTAGTTCGGCGATGCAGAAGACTATAGTGGTGCGCGTGGAGCGGACGACACGTCATCCCCTGTACGGGAAAGAGATGACGCAGGCCAAGAAGTTTCATGCGCATGACGAAGAGAACAAAGCCAAAGTTGGCGATAAGGTGCGGATCGTTGAGACGCGTCCGTTGAGCAAACTTAAACGGTGGCGTCTCCTCGAAATTGTGGAAACGGCTAAACGCCAGTAATTGGGTGAACGACCATGATCCAAGAAGAAACAAACCTTGATGTTGCAGATAATACCGGAGCGCGGCGGGTGCGTTGCTTTCGTATTATCGGGCAGCGCAAGATGTATGCTCACATCGGTGATTTGATCCGGGTTGCGGTGCAGGAAGCCCAGCCGACTGGATTGGTAAAAAAAGGGCAGGTTTGCCGGGCTATTATTGTCCGGACATGCCAGCCGATTCGCCGTCCTGATGGGTCGGCTCTTCGGTTTGACAACAACGCAGTGGTGCTAGTGGACGAAAAGCTCAATCCCATCGGAACCCGTATTTTCGGACCTGTGGCGCGTGAGCTTCGTGAGAAATATATGAAGATCGTCTCACTCGCGCCTGAAGTGTTGTAAAAAGAGGAATCTATGAATATCCGACGAAACGATATCGTTGTGGCCACACGGGGCCGGGACAAGGGAAAACAGGGAAAGGTGCTTCAGGTTGTTGTGGGGAAGCATCGGGCGATTGTGGAGGGGCTTTGCATGGTGTCCAAGCATCTTCGGAAGTCTCAGGATAATCCGAAGGGGGGCATTGTGCAGAAGGAATCTTCCATTGCGATTGCCAACCTGATGGTCTACTGCCCGCAGTGTAAGAAGGCGGTCCGCGTTAAGCGTGTGGCCGAGGGTGACAAGCGGATCCGCAAGTGCAAGAAATGCGGCCAAGCATTTGACTCGTAAGGTGGTCTATGACGGGACTTAAGACGAAATATAAACAAGAAGTTGTGCCGGCGCTGATGAAATCGCTGGGGTGCAAGAATGTAATGGATGTTCCGCGGATGCTGAAGGTGACCATTAATATGGGCTTCAACTCAACGGTTGACAAGGATCAGATCCGCGCCATTTCTGATGATCTGGGAAAAATTTCCGGTCAGAAACCAGTCATTACAAAAGCTCGCAAGAGTATCTCTAATTTCAAGTTGCGCCAGGGCATGCCGGTCGGTGCGAAGGTGACCCTTCGCGGCAACCGTATGTATGAGTTCATGGAGCGGCTTATTCATGCCTCATTACCTCGCATTCGGGACTTCCGAGGGTTGCCGGTAAAAGGGTTTGATGGACGGGGAAGCTACACCTTCGGTCTTCAGGAGCAGTCTATTTTCCCTGAAATTGACCCGGATGATGTTAAGAAGGTGCAGGGAATGAACGTGACGATTGTCACATCGGCGTCAACGGATGCACGGGCTCGTGAACTGCTCACGATGGTCGGGATTCCATTCATGAAGTCGAATAAGTAGAACACGGCAGGGAGGACGTTCTTTTGGCTAAGAAATCACAGGAAGTCAAGGCGAGCCGCACGCCGAAGTTTAGCACACGCCGCTACAACCGCTGTAAACGCTGCGGGCGACGACATGCTTTTATGCGCAAGTTCCAGGTTTGCCGTATTTGCTTCCGGGAACTGGCATCAACGGGGATGATCCCTGGAGTAATTAAGGCGAGCTGGTAAATTGGAGAGCCTATGAGTTTGTCGGATCCTATCAGTGACATGTTGAATCGCATCCGGAATGCTTCGGGTGCGGGTTTGAAAACGACTGACATCAGCCATTCTAAGATGAAGGGCGAGATAGCAGTTATTTTGAAGAAGGAAGGCTATGTCCGCGACGTGACAGTCGAGGGGCAGGGTCGTGAAAAAGTGTTGAGAGTGGTTTTAAAATATGATGCCAACCGGAACCCGACGATCAGAGGATTGCGTCGGGTGAGTAAGCCGGGGCTCAGGCGCTATGTCGGGTTTGATGAAATTCCGTTGGTGCTGGGCGGTATGGGGGTATCTATTTTAAGCACCCCGTCAGGAGTGGTGACGGATAACGAGGCACGTCGGAAGCGTGTGGGCGGAGAGTTGCTTTGCCAGATCTGGTAAGATCAGGCGTTTCCGGAATAACTGTAATTCAATGGGTTACAGGTAACAAAATTTATACAGGGGAAGAGAATGTCTAGAATCGGCAAAAAACCGATAGCCATCCCGAAGAACGTAACGGTTCTCGTGACGGGCGGGACGGTATCGGCAAAAGGTCCCAAAGGTGACTTGGTGACGAAACTTCCTCCGTCCATCAAGGCGGAAGTGAAGGATTCGAACATCATTGTGAGTGCAGCTGAAGATACAGTCCAGGGGCGTAGCTTTCATGGATTGGCCCGCAGCCTGGTCGCGAACATGGTTCTTGGAGTAGAAAAAGGCTATTCGATTGAGCTTGAACTCCAGGGCGTTGGTTTTCGTGCGGCCGTGCAGGGGAGCAAGCTCACGATGAATATCGGTTATTCGAGCCCGGTGGTGCATGAAGCGCCGGCGGGTATTACAGTGGCGGTTAAGGATAGTGTGATAACGGTTGGGGGTGCGGATAAGCAGCTTGTGGGTGATGTTGCAGCGCGTATTCGTTCCTATTATCCGCCTGAGCCCTATAAGGGCAAGGGAATCCGTTATAAGGGCGAACATGTCCGGCGTAAGGCCGGTAAGACGGTGGCCTAACGTATGAAAACAGTGGATCGAAAAGAAAATCGTGCCCGCAGGCATTCGAGAATTCGCAAGCACATCGTGGGGACCTCAGAGCGTGCGCGTTTATGCGTCATGGTCTCTAACAAGCATATCTATGTGCAGCTTGTGGATGACGAAAAGGGAGTGACGCTGGCGGCGGTATCATCATCGGGGAAAGATGGTGTCGGCAAGAAAAATGCCGAAGGCGCCAAGTTGCTTGGAAAGCGGTTGGCAGAAATTGCCCTGGAAATCGGCGTGAAAAACGTCGTATTTGACCGCGGTGGATATAAGTATCATGGCCGGGTTAAGGCAATTGCCGATGCCGTACGTGAGGCAGGGTTTAAATTCTAGCCCTAGAAAGCAAGAGCACACTGTGATGAAAGAACGAACAAGGGCGGATAATAATTCAGACTCCTCCGGCGAAGTCGAGGAGCGTGTGGTGTTTGTCAACCGCTGTGCAAAAGTGGTTAAGGGCGGACGCCGGTTTAGTTTCAGCGCGATTGTCGTGGTTGGCAATCGTAACGGAATGGTCGGGTACGGGTTTGGAAAGGCCAATGAAGTGGCTGATGCCATCCGTAAAGGTGGCGAAATTGCCCGTCGGAGCATGATTCATGTGACGCTCAAGGACCGGACTATTCCTCACGAGGTTACTGGACAGTGTGATGGCGGTTATATTTTATTGAAGCCCGCTTCGCAAGGTACCGGGGTTATTGCCGGTGGCGGCATGCGCGCGGTGCTGGAGTTGTCGGGAATACATGATATTCTCGGGAAATCTCTGGGAAGCGGAAACAAGGTGAACGTGGTTAAGGCGACCATCAACGCGTTGGAGTCTCTGCGGTCTCGCGATGAAATCATGGCGGCCCGGCAGAACTAATCACTAATCATTTGATCCGATAGGTGGAATAATCGATGAACTTACATTCTTTAAAAAACACGACGGGTGCTAAATCGTCAAGAAAGCGACTCGGGCGGGGAATGGCCTCCGGACTTGGTAAAACATCCGGCCGCGGTCACAAGGGGCAGTTTGCGCGTTCAGGCCATAAGCACAAGCTTGGGTTTGAAGGCGGTCAGATGCGCCTGATCCGGCGCATCCCGAAACGCGGGTTTACGAATATCTCCCGCAAGGAATTTCTTCCCGTGAACGTGGCGGCTTTGAACGTCTTCGATATCGGTGCGGAAGTCACTCCTGATTTGATGAAGGCCAAGGGACTTGCGAACGGGCTTGCGGACGGCATCAAGATTTTGGGCAACGGCTCGATCACCAGGAAACTGACGGTCAAGGCTCAGGCCTTTAGCGCTGAAGCTAAGGCGAAAATAGAGGCGGCCGGTGGAACCTGCGAGATCGTTACGTAAGGAAAATGAGACAGCGACATGCTTTCCGCATTTAAAAATAGTTTTAAAATTCCTGAGTTGAGGGCCCGTATTTTATTTACGATGGCCCTAATTTTCATTTGCCGCTTGGTGGCTCATGTGCCAACTCCGGGGGTGGACGCAGTCGCGTTGCAGCGGGTCGTTTCGGACATTAATAAAAGTTCAGGAGGCGGGGTTCTGGGCTTACTTGATATGTTCAGTGGCGGCGCGTTAAGTAATTGTGCGGTGGGTGCGCTCGGAATCATGCCGTATATCAGCGCCTCCATCATACTTCAGCTTCTCAGCGCGGTGGTCCCCGCGCTGGGCCGGTTGAAACTTGAGGGGGATACAGGGCGCCAGAAGCTGACGCAATACACCCGGATGCTGACGGTCTTCCTGTGTGTCATTCAGGGGTGGTTCATGGCCTCAACGCTCGAAAATCCGGCCGTACTTGGTCTTCCGGAGGGAGTGAACCTCGTCTTGAATCCAGGAATTGGATTTAAGCTGATGACAATCGTGACCATGACCACAGGGACCGTGTTCATCATGTGGTTGGGGGAGCAGATCACCCAGCGCGGAATTGGGAATGGTATTTCGCTCATCATTACCGAGGGTATTGTCAGCCGGTTGCCTGCCGCGGTCGCATATGTCATTCAGATGTTCCACGTGGGGGAAGATGGCATCCGTCAATTCAATCCTGTCTTCCTGATCGTGCTGTTGGTCGTGCTGTTTGGCGTGGTGGCGGGCACCATTATGTTGACGCAGGGGCAGCGCAAGATCCCCATCCAATATGCCAAGCGGGTCGTTGGGCGTAAAGTGTATGGTGGGCAAAGCACATTCATGCCGCTGCGGATTAACTATTCCGGGGTCATGCCGATTATCTTTGCCCAGTCGATTCTGATGTTTCCGGCGATTCTTCTGAGGCGGATCCCGGGTGATTTCGCCCAGGGACTGGCCGACAGCCTGACCATGAATTCTGGAATTTACATGTTGCTCTATGGGATCATGATCTTGTTTTTCTCTTATTTCTGGGTGGCCACGCAATTTAATCCTGTGCAGATCGCCGATGATTTAAAAAAGTATGGCGGCTATGTTCCCGGGGTTCGCCCAGGTGGGCCTACGGCGGAGTTTCTGGACTTGACCATGACCAAGATTACGTTGGCGGGCGCGATTTTCTTAACTGTCATTGCGGTCATTCCTTCGGTGATGAACCGGCAATTTAACGTTCCCTGGATTGTTTCGTCGTTTTTCGGGGGAACCAGCCTGTTGATCACTGTCGGAGTCATGCTGGATACGATGCGGCAGGTCGAATCGCATCTGTTAATGCGGCACTATGACGGGTTTCTGCATCACGGCAAACTGCGCGGCCGGCGGTAAACATTGGTTTTGGGAGTGACGACAACGGTGAAGACGATTATCTTATTGGGCGCCCCGGGTGCTGGAAAAGGCACCATTGCTGAAGGGATTAGAAATGAGAGTCCCTTCATACACGTCTCCACGGGGGACATGTTGCGGGAGGCTGTCAGGAATGGCACCGTAGTGGGGCGTCAGGCTGAGGGTTACATGAAACGGGGCGAACTGGTGCCGGATGACGTTATTGTGGGAATTGTCGGGGAACGTCTTGATCGGGGAGCGCGGGATCTGGCATATATGTTCGACGGGTTTCCCCGAACGCTGGATCAAGCCAGATTATTGGATGAAACGTTGGCCCGGTATGGATCAAAAGTGGATATGGTCTTTCTTCTGGATGCGCCAAGGGATCTTTTGATGGCGAGGTTGACCGGGCGGCGGGTCTGCCGGAAATGCGGCCAGAGCTACCATGTGATCAACATCCCTTCAAAAAAAGCAGGCGTTTGTGACCTTTGCGGCGGCGAATTGTATCAGCGTGCGGATGATAGCGAAGCGACCATTTTGAACCGTTTGGATGTGTATGCGAAGCAGACCGAGAGTCTTATTTCTTATTATGAGAAAAAGGACGTTCTGGTGCGGATCGATTCCTCCAGGCAGAGACAGGAAACGGTGGCTGAAATATTGGCCGTCGCAAAGCCGCTGATGGCTTCATGATCATTCTCAAGAGTCGGGATGAGATTCGCAAGATGCGGGAAAGTGGCCGCATCGCGGCAAATGTTCGGGAAGAAATTTCCCGGCTCGTGTCGCCTGGCATGACAACACGTGAGTTGGATGCCAGGGCGGCTCAGCTCATTGCGGGCATGGGTGCGAAAAGTGCGTTTTTAGGGTATCGAGGGTACCCTGGAAATATTTGTATTTCGATCGATTCGGAAGTGGTTCACGGCATTCCCGGCGAACGACGGATCGAATTGGGCCAGATTGTGAGCCTTGACATTGGTGTTGTCTTTGGCGGGTTTGTAGGGGATACGGCCACAACGGTCATGGTTGGCGTGACGGATCCGGAGGTAATCCGGTTGGTGCGCGCCACGGAGCAGGCCCTGGAGGCGGGTATCGCGATGGCGCGGGCCGGCAAGCGGTTGGGGGATGTGTCCCACGCCGTGGAGGTGGTCGTTACGCAGGCAGGGTATTCAGTGGTCCGGGATTTTGTAGGGCATGGAGTGGGGCGGAAGTTGCATGAGGATCCGCAGATTCCGAATTTTGGAACGGCAGGAGCCGGCCCGAAACTTAAGATAGGCATGACATTGGCGATTGAGCCCATGGTGAATATGGGCGGGAGCGCTGTGAATGTGCTGGGCGATGGGTGGACAGTCCGTACGGCAGACGGCAGGCCCTCCGCGCATTTTGAGCATACGGTGGCGATCTGTGAGGATGGCCCCGAGATTTTGACGGCGGTGTGATCTGTTAGGGTTGAAATTTTGGTATGGACAACAGGAATGGCCATTGATAAATTGGCCAGCTATTTTTGGAATGGAGACAGAGGATGAAGGTCAGAAGTTCAGTCAAACGGATTTGTGAGCGCTGCAAAATTGTGCGCCGCCGCGGTGTGGTGCGGGTGATTTGCACCAATTCACGTCATAAGCAGCGTCAAGGTTAAGGAGAATTTGGGATGCCCAGAATATTAGGTGTTGATATACCCGGTAAAAAGCGCATTGAGTATTCTTTGCGCTATCTCTATGGAATTGGACCAACAAACGCTCGTCAAGTGATTGACGAGGCCAAGATTGACCCGGTCAAAAAGGCCGACGATCTGACGGATGAGGAGTTGGCCAGAATCATTAATGTGATTCAAAATACTTACCGGATTGAGGGTGATTTGCGCCGCGAAGTGGCCCAGAACATCCGGCGTCTGATCAGTATTGGTAGTTACCGTGGGATTCGTCATAAGCGCGGACTTCCAGTTCGAGGCCAGCGCACGAGTACAAACGCGCGCACTCGCAAGGGGCCGCGGCGCACAGTGGGTGCGGTTCGTGGAAAAGAAGCGCGGGCGGCCGCGAAGCAGTAACAAACAGCAGTGAAAAAAGAGGTACGGGTTCGCAATGGCAGACGTTAAAGAAAAAGTGGAAGAAAAAAATAACGCCAAGCCGGAGGCCGCAGGGGCTCCGATACTGGACGTTTTGGCGGGAAGCCCCGATGGTGCGGCTCGACCGGTTCGGCAGCAGCGCGTCCGTGCAGGGCGTGTGGTTCCTTTTGGTATCGTCCATATCCGGGCCACATTCAACAACACGATTATTTCGGTTTCGGACAGCAAGGGTGGCGTGGTTGCGTGGAGCACCTCGGGTCGTGCGGGATTCAAGGGGTCCCGCAAGAGCACCGCCTTTGCCGCCAGTGTGGTGGCTCAGGAAGTGGCGCGACAGGCGGTCGCGCGTGGTATGCAGGAAGTTGAAGTTCGTGTTCAGGGGCCGGGTGCGGGTCGCGAATCAGCCATTCGCGCTTTGCAGTCCGCCGGTTTGAACCTCACCATGATCAAAGATGTGACGCCGATGCCCCATAATGGGTGCCGGGCTCGCAAACGTCGCCGCGTCTAAAGGCAGATTTTGAGAGAACAGGAGAATTCGAATGGGTAGATATACTGGACCAGCATGCAGGCTTTGTCGCCGTGAAGGTATGAAGCTGTTTTTGAAGGGGGATCGTTGCCGCATGGCAAAGTGTCCCATTGAAACCGGGCGTCCGGCCCCGGGTATGCACGGTGCGCGTCCTTCTAAAAAAACGGACTATTGTGTTCAATTGCGTGAAAAACAGCGCTTGCGCCGTTCCTATGGTTTGCGAGAGGGGCAGTTCAAGCTTTTCTTCGAGCGTGCCGCCAGCAAGCGTGGCGTAACGGGCGAGATGTTGTTGCAGTTGCTGGAAATGCGGCTTGATAATCTGGCTTATCGCCTTGGATTCGGGGCTTCGCGGCGTGCGGCAAGACAGCTTGTTTTGCATGGACATTTCACGGTTAATGGGCGGCGGGCGGATGTGCCTTCCATGACGTTGAAAGTCGGCGACAAGATCGAAGTCAAGGGGCGCAAGCAAAGTCAGGATGCCGTGAAGCGTGTTGTGGATGCCAAAGGGCGGGAAGTTTCCTCCTGGTTGACGTTGGATAAGGATGCCCTCAAAGGTGAGGTGGTCCGCATTCCCACACGTGAAGAAATCGCGCCGTTGGTCAATGAACAATTGATCGTTGAATTGTACTCTAAGTAAAGATATTTGTGCCAGGAAACGGGAAACCAGTTTCCGGGGAAGGGTTGAATCATGCCAATAAGACTGAGCAAATTCGAAATGCCCAAGCGGTTAGTTAAGGATGAAGCGACAGCCACGCCGACGTTTGCGCGGTTTGTTGCTGAGCCGCTTGAGGTAGGCTATGGACGCACCATCGGGAACTCTTTGCGCCGGGTGTTGCTGTCATCCCTTGAGGGAGCGGCCATTTCATCGGTGCGTATCGAGGGCGCGCCTCATGAATTCTGTTCCCTTCAGGGGGTTGTGGAAGATGTGACTGACATCATCTTGAATCTTAAAAAGGTGTTACTCAAGGCGCAGAGCCGCGAGTCGCGTCTTTTGCATCTCAAGGTCAAGGGCGCTCGCGAGGTCAAAGCGGGTGACATCCAGACCGATGGGACGATTGAGGTTCTGAACCCCAATCAACACATTGCGACCCTGGCATCGGACGGCGTGCTGGATATGACCTTGGAAATCAGGGTCGGGCGTGGTTTCTGCCCGGCGGAATTGAACAAGAAAGAGAATCAGGACATCGGGCGTATTCCGATTGACTCGATTTTCTCCCCCGTCAAACGTGTGAATTTTTATATCGAAAACACCCGCGTCGGCCAGCGCACCGATTATGATAAACTCATTATGGAGGTGACTTCAGATGGGCGTATTTCGCCGGATGATGCCCTGACGGTTTCGGCGGCAGTCTTGCGCCATCACCTCGATGTGTTCGTCGACTACGACAAGAATGTGGTGGAGTTTGAGGATGTCGAGGCCAAGGTGGATCTTGAGCGCGACCAGATGCTCAAGACGCTTAACATGAGTGTGAACGAAATCGAGTTGAGCGTGCGTGCGGCCAATTGCCTGAACAACGCCAATATCACGACTGTCGGGCACCTGGCGCAAAAATCAGAGGCGGAGATGCTGAAATATCGTAATTTCGGCAAGAAGTCCCTGAATGAAATCAAAGCCAAACTAACGGATCTCGGACTGAGTCTCGGGATGAAATTCGATGATGACCTGGTGAAAGCCATGCGGGGTCTTGAGGCCGGTAAAGATAGCGAATAATCCTGTCTGGAATTCGTGCCGGAGTGATGCAAGTGAACGACCGTAGTTGTGGATGAAAATCCAGGCACGGCGTAAGGATGTCGGGAGTCAGCAATGCGACACAAAAAGAATACAGTGAAATTGGGCCGACCTGCGGAGGCGCGTAAGGCGCTGATGATGTCGATGGTCGGAAGTCTTATTGAAGAACAGCGGATAAAGACAACTTTGCCCAAGGCCAGGTTGACCCGTGCGTTGGCAGAGAAGATGGTAACCGTCGCCAAGCGTGCGATTGCCTCGGGGAAGCCCGAACAAATGCTTCTGGGAAAACGCAAGGTTTTGGCGGTTTTGCGCCACCGGAAGCCTATGCTTAAGCTTTTTGACACAATCGCTCCCCAGTATAAGGATCGTTTGGGCGGATACACGCGGATTACCAAGGTGGGTCGACGCGGGAGTGATAGCTCCGAGATGGCCATTCTGGAGTGGGTGGATCTTGCGTTTGTGAAGAAGGGGCGTCAGGCTAAAAAGGATGTGTCCCCCAAGGATGAGCCTGTCACAGGGGAATCCCCAAAGGAATCATAAGTCCTTTTTTCATTGCGAGGAGGATCTCCCCGGAGTTTTCCTCACATCAGATAGACGCCGATAGAGATGTCGGCGTCTTTTTTTTGTCAAGCGGAGTTCATGATGGATGCACAGATAATTGAGGGGTATGTTTCTGCTGGAGAACCGCTCTGGCATGTTTTGTATGTCAAACCACGGTGTGAGAAAAAAATGGCTGGCTATTGTGACGCGCATGGCGTGGAGTGGGACTTGCCAGTTCGCGAGGAAACCAAGATTTATCAACGGCGTAAAGTGACCGTGCATAAGCCGGTTTTTCCGGGCTATGTGTTTCTTCGCTTTTCTCCCGAGCAAAAGCTTACAGTGCTCAAAAGCAATTTGGTGGTCCGGATTCTTCCGATCGATAATCAGGAGCGGTTCTACAATGAATTGCAGCAGATACGCCAGGCCCTGGTAATCGATCCCACTTTGGATGCTTCCGCGGCATTCCAGGCGGGGCGACGTGTGTTGATCAAGAGCGGCCCTTTCCAGGGAGTGGAGGGGATTGTGCAATTGGTGAAAGGGAAGACAAAAGTGGTTTTGAATGTGGACATCATCGGGCGCGCTATTGCCGTTGAGGTTGGCCTGGAATTATTGGAGCCGGTCGAGTAACGGTGTGGATGCGGCCCCCCGAATCCCGTAAAGGGGAATCAGGAGATCACGAATGGATGTAAGTAAACTGGCGACACCCTGCTATGTGGTGGATGAGTCAAAGCTGGCTGCCAACCTCAGGCGACTGGATGAGGTTCAGCGGCGGACGGGATGCAAAATTATTCTCGCCTTGAAAGGTTTTTCCATGTTCAGCACCTTCCCGCAAATCCGGAAGGTGTTGCATGGAACCGCCGCGAGTTCCCTGAATGAGGCTCGCCTCGGCTTCGAGGAGTTCAATCATGAAGTGCATGTCTATGCTCCGGCCTATCGGGCGGATGAATTCGACGAGCTTTTGGGCTACGCTTATCACCTGGTGTTTAATTCGTTCACCCAATGGCGACAATTCAAGCCCAGGGTGGCGCAGTCCGGCAGGCCTATCCGATGCGGCATCCGGGTAAATCCACAGCATTCCGAAGTCAAGGTGCCGCTCTATGATCCCTGTGCCACGGGCTCGCGCCTGGGGGTCACGCGGGACCAGTTTGAAGGGCAGGATCTGTCGGGCGTGTCAGGGATTCACTTCCATACTTTGTGTGAACTGAACGCGGATGCCCTCGCGCGGACCTTGCCCGTGGTTGAGGAGAAGTTCGGTCGATATTTTGGCGGACTGAGCTGGATTAATTTTGGGGGCGGGCATCATATTACGCGGGCCGATTATGATGTGGATCTGCTGTGCCAGATCATTCAGGGGTTCCGCGCCCGCCATCCCCATCTGGACGTTTATTTGGAGCCTGGCGAAGCCATTGCGCTCAATACCGGCGTTCTAGTCGCCTCGGTGTTGGATATCGTGCATAATGGGATGGATATCGCCATTCTGGACACCTCGGCGGCGGCACATATGCCGGATGTATTGGAGATGCCGTATCGTCCTGGAATTGTCGGGGCCGGCAACCCCGGCGAACTCCCTTACACTTGCCGACTGGGCGGGCTGACCTGTCTTGCGGGCGATGTGATCGGGGATTATTCCTTTCCCGCCCCGCTGGCCATCGGTGACAAGCTGATTTTTGCGGATATGGCACATTATACGATGGTGAAAAACAACACCTTTAACGGGGTGGGCTTGCCTTCAATAGCGATCTATCATCCGGACTGGGAGGCCATCGAGGTCGTTCGCCGGTTCGGATATGAAGATTACCGGAATCGATTGTCGTAATCCTATGAATGAGAAGAGTCTGTTCAACCTCCTGTTTTGCCTGGTTATGACCGGATCCGCTCTGGCTGACCCCGCTGAGCTGGCGGTTTCCCAAATGCCGTGGAGCCAGCCGCTCCCCTCCGGTCAGCTGAATCTGGGCGTTCATTTTGGGGATCAGCAGGTGGAGAGTTTGGGTGATGTTCTGATTCCTGTGTTACACCGGCAAACGGATTTGATATTTGTCAATCCACGCGGCACATGGAATGACGATGACCGTGAGGCCTGCAGTTTCGGACTGGGGGGGCGTCATCTCTTTCCTGCAAAAAACATCATCATCGGGTGTGCTCTTTTCTATGACCGGCAGAATACAGAACTTGGTAATACGTTCAATCAGGCTGGCTGTGGAGTTGAGTTTTTAAGCACCTGGCTGGATGCCCGGTTGAACGGCTATTTCCCGGAAAATGGCGAGAAGACGGCGAACGACTATGTGGTGTCAACCGGGACCAGTCAGGAGCATGCCGAATACTGGTATGCTCCGACGGCGCAAGGCCATGTCATCAGCCAGTATGGGTACGAGCTTACGGATTCTTTCAATATAAAAAAACTGCAGCATTACCAGACCGCGGAGCGGGCGATGGATGGCTTTGACGCCGAGATCGGTGCGCTGCTTCCCATTCCTGTTCTCCGGGAGTTTGCCGATATTAAGGCGTTTGCCGGTTGTTATGGTTATCAGGCTTCTTTCGGCGATGATGTTTCAGGGGTGAAGGGCCGTCTGGAAATCAGGCCGCTTCCCGCTGTGTATTTGGACGCCGGCTGGTTTGAGGATGAAAAATTGTTTGGCTCGCACTATGCGGTTGGGGTCAGGGCTGCGGTCCCGTTTGATCTGGCACGCTTGAGCCGGGGGCAGAATCCTTTTGCCGGTGCCCTGACCGGCAATAAAACAGGGAGCGGACGAGTTCCGTTTGCCAACCGGCTGACGGAGATGGTCATCCGTGATTTGCACATCCGGACCGAGGCGTCCCTGCCCGTGGAAGTAGTCGCAGACCGCCGGGTTTTGGAAAAAACATGTGTCGCCCATGACCGCAAGGACTATACCGAAATATTGGCGGCGGACGTGACCTTTGTGGATGGTGATCAGCGTGGCGGCCTGCAAAACGGAACTTGGGAGAATCCCTACCGGCAAATAAATACCGGCGTGCAGAATGCGATCGGCAACTTGGTTTATGTCAGCGATGCCGTCGGGCAGTACCATGAGAATGTGGTGTTGCATGAGGGGGTGACGTTGTGGGGGAGCGGGGCCCCGATTTATGGGCGGCATGGCACCTTTCAAGGGCGTGGCTATCCTGTCGTAAACGGGGGCGGGGCGGGGCCGACGATCACGCTGGCCAATTACGTCACGGTCACAGGATTTGAACTGATCCAGCCGGCAGGCGCCCCGCTTTCAAGTGCGGTGATCTATGGCCAAAATGTGTCGGACGTTACGATCATTGATAATACGATTCGCGGCAATGGCTCCGCTGCCGCAGGCATTAAAATGCAAGCCTCCAGTATCCCCGCCTTTAACGCAATAATCTGGAATAACCGCATCATGGGAGCACTGGGGGCGGGCATCGACATCAGCCTGGGGCTTGTCCTCAGTTCGGATATGGCGCTAGGCCGGAATATGGTCACAGGCAACACCGGGGATGGAGTGGGTATTTCTGCGACGGCGTGCGGCGACTTTCACGTTTCTATTTCAGGGAATTACTCCGGGAATGGCGGAAACGGTATTGCGTTACAGGCCTTTACTTCAGATATCGTGGCAAAGCTGTCGGATGTAACGGCAAACGACAATCTCGGATCTGGAGTTTTTGCGGACATTTATAGCTACAACAGCGCCAATGCTTCCTTTAGCCATGTTGATGCCAGGGCTAATCAGTTGGACGGACTTCATGCGGTGCTGGTCTCGGGCGGTTCTGTTGGGGCTGATTTTATGAACAACAGACTGACCGGGAATGGTGCGGACGGGTTGTTTATAGACCTTAACTCAGGCCTTGATTCCGGGTTCGTGGCGCGCGGAAATGTGATCACCGGCAATGGCGCAAATGGAATTGATTTCCACACCCTGGCCCCGTGGGACAGTCTCTATGATTTTGGCATGACCGGTGGCGGGGCGGCGGACTCTGGCCTGAACCACCTGTATGGGAATGGGGCCTATCAGTTGTTGTTTGATGGGCCGGGTACGCTCTGGGCCGCAGGAAACTGGTGGGGAAGTCCGGGCCCCGTCGCTAATGTCTATTATCGGGCGGAGGGCGGAGGCTTGATTATTGTGGATCCCGCCCTGCCAACACCCTGACGTGCGCTTCAACCGAGGCGGTAAGCCCGGGCAGGCTATAGCCTCCCTCCAGCACGGAAACCAGGCGGCCATCACAGTAGGTGTCCGCCAGTTTCATGACTCTGCGGGTGAGTTCGGCAAAGCCCTGCTCCGTGATTTCGGCCGAGGCCAGCGGGTCATCACGGTGTCCATCAAATCCCGCTGAAATCAGAATGAACTCAGGTTTGAATTTCGCCAGCGCCGGCCCCAGTTGTCTCTCAAAAACCTGCTTATAATCCGAGTCGGTGGCGCCGGAGGGCATGGGGACATTGAGCGTAAAACCCTTCCCCGCGCCTGTGCCCGTCTCGGCGGCCTGTCCGCTATGCGGGTAAAGGGCTTCCTGGTGAAGACTGAAATATAAAACCGAGGGATCGTCATAAAAGACCTGTTGTGTGCCATTTCCATGGTGGATATCCCAATCAATAATGGCAATCCTTTGAAGACCATGGCGGTGTTGCAGATGCCGGGCGCCAATGGCGACATTGTTGAAAAAACAGAAGCCCATCGCCCGGTCCGGCAAAGCATGGTGTCCGGGCGGACGAACGGCGCAGAAGGCGTTCCGCACCCGGCCCTGCATCACCGCATCCAGAGCGGTGAGAACCGCTCCTGCCGCCATCAGGGCGGCTTCATAGGTTCCAGGGGACCCAACGGTCGACTCGTCAGGTTTAAACAGCCTGCCCGTGCTGCAAGCCTGGCGAATGTGTTCAACATAGGTGGCGGTATGGATGGCGGTGATGGCTTCGATGGGCGCGGGCGCGGGGGGGATGTGCTCCAACTGTGACCACAGTCCGGTCTTTTTCAAGTGCGCGAGAATGGCGGTGAGGCGTTGGCGCGACTCCGGATGCGCCCAGCCGGTTTGATGTTTCAAAAAAGCCGGATCATAGAGAAAGGCGGTCTTGAGCATGATGTGTTCCTGGGAAATTCTGACTTCTGGAGTTGTTACTATTCCTGGCGGAGTTCGTCAATCGAATCCCCCTTGATTCCCGCCCCGGACACAGGTATCTTGGCTGCCAATTTAAATCAACGGGAGTAAAGCGATGGACGTTCAGAAAATGTTTGCAGATCGTATTGGCGGCAGCTCATTTGGAACCACCAACGAGATTTATAAATTCGAGAAAATCAAGCGCGCCAAGGCGGCGGCCCGTGCGGCCAGGCCCACGGTGGAACTGCTCGATTTCGGGGTGGGGGAGCCGGACCAGATGGCGCCGGCCCCGATCCGCAAGGCGCTCAAGAAGGCCGTGGATGACCCCGCCAATCGCGGCTATTCCGATAATGGCATCCGCGAGTTCAAGGTGGCGGCTGCGGAATATATGAGCAAGTTCTTCGGGGTCACCGATTTGAATCCCGATACCGATATCTGCCACAGCATCGGGTCAAAGCCGGCCCTGGCGATGTTGCCGCTCTGCTTTATCAATCCCGGTGACGTGGCGCTGGTCACGGTGCCGGGTTACCCGGTGCTGGCGACCCATACCCGCTACCTGGGTGGCGAGGTGGTCAAGGTGCCGCTGAAAAAGGAAAATAATTTTTACCCCGATCTCGACAGCATTGACCCCGCCGTCCTGGCCCGCACCAAACTGTTTTATGTCAATTATCCCAACAATCCGACGGGTGCGGCCCCCACGGAAGAACTGTTCGACCGCCTGATCGCGTTCGCACAGAAACACAACATTCTGATTGTGCAGGATGCGGCCTACGCCACCCTGGTGTATGGCCAGCCCCTCTCCATCCTGAGCCGCCCGGGCGGGAAAGATGTGGCCATCGAACTGCACTCCATGAGCAAGAGCTACAACATGACGGGGTGGCGCCTTGGGTTTGTGGCCGGCGCCGCACGTATTGTGCAGGCGTATGCCGAAGTGAAGGACAATGTGGACTCGGGTCAATTCAAGGCCATTCAATTGGCTGCCTGCGCGGGCATTGCGGATAAGAAACTCGCTGACAAGATCAAGAAACACTATGAGCGCCGTCTGAAGAAAATCGTCAAGGTGCTCAAGTCCGTCGGCTTCAAGGCCAAAATGCCCGGTGGCACGTTCTATCTGTACGTTCCAGCGCCCAAGGGGGCCGGCATCAAGACCTTCCTTACGGCGGAGGATGCGTCCCAATACCTGATCCGGGAGTGTTCGATTTCCACGGTGCCCTGGGATGATGTGGGTCCCTTCCTGCGCTTCTCGGCGACCTTCGAATCGAAGGACAAAGCGGATGATGACCGCGTGATTGCCGAATTGGGTGAGCGCCTGATGAATGCAAACTTGAGATTCTAGCCGTCAGGGAGGAACATGCGATGTCGGAAATAGCCATGCTGATTAACGGGATTAAGGAAAGTGCGCGAACCGTGGGGAGCCTGGTGGATCAGGTCCAGGCCCTCCAATCCATTTGTGCGCTGATGGTGACGTCGCTAAAAAACGGGAACAAGGTGCTGACGGCGGGGAATGGGGGGAGTGCGGCGGAGGCTATGCACATGTCCGAGGAGTTGGTGGGCCGTTTCCGCCAAAACCGGCGCTCGTTACCGGCGCTGGCCCTGGTGGCCGATGGCACGGCGTTGACCTGTATTGCCAATGATTTCGGCTATGACCGGGTATTCAGCCGGCAAATTGAAGGACTTGGCAATGCCGGGGATGTGCTGGTGCTGTTCAGTACCAGCGGCGCGGCGGTGAATCTCCGGTTGGCGCTGGAAGCGGCACGGACCAAAGGCATGAAGGTGATTGGCCTTCTGGGTAAGGATGGTGGCCCCCTCGCTGGGAAATGCGACCTTGAGATCATTGTCAAGGGCACCGCCACAGAACGCATTCAGGAAGCCCATCAGGTTCTTCTGCACTTGATTCTTGATGCCGTCGAGTGCGAATTCTCTTAAATGACTTGCGCTGAAACAAAAGACGAGGTGCTGCACTTGCCACCCTGGATCCGGATCCGCTACTCCGGGCGGGGCACTCAAGAGGCGGTGAATCAGTTACTGAAGGCCAGTGACCTGCATACGGTCTGCCAGGGCGCGCGATGCCCCAATCAACATGAGTGTTTCAGTCACGGCGTCGCCACATTTATGATCCTGGGCAATACCTGCACCCGGTCCTGCCGTTTTTGCGCCGTCCATTCCGGGCACCCGCCCGCGGTCGACCCCGACGAGCCACGCCGGCTGGCTCAGGCCGTCGCCCAACTCAAGCTCCGGCATGTGGTGGTCACGAGTGTCACGCGCGATGACCTTTCAGATGGGGGCGCCCATCATTTTGCCGATACCATCCAGGCGATACGGACTCAATGTCCGGACGCCACGGTGGAGGTGCTGACGCCTGATTTCAAGGGAGTCGAGCGGGACATCGCCGTGGTGTTGGATGCGGCCCCAGATGTCTTTAATCATAATCTGGAGACGGTGCGGGCCTTGCAGCAGACAATCCGGCCGGCGGCCAGTTATGAATGTTCCCTGGCCGTGCTGGCTTATGCGGCCAGGCGGGGGGGCGGGCGAATTTCTGTAAAATCCGGTCTGATGGTCGGCTTGGGCGAGACGGATGAGGATGTCTATGAGGCCATGACGGACTTGCGGCGGGTCGGGGTGGAGTTGTTGACAATCGGACAATATCTGGCTCCCTCTGCGACGCATGCCCCTGTGCGGCGCTATGTAACCCCGGCCCAATTCGAGGAATACGCCCGGCGCGGGCGGGCGATGGGCTTCCGCAATGTGGCGTCCGGGCCCATGGTACGTTCCTCGTATATGGCGGAGCGGCAATTCCATGGCGGAAAAAAACAGGGAGGCCACGGTGTTTGAATATGCCGCCTATTGGATTGCAGGATTTTTATGCCGCACGATTCCCCTGCATTTTGCCTACTGGCTAAGCTTGCGCATCTCCGATTGCTACTTTTTCTTTGATCGGCGGGGGCGCCGTGCTGTGATAGCCAATTTGCGTCAGGTAATGGCGTTCCGGGGCTGCCATCCCACCGAGCGGGAACTCAAGCTGACGGCCCGCACGACATTCCAATTTTTCGGGAAATATCTGGTGGATTTTTTCCGTTTTCAGCGGCTTGGCGAAGAGGATATCAAGCGGCTGGTGACCATTGAGCATCCCGAATACATTGAACAGGCCTGGCAGATGGGCAAGGGGGTCATCGCGGTGACAGCCCACTTGGGGAATTGGGAGATTGGCGGGGCCGTCTTGGCCGGAATGGGCTATCCCATCAATGTCGTCGCCCTGAAACAGCCTTCGGCCAAGCTGAATGAATTCTTTCAGAAGCACCGCCGCAAGCGGGGGATGGTGGTGGTGCCGCTGGGTTCCTCGGTTAAGCGCTTGATCGGGGCCCTGCGGCGGAAAGAGTTCATCGCCCTGCTGGCGGATCGGGATTACTCGGACCATGAGGGGACAACCCGCTTCTGCGGCGCCCCGGCTTGTATGCCGCGCGGGGCCTCCTGGTTGGCCGCCAGGACCGGGGCTGTGGTGCTGCCTGGCTTCGTTTTGCGCAACGAAAATCATACGTTTCTAATGAAGATGTATCCGCCGATCATCCCCGTTGCCGGCATGACACAGGAGGCCATTCAGGAACGGATCAATGCCGCGCTTGAGGACGCGATTGGCTCCTATCCCCACCAGTGGTTTATGTTTCAGTCCGTGTGGGGCGGACAAAGTTACGGCGAGGCGGGGAAATCGGGACCCCCTCACCTCAATCCTCTCCCGCAAGGGGAGAGGAAGTCGGGTCATCAAGAACTCACTCTCCCTTCAGGGGAGAGGGCTG